>JAAGKN010000342.1_pt1 | contig 109906 bp, 90 predicted proteins | sample 6206371 | NCBI WGS metagenome assembly JAAGKN01 (sample SAMN11533720, study PRJNA540317) | gut metagenome | isolation source: fecal pellets from male and female animal of same cohort | host: Peromyscus leucopus | place: USA:CA | collected 2017
AGATTTTGGTGCGGTTGCCCTGGTAACTACACCAAAATATCTATGAGATGGAGCTTAGGAAGAAATGCTTTTTGGTTCTGGTTAAAAGGGGGGCTTATCGTATATTTTCATGTACGCTCTTGCTCCTTATCGTATAATGCTGTAAAAAGTCGTACATGTTTCCCGAAAAACATGTACGACTTTTTACAGAAACACGTACGTGTTTTGCGAAAAAGATAATCACGTTTTTAAAGCATTAATGTTCAATTGTTTATATATTCGTTCCATTTACGTACTTATTGTATTGAATTTGTCTTGGAATACAGTGTGTTCTTTCATTAGAAAATCCGCTTTTCATCTTTGTAAATGGTTCATCAAAAAGGATATAATCTCATTGATTATAGGTATCTTTGCTACCTATAAGAAAATTTCTTGTATTTATTTGACTGACAGGTTGTAATTGAGAAGTAATAAGTTGTTGGTAATGATTTGGTGAAAGTCAAGTTGCACTAATAATCTATGCTTTGCTTACATTCAAACACACTCTATGCAAATATAGAAGAGATTTTGTTAATAACCAAAATATTCAGAAGTATTATAACAGAGACCAAGAATCCTTTTCTGTCTCTGCTATAATTTAAGATTTAGACTATTTCTTTTTTCTCTTATTTGTATTCAGTTTTTGAATATCTTTCTCCAACTCTTTGATGCTTTCCAATCGCTCCAACTGTTTTTGAACCTCCTTGTATTTGTCATACTCATCAGCGGCTTTTTGCAGTGCCAATTTATGAGAAATGGACCCAGCGTGTTCCAGTATATTTTTGTCATTCATCGTAAGCACCTGCTTCAGTTTCTCAATCCAATCCCGCATATACATTGGTTTGTGTTGTATTGCTTGAGTCTCTGCATAAGCGAGGAATTGTTCTACGATTAATTTCAAAATCCCAATTTCCTCCTCATTCAGGTAGTTCTTCCCAATTTCCACATCTGCTTTACGAACCTTGTTAGGCAGAGATGTTGATGTCAGTCCCATTTGCGGCAATGCGGCATTTGCCCGATAATAGATCAATTCCGCTGCAGTTTTGCCACTAACCGCCCAAAGAAGTTTGTTTTGTATCTCTTTGTAAAAGGCAAGGGTCATTTCATCGGACGGGTCATAATCAATACTAGTGGCGTAAATATCCTTGATTTGTTGATAGAAGAGCCGTTCAGACAAGCGAATCTCTCGAATCCTGTCTAACAGTTCTCGGAAGTAATTCATGGATGAGCCGCTCTTGAATCGCTCATCGTTCAGAGTAAACCCCTTGATGATATAATCCCTCAAACGTTGCGTTGCCCAGATACGGAACTGTGTACCTTGCATAGATTTCACCCTGTAGCCGACTGAGATTATTACATCCAAGTTGTAATAATTAACCTCGTGGCTCTGTGTCTTATCTTCAATCGCACCATGCTGAGTGGTTGTTCGGAATTTCCGAACAACCATATTCTCATTCAGCTCTCCTTCCTCGAAGATGTTTTTGATATGCTCACTTATAGTAGATTTAGCCTTTCCAAACAGAGACCCAATCTGTGTCTGCGTCAGCCAAACCGTCTCCTCCGAGAATAGTACATCGACTTTTATCGTACCATCCTGAGACTGATATATGATAATTTCATTTTGTTGTTCCATGTATACTTCTAAATATTGGAATTACCCTTCATTCCTTGGTTGTTATTTATTCTATATCTTTACTTTGCATAATATGTCCTACTTGCTACTATTAAATAATTCTTTTATATCAACATTCAGTAAATCAGCTATTTTAGCGAAAGTTTCAACGGATGGTTGGATAGAATTGGAGCACCATCTTGATACTGTAGCAGGATCTTTTCCCAATTGTTCGGCAAGCCATTTTCCTGTCTTTTGCTTTTCTACTAAAACGACTTTTAATCTATTGATATGCCTCATTCTAACTGATTTAACTTGATATTTCATGCGAAGATATTGATTATTCCCGATAATGGCACAATCTTTAGTGAGAAACAGATAAGTTAGTTCTTATATACAGTTATCCACAATCTAAATTTCAAAGTGGTAGAATTTGACCACTTTAGAATAAGTGCGGGACTGCCGTCTTTTTGAATGCTATTTTCATTGAACAGGGTATGCCGCAGGGTGAGCGGCTTGTCAAACTCAACCAAATAGCCATTCACCAAATGAGCATATTGGAAAGCGGTGGCAATAAGAACCGAAAGTTGCTGAAATGAAGGATGATGAATTATGGTTCAAAACAAGGTTTACGATTATATGGTTACCATTTTGAGGGGATGAGACGCAGTACGCTGCGTCTCTACAACTGGAGACAAAATTGGGCGAAAAAAGTAAGTTAACTTCGTTGGCAAAGTAAGTTAACTTACTTCGGTATTTTAATTAACTTACTTTGCCAACGAAGCTAGCTTACTTTGAAAGTGAGGCATTGGGGGGTGGAAATCAAATAAAATATTATACATTTGCATGACTGGATAAGTCAAAGCAAATAATAGGTATCAAACAATGATAAACTAAAAAACATATGGATTATCTTAGGTTGAAATATTATTAATACGTATATTTGCGACAAGAAAAGGCTTTTAAGTTAAGAGCCTCGTGTTGCGAGTGATATTTGTTCCATTGATTGAAAATCGGCAAAATTTTCTTACAATTCCCAATGGACAAAGAAGGCCCCGCAACCCTTTACCGACTATACGTGTTATCTATGCTGCCGTAGGTAGTAGAGGTATGTTATTGTATATAGATAAAGGGGGCGTGTGGCTGACTTTACTGGGAGTTGGGTCTTTGCCGAACCTTCAATCATGTAAATGTTCAGTCTGCGCCCTTTCCTTATATCTTAATGAAAGGACCACTACTTAACAAAAGCCATATAGCGCTCGTCTTTACGAAGGACTTTTTATCTGAAACATGCCCGGATCTTGTAAATCTAATAATTAATTATGTAAAGTGAATGGCTTATGGACGCTTGTAATATTGATGAGATCCAGAATCTCTTTATTTACTACTCCGCTTGTTTCAGCAAGTATTTTCCAGAGTTAGGGTTTTATTGTAATGAGAGGGAATTCCAGATACATGGTATCGTGCGGAGATATAGTGACATTACGGGAGTGTCCCATGATGGCTCTTATTTCTTAATTGAGATGCGAAAAGAATACCTGATCTACTTACCGTTATTGGTCGGTTCCAAATTCCGCATTTTAACTAAACAAAAACAACTTTATTCGTAATACAATCTTATGCTTATGCCAGAACTCATATCCATAGAAGAAGCCGCCCGTATTACCGGTTTCCCTTACGAGGAGATTGAAGATTGGGTAAAATCCCGAAAGATAACCTCTTTCCATACGAGAACCGGTACACGTATGGTAGATCCTGAGAACCTACGTGATTTCATTGCCCATATCGAACATCTAGGGATTCAAAAACTATACTTGCAACTGGTCATTCAAGACAAGGAGGAGGAAGCCGACGAGATTATCGCCCAGTACGACGATTACCTTTTCTGCCTACGATCCTTAAAGAACATCTCTCCTCTACTTAAACAAATCATCGCCGAACTATCCACATTTATAGATGACAAGCAAGATCGGTATATATTCACGGAAATAACCTCTGGGGCAAAAATACTGGACGTAGCCAAACGGATCTCCCTACCGGTCACAAGCCTAACCCTGTCTCCCTACATCCGTAAATGCCTCCAAAAATTGGAGCTGGAAACTATGGAGGACCTATTGCGCTACGCTAGGAAGAAAGGGCTCGATTCTTTGTTGAAGATTTCGGGATTCGGCCCTCTCGGTTTAGACCAGTTAAAATTTCAGCTGGAAAAGCATAAGATCATGAATAAGGCCGGAGACTCGGATCTCTATCAATACATCATCAATGAGCCGGATAACTGAACACAAAAAGAGCCTCTCTTCACAGGGAGGCCCTTTTTATGTGATGCCGGAAATAACCAATAAAAACTTCCCGACACTACGGTGTTAATCATCTTATATGCTTACATAAAATTAGCAGAAGGCTTTGGTTTGCGATATACTAATAGTGTTACATTCTTTTTGACATTGCAAAGATACGTCGGCCTATAAGGGTGCGCAATACCTATATATATGTAAAAAAGGAGAGTTCGTACCTATTAATTGCTATATTCTTCTTCATGGCCAGTGAAATATGGCGTAAAAAAGGCGTGAAACCAAGTGGAATCACGCCTAAATCTATCTATGCCTTTATTTTTAATGGGCAAGCTTCAACTGATTCTCCAAAGCCAGTTTTATATACCCGTTAATCGTAGTTCCCGCCTCTTGCGCCAATGCTGCGATTCGGCTATGTATTTCTGGTGAAATACGGATATTTAACGTGCCGCTATAAGGTTTACGAGGTTCCACGCCATCAGCCAAACAGCCGGCAAGATAGCTTTCTACTCCGGCTTCAAAATCCGCACGAAGTTCATCGATAGTATTACCTTCATAAAGAATTAAATCTTTACTCATTCCAAGTACCTTTCCGCAAAGGCAGTTATCAGCCTTACTGTACTCAACAGAACCTTTATAACCTTTGTATTCCAAATAGTCCATATTGAATCATTTCATTTAATTAAACCATTACTTTTTAAATGCTGATATATCGCTTTCATCATCCACTCCTTCATGATACTACCCGGATGCGGTTTATGAATATCAATATATTGTCCCGTCTGTTCATTTTTAAATCTCACGCGAGAACCTGACGTTGCACCTTTATTATGCTCGTTATAGCCATAAGAAGAAAGCAATTTTAAAGTTTCCTCGTAGGTGAAATCTTTAGGTAGTTTACAAAAACGCTCGATCAACTTTCCTTTAGAACCCATATCCTTGTTCTTTCTGCAAATGTAACTAATATTAGTTGCAAAACAAAAGAATATGGAGGAAAACTTCCCGACACTACAGTGTTAATCATTTAATGATCTTCTCGCTTGTAATAACTAACGCTTACCTCTGAAATAATACAAAACCGTATTTTCCAAAATTAACTATCAAGTTGTCTTGCGGGTCAATAATGGGGCCTATTGGGTGTGACATCCTGAAAATATTCTTCCGGGATACCTATGAGTAGGTAATTAGGGTCTCATTTTACCTACTTCGGGCGATTGTAGCAAATTCTCAGCCCCTGTAATTTTGCCAAAAATTATAAAACGCAATGAGAACGTTAACAAATTTATTAGCGATTGGATTACTTTCCTTTACCGCTCTACATGCTCAAGAGAGTAATATGAGCTCTACCGTAAAGGCATCGGAGATGTATGCCGACGGTTTTTCTAAATTCCGTTTTGGAGGATATGGTGAGATGGCTGCCAGTTATATGGATTATGACTGGAATTGGGTGACACCTCAAGGTACATCACATATGAATCGGGCTACTGTCTCTATCCCTCGTTTTATTTTAGCTTTTGATTATAAGTTCTCTCCCAAATGGGTACTGAGTTCCGAGATTGAGTTTGAGTATGGAGGAACAGGCGCCGCACGGGAAGTGGAGTGGTACGAGGAGAATGGAGAATATGAGACCGAGATCGAGAAAGGTGGCGAGGTCGCCTTGGAGCAGTTCCATATCTCTTATCTGATGAACAAGCATTTAAACTTCCGTTTTGGACATATGATCGTACCGGTAGGCTTGACCAACGCACATCATGAACCCTTGAACTTTTTTGGTGTATATCGTCCGGAAGGAGAGACTACCATATTACCTTCTACTTGGCATGAGACGGGTGTGGCTCTATTTGGCGATTTAGGAAATTTCGATTACGAGTTACAAGTCGTTTCCGGTCTGGACCCACAAGGTTTCCGTATGGAGAACTGGGTTGGCAAAGGTACGCAAGGCGCTTTCGAGGAAACTCAATTTACGCATCCTGCCTTTGTGGCTCGTGTCAACTATAATGGAGTGAAGAAATTTAAAGGCTTACGTGTGGGCGCTTCTTTTTATTATAACCAACCCTCTAAGAATAGTAGCAAACCGCTGCGTAACCAAGGTGAGAAATATCCGCTTACCATCGTGACGGCGGACGCTCAATATAAAAGTCCGAACAATAATTTGATCGCCAGAGGTAATATCGTTTACGGCCATCTGGGCAACAGCAACGCTCTGACGAAGGTAAACAATAACTCATCTTCAGCTTCCGGATATCCTAATTCAACCGTGGCGGAGACCGCTGTCAGTTATGCGGCTGAGGTTGGCTATAATGTAGGTTCCTTCTTTAGTCGGAAAGCCCCTAGAATTTATCCTTTCGTTCGCTACGAATATTATAATCCGATGCAATCCGTAGAAAAAGGCAGTAATAAACTGGCGGATAGACGTCTTCAAAAGAGCGTGATTACGGCTGGCCTTAACTATTACGCGTTGCCTAATCTGGTCGTAAAGGCGGATTATGCGCACCGTATTGTAGGTAAGGGTGATTATAATAGCCAGAATATGGTTTCTGTAGGTATCGCTTATATCGGCTGGTTCTTATCAAGATAATAGACTATTAACAAATATATATGTAAGAATATGAAAAAAGTACTTTTATTACCCATGATGTTGATGGGTGTGGCTTTGAGCTTCACTTCTTGTGGAGACAACGATGATCCGGGCAAGGACCCCGATGTTGTAACTTATGACTTTAAGAATCTTCCTGCGGATTCGGGTGCAAAACCAACAGAAGATCAGATGAGTGCGGTTGTCGCTACTTTCGTTGATGAGGTAGCTTTGCCTACCTATAAGGATATGTTGACAAAGATGACTGCCTATAAAAATGCGGTAGACAAGTTCATCGCGTCTGGTTCTAAGAATGATTTAGCGGATGCCTGCGACGCTTGGCGTGCGGTTCGTGTACCTTGGGAACAAAGTGAGGCATTCTTGTTCGGTGTGGCGGATTTGGCACAGCTCGACCCGAGCTTGGATAGCTGGCCTTTGGATAAGAACGGTATAGAGGAGATTATAGCTACAGGAGAATTCAGCAAGATTTCAGGAGCTGTAGACGAAGACGCGGAAGATGGTCCTCAAAATTTACGTGGATTCCATACGGCGGAAAAGATGTTATTCTTAGACGGCGAGCCTCGTGATCTGGAAACAAGCCCGTTCGCAAAGAATGAATTGGAGTATTTGAAGTTAGTGTCCGAACGTATGTTATCTGATACTCAAGACTTATACAATGGTTGGTTGAAAGGCTTAGGAACTTCGGATGTTCCTTCTTCTTATGCGGAGGCTATGAAGAAACATGACGGTTCTGCCTATTCCATTGGTAATGTGTATCAGGCGATTGAGCTTATGCTGAATGGAAATACCGGTATGGCCGGAATCTCCAATGAAGTAGGTTCCGCTAAGATAACTGACCCGGTGACCGCATGGAATGGAAGTAATAAAGACGCTACTGACCCGAATAACCCCGGTGTCTTGGCTGTAGAGTCTTGGTATAGCTGGAATTCCTTGGACGACTATAAGAACAATATCGTAAGTATCAAGAACGCTTATTTCGGCGGTCGTGATTTGGATGAGGAATCCGCTTCCGAGAGTAGCTTGCATGCGTTGACTAAGATGATTAATCCTACGTTGGATAGTTTGATGGTAGTTCAAATTGATAAGACAATCGACGCTATCAATGCGATCGGCTATCCTTTCCGTAACAATCTAGGGGATACGGAGCATATCAATACAGCTACAGAAGCTTGCGCTGATTTAACGACAGGTTTGGGCGTTGTTAAGTCTAAGTTCACGAACTAATCGGACAAGCCGATACGATGAAACGAAGATTACTTCTATTATTCGCTTTATCCGGTAGTCTGCTGTGTAGTTGCGAATCCGAGGACTTGGAAAATTGGCAAGTTAAGAAACCCAATGGGCAGGTAGCTTCCGAGAAGGAATTGTCCGCGGGTATCTCAACCATTTTCTCCAATGCCCCGGATGCGTACGATACGCAGGCAAACTGGGTTACGGGCGAATTAGAGACGCGATTTAATCGTGGTGATGGATTGTACGACGATGCTCGCGGTGTTGAGAATGTGGATGGTGGAGGACTAGGGCCGCTTTATGCCGGATATTCTTGCGGTTCCTGTCATAAAAGTACCGGGCGGACCCGTCCGGCTATAGCCGATGGAGGTTCCGGCCCCGGCTTCTCATCCATGCTTATTTATATATCACGTAAAAGTGGCGGCTATTTTCAAGATTACGGCCGGGTACTACATGATCAAGCGATATACGGAACGAAACCGGAGGGAAGGGTTAAGATTACTACTACTTCCCAAAAATATACGTTCCCCGATGGGGAGGAATATGAGTTGGTTACCCCTCATTATGAGATAAAGGAATGGTATGCTGATAGTATTCCGATGTCGGATTTACGGATTTCCGTACGTCAACCCTTACGGCATGTCGGAATGGGGCAGATGATGGCGCTCGACTTGGATATGCTAAAGCAGATCGCCGCTAAAAGCAATTATCCGGAATATGGTATTAGTGGACGTATAAACTATGTGACGGAAAAGGGAAAGAAACAGATCGGTATCTCTGGTAATAAGGCGAATCATGCCGACTTAACGGTGGAATTGGGATTCTCTTCCGACCTCGGTGTAACGAACGATCGTTTCCCGCATGAGGTAGGAGAAGGACAGAGTAATATGATGGGTTTTGCCATGACCGGGGCGCAGGTCTCTACGGAAGATATGGAAGATGTGGATTTATACCTCCAGACCTTGGGGGTACCCGCCCGTCGGAATGTGGATGATCCTACGGTTCTTCAAGGAGAGCAACTTTTCTATCAAGCGAAATGTCATTTATGCCATGTGACTTCCTTGAAGACACGCCCTCGCGGATCTGTCCTTTTGAATAATACGGAATTGCCTCAATTAGGTAATCAGGTGATCCATCCTTATTCGGACTTTTTATTGCATGATATGGGTGTTGAGCTAGGGGATGATTATCCCAGTGGCTTGGCCAACGGTAATGAATGGAGGACTACCCCGTTATGGGGATTGGGATTACAAGAGGTCGTAAACGGCCATACCTATTATTTACATGATGGCCGTGCCCGGAACCTGACGGAGGCTATTATGTGGCATGGTGGGGAAGGGGCTGCGTCGCGTACCCTATTCTCTCGCATGACAAAAGACGAGCGGGCCGCTTTGATTAAATTCCTACAAAGTTTATGAATAAATAACGCATAGAATCGAAATGAAAAAAATATATAGGACGTTGCTTGTGGTGCTTCTATCAGCGGGTGCTTTCTCCGTGAAAGCTCAAGATACAAAGAAAGAGATGGATGATAAATATGTAGAGAACGATGTGGTTTCACTAGCGGGAAAGAAGGGCTTTTCCTTTTCTACCAAGGCTGGTGACTTTTTGTTTAAGCCCTATGCGTTGGTACAGGCAAGCGCTTGCTACAACCGGTATGACGACCAAGGGCTGGAAAGCCATTATGCCAAGAGCGTAGCGAACTCTGGTTTCGCGATCCCTAACGCTATTCTCGGTTTTACGGGTAAGGCTTTTGGACGGGTTACTTTCAATTTATCGCTGAATGCCGCTAAGAGTGGAGGGGCCTTATTGCAACAGGCTTGGTTCGACGTAGCGATCAAGGAATCGTTTCGTATCCGTGTCGGTAAGTTCAAGACACCGTTTATGCATGGCTATTTAAGTACTTTGGGGGAGACGTTGTTTCCGGTACTGCCTTATTCCGCTTCCCAATCCGTATTGCTTCCTTACGACGTGAATTATGTCATACCGAATATGTCCACGGGATTCGACTTGGGTGTACAGGTACATGGTTTGATCCATGATAAATGGAATTATCAAGTCGGTATTTTTAATGGTACGGGTATCGACGTGAATTTGGCGACTAAGACAAACTGCGATGATCATAAATGGTTGCCTTCGCTGTTATATGCGGGTCGTCTGGCCTTTATGCCGAAGGGGGAGATGCCAACGTCTCAAGGCTCGCCGGAGAATCTGAACGACGATAAGATGTCTATCGCCGTATCTGCCTCTTATAATGCGGAGGCTGAGTTCTTGACCAGTAGCGACACCCGTGTGGGCGTTGAGTTCGCATGGATCAAGAACCGCTGGTATGTAGCAGCCGAAGGTTATTATATGAATATGCATTTTACCAAGATCATGCAAAAGCCGGATAAGAATTTCTGGGGAACTTACGCTCAATTGGGCTATTTCATCACTCCGAAATTACAGGGCGCTTTGCGATATGATTTCTATGATCGAAACGCTACGGATGAGGGTGGTTTGTTGAATATGCCCGCCGCTGGTTTGAATTATTATTTCTTTAATAATAATTTGAAACTACAGGTTATGTATCAATATTTAGGTCGTAGCGGTCATGCTACGCAGAATGACCGGGATGAGGACGCTATTGGATTGGCTCGTCATTCCGCTACGGCTATGTTGCAATTTACGTTCTAATCTTTAGGTATGAAACGATATCGTCAATATATAATGTATGCCGTATTCCTGCTATTTGGGCTGGGTTGCGATGAGGGTAAGATTTATCCGGATGAGACGGTTGATTCCGGACGAACCGCTACTGTGTCGCTTTCTTTTACTGGCCTGAAAGCTTGGCCGAAGGAGAATATGCTCTCGTTATGCGCTTTTGGCGAGGATAAGTCGAAACCTTTGCAAACCCAGCGTATCAGTAAGCCGGCGGAAGACGGCAAAAGACTAAAACTCCGATTGAATAATGTCACTCCGGATACGAGGAGTATAGAGGTTGCTGTGATTAGTAGGGGATTGCGGTTGGTTTACTCCTATTATACGTCTCCGGTGGATGATTCGGACGAACCGCTTGATTTGTCTGTGGGCGAATTGGATTTAGCGAGCTTCAAACGTGTACAAGCGCAGGTGTTCGACTTGAATTGCCTGTCTTGTCATGGCGGGGGATCGGGATTGGCCGGTCAGCTGGATCTTAGGGACGATGTAGCCTATAAATCCTTAGTGAATGTCAAGGCGCCCCTTTCGGAAGAGGGTAAGAACTACGTGACCCCGGGTGATATAAACGATAGTTTCTTGCTGGATATATTGGAGGATAATCCGGTACATAAGGATATGTTCAATAGTTCCGGGAAACAGGAGGTCCTTGCTTTGATCCAAGGTTGGATCTTAGGAGGGGTATTGGATAATTGATAAGAAAGAAAATGATGAATTATACGAGAAAAATAGATACGGATAAAGCGGTAGAGGTTCAGATCTCTTCATTCACGGGCAAAGGTGGAACAACGGAATATCAGGTGATGGTATCGATTACAGACCCTTGTTTGTCTTTCGTGGAGCAATTGCAAAACCTTTTGCGGGTTTATGTGACTGTCGTGAAGGAAGAGCTATCGAATGACGCTACCGCCGTTTTCCGCCGTTATTTTTTAAGTGACGCAGCTAATCAGACGGATAGCGTGATGGAGTGGGAGTGCGAGAGCGCCTTTTGTCCGCTCTCTATCGTGCAGCAACCGCCTTTGAATGGAACAAAGATCGCTATGTGGACTTATTTGCAAACGGGCATGTCGGTACAAACGTACGATTCCGGTTTACTGGAAGCGTCGCATAACGGTTATAGGCACCTCTGGGGGGGAGGTGTCTTCAATAAGGCGGCCAGTTCGGAATACCAGACCCGGCTTTTATTGAATGACTATGTGATGCAATTGATGGGGCAGCGTTGTACGTTGGCTTCTCATTGTGTCCGTACTTGGTTCTTTGTACAAAACGTAGACGTGAATTACGCCGGTGTGGTGAAAGCCCGGAAAGAAGTTTTTATCACGCAGAATCTTACGGAGAAGACGCATTATATCGCTAGTACGGGTATCGAGGGACGTCATGCCGATCCCTCGGTGTTGGTACAGATGGACAGTTATGCGGTGGATGGGTTGGAGCCGGGACAGGTTCAGTTCCTTTACGCTCCCACGCACTTGAATCCTACTTATGAATATGGAGTAACCTTCGAGCGGGGTACGGCTGTTACGTATGGGGATCGCGAACAGGTCTTCATCTCCGGGACAGCGAGTATCGATAACCGGGGAGAGATTGTCTATCCGGGCGATATCGTAAAACAAACCGAGCGGATGATGGAAAATATCAGCGTGTTGCTGAAAGAGGCGGACGCTACTACTCGTGATATTACGCAGGCGATCACCTATTTGAGAGATATGGCTGATTATGCGGTGGTTAAGAAGTATTTTGAGGCGCATTACCCGGATTTGCCACATTTGATAGTCTTGGCCCCTGTTTGCCGTCCCGGATGGTTGATAGAGACTGAGTGTATAGCGGTCGTGCCGACGGAGTCGTCCTTTAAGCCTTTGTGAAATAATAATAAATGTACGAGATATGGAAGAAAAAGGAGTATATTTGGCTATTCAAACACCAAGACAAGTTAGAAAGAAGCCTATGTATAAAAATGGAATGTACCGGGAAACCGATAAAATGAGTGATCTGATCTGCGAGAACTATCCGATGGTTTTAGTCATGAGCCGCTTTGGTATAGCGCTCGGGTTCGGAGAGAAGAATATCGGGGAGGTTTGCCGGCAGAATGGGGTGGATGCTTGTACTTTCCTGACGGTCGTGAATTTCTTGGTAGAGGAAGTGAATACGCCTGTCGAGAATATCAGCAAATGCCTGTCGATTGAGAACTTGATCCGCTATTTGCATAATGCCCATGATTACTTCTTGAACTTCCGCTTGCCACATATCCGTCGTAAATTGGTAGACGCTATATCCGGGTGCCCGGAGGATGTCGCTTTTGTGATCACGAAGTTTTTCGATGAGTATGCGGAGGAGGTAAATAAACATATGTCTTATGAGGAACGTGCTGTTTTCCCTTATGTCCGTAATTTGTTGGAAGGAAAGAAAGATCCGAAATACAATATTACGATCTTCCGCAAGCGTCATGATCAGATAGAGATGAAGATCACGGAGTTGAAAAATATCCTGATCAAATACTATCCGGGAGCGGGTACGAATATGCTGAATAGTGTCTTGTTCGATATTTTTGCCACGGAGGAAGATTTGGCTTCACACACCCGTGTGGAGGATTATTTGTTTGTACCGGCCATATTGGCTTTGGAAAAACAATTATAAGCATGAATCGATGAGTACAAATCTAAAGATTGCGATAGCCGAACCTTCTGTTATCATAAGGAGCGGACTGGAGAACCTGTTGAAACGGTTACCGGGTTTCCGTATCCAGATGGTGGAGATTCATTCGGTGGAATCTCTTTTCGACTCGCTTCGTATGCACAAACCGGATGTGTTGATCGTGAATCCGGCTTTGCTCGGCTATTTCACGTCGCAGCATTTGAAGGAGGAAAGCGGCTGTGCCGAGATGAAATGTATCGCTTTATTATATTCTGTCTCAGACAGTGTGTTATTGCGTTCTTATGATGAGCAAATTAACATATACGATAGCCTTGATGAGATCAAGCATAAATTGGAACGGTTGAACGCCGAGGTACTTCCGGATGACGAGCCGGAAGGGGATGACGAGCAACAATCGTTAAGCTCGAGGGAAAAAGAGATCGTAGTCTGCGTCGTGAAGGGAATGACAAACCGGGAGATAGCGGATCGTTTGTTTCTTTCTACGCATACGGTCATCACCCACCGCCGTAATATCGCTCGGAAACTTCAAATTCATAGTGCCAGCGGTCTTACGATCTATGCGATTGTCAATAAGCTGGTCGAATTAGGCGACATCAAGCAGGAGTGATTAAGTAGATGTCGACTTAATTATGGAGTTGTTTTTTCCTTGCTTTATAGGTTGTTTGGAGATGTGAGCGGGAAAGCTTGTCGTTATGTTAACGTGCGCACGTACATTATATTATATATAAAAAATGCAAGATTTAAACGATCATCTAAATCTTGCATTTGCAAAGGTACGCGTTTCTTTTTATCGCGCAAGGCTTCCACAATCTTTTTTATCCCTTTATCCGCTTTCTTATCAATAGGATAACCTAAACCTTACGAACTTGCCTTTTTCTTTTACAAACCTTTGTTTTCTCTCCTTGAAAACGACTAGTCTAAACGATCGTTTAAACTAGTCGTTTTTGAAATGATAGTGGACGATCTGTGACGTGGATAAGTACTTAATTAACACTATTATTAATATTAAATTTTCGATTTATGAACAAAAAGTTTTCTACGCTTTTATGCGCTAGCTTGCTTCTAGGGTCTGCTTTTACGGTTAATGCGGCAGACTTGACGAGTGCTCAGCGCGGCGCTAACGCAGGACAGGTTCCTTATCTGACATCTGCTACTCCTGCTGGCGTTTATCAGTTAAGAGCTAAAATCAACGGAGTAGAACATGTACTTGTTGTAGAGGGCGATAAGTATAAAATGGTTGCGGTTAATGCTTCAGGTTTGGATGTTAAGACTACTTTATGGTGTGTACAGATCACAGAATCTGAGAATAAGGGACAAGAGCCTATTTATGACTTCATCAACAAGTCTACGGGTGCTATCTTAGCCTTTGATGAGGCTGGTGTTTCTGCTGTAGGACAATCTTTTGGTGGTTGGGCATTCTCTCCCACATGGACAAAGGACGGTGGTAAGCTGAAAGCTGGTATGCCTATGTACACATATACTGAGGCGGATAAGGTATTGCTTATGCAAGTAGATCCTGCGACTGGCCTTGTCTCTACAAAAGCAGTCAACGCTGATGTGGCTTATCGTGAAAGACCTACTACGGATGAGACAGGAACGGTAGATCATACTGTTTTAGGAACGTTGAAGTTGACTTTGTTTAACGCCGGTACGTATGTGTTGAGCGCAGACGAGATCAACGAGTATTTGAAAGATAATAAGAACAAGTTAACTTTCACTCCAGATGCAAACGCAGACGTGAACCCGTTCTCAGCCAACGAGATCAAAGCCTTGGCCACTACAGGTAATGCTGCTGCAGACCATAACTTCGTTTATATCGTAAAGAAAGACGATAAGGAGAAGACTTACTTGAAGGTAGATACTGCCGCTAATGGTGTGGGTATTGAGTTCTTGAAGTTTGGTTGGTCTGATACGGAGGTTAAGGGTTATGAGAATGCGGTAACGACAGATATGCTTGCAAAACAGCATGAGTTCTTGTTCACCTATCGTCCTTCTGTGGATAGCTTATTTATCCAAGTGAAAGAGGCTCGTATGAGAGACAATACGAAACCTGCCGGTGAGAAGGGCTATTGGAAGGATGCTCCTGTCTATAACTATGCGAATAATTATGGTGTAGGTGGATCTGCTACTACTTATGTATATCACGATATATGGTGTGAGGATGCCGATAAAAATGCGGATCAATTATTCGTTAAGTTGCAGAACTACACGGTTGCTGAGCGTATCGCTACAATCGGTTACAAGGCTATCAATACGAAGATTGGTTTCGGTTTAAATGGCTGTGTGGCTTCTAGCGATAAGACTTCCTTGGATGAGGGTCTGTATATCATTAAGAATGCCAAGGGACAAGTATTGGCTGCTCCTATCCATCTGAATGATGATGATGCTAACAACGAGGCTCAATGGGTAACTTTGGATGAGCAAGATCCTACTCACATGCCGGCTTATCAATGGGTGGTAACCAAGGTTTATACTGCTGATAAAGCGAAAGCTACATCTCCTGTAAACTTTGAGAACCGTGAGTATCCGGTTAAATTGAATGCTACTTCTGTTCAACTACGTTTGAATGAGAAAGGCGAGATTGTTGGTAACGCAACGTTTAATGGAGTAAACAAGGATTTGACTAAGGCTACTTTCACTCGCATCACTGATACGAAGATCTTGGGTGACAAGAAATTGGGTTATCGTTATATCCCGACAGATTCTTTGATGGTTAACAAGTATGTATTCAACTACTTGAACCCGTTCACTGATAGCTATTGGATGGCAAACGGTGCTGATAAGGACTCTGTAAACTATGTGAAAGAGACTGCTAGTCGCTATATGTTGGAAGAGGGTTCTACTTCTGGCTATGGTTATGGTTACGGAAAGGCTGATGACTCAAAAGAGGGTAAGGTATTGGCTCGCTTGGGTATCGCTCGCTTGGAAAGAACAAACTATGTAGTTAAGACTGTAGATGGTGAAAAGTCTTTGGTTGAGGCTTACAATGAGAAATATTCTATGGGTGTTCACAACTATGGTCAGACAATTGTAGACAACAAATATGCTGTTGATACATTCTTCTTCAAAGAGAATAACCATTATGGTGAGAAGCATTTCTATGCGATCGTAGAATCTTATCCTGTTAAGGAAGGAAATGCTTGGAAGCGTGCGATCATTAAGAACGCATCAAGCGATGAAGCTTTCGATAAGTTAACTCATAAAGTAGGTACGGCTGATGACGGTAAGAGTGCCGTATTGAAAGTTCAGATCTTGAACGAGACTCGTACTTCTGCTTTCACGGTAGAGCCGGATAATACTCCGTTGTACCGTCGTTTCAACAACGAGTTGTTAGGCGAGAAGAAAAATGACGCCGCTGATAGCATCATCTTCAAGGAGAAGATCCGCGGTGAGTACTTGATGGATGAGTGGAATGAGAATTTGCAAGACAAGACCGTAGACTACGCCGGTATCTGGAACAAGGATAAGGCTAATGGTAAGTTGGTGTTCCATGTGGATACAGCTTGGGTGAAACGTGGCTTGGGTTATATCAAACCGCAGTATCTGATCTCCGTGGCTCGTCAAGACCAGCATTTGTCTATCGTTACACATCCTTGTACAGAGGGAACTCCACACATCAAACCGGACGGAACTCCGACTGAGGATCCATACGAATGCGTTCACGCTACTCGTTCAACGGTAGGTTTCGCTTATGGTAAATATTTGGTTAACTTCTCCGATTCTGTAAAGGCTAACGGTTTTGACGCTCCTTATATGGATATCAAGGGTGGTTATACTCGCGTAGGTTTCGTACCTGCTATCAAGATGGGTGATACGTTGGTTGTATTGACAAATGGCTTCGAGAAAGTTGAGCCGGCTAAGATCGACACGGCTAAGATCTTGAAGTTCTATAAGGAGAATCGCCTGATGGATCGTGTAATCGATTTGAGAAGTGACGCTCACAAGAATGTTACTTGGTCATTCCGCTATGTATCTCCGTTGAAGGCCGCTCAAGCTTATGTGGATGGCGAAGAGGGTGAGAACAATGAATTCTTGTTCGAGTCTAATATCTATGATAAGAATGGCACTGAGATCTCAGGTTCTACAGTCACCGGTAAGGCTAACTTGACAAATGGCACGGAAGCAACTAAAGGTTCTATCGCTCCGGAGTTCGCCGCTTGGTTGAAGATGCAGAATGGTTGCTTGGTATTGACTCGCGGCGACTCTAAGTTCGACGCTGCTAAAACCGGTTCAGACGGTGCTTTGATCTTCAACGCTATCCGTCCGACTGAGAAAGATGACATGGTAACTTCTAATGATGAGGTATCTGTAGAAGGTGTAGCCGTTGTAGCTGGTAACGGTACGGTAACTGTTCAAGGAGCTGCAGGTAAGTCTGTAGTTGTCACGAACATCTTAGGTAAGGTAGTCGCTGAGACCGTTCTTACTTCCGACAACGCTACAATCGCTGTACCTGCTGGTATCGTAGCGGTAGCTATCGATGGTGAGGAAGCTGTAAAGGCTATCGTAAAATAAGAAGTATAAAGAGATAAGATAAATCAAGAATCATTCCCGTGTGGCAAGATGCCAAGTAATCCGCGATGGAAGAACAGGCGGGAATAGATTAATATTAATACTAAAGTAATAAATTAAAGTTCATCCGCCGCTCCCTCCGTGAGGAACGAGGGCGGTAAAAGAATAAGCCCCGGCTGGTTTGTCCAGTCGGGGCTTTATTCGGTTGTTTGTCTTGTTATTGTTTATAATTTCGCTTTCCATTCATTCATCAACTCGGTAATGGTTTCCCGTACCGAAGTGATCTTATTCGCTCGCCAAGCGTTACTGCCGGCGAAAGCGTATCCATTCTCGAAATTCCCTTTGAAGGCGTTGTACAAGGCGGTGACGATACAATACGGGCTGCGTGATATATCGCACGTCTTGATACAGTTGAAGGGACAAGCTTTCGGTTGCTTGATTCCCGCCTTCACTTTCTCAAGGAAACTGCAATGGATGGCTCGTCCGGGCATGCCGACGGGACTCTTGATGATCTCTATGTCCTTCTCCTCGGCCTGTATATAGGTCTGTTTGAAGGCTTCCGAGGCATCGCATTCCGTGGTGGTAACGAACCGGGTTCCTAACTGAACGCCTGATGCTCCAAGGTCCATCACGCGTTTGATATCTTCACCCGTGTAAATGCCTCCTGCCGCGATTACCGGGATCTTTTTGTCGTATTTCTGCTCGAAATGAGAGACTTCCTCTACGACTTGAGGTAATAATTCTTCCAATGAGAAATGCTGGTCTTCCAACTGGTTTTCCTTATATCCCAGATGTCCACCCGCTTTCGGGCCTTCTAGTACCACCGCATCCGGAAGATAATCATAGTTATTCTTCCATTTTTCGCAGATGATACGTACGGCACGTGCGCTGGAAACGATGGGAACCAGCTTGGTGACGCTATCTTTCTTGAGGAAAGAGGGCAAGTCCAAAGGCAGTCCGGCACCACTGAAAATGATGTCTACCTTTTCCGCTATACTGGTCTTTACCAGTTCAGCGAAGTCGGAAAGAGCTACCATTACGTTTACGCCGATGATACCTTTCGCTTTTTCCCGGGCCTTGCGGATCTCTTCCGCTAACCCGAGATTCCCAGCTTCCGTATAATTGCTGGGTGACAATTTCTTATATAAAAGTCCGAGACCGGCTGCGGAGATAACGCCGATCCCACCTTCATTTGCGACGGCTGAGGCTAAGCCGGAAAGAGAGATGCCTACGCCCATTCCACCTTGGATGATTGGAATACGAGCCTTTAGGTCTCCGATTGTTAATGTCTTCATTAAAAAAATAAATATAGTGTTTCAATAATCGAGGCAAAGGTAGCACAATATCCCAATAAATGTGCGAAATGGACCAGAATTATCGCGCAAATATTCTAGTCATGTGCAATGTATGGAACGAACCGATTATTTTATGTAAATTCGTCCCTGAATAATTAGGCAAGACGTCTGTAACAGGATTGTAATGTATGTGAAACGGGTGTGAAACAGGAGCGTTGTAACTTTGCGACGCAAATATAGTTTTTATAGTTAGGAATGAAATTAGGAAAAGTTATAGCGCTCATGTTAGTGCTGCTTCCATTCAGTATGGGAGCGCAGGAGGTGGATCAGTCGGTGGAAAAACGTATCGATTCCTTGGCTACGGAAGTGACTACCTTGGATAAGGTAGTCCAGAAGCTAAGCAAATTCAAGGTTTCCGCTTATATCCAAGGACAATACCAATATGGACAGGAGGACGCTACCTTGAAAGTGGGCGATAAGAACGAGAACTTGGATAAAGGGTTTAACCGGATCGGTATCCGCCGGGGCCGTATGAAGTTCGAGTACAATGATGGGATCGGAACAGGTGCTGTCCAGATCGAGGTGAATGATAAGGGAGTAAGTTTCCGTGATCTGTATATCGGTATCAAGGACCCTTGGACGAAGCGTAGCCAGTTGATGGCTGGTGTGTTCAACCGTCCTTTCGGTTATGAGGTCTGTTATTCCACGAGTTCTCTCGAATCTCCGGAGAGAGCGACTATTATCCAGTATTTCTTCCCGGATGAGCGTGACTTGGGAGCGATGCTTACCTTACGTACCAAGACTACCAGCCCATTGAGTTTCTTGCGATTGGATGCCGGTCTGTTTGCAGGAAACAGTATCAACCGGGAGACGGATAGCCGGAAAGATTTCATCGGGCGTCTGGGTGCCGAGAAGTCGATAGGCGACTGGGGAAAATGGGGAGCCGGTTTCTCCTATTACCGTGGTTTTGTCTACAACCCGACTACCGAGGCGTATGAGATGCGTGGCAATCATTTCGTTAAGAGGGATATGGGAGAGACGGGTACTTATATGAAGCGCCAGTATTTAGGTTTGGATGGGCAGTTTAGTTTTCTTTCATCTTTAGGAAAGACCACTCTCCGTGCGGAAGGTTTGATCGGTACCCAACCCGGTATCGCCGGGAGCAGTAAAAGCCCGAACTACAGTACCCGACCGGAGAATTTGCCGGAAAATTCTTTGTTCAAGCGCCCTTTCCTTGGTTACTTCTTTTATTTGGTACAGGATATAGGCGCCTCTCCTTTCTCCGCCGTATTGAAATATGACGTTTACGATCCGAATACGAAGGTAAGTGGCAATGAGGTCGGGGCGGAAAATAGCTTCACCTCGAAGACCGACTTGGCGCAGAGCACGATAGGTATCGGCGGTATCTATAATTTCAATAAACATATCCGTCTGCAAGCTTACTACGAGTTTAACTTCAATGAGAAAAGTAACCTCGTGAAGGGCTACGAGAACGACCGGAAGGATAATGTATTGACAGTCCGTCTTCAATATAAGTTTTAATTCATAGGATTGTAATATCTGTTTCATCCCATTGAAATACCGAAGTATTTATTTTGTATCGTAAATAAAAGATAAATACAAAGGAATGAAGAAGACGATTTTATTAGCTGCCGTGGCAGCCTGTTTGTTTGCCACGGATGTGTTTGCCCAGAAGATAAAGGGTAGCGATACTTGTTTGCCTCTTACCCAGACTGAAGCCGAGAATTTCATGAATAAGAACAAAGCCGCTAAGATAACGGTGACGGGCGGTGGTTCTGGTGTGGGTATCTCTGCGCTGATGGAAGGCACTACGGATATAGCGATGGCTTCCCGTAAGATGAAATTCGACGAGCGCATGAAGTTGCAAGAAGCCGGGAAGAAGACGAAAGAGGAGGTGATCGCCTATGACGCTCTGGCTGTTGTCGTGCATCCTTCCAACAAGGTATCCAATCTGACCCGGGAGCAATTGGAAGGCATTTTTACCGGCAAGATCAAGAATTGGAAAGAAGTGGGTGGTGCGGATATGAAGATCGTGGCCTATTCCCGCGAGACTTCTTCCGGAACCTACGAGTTCTTCAAGGAGAGCGTGTTGAAAAATAAGAACTATATGAACGGTATCTTGAGCATGCCGGCTACAGGTGCCATTATCCAAAGCGTAAGCCAGACGAAAGGAGCCATTGGCTATGTAGGTCTTGCTTATTTGAATAAAGAAGTGAAGCCGATCCATGTATCGTATGATGCCGGAAAATCCTACGTGGAGCCTTCGTTGGAGAACGCGAGGAATAAGACCTATCCGGTTGTCCGTCCGTTGTTCTACTACTATGAGACGAAGAATGCCTCAAAGGTGCGACTGTTCATCGATTATGTGATGTCTGCCGAAGGACAAGCGACGGTGAAGAAGGTTGGTTATATCCCGGTAAAGTAAGCGGAAAATCCGGACAGCGTTGTATGAGCACATCATACAACGCTGTCTAAGGTGCTTCGACAGTACTGTCTAAGGTGTTAAGACAACGCTGTCTTATGTGTTGGGATAAGATCGTCCGTCCGTCTCTTCCAGAAACTGATCCATATACAGATTCTCGCCATCCCATACGATATAAGAGAAGAATTGCATCCAATCCCCGGCTATGAGAATACGGGAGGTACGGCTTAACATCAAGTCCAACATGATGTGGCGATGGCCGAAAATGAAGAAGTTTATATCGGGATGCGTCTTTAGATATTCCTTGGCGAAAACAACCATATATTCAGCGTCTTCCCCTTGATACTTTTTAGCCTCTTGCTTTTCCAGTCCGCTCTTCCGGCTGTTGAGCGACCAACCTAAAGCGAACCCGAACGTCCAGCGGGGATGTATTCCCGCATATAGCCATTGGCAGAACTTGTTCCGGAAAATAGCCCTGATCAGACGGAATGCCTTACTCCGGAAATCTACCTCATCGCCATGCCCGAGGAAGAAACGTTTCCCTAATAAATCGACTGTCAAGGTATCCCGATGGATGATGGCGCCTATCTCTTTCGGCAAGTAGTCGAACATCCAGATGTCATGGTTACCGATAAAGATATGTATTTCTATGCCTCTGTCCGCTAACTCGGCCAATTTCCCCAGAAAACGTACATGGCCTTTCGGCACGACGTATTTGTATTCGTACCAATAGTCGAATAGATCTCCCAGAAACCAAATGGCGGAAGCGTCTTCCTTGATGCTATCCAGCCAACGTACCAGTTTCTTCTCGATGGCTAAAGGGTCCTTGTGGAAACGGGCTCCCAGATGTGCGTCTGAGGCGAAATATATTTTCATAGAAAACCTAATTCCAGTTTAGCCTCCTCCGTCATCATGTCCTTGTCCCATTCCGGCTCGAAGACGAGGTTTACCTCTACATTGTTCACCCCATCGACCGCTTCTACCTTCATACGGACATCTTCCAATATGAAATCGGCCGCCGGACAGTTCGGGGCGGTGAGGGTCATATCGATGCGTACATTTTTTTCCTCATCGATATCTACCTTATATATAAGCCCAAGATCGTATACGTTTACGGGTATTTCCGGGTCGTATACCGTCTTCAGCATAGCGACGATCGCTTCTTCTGTTTGGAGAAATTCGTTGTTCATCTTCTTTTGTTTTATACGCGAATATACATTAATACTTCTATATACTAAACCGGGGGAAAAGAGAATTTGTTTCACCGGATCAGCCTTCCTTCGTCTGCATAGCTATAATAACCGCTATCGGACAGGATGATATGGTCCAGTATCCTAATATCCATCAGCTTCGCCGCCTTTTGGATACGCTCGGTCAAGGCATCGTCGTGCGTACTGGGGCGGAGGCTGCCGGATGGATGATTATGGCATAGGATTATACCGGAGGCCAAGGCGTTGATCGCCGCTTTTAATACCAAACGGATATCCACGGAAGTCTGGTTTACTCCGCCCTGACTGATTTTTACCTTTTGTATCACCTTATTTAAGGGATTGGTTAGAGCGATCCAGAGTTCCTCATAAGGTAAATCGCATAGTTGGGTACGGAATAGGAGATAGGAGTCTTTGCTGCTTCGGATAGCATCTTGAGGAGACGCCTCTGAGGTTTCCCGCCGTTTCCCTAGTTCCATAGCGGCGCAGATCGTGACCGCCTTCGCCTCTCCGATACCTTTAAAGCCGGAAGTTAATTCTTTGATGGAACGTTTACCCAATGTATTCAGATTGTTGTTTACGGAGTGAAGTATCCGTTGAGAGAGTTGTACGGCCGTCTCCTCATTGTTGCCGGATCCGATCAGTATGGCGATCAATTCGGCATCGCTTAATACGGAAGCGCCTTTTTGAAGCATTTTCTCACGGGGCCTGTCTTCTTCGGCCCATTCCTTGATGGAAAGTTTTCCTGTCTTTTCTTTCATAGTCGGGAAAGGTTTATGATTTGGTTAAAAAAATAGTTCCCGCCTGCTTATCAAGCGGGAACCGTATATTTTGACAAGACCCGGATTACTCGCGGATACGGCCTACGTAAGAACCATCAGTCGTATTGATCTCGATAACCTCGCCTTCGTTGATGAACAACGGAACACGAACTTCCGCACCAGTCTCTACGGTTGCCGGTTTCAAGGTGTTAGTAGCAGTGTCACCTTTAATACCCGGTTCTGTATAAGTAACTTTTAATTGAACTTTTGTAGGCATGTCGGCGAAAAGAACCGTATCGGTAGATGCATCAGAAACAACGTCTACAATTTCTCCCTCTTTCATGAAATCAACGCCGTTGATCAAGTTTTTGTCGATGATCACGTCATCGAATGTCTCTTGGTTCATGAAATGATAATGCTCGCCTTCCGTATAAGTGAACTGATACGGGCGACGTTCTACGCGTACATCTTCCAACTTCTCACCGATATTGAAACGACGCTCGATCTGACCGCCTTTTACAACATCTTTCAATGTGGTACGCATGATGGTATTACCTTTACCCGGTTTTACGTGAAGGAAATCGACGCAGAAATAGAGTTTTCCGTCCAAACGGATACAAGTTCCTTTCTTAATGTCTTGTGAATTGATCATATTTATTTTCTTTATTTATAATGTTATAGAGTAATCCTTAACGATTTTCGGGGGCAAAAGTAGTACATTCCTGCTAAAGTAGCAAAAAGTTTTGCGTATTTATATGGAAAAATAGTTGCAAATCAACCGAATAACCGGAACCAAGACCGCTGTCATGATACCCATCAAGCCAATTGCCAGTCCGCTTAATGCTCCTTCGATGGCCCCGATTTGAATGGCCGCTGCTGTTCCTACTCCATGGGAGGAAGCCCCTAACGCCAGTCCTTTAGCGATATGGCTATCTATTCCCAGTACCCTCATCACGATAGGGCCCACTATACTGCCAAAGATTCCTACCGCTACGACGATGACGGCGGTAAGTGAAGGTATGCCGCCCGCTTTCTCCGCTATCCCCATAGCGATCGGGGTGGTGACGGATTTCGGTTGGAGCGTGGCGATCAACGCTTGGTCGGCTCCCATCAATTTACCGATGATGATTACGCTTACGATTCCGACAATGGCCCCGACAAATACGGAAGTCAAGATCGAAACGACATTTCCCTTTAGATATTGGATTTGCTCATATAACACATAGCCAAGGGCCACTACGGAAGGCCCCAGCATAAAATGGATCAAATGACTGCTTTGCTGGAACGACTCATATTGAATGCCTAGGACTTCCAGTACCACGATAATCACGAAGATGGTCGTAAGCAAAGGATGCAAAAGACTGATATGGACTTTCTTGTAAAGAGCCAAGGAAGTCAGGTAGGTACCAATTACCAAGGTAAGAGCGAAAATCTCGGAATGCGCCAGATTATCCATGGTCTATTTTCCCTTTTCCAGTTTTTGTTGCACCAACGCTACGCTGGCGATGACTAAAATTGTACTTACAACGGAAGCGATCAGCAGGACTGCCCAATACTCGGAGATGATCCCGAAGGAATTCATAAGCCCTACACCGGCAGGAACGAAGAATAATCCCATGTTTTGGGTAAGAACCGTGGAAAGACGTTTCACCTTTTCAGGTTTTACTTTCTTGAACGCGAGGGCTAAAAACAATAGCACCATCCCAATTACGCTACCCGGTATGAAACCGTCGATAAAGTAGCTGATAAACTCTCCCGTGAAATAGAAGAAGAGAATGTAAAATGCTTCTGTTAGCATAGTTTTTCTACCTTTTTTGATAACCGCTACAAAGATAACAGCTATTTCGTAGATATGTTCTATAACATATTATTTTAACATAATAGGGGCGGGGTTCGCCCACCCGTGGCATCAAGCTAACGCGGAAGTAATGAACATATAAATCATCATACCGATAATATCGTTGGTAATGGTGATAAACGGTCCGGTCGCCAAGGCCGGATCTATCTTCATCTTATCTAAGGTCATGGGAACTAACGTGCCGAATATACTGGCGAACATTACGACGGCGAATAGGCTTAAAGATACGGAGGCCGTAATCCCCCGGTCTCCCAGCATGAAGAAGTTGTAAATGAACACGACCAGACTGATAATGCTGGCATTGATTAACGAGACTACGGACTCTTTTAGGATTTGCGGTACGATATTCCCTTCCTTCAAGGTATTGTTTGCCAAGCCCTGTACCACGATAGCGGAAGATTGTATGCCTACGTTTCCACCGGTACCACCGATCAGCGGGATAAATAGCGCCATCTTCGGGTTAGTGGCGAAACTGCTCTCGAAACCACCGAGGATAACGGAGTTTCCCAATCCTCCGATCATGCCGATCAGCAGCCAAGGTAGGCGGGCGGCGGTTTGGGTGAATACATTATCCGAGGTTTCCACGTCTTGCGAGATACCGGATGCCAACTGGTAATCACGCTCGTGTTGCTCGCGTACCTCATCCATAACGTCGTCGATCGTGATACGTCCTACCAGACGTCCGATACTATCGACTACGGGCAAGGCTACCAAGTCGTATTTCTCGATCGTCTCCGTAACCTCCTCGATACTGTCGCTGTCGCGAACGGAGATCGGGTCTTTTTTCATGACATGCTTGATCTTGGAGACGGATGGGTGGGTAATCAGTTTCTGCAAGGGGAGCACGCCTTTCAAGCGCTCGTCGTCGTCCACTACATATACATAATAGATCTCGCTCATCTCCTCCGCTTGCTTGCGCATCTCGTCGATACATTTGGGCATACTCCAATTCTCGTTCACCACGATCATCTCGGTACCCATTAAACCGCCGGCGGTGTCCTCGTCGTATTTCAACAAGTCCACGATATCACCGGCCTGTTCTACGTCCTCGATATGCGAAAGGATCTCCTCTTGGGTATCCTCGTCCAACTCTCGCATCAAGTCAACGGCATCATCCGTTTCCATGTTATCGACGAAACGCTTGGCGATAAGCTCATTGGGAAGTTCCTTCAATAACTTATGACGGTCTTCCTCATCCAACTCCATCAATACATCCGCCGCTTTGTCGCCATCCATCAATAGATAGAGATAAATGGCCTCTTGCAAGTTCAGTTCTTGATAAAGCTCGGCTATATCGGCAGGATACAGTTCATGAAGTACCTCCTGTGCCTTTGCGTCATCTTTGGCCTCGATGATGCTTTTCAGGTTCTCGATGTAATCTTTCGTCAGTTCGATCATTGGACTCTTATATTATTATAGGACATCACCAGCCTGCTTCTCCAGATGCTTTTGGCTGATCAAGGTCAGTTCCACGAATTGCTCCACGGATAACTGTTCCGGGCGCTTGTCGAATATCGGCAAGGCGTAATCCGGGCAATCTTTACCCAATAGGGGTTTCATGGAATTACGAAGCGTTTTTCTTCGTTGGTTGAATGAGGTCTTTACTACGGTCTTGAATAACTTCTCGTCGCATCCCAGCTCCTTGCGGTCGTTACGAGTCATTTTCAATACGGCGCTTTTCACCTTTGGAGGCGGATCGAATACTTTCTCACTGACAGTAAAGAGGTATTCCACGTCGTACCAAGCTTGGAGCAATACGCTCAAGATTCCGTACGTCTTGCTACCGGGACCCGCCGCTAGGCGTTCCGCTACCTCTTTTTGTAACATCCCCGAGCAGCAGGGAATCTGGTCCTTATAATCGAGGACCTTGAAGAATATCTGGCTGGAGATATTATAGGGATAATTACCGATCACGCAAAACTCACCCGGGAATATCTTCGAGAGATCCAATTTCAGGAAATCCTCGGCGATGATACGTCCTTTCAGATCGGGGAAATTCCGGTTCAGGTAATCTACGGATTCCATGTCCAACTCGACAACGGTCAAATCATGTCCCGCCTCCAGCAAGAACTGGGTAAGGACTCCCATTCCCGGTCCGATTTCCAAGACCGGCAAGGATTTGAAAGTATCGAGTGTGTCCGCAATGCGCTGTGCTATTTGCAGATCCTTTAGGAAATGTTGCCCTAATGCTTTTTTTGGCTTAACTAATCTCATCCACTTTTCGGTGTAATGTGTTTGTTTTTAAATATTATGCTTATCTTTGCGGATGCACAAAAGTACAATAAATAATTTAAAGTTCCCTATACCTAATGGATTTTAAGAGCATTCTACGTACGTTTCTGAAGATAATTCTACCTTTAGCCTTCGGCTGTTTACTCCTTTGGTTTTTGTATCGGAAAATGGATATCACTGAGATTTGGCGAGTAGTCAAGGAGGGGGTTCGTTATGATATTATTCTGGTTTCTTTACTGTTCGGCTTGTTCGCCAATATCGTCCGTGGTTTACGGTGGGGATTGCTGATCAGTTCCTTGGGCGAGCGCTTCAAGATGAGTAACGTGATTTACGCCGTGCTGGGTAATTATGCGGTGAATCTGGTGTTGCCCCGTGTCGGCGAGGTATGGCGTTGCGGCATGATCACGAAATACGATAAGATCTCGTTTACCAAGCTGTTAGGTACGCTGTTGATCGACCGTGTGAGCGATACGATCATGGTCGGTTTGATAACCTTGATGATATTCATATTTAATATAAGCTTCTTTACGAGTTTCTTCGCCAAGAACCCGGCTTTGCTCGAAGGGTTCCAGTCCATGTTTAATTCGATATGGATTTACGTGGCGGTGATAATTTTTGTCGCTGTAATTTGGTTTGTATTCACTTATATGAGTAACTTTACGCTGGTACAGAAAGCCAAAGGCATGTTGAAGAATATATGGACCGGTATGAAGAGTATCTGGTACATGGAGCATAAGATGCGTTTCGTGATAGAGACGTTATTGATTTGGGGAGGTTATTTCTGTTACTTTTATATAACGTTCTATGCTTTCGACTTTACCAAGGACTTGGGTATCGTGGTCGGGCTGATCACGTTTACGATGAGTAGTATCGGCGTGGCGGTGCCTGTTCAAGGCGGTATCGGACCGTGGCATTTCATGGTGATCGCTACCTTGGTTTGTTTTGGCGTGAACGAGAATGACGCGGCGGCGTTCGCCTTGGTCGTTCATACGGTACAGACGGTATGGACTGGATTGTGCGGATTATTCGGCGTGGTGGCTTTGCCGCTCACCAACCGGGAGAACAAAGAGGTTCCGGCCGCTGTTTCGTGATGAATACAAGATATGTATTAAATATGAACTGAACTAAATTATTAACATCTATGTCAGCAGAAATCAAAGATCTATCTCCGAAGCATGTATGGGGTTATTTTTATGACCTTACGCAAATCCCCCGTCCGACCGGACATATGGAGGCAGTAACCCGTTTTATGATATCCTTTGGTAAAGGATTGGGATTGGAAACCCTGCAAGATGAGGTGGGTAACGTATTGATCCGTAAGCCGGCCACGCCCGGAATGGAAGGTCGTAAGACCGTGACATTGCAGTCTCATCTGGATATGGTTCCCCAAAAAAACTCTTTCGTAAAGCATGATTTCGAGAAAGATCCGATCGACGCTTACATAGACGGTGATTGGGTGACGGCCCGTGAGACGACTTTGGGGGCGGACAATGGCATGGGCGCCGCTCTGGCGATGGCCGTGTTGGCGGACAATAGCTTGCGTCACGGACCGATCGAGGCCCTGTTTACGATTGATGAGGAGCAGGGAATGGACGGCGCTTTCGGCTTGAAGCCGCATTTCTTAAAGGGTGATATTTTATTGAATTGTGATTCCGAGAAGGAAGGGGAGTTGTTCGTAGGTTGCGCAGGTGGCGCTAACGTGAATGTCTCTTTCCAATTTAAGGAGGATACTTATATTCCGGAAGGTGACGTGGCTGTCAAGGTTAGCTTGGCTGGCTTGAAAGGTGGTCATTCCGGTGTGGATATTCATTTAGGGCGTGCGAACGCGAATAAGTTGATCTTCCGTTTCTTGAAAGAGGCGGTTTGTGATTATGGCGCTCGCTTGTCCTCTGTGGCGGGTGGTTCCTTGCCTAACGCTATCCCTCGTGAGGCTTTTGCCGTGATAACGATTCCGGGTGATAACGTGGAGTCTCTTTGGGAGCTAGTGGCTGATTACCAAGATATGTTCCGTACGGAGTATATGGGTGTGGAGGATAAGATCGATTTCGTCGCGGAGATGGTTGAATTGCCGTCTACGTTGATTCCGGAGGAGATACAGGATGATTTGATCAATGCGATCGAAGGTTGCCAGAATGGTGTGATTAGCATGTTGCATGATTTCCCGGGTACGGTTGAGTCTTCCTCTAACTTGGCGATCGTGAAGACATCTGATGAGTTGATCGAGGTGAAGATCTTGGTGCGTAGCTCATCCGAGTCTCGCAGGGATTCTGTTTGCTCAAGTCTGGAAAGTGTATTCGCTTTGGCAGGGGCTAAGGTGGAGGAGTCCGGTCATTATAATGGCTGGCAGCCTAATATCAATTCCCCGATCTTGAACTTGATGAAATCTACCTATCTGGATTTATTTGGTAAGGAACCTGAGGTGAAGGTGATGCATGCCGGATTGGAATGCGGTATCATCCAAGGCGTTTATCCGGAGATGGATATGGTTTCCATCGGACCGGATCTGGAACATCCGCACTCGCCGGACGAGCGGGTGAACATTCATTCCGTACAGAAGATCTGGGAGTTTATTACAGCTACATTGGAGAGAATCTAAGGATCTCTTTCTTTATAGATATTAAACAAACCCTCCAGCCTTTGTTCTTCTAACCATTCGGTTAGCGAGAATAGGGCTGGAGGGTTTATTTTATAGTTTCTCTATATCCTCAAGGGAGAGCCCAGTGTATTTTTGGATAATTGAGGGGGATAATCCATCCGCTTTCATGTTGCGGGCCGTAGATTCTTTCCCTTTCAATATCCCTTTCTCCTCTGCGTAATCGATCGTATTCTTATAATCCCTGTATCGTTTCAGAGCCTCGTCGTATTGTATGCGTTCTTCCTTGCTGAGGTTTGCCACGTCGGCTACTTCCAGCAACTTATCGAAGACCGCCTTTTTCGCCTTGAACGGCATTCTCTCTAAAGTGTCCATATGCTTCAATAAATAAATCCAACGTTCAAAATCATTCTCGCACTCGTCCGGTTCTCTCCGAAGAACAACTGGTTCAGGAAATCGATTAGTAACTCCTTGTGTACCTCCTGCCCGAATATCCGGTGAAAGCCGAAATCGGTGAAGGGATTGATAAATTTCCCCATAGTGTTTATAGGTTTTAGTGATTAATATGAAAGGGATGGTTCTTTTCCCATCTCTTGCGGTAAAGATACGCTTTTAAAAATAAACACGTACGTCTTTTTGAAAAAACATGTACGTGTTTTTTGAAGGTGATAATGTTACCGTTATATCTAGAACCTTGAAAGAATCAGATGTCTTGAAAACGGTTGTTACCTTGACTTTTTGATTGATATAAGGCTTGAATCGTGACAATCCCTTTTTGCTGGCATCGTGAAATAGGGGGAAGGGGGAGACGATAATCAGGGTTTTTCATGGAAAAGTATGGCTTTTTACGCACGATATACGGTAAAAGCCTGCGCATATAGTCGCGTTGGGTAACGCCTATACTGTCGTTGGGCATTATAAACAGTCACGAATAGGGTTGGCGGTAGTTGTGAATGGGCATTGTAACCCTGTTAGAACCCAGTCGTAACCCCATGAAATAGCCAAAAGAAGTCAATAGATATGAATTACGATGAATTAATTTCGCTAGAACGGAAGGCGGTTTTTGGGCATTGTTCTGCTAATGAGTGGATTACTGATTTTTTCTTGCGTATTTGGCGATGAGTTGTACGTTGGCCTAGAAAAATCGATTCTTGGGAGGTTCTGTTTACAATTTGTCAAAATGTCAAAAGGGAAAGCTTTTAATAGATGTTAGACTGAGTGGGGAATATTTATTATATGTACGTGCGTACATTGATATTTATAAGGTATAAAATGAATAGTTTAAACCTTCGTTTAAATATTGCATTTGCAAAGGTACGAGTTTCTTTGACACTTGCAACCCTTACCCATTATTTTTTCACATCCTTATTAGCTTTCTTATCAATACAATAGCCTATCACTGACAAACCCGTCGCTTCCTCTTACGAACACCCTTCCGAAGATCTAAAAAACGCAAGATTTAAACGAAGGTTTAAGCTAGCCGTTTTTACGGTGAATTGAATGCTTTCGAATGATTTAATAGCTTGATTATCTTAATAAACACTAGTATTAATATTAATTTCAGTATTATGAACAAAAAGTTTTCTACTCTTTTGGTAGGGTTAGCTTTAACTACGGCTTTCTCTGCAAATGCGGCGGGTCCTGTTGACAAACAACTGCATCAGTTGAAAGTTGGCGACAAGTATTTGTCCGTGACAAAATCCAAAGTCAATACGTCTGCGGATAGTTTGATCCTTGTATCTGAAGATAAAGTGGGTGAGGACGTAATGAAAGATTCTTACAAGAAATCTTTATGGAAGTTGACAAAAGGAAACACTGATAACACTCAAGATCCGGTATGGACGTTGACAAACTGGGCTACCGGTAATGTGCTGAGCTTGGATCTTACTAAATCAACTACAACTTTCGCTGAAGGTAAGCAGTCTAAATGGTTGATTGCTGATAATGGCAATATTAAGGCTATCAGTGGCGGTAAGGTGTATGCCCTTTATACGGAGGACGTAGAAGACAAAGACGGTAATGTTGTAGGTGAAGCCTTGAAGATCGGTAAGGATAAGACTTTCGCTGATTTCGTTTATACGCAGCCTGCGGTAAAGGAGGCTTTATCTGTTAGCGAGATCAATGGTTTGTATGGGACTTCTTCCGTATTCGATTTCGAGAAGGATTTGAATGGTAACCCGATTGACGGTGTTGCTATTAATGCTGTCTCTATTAAGGATGAGACAAATGGATTCGTAAATATCCGTCTGAACAACGGTAAGTATTTAGTTGTAGACTCCGCTAAATGGACAAACTCTGTAAATAACAACTCTTATTGGAAGTTGACAACAGACGCTTTGCCTACAGCGTTTGCGGATGAAGATGAGAAATCTACGGATTTAGCGGATGTGGCATTGTTAGAAAATGGTCGTTCCGCAGACTTCTATGCGTTCAAGATTAAATTGAATATCGCTGAAGGCTATAAGATGACTATCTATCCGAAAGCAGTTCCTGTCTATAAGAATTCGAATGAGGAAAATGGAAAGCAAACAGCTTTCTCTTATGATACAGAGACTACTTCCCGTGCTTTAGTTTACGGTAAATTCGCTGATAGCAAGGAGGTGTTAGCTGCGACTTCAACTGTTGCTAGCAATGATAAGTTGCAAGATGCTGTCGCTACGTTTGGTGTAGTTGAGGCTCCGGATGCTTTGGATACAGATTATACTTATTATGTACAGTTCTACAATAAGAAGAAAGTATCTACAGAGACTGGAAATTGGATTGCTGATGCGTACTACAATAAATATGTATATACGGCTTGTGATGAAAGCAAGGCTTATGCGAAGGCTTCTGTAGAGGCTCCGGCTTATATGTGGTATTTGGATGAAACAACGGGTGAGTTGAAGAATATGATAGTTCCTACTAAATCATATGAAGGATTCATCACATTGATCAACGAGGAGAATGGTGTTTACGCATTCGGTACGGATACGCTTAAATTGACAAAAGGTCCGAAGGTAAAGGATGCTCAGAAGATGGGTTATAAGGTTGTCACTAAGGCTGACAAGGTAAACGGTGCGTTGTCTTTCCGTTTGGTTTCTCTTTTGGCTGATGACTTGTATATGGTCTCTAAAGATGGCGTGATGTATGTGGCTAATAGCGAATTGACCGACGCTCAGAAACTGAAAGTTGTCGCTACTGAGACTCCGAATGAGGACGGTGAAATCGAATATGCTACGGTTGGTAACAATGTCGTTAAACCGGTTTATAACATTACGGATCGTTTAGGCAAGAAAGTGCTTGTCTTGAAAAATGAGAAGTTCGTCTTGGTAGACAAGGACAGCGAGGGCGTTGCTCCATTGGCTGTTTCTTTCTTGTCTATGGGCAAGAATAACCAATATAAGATTGTTTATAATGACAACAACGCTATCACGGCAAACGCCGCTTCCGGTATCTTAGCCGAGACAACTCTTTGCGATAATCAGAATGTAATCTTCGAGTTCGCTACGCAAGAAGCTCCTGCTTATGGCGCTCCTGCTATCGGTCACGTACAGATCTCCACGATGGAGGATGATAACAAGGTGATCGCTAACCAGAAAGATGGTTTCGCGGCATTGAAGGCTGAGGGTCAATCCATCTTGAAGAGCGATGTTTATACTCAAGATACGTTGACTATGTGGTTGGATACAGCTTGTGTGACATTTGATGAAACTATGCCGTTGTATTATATCTCTACGAAGACATTCAACGCAGAGGCTGAGACTCGCAACTTCTTGATTAATCCGGCTAATATTTCTGCCGTTATTAATAAGAATAATGAGGATCCGGATGCGACAGAGATCGAGGATATCTATGATTATGCTTCTGTAGCAGGTGAAAATACTTATCGTGCTGCATTTGTGGCAGCTTCTGTATGTGGTCTTGACTCTATCGCTATCGATGGTGATACGATCGGTTTGATGCAATTGAATCCGGCAGCTATTGCCTTCGAGGTAGCCGCAGAGATTAGCGATGAGGCTTATCGCATCGTTTCTAAGTTGCATGCCGTAAATGATGAGTATGATGCGGAAGATGAAGAATCTCTTCCTTACGAGGAAACCGCGGAGACTCTTTATTTGGCTCAATTGAACAACGTATTGTTCTGGACAGCAGATCAAGCCAAGGCTGAGATCTTCGTAATCAACCGCGCTTCCACTCCGACAGCTAACGAGGGTATCGAGGCTGAGTCTACAGTTAATGTAATCGCTGGTAACGGTACTGTAACCGTACAGGGTGCTGCTGGTCAGACTGTAACAATCGCTACTGTTCTTGGTAAGGTAGTCGCTAACGAGGTAGTTGCTTCCGACAACGCTACGATCGCCGCTCCGGCTGGTGTAGTATTCGTAACCGTTAACGGTGAGACTACGAAAGTGGTTGTTAAATAAGCACTATTGATATAAAATGCGAAAAGCATTTGAAGAAGATATATAATTCTAAAATTCCCGTGCGGAGATTCGTCTTCAAGTAAACCGTGAGGTTGAACATGCGGGGATATTAATACTAAAGTAAAAAATTAAAGCTCTCCGTCAGTATTTCCGTGAGGCAAGAAAGCGGAAAAAGAATAAGCCCCGGTCGGTTTCTCGATCGGGGCTTTTTTGGTGAATCTTTTTAATTTTGTACTTTTGCAAGCTTGCACGAATGTTATACATGAATAGGAAAATTAGACAATGGCCAGCGATGATATAAAACAGGCATGGAAAGTGCCGGAACCTACGTTAAGGAGGTTGCCGTGGTATCTTGCGTTCGTAAAGTTGATGAAAGGGAAAGGGGAAGCGTTTATCTCATCTACCCAGATCGCTAAGGAGATTAATGTAGATCCTAGTCAGGTCGCTAAAGATCTCTCTTTTGTGAATATCTCCGGGAAGACGAGAGTGGGATACGATATTAATGCGTTGGTTGACGTATTGGATGATTTCCTCGGTTTTACATCCCAGCATAAGGCATTTCTGTTTGGGGTAGGGAGTCTGGGCGCTTCTTTGTTGCATGACACCGGACTGAGCCAATATGGTTTGGAGATCGTGGCGGGCTTTGATGTCCGTGAGGACTTGGACGGGAGCGTGATCAATGGCATTCCCGTTTTTCATATGGATGATTTTCCTGCCAAGCAGAAAGAATATGGCGCGACGATCGGGGTGATCACCGTGCCGGTGGAGAAAGCGCAGGAGGTGACAGACCGGATTATCGAGGGAGGAATCAAGGCTCTTTGGAATTTTACCCCGTTCCGTATACGGGTGCCGGAACATATCGTAGTCCAGAACACTTCTATGTATGCGCATTTAGCTGTTATGTTTAATCGATTGAACTCAATGAATCACTAAAATATGAAGATTATCGCCGTTGGAATGAACTATGCCGCTCACAATAAAGAGCTGCATCATTCGTTAGAATTATCAGAGCCTACTATTTTTATGAAGTCGGACTCCTCTTTGTTGAAAGATGGGAAACCGTTTTTTATTCCGGATTTTTCATCGGAAGTTCATTATGAGACGGAGATCGTGGTACGGATAGACCGTTTGGGGAAAAATATAGCCGAGCGTTTCGCTCATCGTTATTACAATGAGGTTACGGTCGGTATTGATTTCACGGCACGGGATTTGCAGAATAAATTGCGTGCGCAAGGGCTACCGTGGGAGATTAGTAAGGCGTTTGATAATTCGGCTGTGATCGGGACCTTTATTCCGCTGGAGCAAGCGGGGGATGTAAACCGGCTTCCGTTCCATCTGGATATCAATGGCTCGAAGGTACAGGAAGGCAATACCTCGAATATGCTGTTTTCGGTAGATAAGATTATCGCGTACGTAAGTCGCTTCTTTACGCTGAAAATAGGCGATTTGATTTATACCGGAACACCTGCTGGCGTAGGTCCCGTGAAGATCGACGATCATCTGGAGGGATATCTTGGCGAGCGGAAGCTTCTGGATTTTTATGTGAGATGAGAAGATTAATATATATATTCATTATAGGTTTATTACTTTGCTCATATACATGGGCGGATGGTAGCCGTTATGCTTCTAAATCCCTGTTATCGGAGGGGAAATGGGTGAAGATCCGGGTGGATAAGACCGGAATCTACAAATTATCCTATGCGGATTTGAAGAATATGGGTTTCTCGGACCCATCGAAAGTCTCTGTCCATGGCTATGGAGGATGGCCCTTGGATGAGGATTTCAGTAAGGAATATATCGATGATGTCCCTTCTACACCGGTTTGGCGTGGGAGTGATTACCTGTTATTCTACGGGAAAGGTCCGGTTAAATGGGAGTATGACTCGTCGAGCCAGACATTCGTGCATACGAATAATCCTTATTCTTTGTATGGTTATTATTTTGTGACCGATGCCACACCCACGAATGATATGACTTCCGTGGCTCAAGCGACTGGTGCGACTAATCGGATCACGACTTACGATGATTATTTGGTGCATGAGCAAGAATTAGTATCGTTGGCGAAATCGGGTAGGGAGCTGTATGGGGAAGATTTTAGCGGAGCTACCCCCCGAACCCTATCAACATTCTCTTCAATTCCGGGAATCACGAATGAAGACGCTAAGGTAACCATGAGCTTTGTATCCAAAGTCACTTCCGGTACGGGAGTCGCTTCTTTGAGTATTAATCAGTCTAATGTTCTGGACGTTTCGATCCGCTCGAATAGAGAGGAATATGTGAAGGCGCTAGAAGGGGTAAGCACGGCGGTATGGAAAGGCGAGAAGAGTGAGAAAAACAGTGTGGTCGTGTCTTATAATTCGGCTTCTCATAACAATGTACGGTTAAATTACGTTCGGTTACATTTTAAGAGGACTTTGCAGCCGTATGGGGCCTATACTTTTTTTCGTAGTATAGCTTCTATCGGAAATGTTTCCCGGTTCGTGGTACAGGGCGCAAACGCGAATACCTTGGTCTTTGATGTGACGGATGCTCAGCGGGTAAGACTGATGGAGACGGAATTGAATGGCTCCGAACTCACTTTCTCTATTCCTGCTGGTACCTTACGGGAGTTCGTTTTGGTACGGACGGATCAGAGCTTTATCTCTCCGGAGGTTGTCGGTGAGGTGGAGAATCAAAACCTACATGCCTTGGAGCAAAAAGACATGATCATCATAGCGGCTAAAGCTTTCCAAACGCAAGCGGAACGGTTGGCGGAGGAACACCGGGCAACAGACGGATTGACCGTGGAAGTCGTGGATCCTCAGTCGATTTATAATGAGTTCTCAAGCGGTGCGCCTGACGCTACCGCTTACCGCCGGTTCATGAAAATGTTCTACGATCGTAGCGTGTCTGCCGGTAACGCTCCAAAATACCTGTTATTGTTTGGCGATGGTATTTACGACAACCGGGGAATTTGCTCGGACGTGAAAAATATAGCAAGGGATAATATGTTGCTGACCTATCAGTCGAGAGCGTCCTTGTTTGAATATTCAGGATCGTTCTATAATTCTAATTTCTCGTATGTAACGGATGATTATTATGGGCTATTGGATAATGTATCCGAGGAGGCACTTGATAAGCCGAACAGTATTTGCATAGGTGTAGGACGTTTCCCCGTGCGGACGGTAACGGAGGCTACCCAAATGGTAGATAAGGTAATCGGTTATATGCGGAACGAGGACAGAGGCGGCTGGAAAAACCAAATCACCTTCGTGGCGGATGATGGTAACAATGCGGATCACTATACGAGTAGTCATGCGGAACAAGCTGATGAGCTGGCCCGGTTTATAGAGGAAAATCATGGGGCTTTCCTGACGAATAAAGTTTATTTCGATGCGTTTAAGCGAGATAATAGCGGAACGTATCCGGATGTACGTAAGCGGATCTCTGAATTATTGAAGAAAGGGCAACTGTTGATTAACTATACGGGGCATGGTAATACGACCGCTTGGTCTGACGAATACGTGTGGACACAGACGGATATCTTACAATCTACTTATACGAAACTACCCATTTGGGTGACGGCGACTTGCGATTTTACCCGTTTCGATGACGTGAATACCTCGGCGGGAGAATCTGTTTTCTTGAATGCGAAAAGTGGAGGGATCGCATTGTTTACGACAACCCGTGTGGTTGTATCTAGCGGTAACTCGGCTCTGAATAAGGAACTTTACCGCAATCTCTTTGAGAGGGAGAGTGACGGACGGGCCCGTACCTTGGGCGAGGCCATGATGGAGACCAAGCGGAAACTGTCTGGTATCAATAAACTTAATTTTATTTTGATAGGTGACCCTGCTTTGAGAATCTCCTATCCGGAGTATAAGGCGCGAGTGACAGCCGTGAACGGCAAGGCCATATCAGATGAGCCTTTTACGTTTAAGGCTTTGGAGAAAATAACGGTGGAGGGAGAGATCTTAGATACGAAAGAGGGCTTGGCTAACGATTTTACCGGTATCCTAAATGCTACGGTGCTGGATAGTAAAGCTTCATTGACTACCTTGGGCAATAATACGAATGAAAAAGGAGATACGGTCCGCTTCTCTTACACGGATTACCCGAATACGATCTATATCGGACAAGATTCGGTACGGCAAGGAAAATTTAGTTTTACATTTATGGTACCGAAAGATATCTCTTATTCGAATAAGCAGGGAAAACTGAATCTCTACGCCTCGGATGAGGTGAACAAGCATGAGGCACAAGGATCTTTCTTGAATTATATCGTTGGCGGTACCGCTGATAATGCGGAGACAGATACGATCGGTCCCGAGATCCGACAGATTTACTTGAATGATTCCAGCTTCGTGGCGGGCGATCAAGTGAATACGACTCCTTATTTCGTAGCCCGGCTGTGGGACAAGAGCGGCGTGAACATTACCGGTAGCAGTGTAGGGCATGATATCATGCTGACGATCGACAGTATGCCTTCCATGAGTTACAACTTGAACAATTACTATGCACTATTACCCGATAAAGAAGGGGAAGGACTTGTCCAGTTCTCCATCCCCGAGCTGGAGCCGGGAATGCATACGGCCGAGTTTAAGGTGTGGGATATCTTAAATAACTCAACGACCTATACCTTTACTTTTGAGGTGGCGGAAGGGTTGAAACCTAATCTGATCGAGATGTATGCCACCCCGAATCCGGCACGGGATCAGGTGGAGTTTTATCTGCATCACAATCGCCCGGAGTCGAACTTAAAGGTGACGGTTATGGTTTATGATATGACCGGTAAGTTCCTATGGAGTACCGAGAAGAGCGGTTCCTCCGAGTTGTTTAAGGCTTATGTCGTAACTTGGAACTTGACGGATAACGGTGGAAGGCGGTTGCGCCCGGGAGTTTATCTGTATCGGGCGGCGATTAGCACGAATAACTCGAAAGAGGCGACGAAAGCGAATAAATTAATCATTCTCGCACAATAAAGTATCGGGTAATTAGTTTATAATAAGCATGGGGGTATGTTTATTACCCTCTAGGAATGATAAATGTAAATGTATTTTTAGAATAGAATATATGGTAAGAGTTTCAAGATTCAGTCTGTTACTAGCGGTTTTCAGCTTTTTGACGGCATTTACGGCTTTATATGCCCAAGGAGGCGCAGACGATGTTAAACATAAATTCGCCCCGATCAATACGGCGATACCGTCTTTGTCTATCGCGCCCGACGCTCGCGGAGGTGCTATGGGTGATAACGGTGTGGCTACTACGCCGGATGTGAATTCCCAATACTGGAACCCGGCTAAGTATGCTTTTAGCTATAGTAAGGCCGGAGTCGCTTTATCCTATACGCCTTGGTTACGTAAATTGGTGAATGATGTGGCTTTAGCGTATCTGGCCGGTTATTATAAATTAGGCGATAGCGATATGCAGGCGATCGGAGCTTCTTTGCGTTATTTCTCTTTAGGAGAAGTACAGGAAAGCCGGGATGGAGGAATGGGTAATCAGCTCATATTGAATCCTTATGAGATGGCTTTTGATGTAAGTTATAGCCGTAAATTATCGGATGTGTTTTCTATGGCAGTCGCCTTGCGCTATATTCGTTCGGACATGGGTGCCTCGTCGGATGCGGATATGGTTCCGGATAACGCTTTTGCCGCCGATATCGCCGGTTATCTGGAGAAATACGTGATCTTAGGGAATAGCGAGTGCCTGTGGAGCTTTGGTTTTAATGTCTCCAATATCGGTACGAAGGTCTCTTACGACGGCGGAAATACCAACCAATTCTTGCCTACGATGTTAAAGGTTGGAACCGGTTTGCTGTATCCGATCGATGATTATAATCAAATCGGTATCTATGTGGATTTGAGTAAATATTTAGTTCCTACCGAACCTATTCAAGAAGGTACGACTCCCGAGGATGAGGCTGCTTATAAGGAAAAACATGATGAATATAACAATATGTCCCCGATCACGGGTATCTTCAAATCATTCGGCGACTCGCCGAATGGCTTCAAGGGCGAGCTGGAGGAGATTATGGCCTCTATCGGTCTGGAGTATAATTACAATCAGCAGTTCTTTGTTCGCGGCGGTTATTACTATGAGAATAAATATCAGGGAAACCGTCAGTACTTCTCGGTCGGCGCAGGTTTCCGCATGAGTGTTTTCCAGTTGGATGCCGCTTATCTGATCAGTACAGTGCAGAGTAACCCGTTGGACCAGACATTGCGCTTCTCCTTGTCGTTCGATATGGATGGAATCAAGAACCTTTTCAGATAAATGGGTATGAAGATACGGGTAGGTTTTGGTTATGACGTCCACGCCTTGGTGCCGGAACGGGAATTATGGCTGGGCGGGATTAAGATCGAGCATACGTTGGGCCTATTGGGACATAGCGATGCGGACGTGCTGATCCATGCGATCTGTGACGCTTTATTGGGAGCGGCCAATATGCGGGATATCGGTTATCATTTCCCGGATACGGCAGGTGAATATAAGAATATCGATAGTAAGATCTTGCTCCGGGATACCATGAGGCTTTTAAGAGACGCGGGCTATGAGTTGGGTAATATCGATGCCACCGTAGCCGCCGAGCGCCCTAAATTGAATCCCCATATCCCTCTGATGAAGAAAACGCTGGCCGAGGTCATGAACGTGGACGAGGAGGATATCTCTATCAAGGCCACGACCACGGAGAAGCTAGGCTTCACCGGACGGCAGGAAGGGATCTCGGCTTACGCTACGGTCTTGATACAGAAGTAGGGGGCGGTCTTACCCCTCCCGTCCGATCTCCAGCTCGATGATCCTTCGCTCCTTCTCCAGCAGCAACGCTTTCAGCCGCTCCACCTGCTGTTCCAGCTTGGTTATCTTTTCGTTTTCCTCCTTTTTCGAGGGTCCGGTGGGATACAGCATCTCGCCCGTTCCCCACGCCAGCCATTCCAGCCTCACCCGCGGGAAGGCGCATAGGATCCGCCGGATTGTCTCTAGGCTCGGGTCGTGTTGCCGGAATCTTGATGACCGGAACGTGGAATATGGGATGTCGCAACGCCTGAGAAACTCGGCCATGACCAGTTCCTCGTGCCTTGCGATCTGCTCTACTCTGTCGTAAAAAGTACTCATGATGTCTCGTATTCGTTAAAAGTGTTGCTTGATCCTATCTATCTCTGCGTAAAGATACGAAAAATGTTGTTTGATCATTTCTTTCAAGGGTGAAAAATCAAATATTGGCTGTTTGTTCATCTGTTTCAGCCTTGAAATATGCTTTATGAGATGTTGGATCATGGTTTTCGCATTTGCAAAATCATATTTGTGTTGCTCAATCGAATGTCTCAAGCTTGTGAAATGGAATTTGTGTTGTTTGATCGAAGGTTTTAGGAGAGTGAGGTATTGTTGAAAAAGCCTCCGTCCTTGCTAGCGCGGATAAGCGGGTAGGGAAAGACGGAGGCAGGAGATATATAGCCATGAAGAGAATGTCGACGGTTTACTTGAGGGAGATCTTGAAGGTCTCTTCGACACCGTTGGCGGTATATAGCTTAAGCGCGTATAGTCCGGAAGGAGCGTTGCTGAAATCTAGCGTTCCTCCGGATGTAGGCAATATTCCGTTGGCGGTAGCTTGTCCGCTCATTAGGTCGGCCAATACGTATCGTAAGGTCTCGCTTGATTTGTTGGAAGAGACGGTTGCGGTCGCCATCTCGTCATTCTCTTGCGGGATGGGGGCTACGGTCACGAGCTTAGAGCCGGAGGTTACGGAAATCGAATAAGCCCTGCTGTTGGAAAAGCTGATCTGCGTTGTGTAATACGCTCCCGTGCCGCAGCTGTTGGAACCTCTTACGGAGACGGTGTAAGTACCGCTGCTGTAGGGCGAGCTGATGGATTTGGAGGGCGATGTGAAAATATTACCTCCGATGTTCCATTCCGTCCGGCTGATGCTGGCGTCTCCACCTAATGTCTCCGCTGTCAGCGTGTATCCGTTGAGGGTGATGCCGGATATGATGGGTGCGCCTACCCAAAGAGGTTTGCGAGCTAGATAGGTATTCCCGGCAAGGATATTGACGTAAGCCCGTCCGTTATAATTGCCCTTGATCGTATAATTCTTTCCGGATTGGGATACGATGGATAGGTTCGGGCTTAGCTCCAGCGTCGCTCCCGGGGCGGAGATGGTGAAAGTCCCCGTACTTCCAGCGCAAATCAAGTCCGGCCCGGACACGGAGTAGAGGTCTACGTAGGAGGCGATCCAGCTGCGGTAGGTGCCGACGTTGGTGTAATATACTGGATTTTGTGTGGGAGCATTTGTACTTCCATGAGAAACTAAACCTATTAATTCTATTTGAGAAGATGATATAGTCAAAGGAGAGCCGCTATCCCCGTGGTAGGAGGTAGAGGTAGATATTTTAGCTTTTATCTCTTCTTGCGTGCAGGATTCGATAGTGACATTTGCTTTACGTAACTGTGATATTCCGGAGATATTGGGCGCTGTCTGTCCCCATCCGGAAACGACTGCTATGGTTCCCGCTGAGTATGTGTTTTTATTAGAAATACAGACTGGTTGTTTTGAAGAGTCGAAACTGATCGGTGTAGATAATTGTAATAATGCGATATCATTTTTCTTTGTTTCCCTGTTGAAATTAGGATGTACTATTTTCCGACTAACAGATTTCCGTTGTGCGTCATTATTCAAGTTTGTATAGCCTAAACTAATAGACATTTGAGTGACTGAATGGATATCAACTAGATGAGCTGCTGTTAGAATCCATTGATTGTTGATAATACAGCCTCCCCCTTTATGTTCTCCATCTATAAAAATAGCTACTTGGAAAGGTCTTTGTTTAATATCAATGGCAGATCCCCCAATTATTTTTTGTTGGGCAAAAGCCGATACGTCGATAAATAGTAAAACTAAGAAAATAAAAAGTCTAGTAGTTCTCATGATATGTTATTTAAAATGATTAATTTTTACGTAATCTAATTTCTTTCAGATAAGCTTTGTGCTGATATATAGGACCGGGATGCCAAAACCAATCGTCATCCAAAACAGAGTCATCAAAATGTCGTACGACATTCGTTATTGACGCGGAAATATAGACCTTGGTATTTAGCGGAAGATCGTAGTCGTCAAATTCAGCGGTCTTTATGGCAATAAGTGCTTTTATGATTTCCAAAGAGTAGCTTAAATTTTCATTTATGTAATACTCTTCCGCATGATCCGCATGACAGAGAGAAACATATTCATGCCTTTCGTATCGTATCACCGCCGGCACATCCTCTAATTCGGCAATGATCCTCTCGCCCTCCATGCCGTCCGTCCCCTCGAAGCTTTCCACGACGATTAGTCCTTCTCCCTCCTCGTCGTCCTTATCGCATCCCGCCAGCAGCGGCACGATGGCCAGCAGGCAGATACTCCAAATAAAAAAAAATTTCTTGTTCATAAGCAAAATAATTTAATGGTTTCACGATGCCTTAAAGATAGGGCATTTATCGGTTTGTTGGTGTTCTTTTCCTCCGTTTTTGCGGATTATTTCCACCTCTTGTCTATCCCGAGATTAATCCGTAGCTTTGGGTGCTAAAAAGAAATGATATGAAGACAAACGACTGGAAAGATCGATTGGGCGTGATGTACTCCACGAATCCCGATTTTCAATATAATACGGGAGATACGGAGGAGGAAGATACGTTGCCGAAGGAGAAACAAGCTTTGCGTATTTCCTTGGACAAACGAAACCGGGGAGGGAAGATGGTTACCTTGATCACCGGGTTCCGGGGCACTTCCGAGGATCTGACCGCCTTGGGGAAACTCTTGAAAGTGAGATGCGGCGTAGGCGGCTCCGCGAAGGACGGGGAGATAATCATCCAAGGGGACCTGCGTGCCAAGGTGTTGGATATCCTCCGGAAAGAGGGCTATTCGAAAAGCCGTACGATCTAATCCCCGATCGCTATGCTAACAATCTATAGGGCTTCCGCCGGGGCGGGCAAGACGCATAAGCTGACAGGGGAGTACCTGATGTTGCTCTTCTCCCAGCCGGGCGCTTATCGCCGGATCTTGGCCGTGACGTTTACGAATAAGGCGACGGATGAGATGAAAACCCGTATCGTTCAAGAACTTTATCACCTCGCTTCCGGCCGTGCGTCCGATTATATCCAGCTACTCTCTTCCGCCTATTCCTTGACGGAGCGGCAGGTGAGGGAGCAGACCCGGAAGATTCTGGTCGCTATCCTGCACGATTACTCCGCTTTTAATATCAGTACGATCGACCGCTTTTTCCAGCAAACGATGCGTGCCTTTACCCGCGAGATCGGCTTGCAAGGCGGTTATGGCATCGAGATGGACCAAGAACTGGTCTTGACCGAGGCGATCGATAACCTGCTGGCCGATCTGGAGAAGCCGGAGAGCAAGGATTTGCTAAGTTGGTTGCTGCGTTTCGCCGAGGACAAGATCGAGGATGGTGGCGGCTGGAGCTTGCGGAAGGATATCATGTCGCTCAGCCGGGAGGTCTTTAAGGAGAGTTATAAGGCATTTAGCGAGGAGGTCGGTAAAGATATTGCGGATAAGCAGGCCCTAGATGCCTATAAGAATGAGCTATACGCCATTATCCGCTCCGTAGAGGCGGAGGCGAAACGTTTAGGAGAGGAGGGAGTGGCGTTGCTGAAACAGTTCGCGTTACAACCCTCGGATTTTAAGGGGGGAAGCCGTTCCCCGTTTTTCTATTTCGAGAAGCTGGCGAGAGGTGAGATGAAAGAGCCGACAGCCACGTTCCAAGCTTTGCCGGATAATCCGGATGCCTATACGACCAAGACGACTCCACCGGGCCTCCGGCAGATCATCGGGTGTGTATATGAGGAAGGGTTGAATGCTTGCGTAAAGAATATCGTATCTCTGTTCGCCAACCTGACGGCCTATAACACGGCCCGGGAGATCGTGCGTTATTATTATACGTTAGGGATCTTAACCGATATCTCCCGGCAAATCGCCTCTTACCGGGAAGAAAAGAATGTCATGCTGATCGCCGATACGACCGAGTTGCTGAATAAGGTCATCAGTGGCAGCGACGCTCCCTTTATCTACGAGAAGACGGGTACGCACGTGGATCATTATATGATCGATGAGTTCCAAGATACTAGCGGCATGCAGTGGAATAACTTCCGGCCCTTGGTGGAGGAGAGTCTGGCGAATGGTAGGGCGAACTTGATCGTTGGCGATGTGAAGCAAAGTATTTATCGTTTCCGTAACTCGGATTGGAAGCTATTGGACGAGCAAGTCCGCAGGGATTTCGAGGAGGAACAGGTCCGTGAGGAAACCCTGATGGATAATTGGCGAAGCTGCCGCCATATCGTGGAGTTTAATAACGCGTTCTTCACCGCCGCTCCGGCGATCCTGCAGGATCTATATAATGAGGCGTTGAAAACCTCCTCATTAAGCGAGGAAGAACGCACGGCCTTTTCCGCGAGGATCATGGCGGCCTACGACGATAGTTCCCAGCGTGTCCCCCCGCCCTTCCAGAAGAAGGATGGACATGTACGGATCGATTTCCTCTCCGGTGATGAGGATAAGGACTGGAAGCAGGAGGTGATGGAGCGATTGCCCGCTACCTTGGAGCGCTTGCAGGATAGCGGTTACGCGCTAAAAGATATCGCCATACTCGTGCGTACCAATCAAGAAGGTGCTTTAGTGGCTGATACGTTGCTTGCCTATAAGGAAGAGCATCCGTCCGACCGGTACAATTACGATATCATCTCCGATGATGCCCTGTTCGTGGGTAGTTCTCCGGCGGTCCGTTTCCTGATCGCCGTATTGCGCTATTTGCGAAATCCGGAGGACCAGACGAACAGGAAATTGGCGATGTATGCCTATCAAGTATTAACCGGAAAATTCGGGGAGAGCGAGGCGGATGAGTCTGTTTTCCAAAACCTCCTGTCTATATCCCGGCAATCCTTGTACGAGGTAACCGAAGGGCTCTTCCGTAACTTCTCCATTTACTTCCCGGAAACGGAACAGGTATTCGTGCAAGCTTTTCTGGATATGGTTTCCGAGTACGCCCAAAAAGAAAGTGCGGATTTGAACCGTTTCTTGAGATGGTGGGACGAGACCGGTTATCGAAAGACGATCGCTACCCCGGATGGGCAAAACGCTATCCGCATCTTGACCGTACATAAATCCAAGGGCTTAGGTTTTAAGGTCGTTATCATTCCTTTCGGGGACTGGGAGATCGACCATAAGCCGACAAAGCCCGTTATCCTTTGGTGCCACCCGGAGAAGAAGCCGTTTGACCGCCTGCACTTAGTTCCTGTCCGTTACGGACAGATCCTGAGTAGCACGATTTTCGCCAAGGATTATTTCAAGGAGCGCTTGCATGCTTTCATCGATAACTTGAACACCTTATACGTCGCTTTTACCCGTTCGAAAGAAGAACTGATCGTATTCTCCCCCCGTCCGAGGAAGATCAACAAGGAAGGTAAGGTTGAGAAGATAACTTCCATCGCCGATCTATTGTGGGCGGGGGTGGAGACGGAGATCGGGGATGATACCTTTGAAAGGGGCGAATGGTGGCATCCAGCTTCGGATAGAACGGCAGAAGATACCTTGGAGGAAATCCCCATGAGCCGCCTGTATTCCGTTTCCCCGGATGATCGTTTACAATTACGCCTGCATGGGAAAGGATTCTTTTTCGATAATGCCAGGCGGAAGCACGGTACCTTGATGCATGAGGTATTGAGCCGGATACGTACGCCGAAAGATATTCCCGCTTCGGTCGAAAGTTATCGGTTAGCCGGGGTGATTAACCGGGAGGAAGCGGCGGAGTTGATCAGCCGTCTGGAAGAATTATTGCAAGCGGAGGAGGTAAAGGCTTGGTATGATGGTTCCGCCCGTGTCTTGAATGAAGTGGATATCCTGTTCGGTAAAGGCTTGTCTAAACGCCCGGACCGGGTGATAATAAAAGGAGGCAAGGTTATTGTCGTGGATTATAAATTTGGCGAACGGCAAGATAAGCGCCATCCTAATCAGGTAAGAAATTACCTGCAATTAATCCGTAAAATGGGTTTCGAGCGGGTCGATGGATACCTTTGGTACGTAGAGTTAGGTAAAATAGAGGCAGTGAATAAGTGATATATTTTTGATATTCGGTAAAAATGAATATTTTTGCAGATTCTTAGTATAAAACGATACAGTCAAAGAAGAATGAAAGTACATAAAGAAGGAACCGGTTTACTGCTTACGTTGTTTACAATATTATTTATTGTGAATATAACTTTGTACCATACGGTAGGTAAGGGTATGCTGTTTTATTCTGTCGCTTTTGTTTCTACCGTATTGTTCCTATTGGTATTAAACTTCTTCCGTAGTCCTTTCCGTCGGTTTCCTTATGATTCGGAAGGCTTGGTGATCGCTCCCGCCGATGGTACGATCGTTGCCATCGAGGAAGTGATGGAGAACGAGATCCTTCATAAGAAGTGCCTACAGATATCTATCTTTATGTCTATCTTCAACGTACATGCCAATTGGTTTCCCGTAAACGGTACCGTTAAGCATGTTTCCCACCAGAACGGGCGTTTTATGGCGGCTTATCTGCCGAAGAGTAGTACGGAGAACGAACGTTCGGCGGTCGTTATCACCACGAGGAACGGGGTGGATGTCTTGGCTCGTCAGATTGCCGGGGCGATGGCACGCCGCATCGTTACGTATGCCAAGCCGGGAGAGAAATGTCATGTGGACGAGCAAATGGGGTTTATTAAATTCGGTTCTCGCGTGGATGTCTACCTGCCGGTAGGAACAGAGGTGTTAATAGAGATGGATCAAAAAGTAACAGGCAATCAAACGCCTATAGCCCGTTTGTCAAAATGAGTATAAGAAAACATATTCCTAATACAATTACGTGTCTAAGCCTTCTGTCCGGGTGTGTCGCCAGTGTTATGGCCTTGCACGGAAATCTTTTATCTGCGTTGATTTGGATTATTATAGCCGCGGTCTTTGATTTCTGCGATGGCTTTGCCGCTCGTTTATTGAAGGCTTACTCGCCGATGGGAAAGGAATTGGATTCCTTGTCGGATATGGTAAGTTTCGGCTTCGCTCCGGGCATGGTGGTCTATTGGCTGTTGGGAGAGGCTTCTACGGCTTTGCCTTTTGGCTCTTTGAATACGTATATCCCTTATCTGGCGTTCGTGATCCCTACGTTTTCAGGCTTGCGTTTGGCTAAGTTCAATATTGATGAACGGCAAACTACCTCGTTTATCGGCTTGCCAGTTCCGGCGCATGCTTTATTTTGGGCTTCGGCGGGGTATTCTGTTTTACCGGTTGTCCATGCGAATGAAGGCTTGTTCGTGTTGGTGACTGTTATCTTGGCGTTTATTACCTCCTTGCTGTTGGTGTCTGAGATACCGATGTTCTCGCTGAAGGTGAAATCCTTGGCGTGGAAGGGGAATGAGCTTCGCTATATATTGGTCGCTTGCGCCATTATTTTCGTGGCGTTATGGGGATTCTTGGGAATCTCCGGAACCATCCTGTTATATATAGTCTTGTCTATTTTTAACAAAAAGGGATAAACAAGAATTCTTATCTTTGTGTTTGTGATAGTAAAGAATCATTTAAGTATCGGATTATGTTTAAGTTTTTGTTTGTAATATTCTTTTTCTTTATCCTGTTGGTGTTTCTGATGGGTTTCTCCATCTTGCGTACCTTTAAGAACATCTTTTTTGGTAGCGGAAACAACACTCGTAAGGGAGAACAACGTCGTCAAACAAATAGCAATACTTCCGGACATCGTTCTACGACTACTACCGCCCGGGACGATGATGATGATCGTACACCTTATGTGCACCGTAAGAAGATATTCGCCAAGGATGAAGGGGAGTATGTGGATTACGAGGAAGTTAAATAGAGCTTAACGTCTTTGCTTGAAGAAACGCTGCATTTCTTCCGCGCACTCTTTTTCAAGGATACCTTTTTTGATAATCGCTTTCGGATGGAAGGCTTGAGGGGCGAATTTGGAGAAACCTCTTTTATCATCGGATGCCCCGTATACGATCGTGCTTAATTGTGCCCATCCGATCGCGCCGGCACACATTATGCAGGGTTCCACGGTTACGTATAGACTACAATTTGTCAGGTATTTCGCTCCTAAGACTCCGGCGGCGGCCGTAATCGCCAACATCTCGGCATGTGCGGTCACGTCGTTCAAGCATTCGGTTTGATTATGCGCCCTCGCTATGATCTGGTTGTTGCAGACGATAACAGCTCCTACGGGAACCTCACCCTCGGACGCTGCCGCACGAGCTTCCACCAACGCTTGCTTCATGAAATATTCGTCATTGAAAGGATTCATCTTCTCATCTCATTTTCGTTGAAAAGAGTCGGATAATCCTCCTCCAAGGTCTTGAGGATGTGAGAAAGGATCGTCTCTCGGTACCAACGGGACTTATTCTCGATCTTATAGCGTGAAAGATAACGTTTTACTGCTTTATGCTCTTCGTCATTCAGCATAAAGGTCACTTTGTGTACCCTCGGATGATTGGGGTGAGCCGATGAATATTTACGTTCTTCTCTCATACATTTGCAAATGTACGAGTGAATAGCCGAATAACAAAGAAAATGGCTATATTTGTGCAAATTAATGCGATGGCAAGACAGAACGATATGGGTCGGGAAGGTGAGTCTGAGGCTCGTGCCTATCTGGTAAAACATGGATATAACGTGTTGCATACCAATTGGCATTGGCATCATTATGAACTGGATATTATCGCTGTCAAGGAAGATGAGTTAATCGTGGTGGAGGTGAAGACACGCTCTGAGGATTTTTTGCTTTCACCGGAAGATGCGGTAGACACCAAGAAGATTCGGAGGATTGTCGCCGCTGCGGATGCCTATGTCCGTTATTTTAATATAGACTTACCGGTCCGTTTTGATATCGTGACATTGATCAAGAAAGAGACGGGTTTCCTGATCGACCATATCGAAGATGCTTTCTATGCTCCTTGCCGTTAAAAGATAAAAGTTATGAATATAGAAGAAGTACGTGAATACTGCCTTTCCTTGAAGAATACCATCGAGTGTTTCCCGTTCGATGAGGTATCGCTGGTCTTTAAGGTAGAGAATAAGATGTTCCTGCTGCTTCCTTTGGATGCGGAGGAGCCTCATGTCTCCTTGAAATGCAGTACGGACTATGTGGAAGAGTTACGGGAACGGTATACGGCGGTTGAGCCGGCTTATCATTTTAATAAGAAATACTGGAATAGCATTTATCTGGATCGGGATATGGAGGACGAGGAGGTTAAACGTTGGATCTTTCACTCTTACCGGGAGGTGATCGCTAAACTACCAAAAAATATAAGGGAGATTTATAATGATGAGCACTGATAATGAATCTCCCCGCATCTTGCGTGTGGCGGAAACCACTTCTACGAATAGCCTGCTTCGTGAGCTGGTCATCAAGGAATCTCTTCTGGAAGGAAGTGTAGTTGTCGCTGATTTCCAGACAGCCGGACGTGGGCAGATAGGGAATGTCTGGGAGTCTGAGGCGGGAAAGAACTTGATGTTTAGTACAATCCTGTACCCTACGTCCATCCCGGCAAATCGCCAATTCTTGATTTCTCAAATAGCGGCCTTGAGTGTGAAAGAGACGTTAGACTCATATACGGATCATGTCACAGTGAAATGGCCGAATGATATTTACTGGAAAGATAAGAAGATTTGCGGAATGTTGATCGAGAACGATCTATCAGGGCATAATCTATATTGCTCCATCATCGGGATCGGCATAAACTTGAATCAAGCGGTGTTTCGGGGAGATGCTCCGAATCCTGTTTCCTTGTTTCAAATAACTGGCAAGGAAGTGGACCGAGAAGAGGTTTTGGACCGTTTCCTCTCAGTATTCTATCGCTATTATTTATCTCTCCTCCAAGAGGAATACGAGGATATTCGTATCCGCTATCAATTTGCGTTGTATAGAAGGGAGGGCTATCATGCCTATAGGGATGAGACGGGAGAATTCGAGGCCTGTATCCATGATATTGAATCAACCGGGCATCTTTTGCTAGCGTTACGGGATGGAAGCATCCGTCGTTATGCTTTTAAGGAGGTCTCTTATCGTTAGAGACCTCCCTAGGCGATCCGAGGGGATAATACGAGGAATGCTGTCATAGCAAGGAGACCGCATACAAAGGCAGGTTCGTCATCCATTCCTCTTGGCGATAGGCGGACATCGAGATCCTGTAAGCGGTTTTGGTTTGATTCTCGGCGACGAATTGTCGTAGGCTTTTAGCCATCAGGTTTTCTTCGGCTTTGACCTCTATGGGGATGATTTCCCCTTCTTGTTGTATCAAGAAGTCTATCTCCTGCCTTGCGTTAGGTTTCGACCAGTAGTAAGGGGATTTCGTGAGTTTTAGTTCCTGTAAGACATATTGTTCCGTTAATGCCCCCTTGAACTCCGTGAAGATGGCATTACCTTTTACGATTGTAGCGGCATCCAGTTCCGACATCGCGCAAAGCAGACCAATGTCGATCGTATAAATCTTGAAGGCTGATTTGTCCTCATAGCTTTTTAGCGGTAACCTGGAAGCGGATACGGCACAGACTTTATGGATAAGCCCGCTATCAAACAACCATTGCAATCCGATCTCGTACTCGCGGGCTCTCGCCCCTTCTTTCACCACTCCATATAAGAACTTCCGATTCTCTTTGCTCAGTTGCGAGGGGATGGAATTCCACAATTGGCGGATCCTGGGCACGATCTCTTCGGGAGCATGCTTGGAGAAGTCTTTGTCGTAACTTTTTAAGATCTCGGTCTGTATTTCTCGGACTTCCTGCCAGTCTTTCACCTCGCTAAAACTCAATACGGCTTCGGGCATACCTCCTACGTAATAATATTGCTTTAGGAGTTCTTTGTATTTGGAGGCGAACAGATTTATGTTTGCCCAATCCTTCTTGCGTAGGATTTCAACCAAAGCTTTCTCTCCCATCGCTTCAAGGAATTCCGTGAAACTCATTGGGTAAAGAGTCAGGAATTGAACCTTGCCTACAGGGAAGGAGGTTTGCTTATGTAGTTCTAACCCAAGTAATGATCCGGCGGCTATGATATGTTGGTCGGGGGCGTTCTCGCAGAAATATTTCAAGGCGGTGAGTCCGTTCTTCGCTTCTTGTATCTCATCGAGAAACTTCTACGTCCCTCTTTCCATCTAAGTAACTCGTTTATAGCGTCTCTTCCCATATTAGTCGTTTGAGTAGTCACAAAAAATGAACGAATTTCCCTGTAAATATACACAAAAAATGAACGAATTAGAAAGAAGATGTACCAGCCTTCAATGGGCAGTTATACTTACCGGGTTGGAGAAGTATATATCCTTTGGCACTTGCAGTATATATCCTATAGGGAAGTAAGTAGTACTTCGTGTTCTTTCAAGATACGCTAATCCTGGTGGAAGTTGCCTTTATATGTATATTAATGTACATGTACATTTATATATATTCATGTTGATGAATGGTAGGTGGATTATTGCGCTTGGCCTTGGTTGGGGAATAGCTTGCGTGAAGTCGGGGAGTTGCGAGTTGATAGGATGGGCGGTTCGTGGTTATAATCCGCGGTTTCGTAATGAATAGTCTATTTGATTGATAAGAAAGCGTATATGATAACAAAAAAATAATAGGGAAGATTTGCGCGAATCAAAGAAACGCGTACCTTTGCAAATGATAGATAAAGTCGGCTGTCGGTATTATGGTTTTGTGAAGGCAGCCCAATGAATGAGCTTATTACACTTTAGTATTAATATTAAATTATTTAATTATGAACAAAAAGTTTTCTACTCTTTTGGCTGGTGCTGCATTTTTGAGTGCGGTTTCAGTTAATGCGCAGACAACACCTGCAGTGGCTGTAGAAAAATTGGTCGAAGGCGCTAATAGTGGCTTGTATCAATTGGTAACGGAAGCTGGTCAAGTGTTGACTATCGAAGAGGTTAGCGGTAAGGATCAATTTAAGGCAATTACTGCTCCTTCTTCATCTACAGGTTTATCAAACACTTTATGGTGCGTAACTGTTTCATCCGAAAATCAAGGTCAGGCTCCGAAGTATGATTTCATGACTAAGACTGGTAAGTTCTTAGGCGTAGAGGCTTCAGCTTACTTGACTGGTGCCGCTAAGGATGCAGAAGTTGCTCCAGAGGTTGGTGCTGACGTATCAGGTTGGGCTTTCTCTCCGGTATTTAAAACTGAATTGAAAGAGAAAATGCCTCTTTACTCCTATTTTACTAAAGACTCAGTAATTGGTCTTAAGGTAGATGCTTCTTCTGGTGTTGTAACAGTGAAGAAAGCTTTGGCTACAGCTGAAGCAATTGATGCTGCTGGCTATACGAAGTTTACATTGAAGACTTCACAGTCTATTGTGTTTAACTCAAATGAGCTGAATACTGTTTTAGGAACTCAAGACGCTAAGGCTGGTATTAAGTTAACGTTTAAACCTGAAGTAGTAGGTGAGGATATCGTAAATCCGTTTACAGCTAAGAAGTTCTTAACTCAATCATCTGATGAGGCTGGTTATCAATTTGTATTGAATTCAGACTCTTCTTATTTATTTGTTGATACAGCTTATACTAACGCAGTAGGTGGCGCTAAGTTCTTAGCTTACAACTGGCGTGCGTTGAAGGATTCTTATAAGAAAGGTACTAATCTTCCAAGTGCAAAGGATTCTATCTTAGCTGACGCAGCGTTGAAAAATCAATTCAAGTTTAAATTCATCTATCATCCTTCTGTAGATAGCCTTGAAGTTCAGGTTAAGAATGTTGTAACGAAAGAGGAAGGTGATGCAAATTGGGCTAGTGCAGCAACTGTTGCGGCTAACAATCATGCAGACTGGAATATTTCATTGCAAGAGCTTATCAAGGATAAAGTTCGTATCTTGACAGTTGCTGAAAAGCAAAATACAAAGATCGAATTAGGTTTCTCTGGTTGCGAAGCTGTTAAGACAACTAAGACAACTGTTGCTGACGGTGTTTATGTAATCAAGAATGCTAAGACTGGTAAATATTTGGCAGTTCCTATTCATAAAGGTAATCAAGCTAGTGCTGCTGATGAATGGGTTACATTGGATTTGCAAGATGCAACTCATATGCCGGCTTATCAATGGGTAGTTTTGAAGAAGAACATTGTTGATAAGACCAGTACTTCTCCGATTTCTGTTACAAACCGTGAGTTTGATGACGTAGAATATTCTACTGTTCAGTTGAACAGAAACGAAGGTGGAGCTTATTTGTATGCTTCTAACTTAGGTGACTCTTTGGAATTTGTTCCGGTAGCAAAAGAAATCTATTCTGATAAATATCTTGGTTATAAGAAATTGACTAAGGATGAGCTGATTACTAATAAGTATACATTTAACTACTGGCATCCATACTCTTCTGAGAAATATATCGCTAAGTCTGAAAAAGACTCTACTTTGACTGTTCTTGAAGGTAAGACTGCATTCTCTATCAAGGGTGAAGAAGAGTTCGCTTATGGTTATAAGGTTACTACTGCTATCGCTGGTGATGGTAAGAAAGTCGCAGGTAGAATCCCGGGCTTGGCTCAATTGGTAAGAACAGAATATCAGATCATTTATGGTGTTGATGCTAAGTTCAATCAAGCTGCGGAAGATAAATATGCGGTAAGTAAATATCTTGCTAATGACTCTGTTTACTTCAAGGAGAATAACCATATTGATGGCAAGCATTATTATGCTATCGTAGAAGGTGACTATAAGGGTCTTAAGTATAATAAGGCTGGTGTATCTGACTATGACGCTTCAGCTTCTTTGAAGGTTCAAAAATTATTAGGTGAATCAAGAACTTCTGCGTTCTTCATCGCTCCTGACAACACACCGTTGTATCGTCGTTTCAATAACGCCGCTCTTGGTGAGAATGAAAATGATGGTCCTGACAGCTTGATGTTCGTTGAGAAAATCCGTAAGGAATACTTGATGGATGAGCATAACTTGAACTTGACTAATAAGAATGTTGACTTCGCTGGTATCTGGAGTAAGGATAAGGCAGAAGGTAAATTGGCATTCCGTGTTGATACTGCATGGTTGAATCGTGGTTCTGGTAACGTTAAACCTCAATACTTGATCTCTGTTGCTCGCAACGATCAAGAGGCTATTGCTGGTACTCCTTGTACAGAAACTGACAACCACTATAACTTCGACAAGGATGGCAAACCTTATAAGACGGATGCTGCTCATTGCGTTCACGCAACTCCGGGTCGTCCTGGCTTCGCTTATGGCAAGTACTTGGTTAACTTCTCTGATTCTGTAGTTGCTTCTAAGTATAAAGCTCCTTATATGGATATTGATGGTGGTTACACTCGCGTAGGTTTTGTTAAGGCTATCCATTCTGGTGACAGCTTGTTCATCTTGGTTAACGAGTTCAAGAATATGGAACCAGCTAAGTTAGATACTGCTGCTATCGTTAAGTCTTATACTGCCGCTAAGATCAATGGTAAATATATCATCAACTTGGCGAGCGATCAACATAAGAATGTAACTTGGTCATTCCGTTATGTAAATCCTGATAAGGCTGCTACAGCTTACAAGACCGGTAAAGAAGACGATGCTAATGAATTCTTGTTTGAGTCTAACATCTATAATAAGGATGGTGTAGCTGTATCTGGTTCTACGAATGAAGGTAAAGTAACTCCGACTTACGGTGGTGTTGGTGCAGGTACTATTGCACCTGAATATGCAGCATGGTTGAAGATGCAAAATGGTTGCTTGGTATTAACTCGTGGTGATTCTAAGTTCAGCAGCATGTCAACAGGTAGCGATGGTGCATTGATCTTCAACGCATATTCTAAGACTGAAGATGATGATATGGTAACATCTAACGATAACATCAACAATGTTGAAGGTGTATCTGTAGTAGCTGGTAACGGTACTGTAACTGTTCAGGGTGCTGCTGGTAAGTCTGTAGTTATCACTAACATCTTAGGTAAGGTTGTTGCTGAGACAGTTCTTACTTCAGACAACGCAACTATCGCTGTACCTGCTGGTATCGTAGCTGTAGCTGTTGAGGGTGAAGAGGCTGTTAAGACTATCGTTAAATAAGTAGAAAACTGATCGAATTTCCGTAAGGAAAGGCACAGTTCATAAGATAGAGCCCCGTCGATGTATTTCGGCGGGGCTTTTGTGGTTTCCCTTGAATGATCCTGCTGCTAGCCGGATCGCTATTATCTGATCTTTTTGATCGATAGATGGTGATATGTGTGACAGACCTTTCCTCTAGAGGAGGAGAAATAGCAGGAGAATGATGGCTTTAAATGATGTTTTTTGAGGAGAAAGCCCCCTTTTTGTACACAATAGGCGGTGAATGTATATGCGATAGGTTGCGTTGGGCGATGCGAATAGTGCCGTTGGGCATCATAAGCAGTCATGAATAGGGTTATTATCGCTTGTGAATGGGCATCGTAACCCTGTTACTTACCTGTTATAACCCAATGAAATTGCCCAAACAATCCAATGAGTATGACTTACGATGGATAAATATCGCTAGAATGAAAGGCTGTTTTTCGATAAATCACTGTTGTACATATGATTGCTGATTTTTTTTCTCATATTTGAGAACGAGTAGTCCGTCAGCCCGGAAAAATAGATTCTCCGGGACTTAATATTACATATTGTCAAAATGATAATCATAAGAATCTTCTGATAAAGAATTTGTAACATTGATTTTGGATAATGTTTTTGTACTAAAAGAAACCTATGGTGAAGAGAAAATATTATCTTTGCTAAAAAGAGATAAAGCCGTAAAATATGAATGTAGATAGTCTTTTAAAACGTTACTTTAATAAGTGTGAGGGACATCCTTTGATTGAAGTGTTCGATAATGAGAATATCTATAATGTATATTCGGATATAGTGAGATCTCTTACGAATTATCCCGATATAGACAGGCATTGAGCTACTGCTTCTATGAGGTGCTGGATAATGTTTTGACTCATTCAGGCAAAAATTGTGGAACTGCGATCTCTTTATATATTCATACAAATATAGAACTCAATCCGAATGAGATCGTGGAGAACCGTACGGACTGTGAGTCGCAATTTAATGAGGGGTTTGCGCCAACTGATGATTTAGAACAATTATGGTAATATAAAAGCAATGAATAAGATGACTACATTTAAATTTGTTACGATAAATGAGAACTTGGGTACTAGGCAACTGGGAGAGTACGTTCGTTCGTTGTTATTGCGGCTTATTGAGGAGAATGAGAAAGTCGTATTGGATTTTACCGGTGTGAATGTGGTCTCTAACTCTTTTGCGGATGAGTGTTTAGCCAAGTTACTCTTCACAATGCCCTTAGAGGAACTGAAACAACGTACCACATTTAGGGGATTGAATGAATTTGCACGTAAGAATATAGCGATCGCTTTTCGCCGACGGTTGAATGCTATGAACTTAGATGCGTGTTAAAACTTCGTTATCATTTCCAAAAAAACACCTATATACCAGCCTTATAACCCTCTATTTGATTTATTCTGCTTATATTTGCGAGTTATCAACAGTTAGGGCGATTTATCAACAAAACAAGCATTGTTTTGATTGAACCCTGTTTGGTTCAGTTTTTAATGTTTAGTTTTGCCCTCGAATTAATTAGGTATAGTATGGGAAAGATTATCGCTTTAGCAAATCAGAAAGGTGGAGTCGGGAAGACAACCACCACGATTAATCTGGCTGCGTCATTGGCCGCTCTTGAGAAAAAGGTGCTGGTCGTAGACGCTGATCCGCAGGCGAATGCCTCATCCGGTCTGGGTGTGGACATACGTAATGTAGAACTTTCTATCTATGAATGTCTGGTAAACGGTGAGGATGCGAGCGGCGCTATCACACAGACTGAAGTGGAAGGACTGGATATCATCCCCTCTCATATCGATTTGGTGGGAGCGGAGATCGAGATGCTAAACTTGGAGAATCGTGAACGGATCTTGAAGCAGATATTGACACCGCTGAAAGAGAAGTACGATTTTATCCTGATCGACTGCTCTCCTTCTTTGGGATTGATAACCGTGAATGCCTTGACAGCCGCCGATTCGGTGATTATCCCGGTACAATGCGAGTATTTCGCCTTGGAAGGTATCAGTAAGCTGTTGAACACGATCAAGATTATCAAATCAAAGCTGAACCCGGCACTGGAGATAGAGGGATTCCTCTTGACTATGTATGATTCCCGCCTGCGTTTGGCGAACCAGATTTATGAGGAAGTGAAACGTCCGTTCCGCGATTTGGTATTTACTACCGTGATCCAACGAAACGTGAAGTTGAGCGAGGCTTCCAGTTACGGTAAACCTGTCTTATTGTATGACGCGGATTCGAAAGGATCTATCAACCATATGCAGTTGGCACAGGAGATTGTTGAAAAAAATAAAGGATTATGGCAGCATTAAAAAGATCGGCGTTAGGCCGTGGATTAGACGCGTTAATTACGATGGATGACCTGAAGACAGGTGGTTCATCGTCTATTAGTGAGATCGAGTTAAGCAAGATCCAGCCTAATCCGGAGCAACCTCGATCCATCTTTGAGGAAGAGACCTTGGAGGAGTTGGCTACCTCTATCCGCTCGTTAGGCGTGATACAGCCGATTACGTTGAAGGAAATCGGCCCCGAGCAATATATGATCATCTCTGGCGAACGCCGTTATCGTGCGTCGCTTAAAGCAGGTTTGGAGCGTATTCCCGCTTATATTAAGACGGCGGCCGACGAAAACGTGGTGGAGATGGCTTTGATAGAGAATATCCAACGAGAGGACTTGAACTCTATCGAAATCGCGTTAGCTTATCAAAAATTAATCGATAATTACGGCTTGACCCAAGAGGGGTTGAGCGAAAGGGTTGGAAAGAAGCGTGCTACGATCGCCAATTACCTTCGTTTGTTGAAACTTCCCGCCGAGATCCAAGTAGGATTGAAGGACAAGAAGATCGATATGGGACATGCCCGGGCATTGATCCCGGTGGATGATCCGGAGGTTCAATTAGCTTTATATGAGCAGATATTGGCTCAAGGACTCTCCGTTCGTAACGTGGAGGAGATGGTGCGTAATATAGCCGAGGGAATACAACCGGAATTGCCGGAAAAGAAAAAATCGGATCGTAAGCCGATACTTCCGGAAGAGTTTAAATTGCTGAAAGATCATTTGTCCCGTTACTTCAATACGAAAGTCCAGTTGACTTGCAATGAGAAGGGAAAAGGAAAAATTACGATTCCCTTCGCCACGGAAGAAGAGTTGGAGCAATTGATCGGGTTACTGGATAAATTGAAATGAGAAATCGAATCATACTCCTTTTGATCGGATTCATGTGCTATGCCGGGATGGGTAACGCACAGGAGGATAAGACGGAGAAAGCCGTTCCTGCTATAGTTTCCGATTCCGTGGAGGTAGCTGCCCCGGATTCTACCGTGCAAGCCGTCTTGATGGCGGCCGATTCGGTGGGCGTACCGGAAGTGAAGATGAAGCTGGCTTTTAAGCCGAATCCGACAAAAGCGGTCTTGTTCGCCTTGGTACCGGGTCTGGGACAGATCTATAACCGGAAATATTGGAAATTACCGATCGTTTACGGTGGCTTGATGGGATGTATGTATGCCGTGACTTGGAACAACAAGAACTATAAGGATTATTCGACGGCTTATAAGGATATCATGTATGATGCCGCTAAGAATCTGGAAAATCCGGATGCTTGGAGTAAAAGTTGGCAAGACTTGACTTCCATGGCTCCTGAGGATGCGATTAATAATTCAAATTTCAAGGATCAATTGAAAAGACAGAAGGATTATTTTCGTCGATATAGAGACTTGAGTATAATTATTACGGTCGGGGTGTATGCGTTGAGTATCGTGGATGCCTACGTGGATGCCCAGTTATTCGATTTTGATATATCACCGGATTTATCCTTGCATTTGGAGCCGGTTGTTAGTCCGAAGACGAGTGTCACGCCTCGTACTTACGGATTGAATTGCAGTCTAAAATTCTGATATACATGAAAAGATACCTGCTAGCACTCATTTGTTTAAATTGTTGGGTCTCATTGGCCTATGCGCGGGAAGAGACCCGAATTGAGGAAAAAGATACCTTAAGCTCGCTGGAGTCTGAGGTCGGATTGATTCCGGAAAGCTTGGATGCGAACGTGGATAGTTTGCTCCGTACTTGGCATGTGCAATATTTCTCAAAAAGAGAGGACTTTTGCCATGATGACGACGAGAATGTCTATTTCCCGGATTCGGTCTATATCGACCGCCTGTCTAGGCTTCCCAGCGTGATCGCTTTGCCCTATAATAATATAGTGCGTGATTGTATTGACTTATATGCGGAGCGTAAACGAAATTTAGTGCGTTATATGCTGGGGATGGCAGACTTTTATTTTCCGATAATCGAGCAGGTGTTGGATGAGCATGGCCTGCCTATTGAATTGAAATATCTCGCCGTCGTGGAAAGTGCCTTGAATCCGGTAGCCCTCTCTCGAGTGGGCGCTTGTGGTTTATGGCAATTCATGCTTCCTACGGGTAAGAGCTATGGCTTGGAGATTAATAGCTTGGTGGACGAGCGCCGGGACCCCTTGAAAGCGACCGAGGCCGCTTGTAAGTATTTCAAGGATATGTACGCTATCTATGGGGATTGGAATTTAGTGTTGGCATCTTATAACTGCGGGCCGGGCAACGTGAATAAAGCGATCCGTCGTTCGGGGGGCAAGACGGACTTCTGGGATATCTTCCCTTATTTACCGAAAGAGACTCGTTCATACGTCCCCTTATTTATCGCCGCCAATTACGTCATGAATTATTATTGCGAGCATAACATCTGTCCGATGCAAACCAGCTTGCCGTTAGCCACGGATACGGTCATGGTGAATAATGCCCTACATTTGCAGCAAGTATCGGATCTATTGCAAGTAGATATTGAGACGTTGCGTGCGTTAAATCCACAATATAAAAGAGACATCGTTCCGGGTAATACCCGCCCTTCGGTCTTGAAACTACCTGCGGCGGAAACCTATGCTTTTATCGATAAAGAAGATACGGTCTATACGCATCGGATCGAGGAACTGTTGGCGAATTGCATTTCCGCGAATAACTCTAATGGCTCTTTACCAAGTGGTGCGACCCGGGAAAAAATCACCCACGTGGTATTGAGTGGTGAGAATCTTTATACGATCGCTAATCGCTATGGAGTGACAGCGAAAGATATCCGTAAATGGAACGGGCTAGGCTCCAACCGGGTAGCGAAAGGAAAACGGTTAAGATTATATGTAGATAATGGGGGTGTCGCTTTTGCCTCGGCTTCCGCCGCTACAAAACAGATCGCTTCCGCTAATAAAGATTTTGTCTCTTATAAGGTTAAATCGGGAGATTCGCTTTATTCGATTTCCAAGAAATACCCTGGGGTTACCGCTTCTTCCTTACAAAAGGTGAATGGGCTGTCAAGTCCGGATATCCGTCCGGGCCAAGTACTGAAGATACCGGTAGGATGATCATTCGGGGATAAATTCGTCTTTAACTCTTTTTTTTCGCTTTCTTCGTGCACTGGAGAAGGATGTGAATGATTTTTTATTCCTTTGTATACGAAAAAAGATACAATCGTATGGGTTCATTGGATGAAAAGATATCAGTGGTCAAGGCTAAACCTTGGTTGGTCAGTTTGGTTTGCGCGGTGTTTATCGCCTATCCGAATTTGGCATGGATCTTTTGTGACATGAGCTATCTGGCTCCGAACGATCATCAAGGGTTTTTGCTCTTCTTTGGGTTCCGTTTTCTTTACTTTTGGGGACTTATTTGGTTTTTGCTGAAAAGTAACTTGAGGCACGAGGATTGTACCTCCTTCTTCGAGCGGTTGCTCTGGAATGCCCTGTACGTTTCCGGAGGCTTTGTTGTCTATAAATTGATCTCCTTCCTGACTATTAGTTATGATCGTTTTTTGAGTATCATTATCTTCCAGTTTATCGTGTTGGCGTTGTTATGTACCTTGATCGGCTATATACAAATGCTATATCACAATCAACGGGAAAAGGATCAATTGATCGAGAATCTGCGTGTCGAGAATTTGCAGAGCCGCTGCGATGCATTGGTGAACCAGATCAATCCGCATTTCTTTTTCAATTCATTGAATGGAATCTCCTCCTTGATACGGAAGAAAAACGATGAGAATACCTTGTTGTATGTTACGAAATTGTCCGATATATTCCGTTATATCCTTCAGAGTGATAAAAAGAATTTGGTACCACTGTCGGAGGAGCTTGCGTTTATAGAGGCTTTTCAGCATGTAATGGTAGTCCGTTTCGCCAATAAGCTTACTTTTACGATCGAAGTTCCCGAAGATAAGCGGAACTTGCGAATTCCCGTATTATCTTTGCTTCCGTTGGTAGAGAACGTGACGGTACATAATATTATAGACAGCGAGCACCGGATGGATATCTTGATCCGGCTGAACGAGCGAATGGAACTGGTTGTTTCTAATCCAATCTATCCGAAATTGACCTTACCGGATACGAATGGAACCGGGCTTAAGAATCTGGAGAATCGTTTCTTGCTATTAATGAATAAACAAATACGGGTAGAATCTGATGAGGATGAGTTTCAGGTATACCTACCCCTAAAATGATGCTATATGAGAATACTGATCGTAGAGGACGAGACCGCCGCCTATGAGAACTTAGCGGATATGTTGGTTACAATAGATCCCACGATTGAGATCATGGGAAATACGGAGAGTGTCCGGCAAACGGTACGTTGGCTGCAAGCCAATCCGAGGCCGGATTTGATTTTTATGGATATTCATTTATCGGACGGTTCCGCTTTCGCTATTTTTGACCAGATAGAGGTGGAGGCACCGATCATCTTTACTACGGCGTACGATCAATATGCGATCGACGCTTTCAAAGTAAACAGCATAGACTATATCTTGAAGCCGATTAAGCCGGAAGAATTGAAACGGGCCTTAGATAAGTTTAGCCGATGGAATCATCAAGATATCATCCATTATTTATCCCAATTAACACAGTTGTCTACTACTCCTAAATACAAGGATAAACTACTGATTCCTATTAAGGATAAATTGTTGCCTATTAGCTTGAAAGATGTGTCTTGTTTCTATACGGCTGATAAGAGTACATATGTTTATTTAAAGACTGGTAATTCGTATCCATATGCTAAAACATTGGAACAGATAATTTCTTCTTTAAGTCCTGCTGATTTTATTCGTGCGAATAAACAATTCATCATTTCTCGTGATAGCGTGAAGGACATAACAATTTGGTTTGATAGCCGTTTGCTCGTTACTTTGGATATAGAAGTGCCTGAGCGTATATATATTAGTAAAAATAAAGCATCCGAGTTTAAGTCTTGGGTAGTAAGTCTGGAATGATAATTAAATAGAAATGCCGGTTCTCTTAAAGCCGGCATTTTTTTGCCCTTTTCGTGTTCAATCCCCATTTTTTCCTTTTCGTCAACAATCGGAAACTGCCTATCCGATAATTCTTCATCTTTGCAATACAAACAAGGAGATACATCAATAAGATGTAAGTTGAAATTTTGATGTTAATCCGAGTTTTATCATACACATTAGATAGGTTAATAGGTTTGTAAAAAAGGATTAGTCCGAAACAAAAGAATGTTTAGGCTATCTTCTCTAAAATGAGTGTTTGTTTTGTGAATAGTTTTGTAATAGGTAAATTGTAGGTATTATGAGAAAGTTAATTATGGCGGTAGCGGTTTTGGGAATGAGTGCTACAATGAATTTTGCGAAAGCGCAATGTGTGAATGAATATGGGAATAAAGAACCGTTTGCGGTAGAGTTTAGCCGATTGAGTTCTTATCTAGGATTGGTTCCCTACCAAATGGAGGAGGTACTTAACATTAATGATTATTTTGTACAAGAACAAAGAAAGAGTTTGAGCAAAGACCTGAAGCGTCAGGATGAACGATTGCAAAAAGCCGTGTACGGCAATTTGAAGCTGATGAAAGAGGCGTTGACTGCCGATCAGTATCGCAAGTATGTCATATTGTTAAATGTAACTAACAACAATAACCGATTAACCGGAGCTGTGACATTTACGGATATCTATTTGGCTGAGAATAAATGAGTGTAACCTTGGCTCGATGTGATGTTGATTAGAAAGGCGATCCTTGTGTCGAACAGGGATCGCCTTCTTTGCTTCTGTCCTTTTCCTTTTGGAAGTGCGCTATCAGATTTTAGCGAAAGCTTGATCCAGATCATCTATAATATCATCTATATATTCGGTTCCGATGCTCAAGCGTACGGTGGATGGTGTTATGTGCTGTTGGGCAAGTTCTTCCGGACTCATCTGGGAATGAGTGGTCGTGTATGGATGAATGACAAGGCTCTTTACATCGGCGACATTCGCTAGTAAGGAAAAGATCTCCAGTGAGTCGATGAATTTCCAAGCGGCTTCCTGCCCGCCTTTGATCTCGAAGGTGAAGATACTGCCGGCACCATTTGGGAAATATTTATTGTAAAGTTCGTGGTCCGGATGGGTAGGAAGTGATGGATGATTCACCTTTTCTACTTTCGGATGTTTTGATAAATAATCCACGACTTTCAATGCGTTTGCTACATGGCGTTCCACGCGTAGGGATAAGGTCTCTAATCCTTGCAACAATATAAAAGCATTGAAAGGAGAGATCGTTGCCCCGGTATCGCGAAGAATGACCGCACGGATACGGGTGACAAAGGCGGCGGAACCTGCTACGTCCGCAAATATGGCTCCATGATAACTTGGGTCTGGTTTAGCTAATGTAGGGAACTTATCTGCATTCGCTTTCCAGTCGAAAGTACCTCCGTCTACAATTACACCTCCTAGGCTACTGCCGTGTCCTCCTATGAACTTTGTGGCGGAATGAATGACAATGTCGGCTCCATGTTCGATCGGACGAATCAAGTAGGGGGTTCCGAACGTATTGTCTACGATTAATGGAACATGGTATCGGTGAGCGACTTCCGCTACCGCATCCAGATTCGTTACGTCAGAGTTAGGATTCCCGAATGTCTCTACATAAATGGTTTTCGTATTTTCCCGAATGGCTGCTTCTAATGCGTTTAGGTCATTTACATTGATAATCGTATTAGTAATGCCTTGGGAGGCCAGTGTATGGGTGATCAGGTTGAAGGAACCGCCATACAAATTATCGGCCGCGATAATATGATCTCCTGCCCTCACTATGTTCTGTAACGCATAGGTGACAGCCGCTGCTCCTGAAGCCACGGCCAAACCTGCCACACCTCCTTCTAAGGCAGCTACACGTGCCTCGAAAACGCCTTGCGTGGAGTTTGTCAAACGTCCGTAAATATTCCCCGCGTCACGTAGGCCGAAACGGTCTGCCGCATGTTGTGCGTTATGGAATACATAGGAAGTTGTTTGATAAATGGGTACCGCACGTGCGTCGGTTGCGGGATCCGGTTGTTCTTGTCCTACATGAAGTTGTAATGTCTCGAAATGTAACTTCTTTGTTGCCATAGTCATCTTGTTTATTTAGTTCTTATTCTGTTGGCAAATGTATGATGTGTGTGCTTTTTGAACAAGATTCGTTGAGAATATAGAAAATAATACTATTTTTAGGGCTATAAATAGAATACATCTTCGGCGAAGGACGCTGGGGAATCAATCCGATAGAATTTTTTTCTTATGAATGTTTCTGATAAGTTAGACAAGGTGGATCTGCAAATCCTCCGAACGTTACAAGATAATGCCCGGTTGACTACGAAAGAGTTGGCGGCAAGGGTCAGTCTCTCGTCAACCCCGGTGTTCGAGCGTTTAAAACGTCTTGAGAATAGTGGATATATAAAGAAGTATATAGCGGTACTAGATGCGGAGAAGCTGAATCAAGGCTTTGTTGTCTTTTGTAGCGTGAAATTGGTTCGGCTGAATAAGGATATAGCTTTTGAGTTTACCCGGATTATCCAAGAAATCCCCGAGGTAACGGAGTGCTATAATATTTCAGGCGATTATGATTACTTATTGAAGATACACGCTCCCAATATGAAATATTATCAAGAGTTTATTTTGAATGTGTTAGGAACGATCGATAGTTTGGGCTCGTTGAGAAGTACTTTTGTCATGGACGAGGTTAAACACGACTATGGGATCCATATTTAAGCTGTAGATATTCTATTTTTGTCTTTTGTTAGGGTTTCCTTCCAAATATTTGTATATATTTGTGGCTATACAGTATAAAAATGGGAGGTGTAAAACCATGGACGATACAAAGGACACAAAAGATATAAAAGAAACGGGCGAGGCTGCGTCCGTTCTCTCTGCGGACGAACAGATGATACAAGATGGGTTCAATGCGTTGTTGAACGATTATTTGAAGTCAAACCACCGCCGTAAGGTCGAACGAATCACGAAAGCTTTTAATTTCGCTAATCAAGCGCACGCCGGAGTGAAACGGCGTTCCGGCGAACCTTATATAATGCATCCTATCGCCGTGGCTCGTATCGTATGCCGGGAGATGGGTTTGGGCTCTACCTCTATTTGCTCTGCGTTATTGCATGATGTCGTGGAAGATACCGAGTATACGGTGGAGGATATCCGGGATATGTTCGGAGACAAGATCGCCCAGATCGTGGATGGCTTGACGAAGATATCCGGTGGCATTTTTGGGGAACAGGCCTCGGCTCAAGCCGAGAACTTCCGTAAGTTGCTGCTGACTATGAGCGATGATATACGGGTGATTCTAATCAAGATCGCAGACCGTCTTCATAATATGAGAACCTTGGGTTCCATGCTTCCCGCCAAGCAATTTAAGATCGCGGGTGAGACTCTTTATTTGTATGCTCCTCTGGCGCATCGTCTGGGTCTCTTCTCGATCAAGACGGAACTGGAGGATTTGAGTTTTAAATATGAGCATCCGCAAGAATACGATTTCATCAGCGCTAAGTTGAAAGCGACAGAAGAGAGCCGTAATAAATTATTCGAGCATTTCGCCGCCCCTGTGGACGAGAAGCTGAAATCGATGGGACTTCAGTATGAGATGCGTGCCCGTGTGAAATCGGTCTATTCCATTTGGAATAAGATGGAAAGCAAGGGTGTCGCTTTCGAGGATATTTATGATATTTATGCGGTCCGCATTATTTTTGACCCGCTTCCCGGTGTGGACGAGAAAAACCAATGTTGGGATATCTACTCGGCTATTACGGATATTTACCGGATTCGTCCCGACCGTATCCGTGATTGGGTGAGCCGTCCGAAAGCGAACGGTTATCAAGCGCTTCATCTGACCGTTATGGGACCGGATGGACAATGGGTAGAGATCCAGATCCGTAGCCGCCGTATGGATGATATCGCAGAGAAAGGCTTCGCTGCCCATTGGAAATACAAGGAGTCCAACGTGGAGGAGGATACGGAATTGGATAAATGGATACAAACCATTACCGAGATATTGGAGAGTCCGGACCCGAATGCGCTGGATTTCTTGGATACGATCAAACTGAACTTATTTACTTCCGAGATATTTGTTTTCACTCCGAAAGGAGATATAAAGACATTGCCCCAAGGGGCTACCGCCTTGGATTTCGCTTATGCGCTTCACTCCGATATCGGTAATAAATGTATTGGCGCTAAGGTAAACCATCGTTTGGTGCCATTGAGTCATCCGCTGTCCAGTGGAGATCAGGTGGAGGTCTTGACTTCCCGCTCTCAGGAGCCGCAACCGGAGTGGTTGAATTTCGTGACTACCGCTAAGGCTCGTGCGAAGATTGATGCCGTATTAAAGCGTGTCCGTAAAGAGGTCGCTAAGTATGGAGAGATAAAAGTTCTTGATGCCTTCAAGCGTTCGGAACTTGAGGCGAGTACATCCAATCTGGATAAATTAGGCATGTACTTTGGATTCTCGAAACGCGAGGAATTCTTCTATGCGGTGGAGAAGGGGGATGTGGTCTTGCCCGAGAATTTAAAGAAGCTGCTGAAGGAGAAGACGGATAATGTCTTGTTCAAATATGTGAAACAGGCGTTGGGTGTCGCTTCCAAGAAGGTGAAACAACCCGAAGGGGAGGAGACCAAGAAAGAGAAACCTAAATATGATAAGAAAAAGCCTTATTTATTGAAAGAGGAGGCTTTTGAGCGTAATTATGTAATTGCCGAATGTTGTAAGCCGATTCCGGGAGATGACTCTTTAGGTTTTATCAATGACGATGGTAACGTAGTGGTTCATAAACGTTCCTGCCCGATCGCCATGCGCTTGAAAAGTAGCTTTGGCGAACGTATCTTGAATACGGTTTGGAGCAGCCATATGAACGCTTCTTTTGAGGCCACGCTAGAGGTGAAAGGTATAGACTCGATAGGCGTATTGAATACGATCACGAAAACGATTTCCGAGGATTTCAACGTGAACATCATGCGCTTGCTGATCGAGGCGAAAGACGGCGTGTTCGAAGGTAAGATAAAGATGAAAGTTCATGACGTAGAAGATATCCAGAAAATGTGCGTGACTTTGTCGAAGATACAGAATATTAAATCTGTCGGACGTGTAGCGGATTAAGTGTAGCGAAGTGCTTCGCTACACTTTTGTTTTATAAAAGCTTTATCGGCCGACAATCAAATAAGTTATATAAGCTATATAACAAGCGATCAATAGGATTCCCTCCGGCCTAGTGATGGTCCGTTTCTTGAAGAAAAGGCCAAAAATATAAAGCAATACGCATGAACCGATCATGACGCCCAAATCCAGATTGGTAATGCCTTGTATGTTCATCGGCGTGATTGTCGCGCTACAACCTAATACGAAGAATATATTGAAGAGGTTGGAACCGATAACATTTCCGATCGCCATCTCCGGGTTCTTCTTTAATGCGGCCACGACGGAAGTCGCTAACTCAGGAAGAGAGGTTCCTCCGGCCACTAAAGTCAAACCGATAATAGATTCGCTGACACCCAGTCCACGGGCGATACCAGAAGCTCCATCCACGAAAAATTGTCCTCCGTAAATCAAACCGGCCAATCCACCAATGATGAATAAACTCGCTTTCCAAATGGGCATTATTTTAATCGTGCTCTCTCCATTTTCCTCTCCATTATGTGCGATCGCGAATGTATAGCCAAGGAAAATGGCGAAGAAGCATAATAGTAACATTCCATCGCTACTACTGATACTATTGTGCGACGCGCCGTTGATCAAAACGTCATTCGCGCAGATAAATAATACGATTGAGGCAAGCACGCAAAGAGGGATCTCTTTGCTCAACGTACCTTTCGTGACGCTGATCGGTACGATAGCGGCCGTACAGCCGACAATCATCAAGGCGTTAAATATATTGCTTCCTACTACATTACCAATAGCGATATCTGAGCTTCCTTTCAAGGCGGATACGACACTGACCGTTAATTCCGGTGCGGAAGTCCCAAACGCCACAATAGTTAGCCCGATTACTAAGCTGGAAATATTGAAGCGTTTGGCTACCGAGGCGGCACCATCTGTCAAGGCGTTAGCCCCGACTAAAATTAGTAGTAAACCGCCAATTAGTAATACGATATCCATTAGTCTTTAGAATGGCAAATCATCGATTGGATTGGCCGGTCCGAAATCAGGAGCGGATGAGGCTGGAGCCGTAGGAGCGGAAGCCGGAGCGAAATTATCCGGAGTTACTCCCATCGGAGCGGCTTGAGAAGCTGCCGCCATCGGACGGTCTACTTTCCATGCGTTGATACTGGTGAACCAGCGGCCTTGGTACTCACGGCTGTCAATGTCGAAAGAGACTGTCAATTCCTCGCCCGGCTGAATGGCCGCTTGAGCGATCTTATCCGCTCCGAATATCTGGAAGCATACTTTCTTGGGATATTGATCGTGTGTCTCTAATACGTACTCTTGTTTTTTCCATTCGTTTCCGGCTTTGCTGACACCGCCTACTTCCGGTAGGACTTGAATAATTTTTCCTGTAATTTCCATGTCTTGTATTTTATTTGCTTATGTTTTATTTAATTGGGGACGAAGGTACGGTTTTGTTCTGGTTTTATCAACAGAATAATCACACTTTCGGGGCAAAAGCATCGAATGCGTCTTTCATAGCTAACAGCTCTTCTTTGATCTGTTTCAGGCGGTTTACGATCTCTTCTTGCCGGATCGTCGTCTCTTTATTGTCCTTCAGTTTTTGCCGTGCGCCGGCCAAGGTCATCCCTCTCTCTTTAACCAGATGGTAGATGAGGCGTACCGCGTCGATATCCTCCTGCTTGTAAAAACGGGTACCTTTGCTCGTCTTCCTTGGATTGATGATATCGAACTCCTTCTCCCAAAAGCGAAGGGTGGACTCGTTCACGTCGAACATCTGCGCCACCTCGCTGATGGAAAAATAGAGTTTGAGATCTTTATTCTTTTTTAGACTCATACTGCTAATGAAGTTTAATCCATAACCTGACCATGATTCTCGGCAATCTGGATCATACGGTCGTATTCCTCAGGTGAGAGATCCATGTAATAGTATTTAGATGGGTTATCATACTTCCCTCGTACGATTACCTCATAATGCAAGTGAGGGCCGGTAGATTTCCCGGTATTTCCAACCTCGCCAATCACCTCTCCACGAGTAACCTTTTGTCCGACACGTTTCTTGAACTTACTCATATGACCGTATAAAGTCTGATAGCCGTAGCCATGATCGATAATCAAACAATTTCCGTATCCCTGTTTCCAAGCGGCAAAAGTGACAACGCCATTACCTGTCGCATAGATCTCCGTTCCCACTTTAGCCGAGAAATCCATTCCGGAATGGAAACGAGGTGTACGGTAAATCGGGTCGATACGTACGCCATAGCCGGAAGCGGTACGACGCAGATCCTTATTGGAAATCGGCTGGATCGCCGGGATACATTTACTTCTCTCTTCTTGGTTCTTTCCTAGGGAGATCAGTTCTTCCAAGGAATTGGATTGGATATATAATTGCTTACGTAGCATATCCATCTTTTGGGTCGTGGAGACTACAAGCTCCGGATTGGACAGACTCATCAAATGCTCGTAACGGTTTGTCCCTCCAAACCCGGCTTTCCGAACGGACTCGGGGATGGACTCGGCTTGGAAGATCGCCCGGTACAGATTCTCGTCACGCTGTTGGATATCATCCAATACGTCCAACGCATTATTTAAGCGAAGGGAAAGTACCTCGTATTGAGTTTGCAATAGGCGGTTCTCCTTACGTAACTGAGATTCCATCGGAGAGTCCACCAAATGCATCATGACGAAAAAAGTGGCTACGCCGAACGCTATTCCGGTGCTTAAATGGCGGAGAACGGTGAACAGCCGGTCTTTGCTAGATGGGTATACACGCTCATAATTGAGTGTGTTCGGATTGTATAAATAGTATGTTTTGCGACTTTTAAAGAGTTTCATCTACATTTTTTGTTATCTGAATGCACGCAAAAATAATAATTTGCAGTACTTTTGCAAATTGTTTTTCAGAATATTAACGAGAACTATATAAATAGATTATGTTGACAGCAAAAGAAATCCGTGAATCCTTCAAGCAATTCTTCGCTTCTAAGGAACACCAGATCGTGCCTTCCGCTCCAATGGTGGTAAAGGGTGACCCCACGTTGATGTTTACGAACGCGGGAATGAATCAGTTTAAAGATATTATCTTGGGCAACGTGCCCCGTAAGTATCCTCGTGTCGCGGACTCTCAGAAATGTCTTCGTGTTAGCGGTAAGCATAACGATTTAGAGGAGGTAGGGCATGATACCTATCATCATACGATGTTTGAGATGCTCGGCAACTGGTCGTTCGGAGATTATTTTAAGAAAGAGGCGATCAACTGGGCTTGGGAATACTTGGTAGAGGTATTGAAGCTGAATCCGGAGCGTTTATATGCCACCGTATTCGAGGGAAGCCCTGCCGAAGGCTTAGATCGTGATAACGAAGCTGCTGGTTATTGGGAGCAATATTTACCGAAAGATCATATTCTGAACGGTAACAAACATGACAACTTCTGGGAAATGGGCGATACCGGTCCCTGCGGTCCCTGCAGCGAGATTCATATCGACCTTCGCTCAGATGAGGAGCGTGCAGCTGTTGACGGTGCCTCTCTCGTAAATAAGGATAATCCTCAGGTAATCGAGATCTGGAATCTTGTCTTCATGCAGTATAACCGCAAGGCAGATGGTTCTTTGGAACCGCTGCCGGCTAAGGTGATCGATACCGGTATGGGATTCGAGCGTCTGTGTATGGCATTGCAGGGTAAGACCTCAAATTATGATACGGACGTATTCCAACCGATTATCAAGGTAATTGCGGGAATGGCGGGTACGGCTTACGGTACGGATAAACAGCAAGACATCGCCATGCGTGTGATCGCCGACCACATCCGTACGATCGCTTTCGCTATCACGGACGGACAGTTGCCTTCCAACGCTAAGGCCGGTTATGTAATCCGTCGTATCTTGCGGCGTGCTGTTCGTTACGGTTATACGTTCTTGGATCGCAAGGAAGCGTTTATGTATAAGCTTTTGCCCGTATTGATCGAGACGATGGGCGACGCTTATCCGGAATTGATCGCTCAGAAAACCTTGATTGAGAAGGTTATCAAGGAGGAGGAAGAATCTTTCCTTCGTACCTTGGAAACCGGTATCCGTTTGCTGGATAAGAAAATGGAGGAGACGAAGGCTGCGGGCAAGACGGTCTTGAATGGCGTAGATGCCTTTACATTATATGATACCTACGGATTCCCGTTGGACTTGACGGAATTGATTCTTCGTGAGAACGGCATGGAAGCCGATATCGAGGAGTTCAATAAGGCTATGCAGAAGCAGAAAGAGCGTGCCCGTAACGCCGCCGCTATCGAGACAGGCGACTGGATCACGCTGAAAGAGGGTGAATGTAAGTTCGTGGGTTATGATTTGTTCGAATGCGAGGCAGAGATCTTGCGTTATCGCCAGATCAAACAAAAGAATAAAGTATTATACCAGATCGTTCTGGATCAAACCCCGTTCTATGCGGAAATGGGTGGACAGGTCGGTGATACGGGTTGGTTGATCGCCGACGACGAGAAGATCGACGTGATCGATACGAAACGTGAGAATAACTTGCCGGTTCATTTGGTAGCGAAACTCCCGAAAGATGTGACAGCTACTTTTACTGCGAAGATCAACGAGAAAAAGCGTATCCAGTGTGAGTGTAACCACTCTGCCACGCACCTTTTGCATGAGGCGTTGCGTGAGGTATTAGGCACGCACGTAGAGCAGAAAGGTTCGTATGTTTCGCCTGATTCTTTACGTTTCGACTTCTCTCATTTCCAGAAAGTGACGGACGAGGAAATCCGTAAGGTGGAAATATTGGTTGGAGAGAAGATCCGTGCGAACTTCCCGTTGGAAGAGCATCGCAATATGCCGATCGCTGAAGCAAAGGCGCTAGGGGCTATGGCTTTGTTCGGTGAGAAATATGGCGATGAGGTACGTGTCGTGAAATACGGAAGCTCCGTGGAGCTATGTGGTGGTACGCATATCCCGGCAACCGGTATGATCGGTTCTTTGCACGTGATAGGAGAGAGCTCTATCGCCGCAGGTGTCCGTCGTATAGAGGCGGTTACAGCCGAGGGCGCCGAGCAATTCGTATATGCCCAGCAAGATCTGATCCGTGAGTTGCGTGCGTTGATGAACCATATGCCGAATTTGGCGCAAGCGATGAAAAAGTCTATCGAGGAGAACGCCGAGATGAAGAAACAGATCGAGGATTATATCCGTGAGAAGTCTATGCGTTTGAAAGAGGAGATCGTGGCGAAAGCTTCGGAGAGCAATGGTATCAAGGTTATGCAGTTCGTTGGTAAGGCAAATGCGGACGCTATGAAGAACGTGGCTTTCCAGATCAAGGCGGAGACAACCGATAGCTTTGTCTTTGTTGCCGGTATCATTGACGATAACAAATGCACGCTCATGCTTATGTTAAGCGATGATTTGGTGAAAGAGGGCTTGCATGCCGGTAAGATCGTAAAAGAGGCCGCTAAGCATATCCAAGGCGGTGGTGGTGGACAACCCCATTTCGCTACGGCCGGCGGTAAGAACATGGAGGGCCTTTCTATTGCGGTTGGCGCTGTGAAAGAGGCTGTTGGAGTACAATAAAATCGGTTCGGAAGAAATTGACTTTTCTTTCGGACGCAATGATAGATTCCTTCGGATCGAATAAGAATTCCATCCGAAGGAATTTTTTTATGTCGTTTTGATAATCGGAATACATGTTTTACCTTTGTGGTCTAAGGTTTTAAATAAAAAAGATATGTCAGAGCAAAAAGTGGTTATTTGCAAGGACCTGAAATCGGAACTGCAAGATTTTCTCTTCTCTCTAAAATACGATAAGTTGTTCATCCTTATGGATACGAATACCAAAGAGAAATGTTTTCCCTTGGTAGAGGATATACCGGCTTTTCAAAAGGCGCCGATTCTCGTGATGGAAGCGGGTGATATGAATAAGGGTTTTGTCTCATTAGCCCAGATATGGACAGCTTTGTCGAATGAGGGGGCTTCCCGTAACTCCTTGCTGGTGAATTTGGGCGGCGGTATGATTACGGATATGGGTGGTTTTGCCGGCGCTACTTTCAAGCGGGGCATCCGTACGATCAATATCCCTACGACCTTGATGGCGTCCGTCGATGCTGCGGTTGGCGGTAAGACAGGTATAAACTTCAATGGGTTGAAGAACGAGGTCGGTTCTTTTTATCCCCCCTTGTGTGTATTCATCGATTGCGATTTCTTGCGCACGTTGGATCGCGATAATATCCTTTCCGGTTATGCGGAGATGATCAAGCACGGGTTGATTAGTTCGATGGAGAATTATGCGTCTGTCATGCTTTTTGATATCGACACCATGAATTATTCGTATTTGAATAGTTTGGTAGGCCAGTCGGTCGCCGTGAAAGAGCGGATCGTAGAGGAAGATCCCAAGGAACAAGGTATTCGTAAGGCATTGAATTTCGGTCATACGATCGGCCACGCTTTCGAGAGCTTGTCTTTCCTGAAAATGCGTCCGATCTTGCATGGTCATGCGGTAGCGGCGGGTATCGTGAGCGAGCTTTACCTCTCGCATAAGCTGTGTGGCTTCCCGATGGAGAAATTGAGTCAAGTCGTTTATTATATAAAAGAGTATTATCCGGCGCTCTTCTTTGACTGCACGGACTACGATACCTTATATGAGTTAATGACACATGATAAAAAGAATGAGGGCGGTATCATCAACTTCACTTTACTGAAAAATGTAGGGGATGTCCGTATCAACCAATCGGTCACCAAGGAAAAAATCTTGGAGTCTCTTGATTTTTATCGTGAAAATTTTGGCATTTAACGGAAAAAAACTACCTTTGCACCCGTAAAATAAAAGCGGGATGTAGCTCAGCCCGGTTAGAGTACGCGTCTGGGGGGCGTGTGGTCGCTGGTTCGAATCCAGTCATCCCGACTACCGATAAAGCATTGATAATCGCAAGGTTATCAATGCTTTTTGCTTTTTAGGCGGTTCTCGTAACTGTGGCGGTTGACGTGACGGTTGACGCATAAAAGTCAACCAAGAAGTCAACCGTAATTTTAATGAAAGCATCAATCACCGTCATTTGTTACAAGCATAAGGTGCTTGCTAATGGAGAATCACCGTTAATGGTAAGAATAGCCAAAGATGGAAAACGTACCATGAGGAGTTTGGGCATATCTGTGAATCCTCAACATTGGGACTTTGACAAGAATCAACCTAAATCAAATTGCCCTAATAGGAATCAAATCAAGCAGATTATTCTGAGAACAGAAATGGAATACCAATCTAAAGTGCTTGATAAGGAAATCAAGAATGAAGAATTTACTACATTATCCTTAATTGATGGGCAGAAAGAAGAAATCAAAGCCCAGACTGTGGAAGAGTTCTACCTGTCTTTAATAGAAGAACTAAAAGAGAATGGTAAGGTGGGAACAAGTTATGCTTACCTCAATTCATACAGAACGCTAAAGAATTTCAATAAAGGGAAGAAGCTAAACTACACCTTTAGCTATATTGATGTAGAGTTCTGCAAGAAGTTTGAGAAGTGGATGCGCAGTAAAGGCAACAATGATGTTACTCTCAGCTATCAATTCAGAACCCTAAGAGCTGCATTTAACAAAGCCATTGAAGCTAAAGTTGTCAGTAGAGACAAAAATCCATTCGTAGAATACAAACTAAGTCGTTTCAATACCAAGACTGCTAAGAGAGCATTATCTAAAGATGATATTCTTAAAATCATAGACGCAGATTGTAGCCATGCAACTGAAATACGGCAGTTTACACAGGATATATTTACGTTCTCTTATTTATGTGGTGGAATCTCTTTTGTTGATATAGCCCACTTGACAGGAACAAACATTGTGGAAGATAGACTACTCTATCAAAGACAAAAGACACATGGGAGCATAAACTTAATGCTGACAGATAGAGCTAAACAGATTATTCTGAAATATGATAACTATCAACATCAAGCAGGCTATCTGTTCCCTATACTTCATAATAAGCGTCATGTTACACCTATGCAGCAGAATAATAGGGTGCATAAAATCTGCCATCAGATTAACACTGAATTAAGAATATTTGCAAAGGAGTTAGGCATTACAGCAGAAGTTACTACCTATGTGGCTCGTCACTCATTTGCAACTATCTTAAAGAAGTCTGGAGTAAATATAGGAATTATATCACAAGCATTGGGGCACCAAGACATCAAGACCACCCAAATATATTTAAGCCAATTTGATAATGAACAGGTAGATGATGCCATGAAGAATTTACTCTAAGCTAATAATTCCCCACTTGTAGCAATGCAGGTGGGGATTATTTTTTTAATTTTGCTTTCAAATATAATCAATGAAAGCCATGCAAGAAGTAACATTTGACATACCAACTCTAAAGAAACTATATCCGGAACTGAACAGATGTTTTGGGTTCACCTATGATGACATATCTAACGAACTTACCCAAGTCTATGCCAAGAAAGTCCTTAATTTAACTCCAGAAGAAAAAGAGCTTGCCTATCAGTGTAAATCAGATGATGATTGGGGAGTGGATGCAGTAAAATTTGCATTGGCTACCACCGAGAATATAGTAGTTACAGTTCCAGATAGTTTTAACCCTAAAAGAATAATGGAATCTTATGTCGCAGAACTTTATAATGAAGACTTTACTTCATGTGCATTAATATTCATGGCTGCACTCCTATACAGGGACAGAATAACGGAAGTTCCAATATCGGAAGGAGAATATGACGATATACAATATCAGCAATATATCCATGAAGTCAGACCCGATATGCTAAAGCTATACATCGCCCTCAATCAGCCCAAACAGAAAAAAGGAAAAGACTTCATTACCGATATAAAGATTACAGCAGGTGGTAATTCTCCAATACTTATCAATAATAAAGACAGTTGGTTGGAGAACAGGTTAAATGAATACCTGCATCAATATTTGGGAGTAAGTAATTTAGAGGAAGCTCAAAAAGAATTGGATTTCATCTATGGAAACAAGAAAGTAGGCAACAAAATGATTGACCCTATCCAGTCTCTCTATATATGGGGGACATATCAGTTGCTCCAGAACACACATTTAAAATCAACCGAAGAAAAAGTACCGACAAGACCACAAGCCAATTTAATAGAATCATATCTTAGAGCTATTGAATTAATAGATACCGATGATGTTACGACAGATGCAAATAATATAAGAAGCAGGTTACATTCATTCCTTAAAAAATATGATACGATAGAAGCTCTGTTGGATTATAAAACATTCAAATTATCACCTTATAATATAGGTGGAACGAAACTCTGGTAAACCAAACTCTCCCTATTTAAAAGGCAGCTCTTACGATGGTAAAGAACTGCCTTTTTATTTGCCCTATTCCTTACCACCCTACCCAGCCACAATATTCTACTTTTGCACCGCTTTCAAAAAGGAGTGATGATAAATCTCTTAAAGGTAAATGGTTGGTAAAAAACTCACTTAAACATACAGCTATTCTTTACCAATTCACCTTATGAGGACATCATAACTTTGCAACGTAATCAGAAACGATAAGGCGCCAAGTTGATGATTACATAGTACTAACATTAAAAAGTAAAAACTATGAATATCTACTTTTTAACGCAACCTACGGTTGCAGAAGAAAAAACAAATACTGTTGACACAGTATTTATAAACAGATTCGTTAACGGCATGATGAGAATACCGACCGAAATTCGACTACGGTTTAAAACCATCAATAACATTCCGGCCATCACTGTTACATTGACTTATAAAAGTCGAATAAAGGAAACTTTGACAACGATTGCAAACGGAGAACTTATCAGTGCGGTAATCGCGGCAATGGGTAGCCAATTAAAACCAATCCAAGAGTTTCAGACCAATGGTAACCATGCTGTTGAAGACACTTCCGAGAACTTCGAGTTGGAAATGTTTGAAGCATTCATCCACTCACAACACCAATTAAAATTGGAGGATGATTTTATCTCACCTTACGGGGATAGGTTTCTTCATGCCATCTTTACTATCGGTTTTCATCACGATGTACATTTCTATCTAAAACGGAATGAACACATTGAAGAACTTCTGAATGAAGCACTGAATGCATAAACGGAAATAATGTTTCACTATGGAGGGAGGGTAAAACCTCTCTCCTTTACTTCCTCACGCATTTATGAATATCATACTACCACCTGCATACGATAATGAAGCAGCCCACCGACAACTAAAGCAACTGATGGAACAGAAGAAAAACTTATCCGTCAGATTGGACGATACACCCTGTGCATGGATAGGCACATCGAATATGACAAGGCTAAGATACTTGCTCAATATATCTTCTTGGAAGTGGATAACCAACTATCTGGAAACCGGAAGTCCCGATGATTTCAGAGTGTTCCCGTCCATTAGAGAAGCAATGCCCGACTTCCAAGTTACGGTACTTAAAGCATTGCTCGATACGAAACGCAGGATATATAAAATTCCATTTCTAAGGGAAACACAGTCGCATCTAAACCTCATCGCGGTATTCAGCTTCGGTAAAATCTATTTCCGAATCAACAGAACAGCCCCTATTGCAGAATATCTTAATGCCCATAATATATGAATCAATATACCATCAGTAAAGGTCAGAAGTTATCCGACATAATGACCGAAATAGAACCCAATATCAATCTTGCCAAGAAATTTCCCGGTATAGGAGCTACCTATCTGGAAATCCACTCTCACAGACCATCCATATTGATAGAACCCAATGTACCCGTCATTCAAGGAAAGTGTGCAAAATCTGATGATGATTTTAAACTGTTCGGAGTGTACGAAGGTGTTTCCGTAGATGCAATAACCCGTTACCTGCAAGAACCCAATCCTTATCATAAACTGATGACTACTCCCGAAAGTTTTCAAAAGGTCAAACAAGCAGTTAATAATGTTGGCATAGACCTCTATTCCCATTTCTTCTGCTTGATGGATGAATCACATCTATTAGTAAAGGATGTGGACTACAGGGAGAACATAGTCCTACCGATGAATGACTTCTTTCTTTTTAAACAGAAGGCTCTGGTCTCGGCTACCCCGATAGCACTTTCAGATCCCCGTTTCAAAGCACAAGGTTTCCGAACCGTAACCATTGATGCAGACTATGATTACAGGCAGGAAATTACGGTCATTCATACCAATAATTCCCTGCAAAGTATCCGAGAATATTTGAAAGGACACGACACCCCCGTATGCTTCTTCATCAATTTGGTGGATTACAGCCATTCATTAATAAAGGAGTTGGGAATCGAAAACGAATCATCCATCTTCTGTGCTCCCAAGAGTGCGCTAAAACTAAAGCATGAGTTGAATTTCCATAACGCTTATGATGAATGGAGAACAGACAGAATGAGAAGTTTTAATTTCTTCACAAGCAGGTTTTATAACGCTTTCGATTTGGAGTTGGACTATTCACCCCATGTCGTGATGCTCACCGACATAAAGGCATCGGCATATACCATACTTGATATTCATACGGACTGTGTACAGATTGCAGGTCGTTTCCGTAACGGTCTTGAATCATTAACCCATATCTATACGACAGACCATAACCTGCCCACTCTGAGCAGAGAAGAAATACGAACAAACCAATTCGCGCATGAACACGCATACAATACAATCCGAACCTTATACAACAGTGCATCATCCGAAGCGGAGAAAAATGCTTTCGGGGAAGCCATGCGCTCACTCCCCTTTAATAAGATGTTGTACCCAGATGGAAAGAAGAATTATTTCGCCATTGACAATGACACCAACGACAGGCTGATGGCTGGCAGCTACCATGACAGTGAACGGATAGAAGCCCTTTACTACAGTTGTAATATGTTCCGACCTTCTTGCATGGGATATAATTATCCGTTGGATTTTTTTAATTACCTTCAACTTGAAGGCTCTAAAATGACAGTCCGGGAGAAACGTAAGAAGATGGTAACTTGTCTTTCCGAGATAACAGAACCGTTGTCCGAGTTTGATATGGACTATATAAACGAGATGAGAAAGGTAGATTCATTACTGATTGAAGCATACGAACTGTTAGGATTGGATGCAATCAAAGAAATGAACTATTCACAAAAGCGGATGAATGAAGCGGTCATTCTTAAACGGGTGAAAGGCAATAAAACTGTCAAATTGGTAAAGAACAGCTTCAAGGTAGGTAACAAGTACAAATGTTCCGAGATTGTATCTGAACTAACCCGAATCTTCGAGTTGTTGAATATCCATCCCCATAAGACCATTCGGGGAGAAACTATCCAATATTACTTTGACGCAACCCCATGTAAGATTGGCAAGAAAAGGGAACGCGGATATTATCTCACAGCAGAGTTACTTTAGCCATAGGCAGGACAAAACAGAATGAGTTTAGTTACTTTACACCCGAATCCGACTTTGTCCTACCCTCAATTCATAACGGGAAACTTCCATTTAGCTGGTTCAGTATCGGGTGGCATAACTCCGGGAATTAAAATTTCACTACAAGTAAGGCTCTATACTAATTTTAAAGAATGCCACATAAACATTATGCCACCCCCTGAAAAGTCACTATCTTTGTAATATCAAAATGAGGGAGGAGCAGCCACTTCCATGTGTGCCCCGTATGGTACATGAGAGGCTTTTAAACTCATTTCATTTTCTTCAAGCTGCCACTTCGGGCAACTTATTCACTTCATATACAGATAAGACAAATATTCATTCAGATTTTCTATCTGCCAACATCTATAATTCTAATATGAATGACTGCCAAGAATTGACCTATGAACAGGTTCGTGAACTTGCCATAGCCCGATATGTGGATGATAACAAAATCAGCATCGGAGTCTGGGCTAAACAGAACGGCTACATCAAGAAGAAGAGACAAAAAGATAACAGGGTTTACACCGTTTACATCAAGATGAACAATGATAATGCAATTAAACAGCAATGATTATGAAAGCAGGAATGACTAACTTTAATGTGAACATGTACAATGAAAAGATTGAATTATTAAACGAAATAATAGATACTCTTAACAATACAATATACAGTTTCTACAGTTGGGGACATACAATTACTCCTGCATTTGTAAAGAAGTTGATAGATAATCCAGCCGAAATATACCATGAATATTTGAGCTTCGAATACATAGCACAACGCAAATGTGCAGAGCATGGGATAAAAGACAAAGAATATCTTCATCCTCTACACCAAGACTGTTTTCATGATATTGTGGATGAAATGGAATCCATATTTGAATCTCTTAATAAATTCTGCCAGTTACTACCACACATCAAAAAAGCCTATGATTCTTTATGCTATCTTGTAGAAGAGGAATATCTCAATGATCCTCACTTTGCAGAGACTAAAAATGCAAAACTGCGAATCATGCAACAATGTGCTGAACTTGAAGATAATAGATTCACATTCTCTGAACCGGACTTTGAAGTCTGAATGTAAGCAAAATGAGGGAGGGCTATGCAAATGGTTCTCCCTCATTTACATTAACGTCAACAGTCAGAATATTTATTGTAGTTCAGCATGTTTTCTTCTATGGTTACATTACATTCTGTAAGCAGAGATTATATGCAGTCACACTACTTACATTTGAACTCTTAATATTACAGATTTCAAACAGGTAGGGCGGCTCTTGCAAATAGGTAGGGTGGGAATTTCAGACAGGTAGGCTACTTATAAATACCTATATATAAATAACTACTGCCGATAAATACTCTACCTATCATTCGCCTTGCTACGCAAAGTCGCATGAATACCAATTTATTAAGATGATGATAATTTGTAAACTCAATCTATTCATTATGATTATTCATTTACCTACAGGGATGGAATTTATCACTCAGAAAGATGCCAAGTCTTATTTTGGCAATCACAGATACAGGAGATTGGTAAAAGAGAACAAGATTTATTTTACTGACTATAATAAACCAGTTGCTAATGACAGGAACAGAATTATCATACAGAAGAATAACTGAAACTATTGCAGGTAAATTGGACTTGCTGGAAGCATACTTGTTCTATTGTTTGGCTCTATGCTCTGACTGCTACACAATGATTTCAAATGTCAAGCAAGAGGCATTGACAGAATTCTATGGAATAAAGAAAAAAGAACAGATAAGGCAATGGCTTCACAAATTTGAAAGTCTGAATCTGATTCAGATAGACAAGCATTCAATTAAAGGCAAATACGGGAGTTTTGATAGATGCAGATATTTACTGAATACAGAGCATTATGTCCTTATAAGTAAGAAACTGTACAATGAACCCATATCACGCCAATTAAAAGGATTTCTTATCTTATTAAAATGCAAGTGCTTGAATGGTACAAATACCTGTAAATATATCCAAAGTGAATTAGCCAAAGAACTGAACATAAGTCCAAGTTCTGTTTCAAGATATTTAAAACAGGCAGAAGATGGTGGATATATAAAAAGGGATGATAAAGGAATACATCTTAAAGATAGGAAGATGTTCATCATTACCTCTGAAACATCATTTGCATTAGTAAAGAACATCTATCCCAATATTCTTACAGATGAAGATATGGCAGAGAGAAAGGTTCACAACTATAATGAATAATGTCCCAATAACAGGTAGTTGGGGTTGTTTATACTGTCTATTAAATATTAAAAGACAATACGAATAACCCCAATCTCCAAAATGTTGCACGAGATACCATACCCCTAATTTATCCCCCCTCTCACCAAGTAAAAAGAAAATGAAATATGGCAGACACCTGCCACCCCCTCAACCATTATAAATTTTACTATTAACCTCACATCATTTATAGACTTCTTAAAGAGATACACAATACAGACATAATGGTAATATAGTCTAATTGTAATATCACTTAAATGTAATTCAGCGAATTGTAGTAAAACTCAAATCGTAACGGGCAATCCAAAACGATATGGACTTTACTTATTCCAGAGTTAAATCAATCAATAATCATTTAAACAGTTATCATTATGAGAAACTTAGTTATTATGCCTGCTATGGCACAGAACCAATCGAGATTTAATTTAGGTGAATACGCGGAAGAAGCTGCCATTATCCAAGACGAGCCAACTGTACAGCCGAGCGTAAACTTTTTGGAAGCCAACACCGATGCAATCACTATGGACGAGCTTACAAACAAATGTGTCGTTCCAACTTGGGCTAACCAAGAATTGACTATCGCACATCAAGACTTTATTTCATGTGTGCATGATGCGGCTTGCTCATTCTACGCAGGTGAAAGAGTGAACGAGCCGGACATCAGAGTTTCACACATTGTACGGGGTAGAACACCCCAAAGTTTGGGTAAGAAAGCATCGGAACTACTGGAGTGTGAGAAGACACAATTCTACCAACGTCTTGCATTCGCTTTCACCATTCCAACCATTATCGAAACGATAAGAGGGCAAAGGCTTGAACTGTGCATCGGTGGAGTGAGGAACTATTCAGACCTCAACCTTTATCGTGCATCCAAAGGCTTGGAGAAGTTTTCGGTTTTTATCGGGTGGCGTGTTCGCATTTGTTCCAATCAAATTTTAACGGGAGAAGGTGTCAAGTTCAATATGGAAGTAACCAATATCAGCGAACTTTACAGAAACGTACTTGAATTATTCCACAGCTTCAATCCTGCAAAAGAAATCCACTTGATGCAGTCACTTACCAACACTTCATTGTCCGAGACACAATTTGCACAAATCGTTGGTCGTTGTCGTTGCTATCAAGCATTGTCACCAGCAAGGCAGAAAGCTATTCCAAGACTTCTGATTACGGACAGTCAGATTAATTCTGTTTGTCGCGACTACTACCACAACGAAGTGTTCGGAGCAAAGGACAACGCCATATCAATGTTCGATTTCCACAACCTTTTGACGCAGGCTAACAAGGGGAGCTACATTGATACTTATCTGCAACGAGCTGTAAACGCTACGGAAGTCAGTGTAGGAATTAACAACGTCCTGCAAGGACTTGGTCACAAATACGCTTGGTTTTTGGGCTAAGTGGATTGTTGATTGAGAGAGGAAGGGACATCATTAAGTTGGTGTCCTTTCTTCATACTTAATAATTAACTAATTATATTTGTAAGTACGCAAATAAGTACATACATTTGCATTATAAAAAGGAGGATTTATGAGAACAGCCAATTACACAGATTTAAGAGCCAATCTAAAAGGTTATATTGACTCGGTTATTGACGATTGCGATACGGTACTTATCAATCGTGGTAATGGTACGGGAGTAGTAATGATTTCTTTGGAAGAATATAATTCTTTGAAGGAGACCGAATATATCATGTCTTCTGAACAGACCATGAATGATATTCGTAAAGGAGAAGAAGACTTAAAGGCAGGCAAAGGGATAGAAGTAAATTTAGATGAACTATGAAACTGATATTTACTCCTATTGCACAAGAACATTGGGAATATTGGAAAAAGAATGACCCCAACATAACCAAACGCATTAAGAAATTACTCGCCGATATATTGGAACATCCTTACACTGGCATAGGTAAACCTGAACCTCTCAAATATGAATTGGCAGGTAAATGGTCAAGACGAATTAATTCAGAGCATAGACTTATTTATTCTGTGCATAATGATATGATAGAGATTTACATATTCTCCATGAAATATCACTATTCCAAGAAGTAACTACATTATCACATCTTATTAATTAAAAGGACATCTATTAAGTTAGGTGTCCTTTTTCTGTTTATACACTTTACAAATTCTATGACATTATGGATAAATCTAAAATTGAAAATGCTATCAATCATATCACCTCTTTACAAGAAAGACTATGCTACTGTGAAAACAATTTGCAATATATCAAACGCTTGCAAGCACTTAAATATTGGCTGCACAAGTTTGATTCATTTTTGGATAGGAACAGCAGACAGCATGGTGAATATGCAGCAGTTTATGAAAGCTACTTCCATACTTGCTGTGGGTTCTCATTCTATGATAGAGTATGCAATTCAATTCTTGTTTATGAATATGGCGACAGACCATTTTAATACTTGATATTATGGATATAGATTATACTGTTGGAGAAGTGGAACTATCCTACAAACCAAAATTCAAAAGTCTGCATAAGGTAGCCAGTTCAGAGGACGCTTATAGATATTTGCTTCCAACATATAGAGAGGGAACTATCTGTTACAAAGAATATTTTAAAGTTCTGTTCCTAAACCAAGCCAGCCAAATTTTAGGCTATACTCTTATATCAGAAGGAGGAATAACAGACACAGCCGTTGATGTCAGAGTAATTCTACAAGCCGCATTGCTCACCAATTCAGTAGCCATTATTCTTGCACATAATCACCCAAGCGGTAATCTGAAACCAAGCAGGCAGGATATGGAGATTACCAAGCAGGTCAAGGACGCGGCCCAAATCATGAGGATAAAAGTCTTAGACCACCTCATACTGACTGATGAAGGATATTACAGCTTCGCGGACGAGGGACAGCTATAATGTTCCTATATATAATAAGGTAAAGGGCACTCAATTTTTTAGTTGGGTGTCCTTACTTACATAAGCTGAATGTTCGTTCAGCATTTGCAACTAACCGTTAATAAATGTGAATTATGAAGACATATATAGCATATCTAAGGCAATCCACCATGAAGCAGCAAATCTCAGGTCTTGGTGTGGAAGCACAACGGGAGATTATTCACAACCATGTAAAGAATAAACCCATACTTGCTGAATATATTGAAACGGAGAGTGGAAAGAAGTCTGACAGACCTCAACTTCTTGCAGCTTTGGCGATGTGCAGGAAAACCAACTCTATTCTGATTGTAGCCAAATTGGATAGACTGTCAAGGAATGTAGCATTTACTTCAAAGCTGTTGGAGAGTGATGTTGAGATTGTCTTTTGTGACTTCCCCCAAGCTAACAGACTAATTCTGCATATCATCAGCAGCATAGCCGAATATGAAGCAGGGCTGATTAGTCAGAGAACCAAGCAATCACTTCAAGCCAAAAAAGCAAGGGGTGTGCAGCTTGGTAAATCAGAGAATTTGATGAATAAATTTGAACAAGCTGTTCAGCATAGTATCATTACCAACAAGGCTAAAGCAGATAACAATCCAAATAACATGAGAGCAATAGCACTGTTACGGTCACTCACAATGCAAAGTAAATCATTATCTGAAATGACTTGTCTGTTAAATGAGCAAGGCTTCGTTACATCTAAGGGATGCAAGTTTCAGATAACACAAGTCAAGAGATTACTTGTCAGAGCAGGATTGATGTCGTGAAGTCACTTTGAAAGGCAGGACAAATCTAGGGAGAAGTTTATCTTTATATACCCCGATCCGGTTTTGTCCTGCCCTAAAATTCAAGCGGGAATATGATCTCTAACGATCTAAATATGGAGATTGAAAAATATTGGGTTTAGATATATCTAAAGTCTGTTTTTGGGAAGTTTGGTTTTTTACCCTTATATAAATATGTCAATTCCATGGATTTACGGAGATTAGAGCTATCTCAACTCTTATTAATCCAGTCGGAGGTAGCTTTTTATAAATCACCAACAATATGCGGATTTAAAGGCAATAATTCAAGTCGGGTGACAAATCCTAAAATTCAGTCTTTATAAGGGGAATCCTCGATTTTATACCTCCCTTGAAATTTGGACTTTAGAGCTATCTGAGGTCTGTTTTTTTAAAACTTGGTTTTTTACCCTTATATATATAAGTCGATTATGCCAGTTTCTAGGGTAGAGATCCATCTAATGTCTTAAAATCCGGTTCAATGATAGCACTTTATAAATCACCATCAATAGGTTGGTCTGATGAAGGGATATTGATACAGGTGGAAAAATCGAGAATTTGACTCTTATATGGGGGGAATCGGATTTTATACCTCCCTTGGAATTTATAGTCTAGGAGTGTCTGATCAATCCTGTTTGGCATATAGGTGGATCGACCCAAAAAAATCCGGAGCTTAGGATTGTCTAACCCCTTATGGGTCATGTTAAATATAGCCGTATAAGAACATCCAATGGTATGTAGATATAAAGACCTTATATCCATACAGGTGGGAAAATTAAAAAATTTGGTTCTTATATGGGGAGAATCGAGTTTCCTACCTGTTGGGATTTATAAGTCTGAGAAGCCTTTAAACTTTTAATAAACAATAGTTCTTGCCAATTGAAACGCATTTAGTACCTTTGCGGCAATCTCTTATGCCTATAGCGATAGGATGTTAAGGGAGGACATAAATTTTACGAAGAGCGTTTGATATATTATCCTCAATTTGGAATCTCGACACTTTCAATCTCTAGGGATAATAGGCAAGAATGCTCACGTCAGCGATATATACCTACCTCATGTAGTCTATATAATGGTTTGGCGTGAGCTATTGTTTATTACTTAGAGATGGGCAGTCGAGAGCCTCAAATTGAGTGATATTCAATAGTCTCACGCCTTTTTTATATAGACATTATTAATTCTAAAAACATAAATAATATGAAGACATTAAAATCATTGGTGACCTTATTGATGGTCATGTTGAGTGTAGGGTTATGCTCCTGTGGGGATGATGAATTAGAGTACATAGAGGATTCTACTAGCCCAGAGCTCCTTAATGATGCTGATAAGGAATTTTCAAAATATATGGATGATTATTCTGACATTAAGTGTCGGTTTGCATATAAAGGTAATTCCTCTGCGTTACTCTCAGGCATAAAGAACAAGCATTTATGGTTTAATGAATATGATACATCTACGAAGAAACTCAAATTAAGCTGGGAGGATATAGAAGAGACTGACACTATACAGCAAGTTCATACAGGCTATGGGGAATATAAAGAGATGAAGATTGAGTACGTAATGTTGACATATCATCAGAGGACACAGCCGGGAAGCATTGTTGCGTTTATTATAACGGGATCAGAAGCTAGATTTAATCAATTTATATTTACAAGTAATGGTCGAACCAAACGCATATCACAATTTGATGGTAGTGCGTTCCCTCATGAATGGTACGATGAATCCATCTTCATCAATCGAACTTGCTATTCCAAGGAAGGAGAAATTATCTATTCAATTGATGAAGGATCTTATTTTAGATTAGAGGATATAGATGCATTGTCTTATGAGGAAGGAATCAAATTCGATCATTCTAATTATTCCGGAGTCTCATTTGAGAGATTTAACATTAAAGAGAATAAGTCCATTTGGAAAACTAATCTGAAAGATATAAAGTTTTCTACTGACGCTAAGGTCAGTTATTCTATCCTTGATAAATCCGCAAATACATGGAAGTACAAGGCTGATGCGGTTTTATATGATGGGATGAAACATAGCTACATCTTTACAGTCAATATAGAGGATGGCAAGGTGGATGTCGCAGAGGAAGGAATTAAGGTTACAGGCATTACCTTGAATAAATCCAAAGTAACATTAGACCTTGGAGATACCTACCAATTAGTTGATACGGTTAAACCTATCCATGCGGAGAATCAAAAGGTAGTTTGGTCTAGCTCAAATGAGTCTGTCGCCACTGTGGATCAGAATGGGCTTGTCACGGCTAAGTCTTATGGAGAGTCTGTGATCACTGTCACCACAGAGGATGGAGGTTTTACAGCTACGGCCAATGTGACAGTTAAGGCTAGGGAGATCAGTGATTATATCACCTCCAAATTGAATGTCGCTGTTGTTAATTTTGGGGGATATATCCAATGTACCATTAATTGTGAATTAGTGAATGGTAGCAAGGATGATGTGGAATTGACGGCTTACACCATCCTAGATGAGAATGAGAAGGAACTTCTAACGAAATCTTATGACCATACTCTTTTAGGAGCGGAGTCCAGCTATACGGAAGGAGCTTATGTCAGAGGTACATTTAGCGAATTGATATTAAGATGGACTTATGTGCATAATGGCAAGGAGTACACATATACAACCAAATATAAGGTAAAGAACTCGTAATGAGTTAAGGAGAAGGTTCATGAATTTTCTCATGGATCTTCTCTTAAAATAGCGGATAACAATAATTGACAACAACAGAAATGAAAACTTTAAAACATTTAGCAATGGCCTTATTAATGGCCGTCTTAGTAATTAACGTAGTGGCTTGTAGCGATGATAATGATGAACCAACAGTTGAAACCTCCTTGGCAAATCTCGAAGGAACTTGGGATATGGTAAAATGCTATGGTTGGGAATACAACAGCAATAACGAGAAAGAAGATTGGGAAGAAGATGTGACAGGGGAATACATCTTCTTTGAGGATGAAGATGGTAACGGTGGATATAACAATGGTTACAAGACATATTATTTTGCAAGTTCAATAGAAGGAGATAAACTCATCCTTAGAAATACTGAATGGTTAAGTGGCAAAGATGTAACTATTACTAAACTTACAGATACAGAGTTATATCTGAAAGCTATTGATTCTGAATCAGAGGAAAATTATGAAATGAAACGTAGATGATACCAGCTATATCATGATGATAGAAAGAAGCGACATTTTGAGGAAACTCTTATGCCGTTTCTTTTTTATATGCTACTACAATTTCAGGAGAAACCACCATATATATCCCCACACTCTAAAATGTTGCAGCAAGTACGAAGTGTGAAGCAAAGCATCAAACATCGTAATAATATTGGTCATTAGGAGTGGAATTGTTAAATTTGCGACGTGGTGTCAAGCCATAACGAGATTATTAACTTTATTATTAATTCATTCTTGGCTGCTGGCTACAAAGTCAACCATGAAGTCAACCAATAGTTAAAGAGAATACTACAGCACTGATAATCAGAGATTATTATGCTTTAGAGTACGCGTCTGGGGGGCGTGTGGTCGCTGGTTCGAATCCAGTCATCCCGACTAAAGCTGAGATAAAAGGAGTTAAGTCTATGGCTTAACTCCTTTTTTTACTCTCTACCACTTTCCTAAAACAATGAGGCAGTAGAAATTCCGACTCATCCGATATTCATGGGGGATAGCCTTAAATCATGACAATAGATTAAAATTGATATATTTCCGTTTGAATTTAGTGCGGTCATTCCAGCCTATTTTAGCCATTATATCTGTTAATGGTTGCTTAGTACCGACTTATCGGTGCATGCTCTGTGAGTTCAAAGTCTTTTGGGGCACGATTGTTTATCGGAGTAGGGAGGCCTAGCTGTTTGATAGAGTGCCATTGGCTGCTGAAGTGAATAACTAACGGCTTGTCGAATGAATAACTAGCGGCTATATATAGCCGCTAACTAACGGCTCGGGAAGTGAATAACTGATCACTTGGAAAGCCTTCTACGGCCTGCGAAATCAAGTATGCGTTAACCTAGAGGAGGATTTTTGGAAATTATATTATATATGTACACGTACATTAAAGAATATGATGTATATGAATAGGCTTTAGTAATACATACCAATAATATCAAGGACTGATTTATCTAATAAAACGGCTAGTATAAACGATCGTTTTAATTCGTCATTTGCAAAGGTACGCGTTTCTTTGATACCTGCAACCCTTCCGAGCTATTTTTTTCATCCCTTATTCGCTTTCTTATCAATAGGATAGCCTATCCTTTACGAAACAACCGATTCCGTAAACGAACCTCCCGTTTTCCCTCTTCAAAAACGCAAGATCTAAACGATGGTCTAGACTAGTCGTTTTTGTATATATCCGAAAAGATTAGGGATAGCTAAGTATCTAGTTAACACTATTATTAATATTAAATTTTCGATTTATGAACAAAAGGATTTTTACTTTGATGGCGGTTGCCATGCTTTTAGGAGCACCGATGTCAAATTTGGCTTTTGCTGCTAATCCTACTCCAACAACAGAGGAGGTTGATTTCACGGCTAAAAACCTTGCGAATGGCGTTAAGTTCATTCTGAAAACGAGCAATGGCTATGTGAAAGTAGCGGCTGTAGAGAAAACGAAGTACTATACAGTTGATGCTGATGATGCGTCAGCAGATGAAGCTTCTGTATTCGAGATCCGCAATTACTCTAACAAGACATTCGAGTTATGGGTAGAAGGTAAGCAATTTGTTACAAATGGTGCCAATGCTGCTACTGCTGATAAAGCTGATAATAAGTCTTTCTATGCGGTAAAGAATGGTGCGGCTTGTGAAAAAACAGACTTTGAATCTATCAACACGGTTGAACTAGGTGCTTCCGGTACTGTTGTTTATACAGCTACTGCTCAGACGAAAAAGATCACATTGGATGCTGAGGCTTTGAACAAGAACATGTCTGGTAAGGGCTTCTCATTCCAATTTCCGGGTGCTAAATCTGTCCCAGACAAGAACCCGTTTGGAAATCAAATGGTCGCTGTTAGCGCACAAGATGTTTTGGCTGAATTGGACTTAGTCGCAGAAGATGCTGGAACAGAAGGTTTTGTTTTTGCTGTAGCTAATGAGGCTGGTTTGAAATTATTGAAAGCAGATGGTGTTACCGCTGAGAATGTAAAGGCCGCTACTTTCGTTGTAGTAGATCCGCAAACAACTTTCGGTATTACTGGTTTCAATGATGGTGAAGGTCATGACTTTACTACAGTGAAAGGTGATAAGCTGAAGGCGAATAATGCTAAGAAAGACAGTGAGATCGCTTATGTGAACGGTGTGTATACGGTGGTGGAAGAAGATGCCTTAGGTGCTGCTGGTCAATATACGATCTCTATGGCTAACTTAAAAGTGAAAAGGGGAAATGATGAGAATAAAGAAGTTCCTTCAATCTATGTTGGTGCATATTCATTAACTGTCGGTGGTTTGAAGTCTTATGTAACTACTGTTACTGCTTCTCGTTCATACGCTAAAGCTCAAACAACAGGTAACACTTGGGTGAAGGCTTCTGATATCTTGAACACGACAGGTGCCGCTATTTACAACATCTATTTCACGGGTGCTCAGCCTTCTGATAATGATGCGTCTACATCTTTGTATGGTACTTATTTAGTTTCTGATTATGCAGAAACGGGTACTGCTTTCAATGAGACTAATTTAGCTCCAAGTAAGGTTGACCTAAAAGCACCGTCTGCTCAATGGGTTATTGTCGCTATGGGTGAGAATGGCAAGGTAACATTCAAGAATGTTGAGACGAACAGGACTTTTGACGCTAATTTGTATAAGACAACTAAGGCTGGCATCTATGATGCTTATAATACAGCAGTAGGTACTACTAAGTTTGCTGATCAAATCAAATTAGTCCCTGTTACTACTACAGAAGGTTTCTTGACATTGAGCGATGCTCAGTTGAAACAAAAGGCTCAATTGATCTTCAATGGTAAGAATGACTTGGTAGTTAGTGAGGTTTATATGACTTATGATGGAGATGGTGATAAATTTATCCCTGTGAGTGACGCTAGCAAATCTCAATACTGGACAGTGGTTAAGGCTGTGTCCGTAAAGAACCAGTTCGACTACATCTATTTGAAAGATAATGAGATCACAACGAAAGAAGATGCGGATATGTTATCTATCCAATCTTACTACTTGACAACCAAAAACGCTGATAAGAAAACTGTAGGTTTGAAGTATTCTTCTTCTGATTTGAAATTAGTCGAAGTTGGTGATGAGATTGCAGATGATTTACACCGTGTCGTATTCAAGAAGAATGCGAATGGCACGTATGCGGTTATTATCGTGACAGATAAGCTGGATGCTGATGACGCTAAGGATAATTATGTCGAGGTGGTAAAAGCTGATGCACAGAAACTGTATGTAGAAAGTGCAAACTCTACTTTCTCTCAAATTGCTGTTGCGAATGACAAAGATTATTCTAAAGTAACAATCTCTTTGAATAGCTTAGGTGAAAGCCTAGAGGCTGCTCCAAGACACGCTACATTGAACAGCGAAGAAGGTGCTATCTCATTTAAGGCAAACAAGAATGGTATCTTGGAAGGTATTATCGCCGCTGAGGGTATGACATTCTGGTTGGATACGGCTGATAGCCAAGCAGAGATGCCTACATTCTATATCTCTAAAGGTAGCGTAGATTCTACATCTGTAGATAGAAACTTCTTGTATTATGCAATGGATTCTATGTACTACTGGAATGAGAACAAGGCAAAATATGACGTGAATGCAAACTATGCTTTGGAAGGTTCATATACAGGCCTGCTTACAGTATCCAATAAGAGTGATGCAGATGTGAAAGCAATCTTCCGTGGTGCTACATTGGCAGGTATCGATACATTGAATACGACAGTGAACGGTAAGGCTGTTGTTGTTGCTAAGGAAACCAGAGAAGATGTTTGCTTAGATGGTGTCGATAACTTCAAGTATTATATTACGAAGGCTGGTAGCGGCTATGTAATCAGCCCGATGAGCGAGCCGAATTTGTATCTGTACAACTTGAACGGTAAACTAGGTTTCACAGGCGATGCAGTGAAAGCTTTGGTTGTAACATTGAGCGCAGGCGATCCTACATCCAACGACGCTATCGAGGCTGAGTCTTCTATCAACGTAATCTCCGGCAACGGTACGATCGAGATCCAAGGCGCGGCAGGCAAGATGGTTTCTATTACGAATGTTCTTGGCCAAGCAATCGCTAAGGCAGTTCTTACTTCCGACAACGCTACGATCGCTGTTCCGGCAGGTATCGTCGTGGTAGCCATAGAAGGTGAGGAAGCTGTGAAAGCAGTTGTTAAATAAGAAATAATGACGATAATCAAAAAACATTCCCGTGCGGATTATCCAAGTACCCCGAGAGGGCGAACAAGCGGGAATGGATTAATATTAATACTAAAGTAATAAATTAAAGTTCATCCGTAAGTACTTCCGTGAGGATGGAAACGGATCAAAGGCAAGGGGAGACAGTATTGCGCTGTTTCCCCTTATTTGTTGATAAGGGTAGATAAGGGCTTTGTTCGTGAAATGGACGGTATTCGATCTTTTTGATTGATATAAGGGGGATATCGTGACATACCCTTTTCGAGAGAGGTATGAAGTAGGGGAGATCGGAGGGGTATAAATAGCCTTTTTCATGCAAAAGGGCCGCTTTTTACACACGATAGGCGGTAAAAGGCAGTGCGACTAGTCGTGTTTGGCAACGCCAATAGTGCCGTTGGGCATCGTAAACAGTCATGAATAGGGTTGTTAGTACTCATGAATGGGCATCGTAACCCTGTTATATCCCTGTCGTAACTCAATGAGATAGCCCGGATAAGCTATAGGATATGAATTAGGATGAATTAAATTCGCTAGGATAAAAGGCTGTTTTTAACTAATGCGGTATAAGACAAATGATTGCTAATATTTTTTCTCGTATTTGGGGATAAGCTGTACGTTTGCCCGAAAAAAGTGATTCTCCGGCAGTTGAGTTTACAAATTGACAAAATGCCAAGGCCTCCGTTTATGAGTTTATAGGATGTAGGATAATATCCTATCTAAATAATCTTGCCGTTTATAGCCTGTTGGAAAATCGTTTCCACCCCATAGGTTATACTTCTCTAATGTCTTAAATCTATCGTCCATACTCGAAACTTTTCCCGTTAAGAATGGGATATATCCTCAAAAAAATAACGGCAACCGCCTTCCGCCGAAAGCCGAGTTGCCGTTCAAAGTTAGGAATAAGGTTTGGTTTGTTCCTTTGTAATGATTCTAACATTAATATGTAATGAGAGTTTTCTACATTTTATCGATACAAAAGTAAATGCCACTTGTTACGATTTGATTACGGGAGTGTTACATTTTTAGTAAAGGTCTCGCTAAATCGGTTGATAACCTTGATCTGTACGTCTTTGACTCCGGCTGAAGGGTGGCAACGGAATAAGTGCGATGTATGATATCCGGAAGGTTTTCCGTGCATGTCGATATAGTCTTGGTCTTCATCATCGAATTGCTCCATGCGACCTTTCTCTATGCCGTTTTCGCTCCATGTAACTTGGTAGGTCGGATCCCAATCCCATACGTTCACCACTAGGTAATCCGCTTGCGATTTGAACTCATTCGGCCTATAAACCCTGAATTGATAATCCGAATCATGGCCGGTTGCCTTATAATACCAAGTAGCGGCATTCCCTTTCACCTCAACGACCAGATAACCGTTCGGGGCGCCGCACCGGTTTACATGGCCGGCCCACCAAGCTCCGCAAGCGGCTCCGATATTATGCTCGTACAGATTCGGTGTGACTTGGTTGTTCTCGAAGAAATGCGTATGCCCGGCGAAGATATGGACATTATAAGGGCCGACGATCTCTTTCAGGCTCTCAGCGTCCTCGGCGTTTCCTCCCCCTTTATCCGTCTGGTTGAATACCGGGGCATGTACGTTGATAAATACAAGTGTCCCGGGTTTAACGTAACTCAGGTCGTTTTTCAGCCATTCCAGTTGTTCCTTTCCGAAGCGTTCGTCATATTTCTTGTCTTTATAATAATCAATATCTTTTAAGGTGATGATATGTGCATCCCCAACATTGAACGAATAATTGTAAGGGCCGAAATGATCCTCGTAGATACGCTCCGCATAGCTCTCCTCGGTTACCTTTTGATTGGATAAGGCTGGGTAACGTAAGTCGTGGTCGTGATTGCCGATCACGGAGAACATCGGGATGCCTAAGACCGAGACCGCTTCCTTATAAGGAGTGAATAAATCCATGCGATCCCAAGTAATGTCTCCCAGTGCCATACCGTAGACCTCTTTTCTTTGGTAGCGCTCTATAGTCTGCTTCAAGTCGGGGACGGTCTCTTCACGGAAACGTTTCATCTGCCGTTCGTCGATGGTCTGAGGATCGGAGATTGCCAAGTAGACAAACCCGTCGATTGGCTGTTTCCTAGGGGTGAGCGTAAAATCATGTTCATTGATCTCCTTACTTTTATCAAGTTGCTGATAGAAAAGATCCGGTATACCTTTTGTTTGCTCGATCTCATAGTCACCCGGTACGGAGAGGTAGACAAAGCGGCTTTTGTCCAGATTCGAATCTAGGCTATATTCTCCCCGCTCATTTGTTTGCGTGAAATTATAACCATCCGTAACGACTACGCCTTGTAGCGGTTTGCCTGCCGTATCGGATACAGTACCTCTTACGGTAGCGGCTTGCGCTATCCAAGTGGATAACGCAAGTAAAAGCGTGAATGATAAGAATTGTCTCTTCATCGTAATTTTTTTTATGATTTGAATATAGAATATGTTAGTTAGAATTTATAACGTACGCCGATTTGAATCTGCCAAGGGTTTCCGTTCATATTGGATACACCCGTGTTTTTGTTTACGTTATATACGTATTGCTTCTTCTCCGCGTCAAAACTCTTGATGGAGTAGATATTCTGCTTGCCTAGATTATGTCCGGCACCCCAGTCCTTGTTCAGCATATTCAGGAAATTGAAAAAGTCTATCGAGGCCTCGATGGAATGAGTCTTATAGATCTTGAAGTTCTTGTTCAAGCGCAAATCGAAAGTACCGTAGAAGCCATTTACGCCACCGTTACGCTCGGCAACCTTCCCATAGTTTTTACGGATATAATCTTTTACGCTCTTCTCCGCTTCCGGATTGTCCAAGATCGCTTGGATACCCTCACGAAGATATTGAGGCGTATTACTATCGTTCGGGTCATAGATATAAGCCAAGTCGTTGGATGATACGAAATCACCGTTCATATTACCACTAACCGCTAAAGAGTAGCGGGTTCCACCGATTCCAGAGAAACGCAAGCCTACGCTGATTCCCCAGAAAGAAGGAGCCGTACCGTAGAATACGACCTTATGGCGGAATTGGTTGTCCGAGTAAGTCATGGTACTCAAATCACGAGGATCATCTTTTACCATCAAGGCTAGAGTTGCTGTATTCGCTACGTTACCGTTGTAAGAGGTGTTATCCTTGGAATCGTTCCACGTATAGCTGAAAGAAAGCTCGCCATCCTTGAAATAACGCCAAGTTCCATCTACCACGAACGCATATTGGTTGATTTTTCCATCGCTGATTAATTCCAGCACACGGCCTACCTTATTACTTTTACGTCCTTGCATCCAGTCGGTAGCTCCGTTCTTGGTATTGATACTCTCGGCGGGGACGAACACGCCACGATTCCCCTCGGCGGCGATACGGAAGTAAGGCTCATCCACCATATTACGGTCTACGTACATATAATTATGGCGTGCCCAGTTGGCGTAAGCACTGATACCTACCCGCAAGCGATCGGAGAAGAAATGCGTGTAGCTGGCGTTCAACTTATATACTACCGGTACACGGGCATCCTTACTATTCATATTGATCGTGCTGATCTTTTGGATATTCGGGTTGTTAAATAAATCAACGCCCGGAGCGGTAGAAGGATCTTTGCGGTATGCCGGGAAATTCGGTGTCGGAACCAAATTGCCTTGTATATCCACGGACGCTACCTTCGTACCGTCGAACAGCATATTGTTGATCATCGAATAGTTGTTTAAATCCGAGCCGAAGATACCGGCGCCAAGGCGGATAATATCTTGATGTTTATCATTCACGTCCCACGTGAATTGAATGCGGGGTTGCAACTGGAAGGTGGAGATTACGTTGTCCGTACGTAAGCCTAGTTCGTCATAAACGGTCTGGTTAAAGTTTGCGTGGTTGAAATAGCGGGTATAATCTGCGCGGATACCGGCCATGACCTCGAATCCGGTGAAAAGCTTCGTTTGTAATTGTCCGTAGATAGCGGAGTTGAAGGTATTCATCTTTACGGTAGGATCATCTACCAAGGCGATTTCCCGGGCATAGCGGTAAGGAGTCATATTCTCGAAATTATCCAGTCCCGTGAAATAAAACCGTCCGTTCATCTCACTGCCGTAGAGTGATTTCATATTGGTGTACATGAAGTCCGCTCCGAATGTATAGTTGATGCGGTCCGTATTATAATACATATTGTCTACCAATTGAAGTACATTATCCTTGAAATGTTCGGGAGCGTAGCGTTGACCTCCAAGTTGGATGGAAGTGTACATGCTTTTGTCACCAGATATAGATTCCACGTTCTCTACGATTGCTCTTGGGATATTAGAGCTTGGCAATTGCTTGTTCGGGGTCGTGGCCTCGTAAACCAAGAAATGTTGAAGCTTCAACTCATTGGTCAGTTTCGGGCTTAATACCGAGCGTAAGGTAGCGAGTAAGCTGTTGTTATGCGATCTGCGATCGATCCAAACCTCGTAAAGATTGATGCTGGAGTTATCGCTCTCGCTCTGTTTATTATCCTCGTTGATGAAATTATTGCGAATGGTTAACAAGTTGGTAGCGTTCAACTGCCAGTCGATACGGGCGAAGACTGCGTTCGTCTGCTTCTTCTTGCCGAACTCCCCGAATTGAGGATCATTGGAGACTCCGTATTTAGTACGGGCGATATCCAGATAACGGTCTAGCGTAGATTGAGTGACATTATAGCGAGACTCGTCCGCCGCCGTCTTGATATCCGCTATATAAATCGGACGGGAATCCTGTTGGTGATCCCATACGACATAGAAGTGCGCACGGTCTTTCACGATCGGGCCTCCCAAAGAGAAACCATATTGATAGGTAGAAAAGTTGGAAGTCGATTTATTTCCCCGTATATCATAGGAACTGGATAACCAATCGGCACGACCGAATCCGAATACACTTCCGGTGAAAGTATTGGTTCCTGATTTCGTGACAGCGCTCACGGTGCCGCCCCCGGAACGTCCGTTGGTCACGTCATATTGATTGGTTACCACCTCAAACTCGCGGACGGCTTCCATGGATATCGTATAAGCGCCGGAAGTCGTTCCGCTCGCTACGGTTCCTTTAGCCGTCATACCGTCGATGGTGTAATTCGTTGAGGATGATAATTGCCCGGCGATATTTCCTCCGCTACTCAATGGCGAGAGATCCATCAGGGAGGTGAAGTTACGGCCGTTTACCGGAAGCTTCGTGATATTTTGAGCGGAGATAGATGTTGCCGCGCCGATCTTCGGAACCATGTTCTTCAAGGAATTAGCGACTACCTCGACAGCTTGTATCTCCACCGATTCCTCCGCTAGCTTGAAATCCACTCGAAGCATATCCCCTTGGTTCAATGCGTATCCTGTCTTTTTCTGTTCCCCATAACCGATATAAGAAGCTGTAACGGTATAAGGAGAACCTAGCGGAAGCTGCTTGATGGTGTATTCTCCTTTATCGTTCGTGATAGAGCCCGTGAAGAATCCGGTAGATTCATTCTTGACTTGGATCGTGGCTCCGATCACTGATTCCCCTTTATTATCCACGACCGTACCGATGATAATGGCTTGCGTTCCTTGTGCGAATAGGAGAGCCGGTAAGCAATTAAAAAATAACAAACAGGCAAGTAACCTGCAAGTAATTCGTTTGTTAAACATCTTCATAACAATCTTTTTAAAATTAAACCTAAATATCTTTTACGGCGCAAAAGTAAGTGTCCGGTTTTGCAAAGAGATTACATCCGTGTGTAGGTTTAAATAAAGAAAAAAGCCTAATGAAGGATATCCATTAGGCTCAACGAGAAAATTATAAATGTGTCTATAAAGAAGAAGGTTAGTCCTCATCCAACGTTTTGATAATGCTAGATGCTATCTTGGATGAACTCTTGCGGCTGCTCTTTCTGAGTTTATCCGGATTCTCAAGATTCATACAGGTAAAGAAGTTATTCCCCCGATATACCTCGTTTTTATCTTTATCGAATAGGGTATAGCTGACGATATGGAAAAGTGTGCGCAACGGTTGGTCTTGCCATTTAAGATAATGCTGGTTTAATACCAGCAGATAATCAGCGTCGGCGTTATCCAATACCTTTTGTAACTCTTCGGTCGGCACGGCTGAAAGATCGGAATAGCAATCCTCGCTCTCCCCGTTAACCTTGATCTCATTCAGTACTTGCCCGGTCACTTGTGTAGCGTTTGCCGGGATAAACTTACAATCTCCGTTTTTAACGGATGCGGCGATATTCTCGGCGATGATCGTATTATACGTTTGGTCGATACTATCCGCTTTCATACCGGTCTCTTCGGCGATCATCCCATTGTAGAAATAGTTTGATTTCACGTTATCGTGCAAACCTACGATGAGAATTTGCTTCGCATGATAATTATCACCTTCCTTCTTACTTTCTTTAGCGTTCGTTGCTATAGAAGCTACGGCTAAAAAGAACATAACCGTAAAGATTCTGATTTTAAATAACCTTTCCATGATTCTTCTATTAAATTCTGTGTCTATTAATTTCGAAGGCAAAGATATTAGCGGGGTGTTGCAGGGATATTACGGTTGTATAAAGTAATAGTTACCGATAATCCCCTGTACCGGCTTGGATATTAAAATCGTGGATTCGTTGTAAAGTCTATTCTGCCGTGTGGATGAGTTCAATCAAAAGGCGGTTACCAAGAAACTTTAAGGAGATATAGAAACAGGGGTTGTTTTTAAGGTTCAAAGAACGCTAAAAACAACCCCCGTTATTTTTACTTATTATTCTCGATCCACTTGCGAGCGTTCATGAACGCCTCGATCCATGGAGTGACCTCGTCGTTCTCCTTACGGTCGGCGGGGTAATAACCGCACTGCCAAGGGAAGATCGCACGTTCGGGGTGAGGCATCATGGCTAAATGGCGGCCGTCCTTTGAGCAAACACCGGCAACGGACCAAGGAGAACCGTTCGGGTTGGCGGGATAGCCATCGTAGTTGTATTTAGCGATGATGTTGTACTCCTTCTCCTCGTAGGGGAACTCGAACTTACCTTCACCATGAGCTACCCATACACCCAACTTCGTGCCGCTCAAGGAGCCGAACATTACGGAGTTGTTTTTCGGGATCTCCAAGCTAACGAAGTTAGACTCGAACTTATGGGAATCATTGTGAACCATCTTATGCTTTTTCTCGTGCTCCGGATAAACCAAGCCTAACTCGGCCATCAACTGGCAACCGTTACAGATACCCATGCTCAACGTATCCTTACGTGCGTAGTAGTTGTCGATCGCTTTCTTGGCTTTCTCGTTATACAAGAAACCGCCGGCCCAGCCTTTGGCGGAACCTAATACGTCGGAGTTGGAGAAACCACCGCAGAATACGATGAAGTTTACATCCTCCAAAGTCTCGCGTCCGCTAGCCAAGTCCGTCATATGGACATCCTTCACGTCGAAACCAGCCAGATACAAGGCGTAAGCGGTCTCACGCTCGCATTGCGTACCCTTCTCACGGATTACCGCGGCCTTGATGCCGTTCGGAGTGCGGCGTTCCGCTGAGAGTCCGTAAGAAGAAAGTTTTCCGGTAAAGTCCTTGTGGAACTTGTACTGTACGGGCTGCATCTTATAGTTCTCGAAACGGTTTCCGGCACAAACGCTTCCGCTTTGCTTTACATCCAGCTTATAAGAAGATTCGTACCATACGTCACGCATATAGTCGATGCCGAAGTGATATTGGATGCCGTCTTTCGATACCAATACATGGCGCTCGTCGGTCGGTTTGGCGATGATGGCGAAACCTACGCCAGCTTCTTCCATCAACTTTTCGAATGCCTTCTTGTCCTTTACCTGAACCAAGATACCCGGATTCTCGGCAAACAGGATCTTCACGATATCGCTCTCGGAGATCTTATCCAAGTTGACATCCAAACCACCCTCTACGTTGGCGAAGCACATCTCTAACAGGGCGGTGATCATACCTCCCGCTGAGATATCGTGTCCGGCAAGGATGAGTCTCTTCTCGATCGCATCTTGTACGGCGTTGAAAGCGTCACGGAAGTATTCCGGATCTTTCACGGTCGGAACCTCGTTACCCAGCTTGTTCAAAGCTTGAGCGAAAGCGGAACCACCCAACTTCAAGGTATCGAAAGAGAAGTCTATATAATAAATGTATGTATTCTTGTCTTGAGCTACTACCGGGGAGACGATTTTCTTGATATCGCTAACCTCCGCACCTGCGGAGATAATCACCGTACCTGGGGCGATCACCTTATCGTCGCCATATTTCTGCGTCATGGATAAGGAGTCCTTACCGGTCGGGATATTAATACCTAAGCTGCAAGCAAAGTCGGAAGCGGCTTGTACGGCTGTGTACAGACGGGCATCCTCACCTTCGTTACGGCACGGCCACATCCAGTTGGCACTTAAGGATACGCTCTCCAACTTATCTGTCAGCGGAGCGAATACGATATTGGTCAATGACTCGGCGATTGCCATAACGGAACCGGCGGCCGGATCAACCATGGCTACCTGGGGAGCGTGACCGATAGAAGTAGCGATACCAGCTTTCCCGCGGTAATCCAACGCTACGGCACCTAAGTCGCTCAACGGCAATTGTAATTCTCCTTGACATTGCTGGCGGGCGATCTTACCGGTTACGGAACGGTCTACTTTGTTTGTTAACCAATCCTTGCAGGCTACGGCCTCCAATTGAAGTACGTTCTCCAAATAATGGTGAAGTTCGGATTCTTTGTAAACAACCGGTTGATAAGATTCAGTGACCGTATGGTCTGTCATAACCGTTCTAGGCGGTTTACCGAACATATATTCCAGCTTGATATCGATAGGTTTTACGCCGTCCGCTTGTTCGAAGACAAACTTCATGTCGTTAGTAGTCTCGCCTACCACATACATCGGGGCACGTTCACGATCCGCGATACGTTTTACGCGGGCTACATCTTCTTCTTTCATCAATAAGCCCATGCGCTCTTGGCTCTCGTTTCCTACGATCTCCTTCGCTGAAAGAGTCGGGTCGCCAATCGGCAATTTGCTCATATCGATGTGTCCGCCGGTAGCCTCCACCAACTCAGACAAACAGTTGAGGTGTCCACCCGCACCATGGTCATGGATAGAGACGATCGGGTTCTCGTCAGACTCGGCGATCGCACGGATCACGTTAGCCGCACGTTTCTGCATTTCCGGGTTGGCACGCTGTACGGCGTTCAACTCGATACCGCTTGTATATTGTCCCGTGTTTACGGAAGATACGGCTCCACCACCCATACCGATACGGTAGTTATCGCCACCGATCACAACCACTTTCTCGCCCGGTTCCGGATCGCCCTTCAAGGCATCACGCATATTTGCGAAACCTACACCGCCGGCAAGCATGATTACTTTGTCGTAAGCGTATTTCTTATCGTTCTCCGTGTGCTCGAAAGTCAATAAAGAACCACAGATAAGCGGCTGGCCGAAATGGTTACCGAATGTAGAGGCACCATTGGAAGCCTTGATCAAGATCTGCTCCGGAGTCTGGTATAACCAAGGGCGGGGGTCTAGGATCTTCTCCCATTCGCGAGCGCCTTCTGTACGCGGGTAAGAAGTCATATAGACAGCTGTTCCCGCTATCGGCAAGGATGCCTTACCACCGCCCAGACGGTCACGGATCTCACCACCTGTTCCAGTAGCGGCACCGTTGAACGGCTCAACGGTTGTCGGGAAGTTATGTGTCTCAGCTTTCAAGGAGATAACCGTCTTGATATCTTTTACGGCGAAGAAATCGGGTTTGTCACCGGATAGGGGAGCGAATTGCTCTACCGTCGGGCCTTCATTGAACGCTACGTTATCTTTATAAGCGGAAACCAATTTATTAGGGTTCTCGGCGGAAGTCTTCTTGATCAAGTTAAACAAGGAACTTTCTTTTTCCTCGCCGTCGATGATGAATACACCTCCGAATATTTTATGTCGGCAGTGTTCCGAGTTTACTTGGGAGAAACCGAACACCTCGCTATCGGTCAACTTACGTCCCAACTTCTGGCTTACCTCGTTCAAGTAAGCGATCTCCTCTTGGCTTAGAGCCAAGCCCTCTTGTTGGTTGTACACTTCCAAATCCTCAATGTAGACAATAGGATCTGGTTTTTTACTGATCGTGAAGATCTCCTGATTCAAGCCATTGTAGATACGTTGTAACATCGGATCGTGATCCGCGTCGCCAGAAGAAACAGGAAAATATTCCTCAATACGGGAAATACCGGTCAGGCCCATGTTCTGGGTAATTTCAACGGCGTTCGTACTCCACGGGGTAATCATTTCCCGGCGTGGCCCTACGTACCAGCCTTCCAATGTTTCTGATTGAACAGGAGTTGCCTCGCTAAACAACCAAACCAGTTTTTGAGTGTCTTCAGGAGAGAAAGCGTGCGCGGCCTCTACAGCCAGCACCGTCTTTGTTGAAGATTGAAAGAATAGAATCATATCGTTGATTTATTAGTATTTATCACGAAATAACGAATAAGCCTCTTTTAGAGAGTGCAAAGATAATGATTTCCCGTGAATTATTATGTCAATACGTTTTAAAAGAAAAGAGGACGAAACCTCCCGGCCTCGCCCTCTCATGTCCCCTGCATAGTGAAAAAATAAGAGTGTGTCTATGTTTACCAGCCTGCGTTCTGTTGTGCGGCTAGTGTGGGGTTACGTAATAAGTCGTTTTGCGGGATCGGCCAAATGAAACGTTTGTCCGTGTATGGAATGAACGCCTTGTTACTGCCGAACCACTCGGATTTCACCTCACCACCTACCACGAAGGCACCTTGCCCTTTCGTGTTGTTGTACTCTATCTTAGCGGGGATACCTCCGGAAGGACAGAGGTCGTCCGCTGCTAAACGGTGAATGTCTTCCCAACGACGTCCCTCTCCGTGGAACTCGATACGTCGTTCCCAAAGGATCGCTTCCGTCAAGGCCTTCGTGTCGGCGAAGTCATTTGCCTTATACGTTTGGCTGGCAGGATCCGCCAAGGAGCGATCGCGTACTTCATTCAGTTTCTTCAAGGCCAAGTCCTTGTCTCCTTGACGTGCGGCAGCCTCAGCCTCATTCAGCAATACCTCCGCATAACGAATGATCGGGGCATATTCCTCACGTGTAGTCGGATTCTGATACTTGTCGCAGAAATAGTATTGGTCAGACTCCCGATAGAGTAATAGATTGCGTCGTTTGTCATCACCTCTCCAAAACTTGGAATTGTAAAGAATCGGAGAAGACGGACACATCGCACGCCCACCGTCGCGTGCCGACATCATGGAAGACATCGCGCCGTTCACGCTGGCATTGTCATCCGAGCTATTGGCGATCGAGAAGATAGACTCCATGTTATTTGAATAGGCGGTAAATGGAGTGGCGGGATCCGACTCCAGTTTGAAGCGACTATTTTCCAGCTTCTTCGCATCTTCGATTACGCCTGCCCAATCACGCATGTGCAGGTGTACGCGGCTTTTCAGTGCGATAGCCGCACCTTTGCTCGCACGGGCGATCTTGTTGACTTCGATCACATCTGGAAGCAGGCTCTCCGCTTCGTCGAGGTCTTTCAATATCTGCGCATATGTATCTTTTACGGAAGAACGTCCGATTTGCAATTGGGTTTCCACTTGCGCAGGGTCGCTTACCGCGTTCAGATAGATTGGCATACCATAATTATTGTTGCCCTCCACGTTGTAAGGTAGCGCGAAATGGATCATCAAGTTGTGATACGTCAGCGCACGCAAGAACAGTAACTCTCCTTTGTACTGGTTTCCTAATTCTTGGGAGATTATTCCGTTGGCAACAGCTCCCTCGATGCCGTCCCTTACGATGTTGTAGCGATTGATCGCCTCGAACGAGGTCTCCCACATCGCCACGTTATTGGCGGTAGACACGTTATAGGTCGCGGAATAAGTATAATCATAGAACACGGCGGTCAGGTTCATGTCCTCCCCGCGCATCTCGCCTTGTAAAATACTGGCAGCCCCAAAAGGGTAACCACGTGTACGGCCGTTGCCTGTGTTGATATACAGACCGCATTGTGCGGCATCATAAGCACCGATTACGGATAGCTCACAACGATCAGGCGTGCTGTAAGCTGTCAAATCCGAGAACTTGTCGATAGGTTGCAGATCCACCACATCACTTTCGCAGGCGGTGAATAGCGGTAGCGAGAAAAGGGCTGTGCCCAACGCTACGGTTAAAATCTTTTTATATATTTTATTCGATATCATAATTGTATTGTTTTCAACAGTTGTTATTTATGCGAGTTTCTCGAAGTGATTAGAATGTAACGTTAGCACCGAACGTGAACGAGCGTTGTTGTGGCATACCATTCCAATCCACACCATTACGAGACTGTGTCTCCGGATCCAAACCGCTATAGCCGGTGATCGTGAATAAGTTCTGTCCTTGCAGATAGAGGCGGATCTTAGACATACCCAATTTGGACACGATCGTCTTCGGGATCGTGTAGCCTAAGGTTAGTGTAGCCAGTTTCAGGTAGCTGGCGTTCTCCACGAAGTGAGAATCACTAAACCCGTCATTGAAAAGCGCGGCCCCGTCACCGTAACCGATCTTCGGGGTCATACCATCACCCGGTTGCTCGGGAGATACCCAACGGCCTAAGAGCTCTGTTCCGTTGTTTGCGAAATCCATGTTCAGCAATGAGCTTTGACGTGATGCGTTCATCAGCTTGTTGCCACCGGAGAAACGGAAAAATACATTCAAGTCGAAATCTCTGAAAGTAACCGTGTTGTTCCATCCTCCGTACCAAGTCGGCATGGATTTACCCAATATCTTACGATCGTCGTTGGTCAATGACGATGGTTTGGATACATCTTCGGGGTTGGAAGGATCGTATTCGGCATAATCATATGCTCCGAAAGTATCGAACTGTACCAAAGAGCCGTCCGCCTTTCTCCAAATCGGATTACCGTTGGCGGCATTCACACCGTAATAATCATAACCGTAAAGTGATTGGTAAGATTCACCTTCCCGAATGATCGTATAGTTGTCGATGATATCCGTTCCACCATACAGCTCTTTCACCGTGTTCTTCACGGTAGAGAAGTTGATGTCCGAATGCCAATTCCAGTCCTTCGTGTTGATAATCGTACCCCCTACTGTCAACTCGAAACCGGAGTTCTTGATCTTTCCGATATTGTCATAGTAGTAGTTGTTGGGGATACCCATCGTCGGAGGAGTCGGTACTCGCAATACTAGGTCTTTGGAGTTCTTCTGCCAATAAGCGATCTCGAAAGTCATACGGTTATTGAAGAGAGCACCATCCAAACCGATATCGAAAGTCTCGGTTGTCTCCCATTTCAAGTTATTGTTACCCATTACGTTCCAAGCGATACCTGCCATCGGTCCTACCAATTTGGCACCATACGTTCCCAAATAGGGATAATCGCTGCCTAAAGCAGAGTTACCGAGTGTCGCATAGCTGGCACGCAAGCGGAGGTCGTTGAACCATTCGTTGACAGGTGCTTCTGTCCAGAATTTCTCGCGAGACAAGCGCCAAGCGGCGGAAGCCCCCCAGAATGTACCCCAGCGAGTATCCTTCGGCAATTTAGAGAGGCCATCGTAACGAATGGAAGCGCCGATATAATACTTGCTATCATAATTATAGTTCGCACGGAACATATAAGAAGCCAAGCCATTCTCCGATTTCCATCCACCTACGTCCTTCTGTCCGAACGTATTGCTGATGATATGCTCGGAAAAGAACGGATCAGACAACTCATAGACACTTCCGTCCATATATTCTGTCTCGCTGTGTGTATATTCTTGTACAGCCGTAGCAGTCAGATTATGTACCGAGTTAAACGTGCGTGTGAAGTTCAATACGTTCTGCCAGTTCCAAGTGGCGTATGTGGAGTTTACCTCTTCGATTAAACCGCCATATCCGTATCCATCACCGGATTCTGTATCCCAATACATATAGTCGCGTACGTTAGCGATGTCTAGGCCAGCTTGTGTCTTAAACGTAAGACCATCCATAAAGGTGATCTCACCCCAGCCACCTCCGATTACACGGGTGTTTGTCGTACGATTCACATTGTTGTCTAATGCCCATACGATGTTCTGCACACCGTTATCGATATAACTCAAGTTGCCACCACGTCCCAAGGCTTTGCGGTTTTCCGCATCGATATTGTAGCCGGTAGGATCGTCTGGGTTGTACACATCCACGTTCGGCAACATACGGGTTCCGGCGAAACCTACACCGCCTAGGGAGTTTTCTCCATTCATGACACCATTCATGATCGTGCGTGTCATTTGTCCGTTCAATCCGATTCGGAACCATTTCGTAGCCTGCTGCGTCAAGTCTGCTTTCAAGCTCAGGCGGTTCAAGTCGTTGGCACGTACGATACCTTCCTGCTCCGTGAAACCGAGCGATACGTAATATTGGCTCTTATCGGTACCGCCGCTGGCAGACAAACTGTGATTGTGCTGGAAGCCCGTACGGAAGATATAGTCGTTCCAGTTGGTATCCGGGCCGTTCGGGTCGTATACGGCTTGTCCCTTCATACCCCAGTTCTCGTATTTCTCGTTAGCGATAGTGACGAAATCCTTCGCTCCTAACAGGTCATGCAATTTAGCCGGGCTGGCCGCTGTGATATAACCATCGTAGTTTACGCTGGTGCGTCCCTTGGAGCCCTTTTTCGTTGTGATCAAGATAACGCCGTTTGCCGCACGGGAACCATAAATAGCCGTAGCGGCACCGTCTTTTAAGATCTCGATCGACTCGATATCGTTCGGATTGATATCCGACATGGCGTTATATTCAGCATACAACATACCCATACCGGTGGATCCGGAACTGTTGTCTCCTACCGCCAATGGCATACCATCGATGATGAATAAAGGTTGTGAGCTTGCGGAGATGGTGCTCATACCACGTACTTTAAACTGAGGGCCGGAACCCAACACGCCGCTGGGTGTCGTTACTTGTACACCGGCGGCACGGCCTGCTAATTGGGTATCAAATGAAGGTGCCGCTAAATTAGCTAGGTCTTCACCCCCCAACTTTCGAGATGGCGCTTGTTACATCCTTTTTTCTTTGTGTACCATAGCCAACTACTACAATTTCATCCAGATTCTGCGAGTCTGATTCCATGCTAACTTTAATAATCGGTTTTACTGTTACTTCTACAGATTTCATACCGATGTAAGAGATGATTAGCTTTTGGGCATTGGAAGGAACATCTAGTGTGAACGCTCCATTGTAATCGGTTACCGTGCCGATAGTAGTTCCTGCTACTACGATAGAGGCTCCGATGATAGGTCCATCGTCTTCCGCCGAGATAACCGTACCGGTCACCTTCGTGGTCTGAGCTGTTGCGAACGCTATACTTGCAAACAAGCATAGTAAAAGATAAGTCAACCTTTTCATAGATACATACTTTTTTGTTTAATTTGTTAATAAATAGATCGTTATAATCAATTTCTGCCATTTAGTAGATCGACGTAGTTTCCGGAGAACT
>JAAGKN010000793.1_pt1 | contig 109662 bp, 112 predicted proteins | sample 6206371 | NCBI WGS metagenome assembly JAAGKN01 (sample SAMN11533720, study PRJNA540317) | gut metagenome | isolation source: fecal pellets from male and female animal of same cohort | host: Peromyscus leucopus | place: USA:CA | collected 2017
TTACAGAAAAAATTTCACAGACTCCAATAAAAAGATAAGGTGTTTTGCTTTCGGCAATCCGTTCCTTGTTCTGCTCCAGATAATGATACATATGTTTTTCGCCTTCTATCTGGCGGATAAATACACTTTCTCCAAGAAACCAGTATACATTTTCTTTGAGACCGCCGGGCATGGGGTAAATGGAACCCAGACCATATTCGATTTCATCTGATTGTAATTCACCGGAAACAGGATGTTCATGTATATATTTCATTAAATGGTCAAAGGTTACATTATAAGAAATATAGCCTTTATTATTAGGATCATCAATCTCCATTTTTTTTGCAATGCAGGGACTGATAAATGCAAGCTTGTCCCGGATTCCCATTTCCTTCTTTGCATAAATAGCGGCACACATCATAGGACTTTGTACAGGAAAAAGCTTTGGCAGTAATTCCGGCAGATTGCGTTCTATATAACCTACAACTGCAGGGCAAGGCTGGGAAATACCACCTAAAAAGTTATGCTTTTTTACATAGTTAAGATAGCCCCAGGTAGTAATGTCAGCACCGAAGGAAACACTGATCATGCGGTTTACTCCAAGCTTTTTTAAACCGCCAAGTACACTTTCATATTCTTTTGGATAGTTTGCTTTGAATGCAGGAGCAATCAGGATAGAAATGGGTTCACCGCGTTTCAGATCTTCAAAGAATCGTTTTGTGTCATCCAGATATTCTCTGGCACCATGCTCACAGACATCAAAGCATGCACCGCAGGCAACACATTTGCTGCCATCAACATCAATACGGTTTGTACCGTTCACTTCGCGGGAGACACAGGCACCGGTGCAGCTGCATACACTAATACATTTATTGCAACCAATACATTTGTCGTTAGTGAAAACTAATGATACATTCTCTTTTGTCATACTCTCACCTCATATAATTTTTGCTATTGTTAATAACCCCTTGTTATTAGCATTATAACATAAGAAATTGTTTTTTGGTAATTAATGTAAAAAGAGCTGGAAAATTATTTGGGTATAAATTTACTTTTTTATGAGAAAATGGTATCATGAATAACAGTTGATAGTGGAATCAAGGACAGATAAGAAAGTAGCAAGAGGTTTATAAGATGGGCCATATGAATATGTACCTGGATAAGGTATCACATATACAAAATCGGTATAAGATTTGGAGGATATCCATATGAAATTAGGAATTTTAGGTACGGGGATGATCGTACAGGAAGTATTACAGATGATAAACCGCCTAAATCTGGAAGAGGTGTATATTCTGGGTACAGAGAAATCCATGGAGAAGACAAAGGATTTGTGTTGTAAGTACCATTTAGACGGATATTATTTTGATTATGAAGAAATGTTACATGCAGATATTGATACGGTTTATGTGGCGTTACCTAATTTTTTACATTATGAATTTGCCAAAAAGGCATTGCAGCACGGTAAGCATGTAATTATTGAAAAGCCTGTTACAGTCAATGCAGATGAGCTGGAGCAGCTGATTGAACTTGCAAATGAAAAAAATGTAATTATTTTAGAAGCAATGAATATTCATTATCTTCCTGCATTTCAGTCCCTGAAAGAAAAAGTGGGAACATTGGGGAACATTAAGATTGTGAGCTTTAACTTCAGTCAATATTCTTCAAGATACGATGCCTTTAAAAAGGGAGAGATTCTACCGGTATTTGATTATAAAAAGGCGGGTGGCGCTTTAATGGATATCAACGTCTATAATGTGCATGCCATTGTAGGAATTTTTGGGAAGCCGGATAAGGTGCAATATCTTGCAAATGTGGAAAGAAGTATTGATACAAGCGGGATATTGATGCTGGATTATGGCAGCTTTAAAGCAGCAGCAATTGGGGCAAAGGATTGTCAGGCGCCTGTGGTTTCTACAATTCAGGGAGAAAAAGGATATATTAAGATAGACGGACCGGTTAACCAGTTAAGGAAGTATGAGATTACGAAACTTGGGGAACATGGTGCACCCTGCCGGTTTGATCAGGAGGAACACCGCCTGTTTTATGAATTTAGAGAATTTATCAGAATCATAGAAGAAAGGGATTTTGTAAAAGCAGAAGAAATGTTGGAAGTCAGCAGGGTTGCCGTCCGGATTATGCAGCAGGCGAGGAGGCAGCAGGGGATCATTTTTCCGGGGGAATGTGAATCATGAAGATCGTAAATCTGATAGAAAATACGAAAGGAAAAAATAATTGTCTGTTTGAACATGGATTAAGCTTTTACATTGAGACGAAGCGACATAAACTGTTAGTGGATACAGGTGCTACAGATGCATTTATTAAAAATGCCCAAAATCTGGGAATTGATTTAACAGGGATAGACGTGGTTATACTAAGTCATGGGCATTATGACCATGCAGGTGGAATCTTGGAATTTGCGAAGAGGAATCCTAAGGCTGCTATATATATGCAAAGCAATGTGGGAGATGCGTATTATCATAAAAACGAACAGATAGAAAAATATATCGGTATTGACAAAAGAATTATCAAACTTCCGCAGATTGTGCTGCTTAACGGAGATTTCAGGATAGATTCGGAATTGTTTTTGTTTAGCAGAGTGAGAGGGCAGAGATTATTTCCGGAGGGGAATCTGGAATTAAAATGCAGACAGGGAGACACCTTCATTCAGGATGATTTTTCCCATGAACAATACCTTGTCATTGAACAGGAAGGAAAACATATACTAGTATCCGGTTGTGCCCACACTGGAATATTGAATATAATGGAACGGTATCATTCTATTTATGGCAGGAATCCGGATATGGTCATCAGCGGATTTCATATGCGTAAGAAAACAGATTATTCTGATAAGGATGTTGCTTTGATAGAAGAAACAGCAAGAGAACTTAAAAAAACGGAAACTGTTTTTTATACAGGACATTGTACAGGGGAATATCCGTATGAGGTGATGAAAAAAATTTTGGAAGAACAGCTTGTATATGTCCATAGTGGGGATGTGATTTTTTAACTAAGCCCAAACGGATGTAAACAGAGTTTGGCAGATTGATAAATAAAAGGCAGGTGTAATATGAAAAAATATGCAGTGATTACCGGAGCAAGTGCCGGGCTTGGAGTGGAGTTTGCAAAGAGATTATCGGCTAAAGGATACCGGCTGATACTGGTCGCCAGACGAAAGGAACGCCTGCAAAAGCTGGCAGCTCATTTGAAAACAGAGTGTGAAGTGATTGCGGCAGATCTGACAAGGGAGTCCGAGTGCACGAGAGTATACGATTTGATAAGGGATAAGGAAATCGAGATATTTATCAATAATGCGGGGTTTGGTGATTGTGGCAGATTCACAGAGACATCCCTGGATAAAGAAATGAATATGATTCAATTAAATATCAAGGCAGTTCACTTTTTTACCAAAAGAATGCTTCAGAAAATGCAAAAAGGAGATTCTGGATATATTTTGAATGTTGCTTCCTGTGCGGGACTGATGCCTGGTGGGCCTTGTATGGCGACATATTATGCTACCAAAGCTTATGTAACAAGCTTTACAAGAGCAGTGGCAGAGGAACTGCGGGAGTGCGGAAGCCATGTATATGTAGGATGTCTGTGTCCAGGTCCGGTGGATACGGAATTTAATCAAGTTGCAAACGTTAGGTTCTTAATGAGAGGAATCAGTGCGGGATACTGTGTTCGGTATGCATTGAATAAGATGGCAAGGCGGAAGGTTGTCATTATCCCTGCATTTATTATGAAATTGGCCATGTGTTTTGGAAAATTTCTGCCGGGAAATATCTATGTACGGCTGACTGCCAAACAGCAAAAGCATGAAGAAAGGGTATGAGATATCAGACTGTCGAAATGGAGGAGTTAAAATAATACAGGGAATAGAAATATATTCTGTGTAAAATAAAACAGCATAATCATGATGAATGCTTATCAATTGGATGGATATTTGGCAGTTTGTGAATATTATTCAGATAATTGATAAGTTTTTTTATTTCAGACTATCTTTTTTGATATCTGTTCGGTTATACCATATAGAAAGTACTTTCAACAGGGAAGAAAGGAGGAGAACATGGACAAGGATTTTTTCCTGATACGGAAAATGAAAAACGGGAATGAGGAAGCTATGGAATGCTTTGTGCAGCAATATTATCCCGTCATTTTAAAGTATTGCAGATATCATATCAAAGACAGGGAATATGCGAAAGACATCACACAGGAAACCTTTGAAAAATTTTTTGGAAGGCTGCCTGAATATCGTTATATGGGAAAGACAGTAAACTATCTGTATGTCATTGCAGGTAATCTGTGTAAAAGCTTTTATCAGAAAAAAACAGAGATGGTAATGGAGGAACTGCCGGAACAGGAAGAAAATCCGATGGAAGAGATTCCGAATCAGCTGGATGTAGAAACAGCAGTCAGGAGTCTGCCAGATGAATTATCGGAAGTGGTGATTCTGTATTATTTTCAGGGAATCAAATTAAAAGAAATTGCACAGATCTTACAGATTGGGCTTCCGTTAGTAAAATATAGGATGAAAAAGGCGAAGGAACAGTTAAGATTTTTATTGGGAGAGGAGGAACGGATATGACAGAATTTCGGAAAAATGAACCGTTAGGGCAGAAGAGAAAACAGATTCAGTTTAGAGAACAGGAATTAGAAAAGAAACTATTTGAATGTGGCGAGTACCAGGAAGTGTCAGTGGATGATGAGATTACACAGACGCTGTCAAGGGCAAAAAAGGCATTTTATGCAAATGCCCAAAAACATAATGTATCGTATTTTGAATTTTTGTTCAGCCAGATGGCTTATATCAGGAAAAGATGGTGGCTGTGTCAGGGGATGGTACTCGTGATTTTGTGGAAGATTTTGTGTTCAGTTCAGAATAACATATATATATTCAGGGAAATGGGAGTTCTGGCAGTGGTATTTGTCATTTTACTGATACCGGAGCTATGGAAGAACCGCAGCTATGATTCAATGGAAATAGAAGGGACAGCCTATTTTTCCCTGCGTCAGATCTATGCGGCAAGAATGCTGTTATTTGCGATGGCAGATATATTGATGTTAAGCCTGTTTTTTGGTGTCGTATCTGTTTCCGCGCAGGTTACGATAAAGGAAGCACTGATTCAGTTTTTTCTTCCGTTCAATGTGACGTGCTGCATCTGCTTCCGCCTGTTATATAGCAGATGGGTGAATTCAGAATATCTGGCGATGGCACTCTCTTTACTGTGGAGTGTGGTCTGGGGATGGGTTGTCTGCAATGAGATGCTGTATGAGTCTCTGGCAATGCCGATATGGGCAGGGCTGTTTGTTATGTCCATTGTTTATCTGTTGTTTATTATCTGGCAGGTGTTAAAAAAATGTGAAAATTACTGGGAGGTAAATCCGATATGGAATTAAAACTGGAACATGTGACAAAGGAATTTAATCATTTTAAAGCGGTGTCTGACGTAAGCTATACTATGCATAATGGTGTATATGGTCTTTTGGGAGTAAATGGAGCAGGAAAAACCACTACCATGAGGATGCTATGTACGTTATTAAAACCATCAGCAGGAAGGATTACCTATGATGGCAGGGATATTTTTGAAATGGATGGGGAGTACAGAAAAATCTTAGGGTATCTGCCGCAGGATTTTGGGTATTACCCGGATTTTACGGTACAGGATTATCTGATGTATATTGCATCCATCAAGGGACTTCCGTCAGCAGTAGCAGGAAAGCAGGTAAAGGAGCTGCTGGGAAAAGTAGGTCTTATAAAGGCAAAGAATAAAAAAATGAAGAAGCTTTCAGGGGGAATGAAGCGGAGAGTGGGAATTGCCCAGGCAATGCTGAATAATCCCTGTATTTTGATTTTAGATGAGCCGACAGCAGGCTTGGACCCCAATGAAAGAATTCGGTTCAGGAATCTGATTAGCGAGTTGTCAGAGGATAGGATTGTACTGTTATCTACTCATATTGTTTCCGATGTAGAGTATATTGCAAATGAAATTTTATTAATGAGGAATGGTGAATTCGCCCATTCCGGCACGGTATACGAGCTGGTTTCTTCCATCCCGGAAAAGGTATGGAATGTGAGAGTAGGGAAAACAGAGGCAGATGGATATTTAGAGCGGTATCGGTGTACCAATATAAAAACGCTTCCGGAGGGGGTAGAGCTTAGAATCTTATCAGAGCAGATGCCGAATCCGTATGCAGTGGAGGAAGAAGTAACTTTAGAGGATGTATTTTTATATTACTTTGGGGAGAAAGCGGGTGAAGAGAATGGTATATTATGAGATTAAAAAAGTGTTTTCCAAGACAAGCAATAAGATAGCGGTTTTGCTTATACTGGTTTTACTGGGATTGACGATTGGTTTTGCCTTTCAGGTGCAATACGTAAATGATGAGGGGAATGAGGAGTATGGGATTTCGGCTGCCCGCAAATTAAAAGAGATGAAAAAGGAGTGGGCAGGGGAACTTACGGAAGAAAAACTTAAGGAGGCGATAGCAGAAAATGCGAAGGTTCAGGCAACCCCGGAAGCACGCTCGAAGGATATACAGCAAAATAATATTGCGTACAGCCAGAGGCAGGGTCTGAATGATATTCGCAACATGGTCGCCAATTCCTATGGAGGATTTCAGGATTATGATTATTATATGATAGATTATCTGAAACCGGAGGACGCAGGGCGTTTTTATTCTAACCGGACGGAAAGCCTAAAGGAATGGATTGCTTCCCCGGAGGCGGAGCAGTTTTCTGAAAATGAAAAGCAGTTTTTAATAGAACAGTATGCAGATATGGAAGTACCGTTAAAATATGATGATTTTACAGGGTGGAATGAGGTTACATATAATATACCCATCATTATTATACTGATGTGCCTGATTTTTGGGTTTTTACTGGTAGGAATCTTTTCCAATGAGACAAAGTTAAAAGCGGATTCCATTTTCTTTTCTGCTTATCATGGACGCAGGCGGGGCGTGATGGCAAAGCTTGTAGCGGGATTGATGATTGTAACAGGAATTTACTGGGTTGTCATGCTCGTGTATTCTGCTATGGTATTGGGAGTTCTTGGTACAGACGGTGCAGACTGCATGATTCAAATCAGCTTAGGCGGCTGGAAAAGCTTTTACAATATTACTTTTTTACAAAGGTATCTGCTTATCCTGTTTGGTGGCTACATTGGTACGTTGTTCATTGCATTGCTGACTATGCTGGTATCGGCAAAGACAAAATCTGCGGTCATTTCGGTAATGATTCCGTTTATCCTTTTGCTTATACCGTCTTTTTTTAGTGGAGGAGACTATCATCTTTTAAACCAGATTCTGGCTGTTTTACCGGACAGACTGCTGGACATTGGTGGAGTAATAAAAACGTTTAGTCTGGTAGAGATTGGCGGAAAAGTAACTGGGACAATGAGCATACTGTTTTCGGTATATACGGTTTTGTCCGTTGTTCTTTGTCCGGTTATTTATCAGGTGTACCGGCGGGCAGAGGTGAAGTAGGTATTTTAGAAGATTAGTAAATTAGATGGAACTGGTTTTGGGGCTGTTTTTAGACAGTCCCTTTTTGTCCGTATTTTGTTTGTAATGGATAACGCATTATAGTATAATATGTAAAAGATAACAATAGTGTAACGCAGATTGTCAAAATCTATGGTACGGGAATTGCTCATATTAAAATATGCTTATTTAGATACCATGCGTATGAGAATTGCTTTGAAAAATAGGTTACAAAAAGGAGAAGAGTTTTCGATGAAAAACAGGTTGAAAAAGGGAATTGCTTATATATTAACAACAGTACTTGCAATTAGTGTAATTCCACATCTGCCAAAAAGTATTGTGCAGGCTGCCGGCAGCCAGGGGCGCCCAGGGATCACCAGTTATGCTACGAAGGAAAGGAAGCTATTACAAATATGTGGTGGCGGCCTATAAGATAGTGGATGGGGAGAAAATCACCATTGCTGTATCAAAGACCATCCATGCAGCAACTACGGGGTGGCAAAGTCAGTCCAGGTTAATAAGAACAAGGTAACCCTGAAAAAAGGGAAAAAGTTCACCATAAAGGCAAAAGAAGTGAAGAAGGATAAGACGATCAGGCATCACCGGAAAATCGCATATGAATCTGATAATCCGGAGGTTGCAGCAGTCAGCAGCCAGGGTGTTGTCAAAGCTAAAAAGAAGGGAAGCTGTTATATTTATGTCTATGCACAAAACGATGTGTATAAGAGGGTGAAGGTGACGGTGAAGTAAGGTTTTAGAATTTATGATTAGAAAGTCAATGGATTGGCAATGACTATGGTGTGAATTTGGTACCGCCCGCAAAGGTGAATGAACTGCAAATACATTTTCGTTGTAAACCCTTGGGATAAGGGTAAATATTATTGACACACCCTTATTTTAAGGGTAAAATGTTACGTTAGAGGTGATTGCATATGGGCAAATATATAATTTCAGACGGTATTACAGGAGAAGAGATTAAGGCAATCCGCAGGAAGCTTAAACTAACTCAGGCAGGCTTTGCTGAACTGGTCAACGTATCTCAGAAGACTGTTGAACGTTGGGAAGCGGGATGTAGCAAAATTAATGGACCAATTGTAACCTTAGTCAAAATATTAAATGAGTATCCGCAGATAGAGGAAGAGCTTATTATTCCGGATAAAAGTTATCCGCTAAGACTTTGGTATATGGCAAAAGACAGGGTATGTACGATTATTGATGTAGATGAGCGGTTAAGAAGAGTAAAAATATACAACTATACCCATGATTATTTATTAAGGGCATTTGGTCGTGAAGAACATCCTACATTTGAAGAGTACGAGTCATTTTTAGAATCCAGATGCTTTCCGAAGAGCAGAGATAAGATGAAGCTTATTCTTAAAGATTTGGGTTTACCATTTTATGACCCATTTTTGATTATTGAAAAAACACAGGGAAAAATGGCAGAGGATGATTCATGGATTCGGATAGAGAGGTAACCGGTATGGTGGAGTTGTTTGAACAGACTGTCAAAACGCAGACCAGACAATCCTCAAAGGGAAATCAGTTAAAATGGGAGAATGATGGGATATGGTATAAGGCTGATTATACCGGATATGAAGGATTGTCAGAGTATATGGTTTCCGGGCTGTTAGCCCATAGCAATTTGAAGCCGGAGGAATATATATCATATCGGACAGAAGAAATATGCTATAAGTCCAATCGGTATAATGGATGTAAAAGTAAGAATTTTCTGCCAGAGGGTTGGAAACTGATTACATTAGAGCGGTTATTTCAGAGTATGTATAGTCAAAGTCTGAACAAAGCCTTATATTCTATAGAAGACTACAGAAACCGGGTTTCCTTTTTTGTGGAGCAGACAATCAGAATAACCGGGTTACAGGATTTTGGAATTTATTTAAGCAAACTGTTAGTGATAGATGCGTTGTTTCTGAATGAAGACCGGCATACACATAATATTGCAGTATTGCTGGATGACATAGGGGAGTATCATTATTGTCCGATTTTCGATAATGGAGCAGCTTTATTATCAGACACAACAATGGATTATCCTATGAATGGCAATATTGAAGAAATGATAGGAGAGGCTAGGGCAAAGACAATCTGTCAGGATTTTGATGAGCAGTTGGATATTGTAGAGCAAATGTATGGAAAGCATATAGAGTTTTATTTTGACAAGAAAGATGTGGATAAGCTGCTGGCGGAGGAGTTATATTATCCGGATGAAAAAAAACAAAGGGTCCGGGATGTTATTATGAATCAGAGGAGGAAATATCAGTATTTATTTTCATGAGAGAAAGGCGGCAGTACTCTGTTTAGATGTATCAGGTATTGATGATATGATAAAAGAGTGATAAGAGCTGCCTTTTTTACATTTCAGGTGGTTTTCGGGAATCGGATAGAGCAGTTTAAGAATGTTCATCAAGCAATAAATATTTCTTCAAAAGAGGTGCTTATCAGATCTGATATAAACACGATAGAACCAAGCTATTTTTATGGATGTATCTTATTGTTTTGTTTGTAATGGATAATCCTTTATAATATGTAAAAATAGTGATAGTGTAAATGTAGACGATGATAATCTGCAAGACGGGTTAGCTGGTAATCAGTTTATGCAAATAATTAGGTTAGAAAAAGGAGAGGAGTTTTCGATGAAAAACAGGTTGAAAAAAGGAAAAAGTTCACCATAAAGGCAAAAGAAGTGAAGAAGGATAAGACGATCAAGCATCACCGGAAAATCGCATATGAATCTGATAATCCGGAGGTTGCAGTAGTCAGCAAAAAAGGTGTTGTCAAAGCAAAAAAGAAGGGAAGCTGTTATATCTATGTCTATGCACAAAACGGTGTGTATAAGAGGGTGAAGGTGACAGAGAAGTAAGGTTTTAGAATTTATGATTAGAAAGTCAATGGATTGGCAATGGCTATGGTGTGAATTTAGTACCGACCGCAAAGGTAAATGACCTGCAAATATAAAGGTGAAATGTTATAATATCCCTATCTAAAAGGGAAAGACTGATAAAAATATAGTAGCGAAAATGGCGATACAAAAGCAGGAGGAGCAGAAATGTTCTTCCTGTTTTTGTATGCAGAAAACAGGGCTGGCAGTAAAGAGCTGACTGTCGTGAGGCTGCCGTCACTGCTGGTTTTCAAAAATTAAAGACAATGCTGGAAATATTAAATTATAAATAACCTACACGTAGTATTTAATACTATATATTATTGACAAATAAACCGCATGGTGCTATTCTGAATAATATTATTAGACAAATAGGTTGAAATAGTCTAATAAATTGGATGACAGGAAAACAAGTAAACAGCAATTATCCAGAAAGGAGCATAAGGTTGAAAGAATTAAGAATTGGTAATAAAACAGCACGTATTCCAGTGATTCAGGGAGGAATGGGAGTAGGTGTCAGCCGCAGCCGTCTCGCAGGTGCTGTGGCGAAGGCAGGAGGGATCGGTATCATTTCTACTGCACAGATTGGATATGATGAACCGGATTTTGCGGATGCTCACAAAGAAGCAAACAAACGGGCTATTGAAAGACATATCCGGCTTGCAAAAGCACAGGCGGACGGCGGTTTAGTGGGTGCCAATGTCATGGTAGCACTGAAGGATTATGAGGAGCATGTGAGGACTGCGGCAAAAGCAGGGGCAGATGTCATAATCTGCGGGGCCGGGCTTCCTGTTACCCTGCCGGAGCTCCTTGCCGGAACAGATACGAAATTTGCTCCAATTATTTCCTCCGAAAAAGCACTGCATGTACTTTTTAAAATGTGGGATAAAAAGTATAAGACAACCGCTGATTTTGTGGTTGTAGAGGGACCAAAAGCCGGAGGACACTTAGGTTTTTCTGAGGAACAGCTGTCTGGACACATAAATGGAAGTCTGAATTATGATGAAGAGATGAGGAAAATTATTGCAGGGGTCCGTATGCAGGAGGAAAAATACGAAAGACCGATTCCTGTTATTGTGGCGGGGGGGATTTTTGATGCAGAGGATGTTGCCCATGTTATGCATTTAGGTGCTGATGGCGTGCAGGTGGCGAGTCGTTTTGTAGCGACAGAGGAGTGCGATGCAGATATCCGTTATAAGGAAGCATATATCCGTGCTAATGATGAGGATGTGAGAATTATCAAAAGTCCAGTGGGAATGCCGGGGCGTGCAGTACACAATCTTTTTCTGGACAAGGCAGAAAATGGAGAATGCAAGGTAAAACAGTGCCAGGGATGTCTGGCAAAATGCAATCCGTCAGAGATACCTTACTGTATTACAGATGCGTTAATCCGTGCAGTTTCGGGTGATGTGGAAAACGGGCTCATTTTTTGTGGGGCGAACGTGGGAAGAATTACAGAAATTTCTACAGTGAAAGAAGTGGTTTCCGATTTAGCCAAAGGATTTTCGGTACAAGAAGAAAATTTGATGCATAGGGAAAACTTTGAGGAGAAAAGCGGAGATTTCAAAAAGGATTTGACTGCATAGACCATAAAACAGACAAAGACGGTAAAAAAATATAAGGCGGTGAAAGTTTGAAACGGGTAGTAATTACAGGAATGGGTGCAGTGACTCCGATTGGAATCGGTGTACATGAATTTTGGAACAGTATTTTACAGAATAAAGTAGGAATTGATGTGATACAGAATTTTGATACCACAGATTATAAGGTAAAACTGTCGGCAGAGGTAAAGGATTTTGATGCAAGGAGTTATTTAGAGACAAAGGTGGCAAAGAGAATGGACCGGTTTAGCCAGTTTGCGGCAGTTGCAGCAAAAGAAGCAGTGAAAGACAGTGGGATTCAGATAGAAAAAGAGGACAGTTACCGGCTTGGGGTAAGCATCGGTTCCGGTGTGGGAAGCCTTATGGGGATTGAGAGAGAATATGATAAGTTGCTTGCAAAGGGAAATGGGAAAATGCATCCTCTTACGGCGCCTCTTGTTTTAGGGAATATGGCGGCTGCAAATGTGGCAATGCTTTTTGGATTCCAGGGAAAATGTCTTGATGTAGTAACAGCATGTGCGACCGGAACCAATTCGATTGGGGAAGCATTTCGGAGCATCCGGTATGGGGAGGCTGATGTGATTTTGGCAGGTGGCGTGGACAGCTCAGTCAGCCGGTTTGGTGTAGGAGCTTTTCAGGCACTCACTGCATTGACGGCTTCGGAGGATCCTATGAATGCATCTATTCCTTTTGACCGGCGACGGAATGGATTTGTTACCGGGGAAGGTGCCGGAGTGCTGGTACTTGAGGAGTTATCCCATGCAAAAGAGCGGGGAGCCTGCATTTATGCAGAGCTTGGCGGTTATGGGGCAACCTGTGACGCATACCATGTAACAACACCTCTTCCTGATGGTTCAGCAGCAGCAAGAGCAATGTCGATGGCTATTGAAGATGCCGGAATAACACCGGAACAGGTAGATTACATCAATGCTCACGGAACGAGTACAGTTTATAATGATTTATATGAAACAAGAGCCATAAAAGCAGCATTTGGTGAGGCTGCATACCATGTACATATTAATTCCACGAAATCCATGATTGGGCATACCTTTGCCGCTGGTGGTGCAATTGAGCTGATTACATGTATTCAATCCATTAGGGAAGGATACATCCATCCTACCGTAGGCCTCACAGAGGATGATCCGGAGTGTGATTTAGATTATACGAAGGGAGAAGGGATTCATATGCCAGTGCATATAGCAATGAGCAATTCCATGGGTTTTGGCGGGCATAATGCCGCTCTGATCGTAAAGGAATATGCAGAGTGATAATCAATAGTATACATAGAGTCAGTGAAACTGAGAATAAAAGACAGATGGAGATGTTCCATCTGTTTTTTTATAGTATATTCAAAAGGAAGGGGTGTTAAAACTGGTCGTTCGTCACAAAAACTGGTTATTCGTCCGAAAACTGGTTCATAAACTAAAAAATATGATATATATGGTTATTATACAGTATTGTAAAGAGACCTATAAAAACATGTAGAAGAGGAGAGTTGGAAATGAATGATATTACTAAGAAGTTACTACCAATTGGAACAGTTGTGCAATTACTAAACAAGAAAGAAAAAGTAATGATATGCGGCAGACAACAGATAGATTTGGAAGAGCAGGTTGAATATGATTATCTTGGCTGCACATATCCTAAGGGAATCGATAACGAAGATGTGCTGTTGTTTGATGCAGATAATATATTAATGGTTTACTTTTTGGGTTATCAGGATTTGGATGAGATACATCAAAGACTTCTGTTAGTTGATGAATTGAAAAACGGAAATGAGGATGAAGATTAAAAAGGGGGATACTATGGCAAGTTTTAAGATACATACAAAGGTATTGAAGAATGAGTGTGAAACAATGAGTCAGGAGGCGCAAACATTAAGTAAGTATGTAGAAGAAATTGATAAAATTGCTACACAAATATCACTGGATCGTTCAACAGCTTCCGTAAGGAAAACATTACAAACCATATCTAAGGATATAAGAACAGAGGGGTCTGATCTCGCATTGTTTTCTTCAAAGCTGAATGAAGTTATTGTTCAGTATGAAAACGCAGAAAAGAATATAACGAAGAAAAATGTAGTGAAAAACACAGCAAACGATAAATCAGGAGATGATGGAACTGAGGATGAAACGGAATCGGAAGATAATGAAACGGAAGAAATGATCTGGACAATATTAGGTTTTATTCCGGGTTTAAATTGTGCTGCAGATATAAGGCAGATTTATAAGGACTTGAAAAAGGTATTTGATGGTGATAAGCCTACGGTTAGTGAAATAATGGGTATCCTAATGGACTTTGTATTTCTTGCAATGGATTTCATGGCTCTTGCTACTTTAGCAAAGAATATAGCTAAAGGTATCAAGGCTGCAAAGGTAGCATCTACGGCGGCAAAAGAAGCAACAAAGAAAGCGACAAAAGCAGCAAAGCAGGCAGAAAAGGCAGCGGATAAAGCAAGAAGGGCGGCCAGCAAGTCGAGAGCAGCAAGAAAATCCGCAAAAACCGCAAAAAAGGCAAGTAGGGCAGAGAGAGCAAAAGAAACGGCAGAAGCCGCAAAAAAAGAAGCAGAGGCGGCAAAAGAAGCAGCCAAGGCTGCTAAAAAAGAGGCGGCAAAAAATGCAGCGAAGGAAACAGCAAAGAAAACCGCAGAAAATGTTATAGATAAATATGCACCAACAGAGAGGAATTATGGTGTACCCAATATAATACTAGAAGAAGGAAGAGATCAGATGATAGGATAGAGGTGATTATTGTGAATGATGAAAAGTTAGAAGACGTTAAGGTTGTGAGTACGGTTTCTTTTGTAATCATGATGGTAGGCACAATTATGGGTGTAGGAGCAGAGATTGATAATATTAGGACAGGTGAGGCATCTTTGTGGTGGCTGGTTCTGATTTTTGGAATTCCTGCTGTTATTTCTTTTGCAGTTGTAGTCATTTCCAGCCGTATTTTGAAAAAGAGACAGGGGGAATCATATTTTAGTACCATGATGTATATGGAAGCGATTCTGGAAATGTTTTTTCCATCGCTGTTAGGTTCCCGTTCAGCAAAATTAAAAAAGCTTAATGTGAGCGATGCAAATAAAAAAAGCAATTTGTGGAAAAATATGTGTGTCGGCTGTGATAAAGAAAGTATAATCTCATTTATATTATGGTTTATATTATGGTGTGCCTGTGTATGGATGGTGGTTAAATACATATTTTTTGCTGATGGAAATGATAAAATGATGAATATCATTTCATTTTCGGTAGTATCGATTGCCCTTACAGTTGTATTGATTTGTGTTGCATCAGGAATTAAGAAGAATCCCATGCCAATATTTGAGTATATGGATATTAGCAAAGTTAAGTTTAAAGAACTGGCAAAGCATTACGATATGGCAGATAAGATCACACACAAAATATGGATGGATTACAAGTATGTATTTATACAGTCAAATGGAAAAGCATATTGTATTCCAGTGGAAGATTATATTGATATGACAATTACGTTTAGCCGCTTTCGTTTTGTAATGGTATTGACGAGTACATATGATTGTGTGGTGAAATCTTCATTTTCCCCTGCTGGGTTTCAAAAATTAAAGACAATGCTGGAAACATTTAATAATCAATAAGCTGATGATACACATATTATGAAATACGGAATTAATCCTGGTGCATTTTACAAGTTAAAGAATGCGATAGAAAATATAATAAAGTATTAGTAAAAAACTTAAGAGATGTAATTTATAAAATATAGTATTTGCACGATAAGGGGGAGGAAAAGATGTCTGAATTTAATATTAATATAAATAATGTTAAAAAAGAAGTTCAGGATTTAGAGACCGTAACAAAGCACTTAAAACAGAATATAGGAGAAATTCAAAAAGTTAAACGGCAGATGGCAGGATTAAAGGGATGTGGACAGATTGCATTTGCAATGGAGAATTTAATAAAACAATTAGAGAGGGAAAAGGCAGAATCAAAAGATATTACAAATGCACTGGAACAGATTGTAAAAGAATATGAAAAAGCAGAAAAAAAGATCACAGATGGCAAGGAAACAACACATTTTCTGGTGAAACTTGCAAAGCTGTTTAACGATTTTTTGGAGAAGCTTGGATATAATGGTGCAGGTGTTTCCGAAGAAAAGGGTGGAAAATTTGATGGTGACCCTGTAAATATGTGTACAGGTAATTATGTAAACAGGGATACAATCTTTTATATAAAGGGCATTTTTCCTATTAAGTTGGAACGGTATTATAATGCCCTTCGGCAAGAGGCTTCTGTCTTGGGCAGCGGCTGGTCGCATTGCTATGAAGATGCGATTGTAAAAGAGGGAAATTCATTATGGGTAAAATCGGGTGATGGAAGACAGGAAAAATATATTCCGTCACAGGATGGATTTTATGTCAGTCAGTTTGGCAGTGACAATTATGTTGTAAAAAATGGGGATTCTTATGTTTTAACCACAATATCCAATGAAAAATCTATATTTTCACTGGAAGGGATGCTGATGAAAAAGGAAGATTCCAATGGAAATTATCTTTCTTTTTTATATAATGAAAAGCAGCTTTTAAAGGTTGAAAATGGAGAAGGACAATATTTGCTTTTCAGCTATAATGATAATGGACTTTTGGAATCCGTTTCGGATTGCACATCACGTCAGTGTAAATTTTTTTATAATGGTGGATATCTTAGTCAATTCATTGATGCAGAAGGTGCGGTTATATCTTATGAATATTCAGCAAATGGATTGCTGGAAAGAATTATCAGCCCTGAAAACATTTGTATTTTATATAACATATATGATGAAAATGGAAGGGTGATTAAGCAGATATTTCCTGATGAATCAGAAATGCTATACGAATATTTTGACGATGAGAGAAAGGTGACATTTACAGAGAGAAATGGTTGTGTTGTCTCGTATATGCATGATGAAAAAATGCGCCATACCAGGACAATATATGAGGATGGTTCTTATGATAAAATAACTTATACGGATAAGAATAAAAGAGCTTCTTATACAAACCGATTAGGTAACTGTATCGGGTATCAGTATGACAATAGGGGAAATGTAACAAAAGTAATGGATACATATGGAAATGCGGCAGCAATTACATATGATTCAATGAACCATCCAGTTTGTTCAAAACAGGTGGATGGTAGTTCTATAAAAAATAAATATGACAAAAAGGGAAATCTGATAGAACGTATTGACCAGGAGGGAAATATAACACGGTTATCCTATAACGAAAAGGGACAGATAATAACGGTTACATCGGCGGATGAATCACAAATAAATATTTCTTATGACGAAAGAGGAAATATTAAAAGAATTACAGATGCAAGAGGGGCACAGGCTCTGTATCTTTATGATGAATTAAATCGAGTGATTGAAACTGTGGACGGAAATGGCAATCATACCAGGTATGGGTATAATGAAAAGGATAATTTGATTTCTGTTATAAATGCAGAGGGAAATACGAGGCATTATACTTATAATTATACTGGCAGAGTTACAAAATTTATTGATTTTGATAATAGCGAGATCAATCATGAATATAATGCCATAAATAAGATAGCGAAGACAATAGATAAATTAGGTAATTCTACATTTTACCAATATGACAAAATGTGGAATGTATCGGAAGAGACCGATTCTTTAGGTTATAAAAAGACATATATTTATAATAAGGAAAACCTTTTAGAAGAAATCATAAATGAAGAAGGGTATTCTGTTAAATATGAATATGATGTTTTGGGGAATAAAACGGCGGTAATTGATGAAACTGGTGAGAGAACAGAACTGATATACGATGAATTAAATCGCATATCCAGTATTTGCTATCCAGATGGGATAAAAATTGAATTTACATATAATGAGCGTGGAAATGTCGTAAAAAGGCAAAGTTCTGTCGGTATATTTGAAAATATGACATATGACAGATGCGGACATCTATTGAGCAGGACTGACCAAAATGGAAGGCGTAAAACATACACGTATAATAAATTAGGGCGTGTGGAATCTTTTACAGATGAAGCTGGCAGGGTGACTCGTTATGCTTATTATAAAGGTGGGTTGTTAAAACGTATTGATTTTGCTGATGGAACATGGAAATATTTTGAATATGATGGATGTAAAAATATAATTTGCAAAGAGCAGTCTGATGGTTATGCTGTGAAATATGTATATGATTGTATGAACCGGGTGGTTGAAGTGAGTAGCAATACCGGTCAGAGAAAGACATATGCCTATGATGCAGTTGGTAATATGATAACATTGACAGATGCGAATGGAAGCATTACAAGATTTGAATATAATTATAATGGAAAAGTCACCAAAGTTATTAATTCATTAGGACAAACCAATATATATGATTATGACAAAAAGGGATTTTTAACATCTGTCATGCAGTTAAATGGAGAAATGGATACTTCGGCTCATGAAGAGATGATAGAAGGCTTAACTTTAATAAAATATAAACGGGATGGACTGGGAAATATTACAGAAGAAGCTAATGCAATGGATCAGGTTGCGTATTTTGAGTATGATGCAAAAAGCCGTCTGGTGAAGAAAACTGATCGGGATGGTTTTGTAACCCTTTTTAATTATAACAAGATAGACAAAAAAGAGTCTGTTTTATATGGAGATGGACAAAAAGTAGAATTTGAATATGATGAGCTTCGCAGGTTAAGCTGTGTAAAGGACAAGCTTGGTGAAATTCAAATTGCCAGGGACTTAGATGGACATATCACTTCTATTAAAGATTATCAAAATAATGAGGTTGTTTATCAATATGGAAAGAATGGAGAAAGGAAAAAGATTGTTTATCCAGGTGGACGCGAAATTAATTATGAATATGATGAACTGATGCGCTTGTCAAAGCTGACAGACATGGATACAGAGTATACATATTTTTATAACGAAAATGGGCTGTTATCAAAAAGAAGCAGTGGGATTATAGAATCAGAATATGGCTATAATGCTGGGGGAATGCTGGACTCCCTCACTCATAGAGTACAGGATGATATTCTGGAGTCCTATCAGTATGAGTATGATTTTATGGGAAACCGGACCAGAGAGAAACGTTATCGCAAGAATCAGGAAGAAGAAACAGGTATTTTTGAATACCAATATGATAAAGCATCGCGCCTTATAGAAGTTCAAAAAGATAAGAAAGTTTTACATTCTTATGAATATGATTTTCTAGGGAATCGTAAGAAAATGGTTTCTGGATTAGAAGAGACAGTGTATTACTACAACGTTCTGAATCAGTTAGTGAAGAAGGAAGCACCAGAGTGTACAAGGCATTATCAATATGACAATCGTGGAAATATGGTATCCGTATTTGAAAATGAACAGCGGATTAAGGAGTTTACATATAATGCTGTTGACCAGCTGGTTTATTTCAGAAATGATAAAGGGGATAAAGCAGAATATCAATATGATGGTTTAGGAAATCGTGTATCTGTTATACAATCCTTTGCGGATTCTTCTGCGTATAATGCTTCGAAAGAATATAGCCATTTTATATTGGATTTAACAAAATCCTATAATAATGTTTTGGTGAAGGAGGAAGATGGTGACAGGCAGGAATTTATTTGGGATTCCCAGCTCTTAAGTATGGTTAGCGGAGAAAATGTGTATCAATATTTGGGAGATGTCTTAGGTAGTACTACACAGATATTAGACAAGGAAGGAAAGAGCAAAATTGCATATTCATATGATGAATTTGGAAATGATTTATCTGACAATCAGGGGACATTTCAACCTTTTGGCTATACCGGTTTTCAAAAAGATGCTTTGTCAGGAAATTATTTTGCGAAGTATAGGCAGTATGATGCAGCACATGGTCGGTTTACCAGTGAAGATTTGGTTAAATATGGGCAAAACTGGTTTGTATACTGTTCTGATAATCCATTTAAATATATAGACCCATTGGGATTAAGTGATACCGGTCTGATACCAGACTGGTTAGAGGATATCGGGGAATATATCCGCTACGAAAAGTGTGGAGATATGATTGATGATTTCACAACAGCAACGCAAAATGGAGAATTAGATACATTTTTAGCGTTTTTTGACTTTGATCGTGGCAGTAATGGAGTATATCATACCAATCAGGACTGCTGGCAGTGGCCGGGAGGATTTAATGATTTGTATGATGCGGTCTTTGATACAGCAACAAGTATGGATCGTAATAAAATGACTGCGACAACTAAGGATGGAACAGAGTATGTAATCTGGATGTGGAAGGGAGATTATATAAATCTTGGTGCCGGTGCGGAAACCGGTCTTTATAAAGGAGGCGGACCACATTGGTTTTCAGTAGGAAAGGATGAGAGGGTTCCTATGGATTTGGCACTCTATTATAATGGTGAATTAGTGTACACCTATAATCCGACAGAACCACAGTGGTGGATTACGGGGTTTTATCCTGAAATGCAGGGAGTGGATGCGGACGATTTGACAGTAAAGGGAAGTATTGATTTGTCAGACCATCCGGAAATATTTGATGCATTTTGTGACAAATATCAAAATGACCCAAATTCTTCATTATGTTTTAATAGTAGTGAAAAGACAATTTATTATGAATGGTAATAGAAGTGTAAAGTTAAAAATATGTAGGGAAATGGAGAAAAATTTTGAAGGGTTTAATAAAAAAAAGAGTTGTTTTAAGTATTATTTTGGCAGGTATGTTATTTTTAATAAGTGGTTGTCAAAGCAAGGAGGATGTAATGAAGGGATTTAGCATTTTTCCGAAATCCAATACGGAAAAAGCAAAAGAGTATGTCGATATTATTTTTAATGCTGTAAGTGAAGGGGATGAGGATACAATTTTTGATTTATTTTCTGATAAAGTAAAAGATGAGATAGGTGAGGAGGAATTGAGAAGCCAGATAAAGGAGCTGATTCGTTTTTATGAGGGTACTGAGGTACAAAGCAAGGAGGGTGTTGTTGAAGACCGTACTCATAATGAATATGGAGAAAAAAAGATAGGTATGAAGGTTTTATATGGAATTGAAACAGATAAGGGGGATTATGAAATTGCACTTACATATATTGCAAGGTCAGATGAGAATACAGAAGAAGAAGGCTTCGAATGTTTACAGATAGCAAAAAAAGAAACCGTCGAAGAAACAGAAGGATTTCTGTGGGCAGATTATGAGATATATCATGGAATTATTATATTTGAATGATAAAAATATAAAGAAGAGAAAAAAGAATTAAAAAATGCAAAAATTTTTTTGATTGGTATGCATGTTCACCTGATACTGAGTATTTTAACTCCGGTTAGCATATTGGGATTTCATAATTCGAAAACTACCCGTATTATTCTTATGTTTTGATGATTTGTACCGTACTCGCTATTGGCTGGGGAAGTGTTGGAACGGCTGTGCTGGCAGGAGCTTCCAGAGGTATTTTTATTGTTTTGGTGCCGATATCGTGATTACCTGTACAATGATTGTGCAAAGCGGTTACTTTGAATGGTGTTGTATTCATTACCTGAATAAACAAAAGCCGGGGCATATTTCAGGAATACATTATGTTTTACAAATCGTGCCGGTGTTAGATATTATCAGTATATTTCAGATATTAAAGAAAGGCAAAGCACCATGTTAAGTGTAAAGTTTTTAGAGAAAGAAAGCAGGTATAAAGCAGTAGGAGGCATGATATAATTCAGACAGCAGCCTGTAATCTGTATAGAGAGGAAATCTGATTCTATTCCGACAAAAGAAGATTCAGTTTATACTGGAAGGAGTCTAAGGTATTATTTTTCAGAGTCAGAGCCTCCTCAATATTATAATCAGTTAATATGTCATTTTTGATTGCTACAATACGGTTTTTCTTATCGTGCTGCAAAATTTCTATTGCATATGACCCCATCAAAGAGCCGTACATCCGGTCTTTTGCGGTAGGCTGACCGCCCCTTTGAATATATCCAAGGACGGATACCCTGGACTCGATTCCGGTCTTTTCCTGAATGATTTCCGCAAGCTCGGGGGCATCGATTACACCTTCTGCAACCACTACCAGATAGCTGTTTCTGCCGTCAGCATGGCGTCTTTTAATGGCATCCGTTATATTATCAAAATTTCCGTCCCATTTCTCAGGCAGTACAATGGCATCCGCAGAGGTCGCCATACCGGCCCATAAGGCAATGTATCCCCGTTTTCTGCCCATTACTTCTACCACACTGCATCGGCCATGGGAAACGGAGGAGTCCCTGATTCGGTCAATGGCTTCTGTTGCAGTGTTTGCCGCCGTATCAAAGCCCAGTGTATATTCTGTACAGGCAACATCCCGGTCAATGGTTCCCGGTATACATATCATACTAATCCCCTCGTTTTGGAATGCAATGGCACCTCGTAATGTTCCGTCGCCGCCGACTGCTATGATAGCGTCAACTTGATGCTCTCGTAAATTGCGGGCTGCCTGTGCCCTGTATTCCGGTTGTAAAAAGCGTTCACTTCTGCTGGTAAAGAGAATTGTCCCACCCTGATTATTAATATTTCTTACTTCGTCTACTCCCAAAGGAATAGTTTCCCAGTCAATCAGTCCGTCATATCCCCTTAGGATACCTACTACCTCTATGCCAAAATGTATTGCACTAAAGACAATCGCACGGATGGCAGAATTCATGCCAGGTGCATCACCTCCGCTGGTTAAAACTGCGATTTTTCTGATTTCGTTCATGTCTTGTACTCCTCTTTTTAATTGGCAATTTTCAGATTCCGGAAGGGTCTGTATTCTTTATATCTGAGTCATGCCGTTTTTTCCAGTATACCTTGTTTTTCTGTTTATTGTAAATAGTATTCACTGTTTTTATTATAACGGAAATATACTGTAATGTCACCAGGATTATATGTTGAGGGCATCTGTTTTTGAGACAGAGCGTGTTTTTCAATATTGTTTGAAATTGGAAAGAATGCTATAATGCAATTGACATACAGATACTTTTCAGAATGAAGTGATTCGTATTATAATTATGTTATGAACCAGGATAGAGAGGATAAGAAGGTGACAGCGGCATTGGAGAAATACATGGAAATGGGTGCTGGCATTGATTTGTTTTTATTGTACAACGGACGCCTTATAAAAGCGTTTCGCAATTATCGAATAAAGTTAACGATGAAAGGAGTGAAAGTAGATGGAACATACATTACTAGAGCTGATAAAAGGAAAGATAGCGGTTTGGGACAAATCAGATATTTATGCGGTATCTTTATTTGTATATGATATGAATGATAATCCCTGTGAGCCAGTGGTGACATTGGGCTATAATACAGTGGAACAGTTTCAGAAGGAAATACCGAATGCAGACGGAGAGCAGGAGGCAAAATGGAATTATGCGTTCTGGCTGCAAAATGAGGAACTGTCATTTGGAGTAGGAGAGACGCAGACAGTGGTAAAGCAATGGATTGAAAACGCAGAATATTCCTATTTTACTTATGAGGAGATGTTTGGTGCCGGAGAGAGTCCGGAAGAAAGTTTATATGAGGGTATCACAGAGGCATTTTTAGGGGTATTAATTGAAGTGGTTAAGGAGCTTCATGGATCGGGCTTTATAAAAGAGCAATTTGGTAAGGAGGTTCCGGTGCTGATTCATGGATTAGAATACTATGAGGAAATTGCCAAGCAGAATCTTAAAGCGAATCCGGCAGAAACAGTAGAGGAATTTGTGAAATTTTGTAAGGAATGGTAATGAATGGAGACAGCGCATGGTGGCAATTTTACAAAAGCAATGACTTTGATCCCTTTTTTTACCCAAAATGTTACATGACTGTTTGCAAGTGTTGTTTCTGCCATATCCTCTGGAGATTCTCCCCAACCGGCATTTGCAAATAGTTGGATAAAATCTTCAGCCTGTAGTTGATTATCAAGTATACTATATTTCATATTATTGTTTTCTTTCAGGACTTTTTGCATATTATCTCAGGAGCAATGTGCCAAGTAGCTGCTTACAGAAGATTATCATAAAATGACCAAATCGCAATTTTAATGCATACAGTTCATTCGCCTTTTGATTTTATAATAGAACACTCGGATACTTTTACAAAACCTAATTTTTCTGCCATCTTTTCGGAAGCTGTATTTTTGTAATGGCATGCCCATACAGGCTTCTTCTTTTGTTGAATGGTGTACTCTATCATTTTTTTTGCTGCAATAAGCTCTAAACCCTGCTGTTTATATTTTGGATTTGTTTCTATTCCTATATCAATTTCTTTACTGCTTACCGCTGCAGAAAAAGCCCAGGAAGCAATATCGTCATTATAGGTTATACAATATCCTTTTCCTCTCGTCAAAAAAGTATTTAAATCTTTCCAAAAAAGAGAAGGGGATATATTACCTGAAATCTTGGTCAACAGCTTTTTATCTATTTCTTTTAGTGTATATCCGGTAGGAATGGTTACTTCCGTAAATTCATTGTCTTTTGCATATTCAAATAAATACCGTTTCTCCAAATAAATATTTTTTTTTGGATTTGAAGTAGTCCTGCATAAATTTATCATCTGTCATCAAAAGAAAACGTCTTGAATTTGATTTGTTTTTATTTAGCAGGAGTGCATATATTTCTTCAACAAAACATTCATTAAAATTTCCGGAGAGATAAGCGAAACCGCTATGAGCCCAGAACAAAGCATTACTGTAGTCTTCTTTTGAATATGTGAAAATTTCCCCCTCTTGAATTCCTTCTGCAATAGAAAGCGGGTAGACTTTACCACATTGCTGAGTATTTGCAATAGAAACAAAATCAGGATACATTAACGGATTAATTTTATACAACATATTACCCTCCCATCTTACACAAGCTTTTAATTAGTCGCAATAAATTATAACATGATTTATTTAATAATAATCCTTTTTTTGAATATTATTTTTTTCCTGCATTTATTGATGAAAGAAAACTAATCCGGTTAAATTATGAGGCATTGCTGAAAAATGGGAGAAGGCAATTATTTTCAGACAGTATGCAGGTCTCTTAAAGGAAATGCTGGGAGTATAGAGTGTCAAAGGGAAAAAATGATTGGATAGGTTGCCGGCTGGATGGAGCGGCTCCGGTTAATGCGTGGAAATGGGATAAAAATGAGAGGGAAGTATCGAAATATGCCATACTGATATGAATGCTTCTTGGTTATTTTTTAATCAATATAGTGGTATTTTCGTTAGGCATTTATTTTTCATGGCTTGTCTTAAGTGACTGGAAACAGGTTCTGGGAATGGTAGTTACCATTGCGTTTGTCTTTGTTTTTATCATGGAGGCTTCCTATTGGGCAGAATATCAGGAGGTGGAACGTATGAATCAGAAGCTGAAGGGGCAGAATGAGTGATTATTGTGAAAATAAAAAACGGAAAAAACCACTTGACTCTCACGGAACGTCATAGACTAAGATGAATTTATCAGGCAATTAGTTACAAAAACGGAGGTACATGATGAGAACAGTAAAAGAAGTATCAGATTTAACAGGTATCAGCGTGCGCACGCTTCACTATTATGATGAGATCGGTCTTTTAAAACCGACACAATGCAGTGAGGCAGGATACCGGCTTTATGACGATAAGGCATTAGAGCTGTTACAACAGATATTGTTTTTCAGAGAATTTGATATGCCTCTTAAGGAAATCAAATCCATTATGGATAATCCAGAGCTTGATCAGAACCAGATTTTAAGAAGTCAGAGAAAAATGCTGGAATTGAAAAAAGAACATTTGCAGCGTTTAATCTCCAGCATTGACGACATTTTGAAAGGAGAAAATAAGATGGATTTTGCAGTGTTTAACCAATCAGAGCTTGAGGAAATGTGCCGGGCAATGCTTGCTAATATGCCGGAAGAACAGAAGCAGATTATTCATGAGCAATATGGAAGTGTGGAAGAATTTGAGAAGCATTTTGTGGAGCAGGCAGCGGGAGAACGGGCACAGAAAAACTTTCAGAAAATAGTTGAGTGGTATGGAGGCAGGGAAAATGCAATGCAGGCCGCCACAAATCCTGAAAATCCAAAGCTGATGCAGTCCTACCAGAACCGCATTGATGAAATAATGAAAAAACTGGCAGGAAAACGTGGAACAGAGGTGAGTGCCTTTGAAGTAAAGGAAATCATCGGGGAATATGATTTTGTGTCAAAGCAGTATTATCAGGTAAAGGATGCGAAAGCATTAGTTTTGGAGCTGGCAAAGGCTTATGAGGAGTCTGATAAAATGAAGAAGGTATTGGATGAACAATATGGAGCTGGCATGACAGACTTTTTTGTCTGTGCCCTTAGGGAATTTTATAAGGATTGATAACAGGTAAGCAGGCTTTGGAGACAGAGCCTGCTTCTTGCTTTGAGAAAATAGCAATGCTATAATGATTTTATTGAAAATGGGTATTTACGCAAAATGTGACAACGGTGCGAAGTAGAAATAAGAAGAGGGAAAATCATATGGAACAGTTAAGCTTATTTGATAATAGAGAAAAATCGGCACCCCTTGCAAGCAGATTAAGACCGGATACGTTAGAGGATTATGTGGGGCAAAAGCATCTGATTGGAAAGGGAAAGATACTGAGACGTTTAATTGAGGAAGACCAGATTTCTTCCATGATTTTCTGGGGACCTCCCGGAGTGGGAAAGACGACGCTGGCAAGAATTATTGCAGAACGGACAAAAGCAGAATTTGTGGAGTTTAGTGCGGTGACCAGCGGAATTAAGGAGATTAAGGAAGTGATGGTGCAGGCAGAGCAGAACCGGAAAATGGGGATTCGTACCCTGCTGTTTGCAGATGAGATTCACCGCTTTAACAAGGCACAGCAGGACGCATTTCTTCCTTTTGTGGAAAAAGGTAGTATTATTCTGGTTGGGGCAACTACGGAAAATCCATCCTTTGAGATTAATTCAGCGTTATTGTCCCGCTGTAAAGTATTTATCCTGAAAGCATTGGAGGAACAGGATTTAAAGGAGCTGCTGGTGCATGCATTGGAAAGTCCGAAGGGATTGGGAAATATGCAGATTTCTATAGAGGATTTCCATTTATCCGCAATTGCACGATTTGCCAATGGGGATGCAAGGACAGCCCTGAATACGCTGGAGATGGCTGTGTTTAACGGGAAAATGAACGAGGAGGCAGTTCTGTGCGTGGATGAAGAGATTTTATCCCAGTGTATGAACCGCCGTTCCCTGTTATATGATAAGAATGGAGAGGAGCATTACAATCTGATTTCTGCTCTGCATAAATCCATGCGGAACAGTGATCCGGATGCGGCAGTTTATTGGATGTACCGCATGCTGGACGGTGGGGAAGATCCATTATATATTGCAAGGCGGCTGGTGAGGTTTGCCAGTGAGGATGTGGGTATGGCGGATTCCAATGCTTTGCAGGTTGCGGTTGCGGCATATCAGGCATGTCATTTTTTGGGGATGCCGGAGTGTGATGTACATCTGACACATGCAGTGGTCTATCTTGCCATGGCACCAAAATCCAATGCACTCTATGCGGCAGTGGAAGCCTGCAAGGTGGATATAAAAGAGCTTCCGGCAGAACCGGTTCCACTGCAAATCTGCAATGCACCGACTGATTTAATGAAAGAGATGAATTATGGCAAGGGTTATATTTATGCCCATGATACGGAAGAAAAATTAACAAAAATGCAGTGCCTGCCGGATGTATTGGCGGACAGGCAGTACTATCAGCCGACAGAGCAGGGGAAAGAAAAGCAGGTAAAGGAGCGACTGGAGGCGATTCGGAAATGGAAATCAGAATAGTTCAGAAATCCGATAAGTCTGTAAAAACATTGGAAGATACGGAAAAGGTTTAAAAATGATACAGAAGAGCCATACTATAGTCAGCACATATCTTTGGCGGCTAACGCTGCAAAGGGCAGTGTGCAGAGTAAGATTCGTTATAAATTGGAGGAAAGGTTTCAGCTGCTTTTGATGGGGAATCATATATGGGCAGTCTTGTCAGAATGAAAACAGAATGTCACATTATCGGGATGAGAAAGGATATCTGAAAGAAAATATCCAGACAGCCGGGGGATATCATAGAGGTTACGATAAAGGAAAGGGAATAAAATAATTAGGAAATAAATGTTTGGAAATTATGCTTCACAAAAGATGTATATTATGCTATGATACATAGTAAATAAAACTATATATAATAGTGAATTATATTATACTGAAATTGTGAGGATATTAATATGAAGTTTAAGATTGTTGGTGACAGCTGTACGGATTTCACAGAAGTGGATTTGAAAAAGGAATACATTGTATCTGTACCGCTTACAATAGATGTGGGCGGTTATGAGGTGGTTGATGATGATACTTTTGATCAGGCAGATTTTTTAATGAGGGTGGCAGAATATCAGGGATGTCCGAAGTCGGCCTGTCCCTCACCGGAGCGTTATATGGAAAGCTTTCGGGGTGCTGAGGAGATTTATGTGGTGACACTTTCCGCACAGCTTAGCGGTTCTTATAACAGTGCCGAGCTTGCGGGAAGAATGTATAAAGAAGAGCATCCAGAAGCTAAGATACATGTATTTGATTCCCAGTCTGCTTCATGTGGTCAATTCCTGATTGCACATTTAATCGAAAAATATGCATTAGAAGGAATGGCATTTGATGAGATTGTAAACAAGGCTACGGCATTTCGTGATGAAATGCAGACTGCCTTTGTATTGGAATCATTGGAGACTTTGCGTAAGAACGGACGTCTGACAGGAGTAAAGGCACTGGTGGCATCTGCCCTTAATATTAAGCCATACATGAAGGCTGTAAATGGGACTATTGCCCAGGCAGGACAGGCAAGGGGCATCAATAAAGCAATCAGTAAAATGATAGATTTTGTGGGTGAGGTTGGACAGAACCTGACGGAGAAAACTGTTGTGATTGCGAACTGCAATTGCCATGAGCGGGCAAAATCGGTGGAACGGGAGCTGCTAAAGAGATATCATTTTAAGGAGTCGGTAGTCATTGACACGAAGGGGATCAGTTCCCTTTATGCCAATGATGGCGGGGTGATTATTGCTTTTTGATGAATGCGGGAATGTGTCGAATGGCTGCTTACAGACATTTGGTATGTTGTGGGCGTGTTGAATGATTTTTAAATGAAGTTATATATGGGAAGGTAGAAATGAGTCCGGAACCGGTGGGGGTCGGGCTTTTTTTGGTGGGGAGGGAGATTTTACATGAACAAAACAGGTAAAGAAGTAAAAATAAATTATGAAAACAGTATTTGAAAGATGTAAAAAATATGATATAATTTAACAAATTTATAATGACTTTTTTGAATAATGTGGTGGATGAGCGATTTGGAATAGACGGGACGGGGACCTAAAAGCTGAAATGTGTTTATCTTTACATAGCGATATATAGTGAGACGGTTGTAATGCTTTCTCACAAAAACAAACAGCGTAATTAATGTAACAGTGGGTTTGGTGAGGGTGAGAACAGAGTGACATTTGATAATATCGCCAAGAGAGTTGCGGCATATAAGCCAAAAGAGCGAGTTACCTACAAAATGATTAAGAATATTATAAGAAACGAAATATGGATTCAAGGTACATATCGCAGAGATAAAGAGGGATTTAGACTTGCAAACATATGATGCTCTAAATGCAGTAGAAGAATTGTATGAGAGAAAAGAAGCTTGTGGATTGCTGCCTGAAACTTGTTGCGAAAAACGTAATGTGCTTCTGGATAGAGGTTTGGTTATTGGAACATATGATAATAAGGAAATTGGATTTTGGAGAGATATACTTTGATAAAATGATAAGGTTTATTTTTAAAAATAGGAATCTGGAACCCCGTGAACAAAAATGAAGAAAAAGGGGAACTGGGTGAAAAAATAGAGAAACAGGTAATTGGTATAATGGCTGATGAGAAAAAGTAAGAGAACTGACGAGAAGATGTAAAGAAGGTGAATAAGGTGTTAGATGCATTAACATACCAAGAAATGTTAAAAAATATTGAAAGAAATTCAGAACGGTATGGTATAAAGAATGATACAATTGGTATTCTTCTTACACGACCTGATTTGGAAACAGGTCGTGATATTCTAAATAGTCTCGAATATTATCATTTTCGAACGGGGAAAAGTATTAATTTCTATCTGCCTGGATATGGTGCATATTGGGATGATACTTATCCAGATAGAAAGGTAGTTACAGAAATTGATGGTGTGAAATGGTATTTTAGCAATGAAATGTTTGTCAGGTTTGAAGAAAACATAGAAAGATACAGCAGTTGGAAATATTCGGGAGAGAGTGAATTGCTACTTTTAGAGTATAAGAATAATAGAATATCGTTCGAGAATATGATGCAGTTTTATTTGGATCAGATGCTGAGAGATAAAGTGATATTTTCAATACATAATTTCTTTGAGCAACTATTTAGGTTATGCAAAGATAAAGAAACATTGATTGAAATCAGTGGTTCGCTTGGACGTGATAAAGCCAGACAAATTACATTAAATCGCATATTAGAAAAAATACCGATGGGATTAGGAGAAATATTTACACAAGAAAAGTATTTTTGTGTAAGAAATTAGAAAAATATAAAAATCTGTTTACACTAAGCAGATATAAACCTGCTATTAAAATAATAAAATCAAGAAAGTGCCCCATGCAACTACCATATTCAGAAAATTTGGAAATTGAATATTTAAGCCGCATATTTGATAATACAAGCGAGTGCTATAAGTTTTTCTGGTTTCAGGCAATTGTTTCCAAGGTGCTGGAGGGCAAGCAATACATCACCTATGAAGAACTAATTGATGAGATGATTGTGGATGCATGGTATATGGTAGTGGAATATCATTTAAACCTAGGTCCGAAGGATACTTTAGAAGGTCTGGTGCATTATTTACATCAAATATCGCAGCTCAAATCTTCCGAAAAAAAGGAAAATATCATTCATTTTTTGAAGAATTGTACAGATAAGGAAGTGGTCAGACGAAAAAGGATACTTACCAAAAATGTTCCATATCGTATTCAGGCGCCTTTTATGGATGGAATTAAGGGAAAAGAATGGAATGTGTCGGAGAGTGCATTGATTTCCAAAATGAATCGGGAACGCAGACTAATATACTATTTTGAGGCTCCAAATGGTATGCAGACTACAATTCGCCTGACTTCAGAGTGGTTTGCCTATATACAGAAGAATCAGGAGATTATAAAAGGCTGGCTCATGTATAACATGATTCTATATTTACAGAAACGAAATCCGAGTGTTCCCGGAATCGCAGATAAATTATATCCGCCTCAGGAACGGAAACTGGACAAAGTTAAAAAATACTGGAAATTATTATTGACATTACAGCCAGTCTATGAGATTTACGGGCATATGCCATTATCAGATAAAGATATTTCGATTGATCATTTTATTCCATGGTCATATGTGGCTCATGATGAATTTTGGAATCTGCACCCTACGACAAGAAGCATCAACAGCAGCAAGAGTAATCATTTGCCGGATTGGAAGACTTATTTTCCGCAGTTGGCGAGGTTAGAGTATTTCTCTTATGAAATGATATGGAGATATGATGCTGTACACAATGAATTTGAAAAATGTGCAAAGGAACATTTAAATGATGATATGGTCCGCAGAAAAATTTATCAGGAAGGGCTGGATTTTGAAAGTTTTTCAAATGCATTGGAGGAAACCGTGCAGCCGATATACCAATCAGCAAAGAATTGTGGATTCAAGGATTGGATTTATATAGGTGGAAAGGATAATTATGAATCGGACAATATTTTATTGGGATAAACATGCAGTGGGATTTTGCAGATACTAATATCAACCTTTCAAAATCGTAAGAATAATGTAAGTCTAAACGATGGAAAAGCTCCCTTTTTTTTCTTATACTGAAATCACAGGATGAGAAATCCTGATGATGAAGTAAACAATCAAGAAAAAAGAAGGGAGCGGTTTTTATGATAATGATAAAGCATATGATTTCCGGTTTGGGAAGATTGTTTCAGAAGTTTTTATTGATAATATTGAGATTGACTGTCAGAGTATTTGTAATAGCAGGCGTTTTCGGTGTGATCGCTGCCGGTTTTTTTACTGTGAAGGGATATCAGATGTATCAGGGAGCAGTTGGGGAACAGGGACTAGAGGAACGGATTGAAGAGGTGGAAGACGATGAGGGTTATGTCGCACTGTATGATATTTCTGAAGAGTTTCGCAGCCAGTTGGTGGAATCCGAGGACAGGCGGTTTTACGATCACTGCGGAATTGATATTGGGAGTATAGTGCGGGCTGTGATAGCGGATGTGAAAGCAGGTGCGTTTGTACAGGGTGGAAGTACCATAACCCAGCAGCTTGCAAAAAACCTGTATTTCTCTTCGGAAAAGAAAATAGAACGTAAGATTGCGGAACTTTTTGTGGTATACAGGCTGGAAAAGGAGTATTCAAAGGATAAGATATTGGAGCTTTACAGTAATATCATTTATTTTGGTGAAAGCTGTTACGGTGTTCAGGAAGCGGCATCTAATTATTATAATGTAGATGCTGCAAGGCTTAATAAGGAACAGGCTGCCAGGCTGGTATTTACGATAAAATGTCCAAATGTTTATAATCCGAATGTTTATGCAAAAGAGCGGTGAATGTGAATTTTTTGTACTAGAAAAAGGAACCTTGTCTTTGTAAAAATAATGAACAGGGTTCCTTTGGCTATGCTATGAGAAATTGTAACGCTGCTATCATTTTGGATGCAGTGTTGCAGGGATTATCTTCCGGAAACGATATCAATATCTCCGTATTTGCAGGTAATCTTAACGGTATTTTTTCCGGATGCTTCTGTCATATAGGTTCCCTGTATTTCTTTTCCATCTACTGTGATGTATCCGTCAGAGATGTCAAGAAGGCAGGAATATTGAGATTTGTCTTCTGCCAGACCGACTTTGCAGTCACCGTCTGTAATTTTGACGGACAATTGTTCAATAGGAGAATCAGCCATGGTAAAATCACCATATTTCAGGGAAAAGCTGCTTGTTTGGGCAGTAAGCTTGTTGATCAGGACGTCCCCATCCTCTAATGTAAATGTGTGGTCGTTGATGACGGAATCCGTGACGGTGCAGCTGCCATAGTCAAGTTTTGCGTTTAAGCTGTCGATTTGGCAGTTTTTTAATGCTACATCTCCGTTTTTTGACTGGATAACTGCATTTTTGATATTACAGTTATGGATAGAAAGATTACCATAATCTGTGTCCAGGCTGATTTCGTCTGCGGTCTGGTCTTCAATCCGGCAGTCATTGTCTTCACACAGCAGGGATATGTGATCAAGGGCTTTTGGTACAGTAATGGTAATGGTCTTTTCTCTTGGCTCAAAATCAAATGAGAAAAAGAAAAACTGGTTTTTTGTAACAGAGTCCACCGTTAAAACGTTATCCTCTACAGAATAAGAGGTATGACCATAAGGAGATTCCGGATAGGAAATGGAAAAGCAGTCTCCAGATTGAATGACAGTATCCAATTGGTCGGATTGGATTTTAACAGATGTAAATGCTTCCGTTTCTTTTTCTACTAACCGGGTGGCATTTTTCATATCCTTTGAAGTCAGTACTTTCCTGTTTTGCGGAGAAAATGTAAAGGAAAAAGTACCGCCCAGAATATATCCCAGACCAGTTATACAAATACCTATGATAATAAATCCCAGGCTTAAAAGTGCAAGACTTTTCTTTGAATGTTTCATGATTCCACCTTCTTTCTGACAAACATCTTTTGAAATAGTGCAGCTATGGCACATGCGTATGATTTACTAAGCAAAATAGTGGCGAGCAGAAGGAGGATGCCTACTCCCAGGAAGAGGAATCCGAGTCCGCAGGATACAAGTTTTTGTGCAATTCCCACTGCAAAGAGAATCGAAACAAATAAAAGAATGCCGCTTCCGGCTAACGCGATTCCCATAAATCCAAGTCCTAATATCACAATGATAAAAGTACATAAAATGACAGCTAACAATGCGATAGCAGCGGTAGCAAGTGGAATTGCAATCGGAGAAGCCAGAATCGCCAGGATGGTCATTCGGATTATTGTGGTACTGTTTTTGAGGCTTCCTTTTTCTTTCTGATCATTGATATGTTTTTCAGTACAATTGGCGATAATCTCCCTTGCGGCATCTGCCGGTGTTCCCAGCTTAGAGGTTACGTCAGATTGGGCATCGACTCCCATTTCCTCAAGGTATTCTGTATAATAGGCAATGGCGTCATCAAAATCTTCTTTGGGCAGATGCTTAAGATGCCGCTTCAAGGTAGTGATAAAATCATTCTTATTCATGAATCTTTCCTCCTAACAAAGAATCAATATTGTTTTTGTACAGTTCCCATTCTGTTTTATAAAAGGCGAGTTTTTCCTTTCCGGTATCTGTAATCCGGTAATACCTGCGGTTTCTGCCCTGATAGGGCTGATCGTAGGTAGTAAGACAGAGGTCTTTTTGCAGCCGCCGAAGAACTGGGTATAAAGTAGATTCCGAAATATCCACAATCTCCTTGACCCGGGCGGTCAAAGTATATCCGTAGGCGTCTTCGTTTTCGACGATGGCCAGTACGCAGGCATCCAGTAAGGGTGCCGCCAGCTGATATGTCATGTTCATTCCTCCTTGTTATTTCTGTGAGTTTTTTTGATTGGTGGTTAATTTTGCCTTATAATGCCTGACATGTTACGATGCTGTATATGTGCAGGCTTTCATGCTTGGCATGCTGTTTATGGAACTTGATTACCTGACTGTATACTGCTATACTATCTCTTGTATGATACTATATGACATATAATATTGCTTGTCAACAGGTATTTTAAAGGACATGGATTAGGAACTGTTTTTAGAAGGTTTTCTTTAACAATGTGGATAAGGGATTGAGTTTTGGAAAAGATAAGGATTGAGCTTTTTATCAGTGTAAAGTATAATAAAAGCTAAAATGTTATTTTTGTAAATAGCTATAATACCCCATTGTTTCAATGGAGAGAGGATGAGAGGAATATGGAAGGAAAAACGGCAGATTTTTCAAAATCAGAGATGATGCATGTGATTCAGCCCAGAGATTTGAATGGCAGCGGCAGGCTGTTTGGCGGGGCACTGCTTCAGATGATAGATGAACTGGCAGGGATTGTGGCAAAAAGACACTGTCAGACGGCAAATGTTACAACGGCAGCAATTGATAACTTGAATTTTAAGGCAGGTGCATATGAAAATGATCTGCTGGTTTTGATTGGATATGTTACGTATACCGGGAATACCTCCATGGAGGTGAGGATTGATACTTATATCGAGGATACAGAGGGAATGAGACGCCCTATTAACCGCGCTTATTTTGTTATGGTAGCAATGGGAGAAGATAATCGTCCTACAAGGGTTCCCTCGTTATTGATTGAGACAGAGAGCCAGAAGGCAGAATGGGAAGGGGCACTACTGCGCAGAAAAAACAGGCTGGAGCGCCGGAAGGCCGGTTATTGAGGGATATGTGGACTTTTAAAAAGAATGTGATTATAATATTAATGAGGTGATATAGATGTCAAAATCATATTCTATGAATATGTGTAACGGTGCAATTCTTCCGAAGCTTTTGAAGTTCGCATTGCCACTGATGTGTTCAAGTATTTTACAGCTGTTATTTAATGCGGCAGATGTAGTGGTAGTAGGAAGATTCTGTGGGGAACACTCTCTGGCGGCAGTGGGGTCCACAGCTTCGCTGATCAATCTTTTGACCAATTTGTTTATCGGATTATCTGTAGGTGCCAATGTATTAACAGCACGTTATTTCGGTGCTAAGGAAGAAAGGCATCTGCATGATGTGGTACATACTGCCATTGCACTCAGTATCGCAAGCGGGGTGATTCTGACAGTGTTTGGCATTATTTTTACGAAACAGATTCTGGTTTGGATGCAGACGCCGGAGGAAGTGTTGGAACTTGCAGCAGTCTATCTGCGGATTTATTTTATAGGCATGGTTGCGATGATGCTTTATAACTTTTGCAGTTCAATTTTACGGGCAGTAGGGGATACAAAACGTCCCTTGTATTATCTACTGTTTGCAGGGGTAATCAATGTATGTCTTAACCTGTTTTTTGTTATCGTATGTAATTTAAATGTAGCGGGAGTTGGAATGGCGACGGTAATTTCACAATGTGTATCTGCATTTTTGATCGCGCGCTGTCTGATAAAGGAGAAAGAGGCATACCGTTTATGTGTCAGGGATATAGGTTTTCATTATACATATGTGCTCAAAATATTGCAGATTGGACTTCCAGCCGGTTTGCAGGGCACTATTTTTTCGTTGTCTAATGTGGTGATTCAGTCATCCATCAACTCTTTTGGAGCAGTGGTCATGGCAGGAAATGCTGCCGCTGCCAATATAGAAGGGTTTGTTTATGTCGCCATGAATGCTTTTCATCAGGCAGCAGTTTCTTTTGTAAGTCAGAATTTAGGGGCTGGTAAATTCAGCCGAATCAATAAGATTGCAGTGAGAAGCCTTATCTGTGTTATCATAACCGGCTGTGTGTTAGGCGGTCTTGCTGTGCTTGGCGGATATTCTCTTTTAGGCTTTTATTCCTCCAAAGAAATGGTCATAGAAGCCGGAATGGTACGGATGAAAATGATTTGTGGAACATATGCACTTTGCGGAATGATGGATGTAATGGTGGGGATTTTGCGGGGATTGGGATATTCTGTGATGCCTATGATTGTGTCATTGATAGGAGCTTGTGGGTTAAGGATTCTTTGGATATTTACGATTTTTCGTATTCCGTCATTTCATACGACAGAAATGCTGTATTTGTCGTATCCAATAACATGGGTGATAACGCTTTTGATTCATGTAATCTGCTTTTTGGTGGTAAGGAAAAGGTTCCCAAAAACCGATGTCCCCAATTGGTAGTGGCAAAATGAAAATAGAAATGGTATACTATTTAGTAATGCGACAAAGATAATGAAAAAGTCGGATAACAGTCAAATGAAAGGATAATGGCAGATATGGAACAAAGGACGGATGAATATAAGGAAAAAATAGCGATTATTACAGATTCCTGTGCGGATGTACCGAAGGAATTGGAAGAACAATATGGAATTTATGTTTTGCCAATGGTTATCGGCTGTCAGGATGGGGAATATAAAGACGGAATTGACATTCATGCAGAAGATGTGTATGAAAAGTTGAAAAAGGAAATGCCCAAAACCAGTACACCTACCGGTGAGGATATAGAGATGTTACTGGAAAAATTGAAACAGGAGGGCTATGATAAGGCGATTGCAATTATGATTTCCAGTGGATTATCCGGTACGGTAAATCATGTGCGTATATCGGTGGAAGATTCGGATTTGGAGGTTTGTGTCATTGATTCTTTGTCCGCAAGTATCGGAAATGGTGCGATTGTGTTACAGGCAGCAATCTGGCGGGAGGAAGGAGTACCTTATGCTGAACTATGTGAGAAGGTGAAAGGTCTTTGCAATGATACAAAAGTATTTTTCTCCATTGATACATTAGAGTATCTGCAAAAAGGCGGGAGGATTGGAAAGGCAACGGCATTGGTGGGAACGGCATTGAGTATCAAGCCGATTCTTTCCTTTGATGATGATGGAGAAATATACACACCGGCAAAAGTCCGCGGGCATAAGCTTGTTGAGAAAAAATTACTTTCTTTAGTGGAGGAATGTGCGGCTGCTCCTGAAAATACAGGGAGACGTTATAATATTATTGTTGCAGATGGTGGTGCACCGGAAGAAGGAGAAGAACTGGAATATAAAATGAAAGAATTGTTTCCTGATTACCATAGACTGTTTAGGGCAAAAATTGGTGCTGCTTTAAGTGCGTATTTAGGTCCCGGCCTGTTAGGTGCCGGCATACAGTTTGTTTCCGAAAGCAATGATCAGGATTGATGTATGAGAAGATATTTAGTGAGAGTGTAAAGTTTATTTCTGCTGTCTGTATAGGACTGATGCTGTGATTACTGATGACTGTTTTAGAATGCTGGCGGCTTCGGGAAAATGCTTTATGGAGAGGATTTAGAGGAAAAGTGCGGGATTTTATAGAGATAGAAGAACTGAATATTCCTGTCATATGTGAACGGGGGAATCGCAAAACACTTGCAATTACTATAACGCAGGAGGGAAGTCTGCTGATCAAGGCTCCCTTTAAAATGCCGGATAGAGAAATTGAACGTTTTTTAGGACAGAAACGTTACTGGATTTATAAACAGGTTAAACATGTAAAAGAGACAGCTTCCAACAGAATTAACCGGAGTGAGGAAGAAATCAAACGCTTAAGGGAACAGGCACGAAAAGTGCTTGTGCAAAAAACGGATTATTATAAGACTTTGCTGGGGGTTGATTATCAAAGAATACGGATTGGCAATCAGAAAACAAGGTGGGGAAGCTGTAGCAGCAAGGGTACGATTTCTTATAATTTTCATTTGATACTGATGCCGGAACAGATTATGGATTATGTAGTGGTACATGAGCTTTGTCATCTGTTGGAGATGAATCACTCTAAGCAGTTTTGGGAAAGAGTGGAAAAGATTTTTCCCGACTATAAGGAAAGACGGAGATGGCTTAAGGAGAACGGAAATCGCTACCTGTAATAGGGGATGATGAATGGGCTCAAAATAAAAATCACATTTTGGCAAAAAATGAATATAATAAGATGAAGAAATTGGGAGACCAATTATGGAACCGACAATTATAATTGATGCAGGGCATGGAGGATGTTAATTGCGAAAAGAATAGAAAGGATACCGTATCAGATAGAATAAAGAAGAATATATGAAATATAGATTGTATTCGTTTATTATATATAAAATGAAACAAGATGACAAAAGGCTGTTGAAGAAAGTGATTTTTTCAATAGCTTTTTTTCATACAAGCCGGAGATTTCCTTATCCGGCGCATACCTCACGGGCGTAGTAGTTGCAACTGCTGCGCCTTTTTGCATTTGGCAGGTGAGGTAAAAATATTAAAAAAACGGAGGTATGTATCATGAAAGGAAAAACAATTGCAATCGTAAACCAAAAAGGTGGTGTAGGAAAAACAACCACAGTATTTAACTTAGGCGCCTGCTTAGCAGAGCAGGGGGCAAAAGTTCTTCTGGTGGATCTGGACCAGCAGGGGAATCTGACTTACTGCATGGGACATGATGTCCCAGATGAAGCAGATAAAACAATTGCGGAGCTGATGCAGAGGGCAATCACGGATGAAGAGTATGATCCCCATGATTATATTTTTTGTAATGCAGTGGGTGTACCGGGGACGATTACACCGGCTTCATGGGAAGAAAGCAAAGAGTTTGAACACCGTATTATGGATTACATATGCTGCAATGTCCTCATGTCGGCAGTAGAGGTCAGTCTGGTAAATGCCATGAGCCGGGAACAGGTTCTTAAGGATATACTGAAGGAAGTGAAAGAAGAATATGATTATATCCTGCTGGACTGTGGACCATCGTTAGGCATGATAACCATTAATGCGTTGGTGGCGTCGGATTCAGTTCTTATTCCCCTTCAGGCGGAAAAATTTGCAGCCCTTGGGCTTGAATTACTCCTGAAGAATATCCTGCGTGTAAAACGCCGTTTGAACCCTTCTCTGGATATCGAAGGAATCCTGTTCGTAGCTGTTCCTGAAAAATATAAGGAATCAAAACAGACGGTAGAGGAGGTTACCCGGAAGTTTGGAGATGCTGTAGGGGTGTATGATTATGTGATACCGAGGCTTACGGAGGTAAGCAAGGCTATCAGAAAACAGATTCCCATGATTTATTATGAAGATAAAATTACAAGGATTAAGAAAGGGGAAAGTATCGTAGCAGGGCTTTACCGTCAGCTTGCAAAGGAGGTAGTTGACAATGGCAGGTAATAAGATAATCGGTTTAAATGAAATATTTGGAATCCCCGATTCCCAGTTTGAGATAATGGAAATCCAGATTTCAGATTTATCACCATATAAAAATCATAAGTTCCGGCCGTCTTCTCAGGCAAAGAGGGATATCATAGCAGAATCCATCAAAGAATTTGGTGTGCTTACACCTATTATTGTACGCCCAAAGGAAGACTGTGGTTATGAAATAAAGGGCCAATATGAGATTCTGGCAGGCCACCAGAGGACAGAACTTAGTAAACAGGTGGGAAAAACAACTGTGCCTGCTATTGTAAAAAGCGGACTGACAGAGGAGGAAGCGGAGCAGATCGTAGATGAAACTAACATACAGCGTTCCTTTGAAGAACTGACCCACTCGGAACGTGCAGCAGTCCTTTCCAGCCACTATAATGCCATGAAAAAAAGGAACGTGAGAAAGGAGGTTTTGAGTGAAATTAATTCGTATTTACAAACCTATGCAAACCCTTTAAATATAAGGGCTGAACAGGGTTTGTCCCCCGGGGGGACAGCGGGAGTCAGAGAGGTAGCAGATGACTATGATTTATCCAAAAATACGATAGCCAGATATATCAGGGTGAATACATTAGTTGATGGAATGAAGTTCCTGCTAGACGATGGGGAACTTGCATTAAAGGCAGCAGTAGAGCTATCCTATATCAGTACAGAGAATCAGGAATTGTTTGTTTCCTTGATTAACAGTAATGAATATAAGTGTGACATCAATAAGGCGAAGCTGATAAGGGAACTGCAGGTTAAAAACAAGCTTACCTTAGCCACTATGACAGAGGTGCTATCCGGTAAGAAAGTGAAAAAGAAACCAGGGACACCCAAAGGCTATAAGGTAAGCGGGAAAGTAATACAGAAATATTTTAAGCCGGAACAGGATGATAAGGAAATCGGCGAGATTATTGAGAAGGCGTTGGAACTGTATTTTGAGGAAGGAGGAGAAGGATGGAAGTGAGGGAGTGCAGGTGTTGTATGTGCCCGCAAAGAGAAAGCAGTAACCGGATATGTCCTACAGGACCAGGAAAAACAAAAGAAACTATATGTGATTTTGTAATAGTCTGGACTGATTCCCGTGGATGGAAATACAAAATTATGCACAGCTCAACAGGCGGATATAAAGGATACTACCAGGATCATAAACACGATGGGGATAATGGATGGAAAAGTATGAGGCAGATGGAAAAAAGGGAGTCTTTTGACTGGGCACAGGAGGATTTAAACCAATACGCAAAGAAGAAAGGATGGAATCCAATAGACAACCCTATTTCTAATCTAATTGATAGTAAAAAATCAATCTGTGACTGGATTATGGGCATGCAGGCAAAAGAATATTTTGATTTTATGAGTATGGTATTAGAAAATACTCAGATTCCGGTGGCAGGAACAATTACAGAAGAAATGTTTTACAGCTGCAGCTAGTGCGACAGGGAACACAGTGAGGCATGTGAAAATGCCGGCATAGATACATCAAAATGCTATAAATTCTTTTGTGAACATTATGGAATAAGGGAGGAAGAATAGTTTTGAAAGATGATGGTCTATATAAAATTACTTGTAAAATATGTGGGAAAGATAAAAAGATTCCATTGACAGCAGAGCAGTATATCCGGTTAGATGAGGGATTATCAGAAGGTAAACATATTCAGGATGCAGTTCCGGACCTGGCACCGGAGTGGAGGGAAATGTTTTTATCTGGTATATGTCCTGGCTGTTGGGAAAATGATATTGCCGTTATGGAAATATGAAGAGGTGATTTTTTGTTAATCAAGGATAAATTAGAATTAAAATATAACAGAATCAAGCAGCAGTTTGGCTGTGGATATTATTTAGTATGCTGCAGGGATGATTGTCCCTGCAGTTTGAAATATCAGGAGTATGATGTAGAAACCATGAGAATATTGAAGGAAGAGTTTGACCAGGAAACGGTGGAACTATTTGGAGGATGAGAATATGAGAGAAAATTTATTTAGGGCAAAGCGTAAAGATAATGGTGAATGGATAGAGGGATATATAGTTAAGTTAAAAGGAAAAGAAAAACATCTGATGTTTACAGGCGGTTTTGATCAGTCAGCGGCATTTCCCCAATTTATATATCACGAAATTGAACCGGCTACTATATGCAAATGTACTGGGAAAGAGTATATGAATGGAGAGACCGCTTATGAAGGAGATATTTATAAGAACCCTGGATGTGGAATTGTATTTGTGTTGAAATATGGAACATATACGGCATATTGTCCAGCGGATAATACTAATATGGACAATGTTGGATTTTTTGCGGAAGCAGAAGGATATCCACAAATGCCTATTGGTGATTTAAGTACTTATGCATTGAAGATTGGTAATATCTTTGATAATACAGAATTATTAGAGAAGCACCAATAAAATATATTAGTTAATCTATAGCTTTTGGAGGTGAAAGAGTGAAATGGAAAGAATGTATTGATAAAGCAAAAGATGATTTTGAAATAGAATTACAAGATTGTATAACTAACAGTTTTAATCCATTATGCCATGCAGCAAACTGGAACCATTTAAAAAGCAGGATTATCAGTGATTTTGAAGATGAACAAAATGTGGGTTGTGAACAGCTCCAGTCTGAAATTGTCAGAATGCTTTGTGATATGAAATGCATAGTGGAAAAATGGTTGGAATATTATAAGCAGCATAATGAGGATGGCTGTTATGACAGCTGGCTGGAGAGATTCTGGATAGAAGAAACGCCGGATACAGAAACAGAAGAAAAGTACTATATGATGCGGATGTATGAGAAATTTGTTCAGGAAGGAATAATAGAAATCTATTACTATATTGATACTCCGTATAGTGGGATAAAACAGAAATTTTTGAATAAATGGTATCAGAAGTATAACCGTTCATATAAGAAAGAAGAGGATGAGTATCTTTACATTGGTCAAAGGGGAATACCAGGTGATTTCTATTTTGGATATGGCGATTTTTATGAACCTATAGATAGTCCAAGAAAATCTGCATGGTGGAAGCTGGTTAGTCATGTGCTGGAAACAGAAAAATTAAAATAAAAAAGGAGATTTAAAAATTATGCAGATTGAAAAATTAACAGAAGGTGAAGAAATGGTAATGAAGGCAGTATGGGACTGCAGAAAGGAGCCGGTTTTATCAGAGGTATTAGAAAGGGTAAATGGTGTTTATGGAAAAGACTGGAGACCACAGACAGTTTCTACGTTTCTTGCAAAGCTCGTTCGAAAGAATTACCTGAAGCTGCAACGTAATGGGAAAACATATACTTATAAAGTACTGGTAAAGGAAGATGTATATAACAAAGAGCAGTTAAAGCGGTTGTATATTTTCTTATATAAAAATAATAAGGAGGCGGTAAAACAGGATTTGGAGACATTGTAATAAAACAGGAAGATATTTTTTGTCAGGGAAGCAGATTAAAGCTGCTTCTTTTTTTATGCAGAAAGAGGGTGGAAAATGTTTAGCATAAAAGGAACTAAATATACTGAACAGTTCAAAATATTGAATGACTGGCTTAGTGACAATTTTGCAGATGGAAGCGTAAGAGCTGTTTTTACTGAAGAAAACCATGCAAAGATTATTAACCAGAGAGGACGTGCTATGCCGGTAGAAATTCAGGATGGGAGAGTGATTGACTATAATGCATATTATTCTCAAAAAATGAAAGAACTTGAAGATATGATAGCAGAGGTAATGGAGCAGCACAAGAAGGCGGTAGAGAATGTATCACAGACATATAGACGTAGTGATTTTCAATCCCTGAATTCAAAATTTGATTCAGCCCTTCAAAAGGGAGATGAATTGATAAAACTGCAGAAAGAGCAGACAAATCTACGGATAGAAAAACTTCACAAAACACAATGGGATATATTTTTAGTAAATGATGACTGGGTTCCGATGGAGCAGCCCCGTCAGCTTTCTTCAGAATATTTTGACAATCAGGATATTCAAGAGGTGATTCTGTATTATCAATTAGATGAAGAAGCAAGACAGGAAATCGTTACGGATTTATCTTATATGGAGAAAATGCAGTACGGGATGCCTGACCGGTTTTATCTTGGTAAAGTAAATGGAAAGAGAGAACTGATAGCAGGTGAGGATTTTATGGATCATGAGTTATTCCATTTCAGTGGAGATGCAACAAGATCATATGAACTTGGATGCTCTGCTTTAAAGAAAATAGCAGAAAATATTTATGATTACGATGATGTGGTTTCACTTACAGTAGACGAACAGCATTTGAATCATGAAGCCAGGGAGTCGGAAGGAAAGGGGTGTTTGTATGAGGCGGCTGTGGAAAAAGCTTTAGAAGCAGCAGAGATAGCGGAACCGGAATTTGAAATGGAGATGTAGGAGGTGGAGGAAATGCATAACGTGATTCTACAGGAACAAATGGATAGGATCGTGAACACAGAAGGGGCTAACCTGAAATACGCATATATAAGGGCAGATATAGCAAAATGTTTTACCAGAGCAGATTTTTCAGGAGCCACGTTTCATGATATTAAGATGAAGGATGCGACTTTTACAGAATGTGATTTTTCAGGGGCAACCATAAGGGCAGATATAACCAATGCCAGATTTGTAAGGTGCAATTTTGAAAATACAACGTTCCAGCATACCCATATTTTTGATTGTGAAATGAAAGAAAATAATTTCGAGCAGGCATTGTTTGTAAGATCATCCGTCAGGCAGTCAGAATTAAGCGGCAATAATTTTCTGATCATGCAGATGCAGGATGTCAATATGAGTGATATATCAATCCGGGAGCCTAATGATCATACAGATACCATACGGTTTGGATTACCGGGAGGAACACGTGAGGAAATTGATAAAATGAAAGAGCGCTGTATCGATGAATTGTCAGGAGTAGCGGAGATATATAGGGAAAGTGATAAGATTAAGGAATCACAATTGGACAAGGCAGTTGAGGAAGCACTGGAAGCAGCCATGGTACAGGAGCCGGAATTTGAAATGGAAATGTAAAGGAGGAAGCAGAGATGGCAAAGACAAGATTTTCAATTAACAAGGAGACTTTGGTGGAGGAGCATGAGGATGGACAAATCTTAACAAGGGTACCGGGAAGCAACATGGAGTACTATCTGCTTTTTAATGAAGATGATGTTCTTACGGACGATAAGGAAACCATAATAATTGAATGGGATTCGGATCAGGAACTGAATATTCTGCCAAGACTCCGTGGTGAAGATGGAAAAACAAGAAGACCTACTTTAAAAGAAGCCATAGAATCCCGCCAGGATCCAATGACATCCATTCCTGTAAAAGCATCCGAACTTTATGATGAATACTATTATTATGATGAAAGCAAGGATCCGGAGCAGAGGGAAAAAGAGAAACGTATTCGTGAACAAAAAAGACGGGAAGCATTGGAGCGGTCAGATAATGCAAAGAGCCGGATACAGAAAGCAAAAGATAATGAGAACAATACAAAGAAGCAGAAGGCAGATAAAAAGGTTGAAAAGCAGCAGCCGGAAAAAGAAGCAAAGCAGGAGAAACCACAGACACCGGCAGAAAAAATGGAGGAGCAGAGGGCACAGATTAAGCATTATTCCAAACAGCAGTTTAGAGAAATCATGAAGGGTACCAGACAGAAGCTGGATACAAATCTTTACAGGAATGTAGATTTCAGCCATAAGCAGATGAGAGAACTGAGGCTTTCTATGAAGGCGGGAAATGATATAACAGGATATAACAGCCCCCATATATCAGCTAAGCATATGAGGGAATTGAGGATTGGAGCTAAGCGGGGAGTAAAGCTGCAGCTGGAAAACTTAAACCAGTCCCTTTACAATGCGGAACAGATCCATGAGCTCCGTTTGGGTTTTGAAAAGGGACTGAATGTAAAACATTATGTGGATCCTGCATATGATGCTATGAAGATGAGGGAAATCCGGTTAGGGCTTCAGGCTGGACTGGATATAGAAAAAATGACAGACATACATATGACTGCAGAGCAGATGCATGCTGTCAGGCTCCGCATGGTTTTGGAAAATATAGAGGAGATCTTAAAAAGAACCTTTGAAGATATCCGTTCGTGGATGAATGAAAAGATAGAGAATGCTGCGGAACATTTAATAGCAAGATACCAGAACCGGCAGCCTATGACGGCAGAACAGATAAAAGATGCCAGAATAAATGAGGCAGTAAAAGATATAAAGGATCTGCTGTTCCAGTCAGAAACTATTTCGGAGACAGCCTACAAGGATAAAGGATTGGATGAAGAAATAAAAAAATCTATCGCAGACTGGAAGGATTATATGGAGAAGCATCCGGAGCAGGAGGCAGAGACAGTATCAAAGGAGGCTGCGAAGGATGTATGTAAAGCAGCAGATGTAGAACTGGAACAGCCAAAAGAAAAGGTGGTTAATATTAGTGAAAACAATAAAGCAAAAACGCTGGAAGAAGCGGCAGAAGAAGCAGTAGAGGAAGCAATACAAACAGAAGAGATAATGGAAGAAGAAACTTTTGAAATGATGCAGTAGGATGACCGGAGTATACATATGTATGCTCCGATTTTTATTCTGCGGGAAAGGAGGAAGTGAAATGGAATATGAGATATTACATGGCATACAGATGAAAGCAGGGATACCGCATATGTTTGTAATTCATCCAAATGGGGACTGCGGATGGAATCCGGTTAAGAATAATAAGATCCAGCTTACAGCATACCAGGAACATGAAACAGAAATGGAACTGGATCCAGGTAATTTATTGCACAATGTGGATTTTACAAAGCTTCCTGATTTTTTTTACAACGCACCAAAACTGAAGCAGTCTGATATAGACCGCATATCAGGGGGTGACCATATAGACCTGTCCTACACATACATAAACAACCTGTGTCTCCATGGGGATTTTAACAATGCGAATTTTAAAAGGGTACATATTTCCCATTGCAGAATTAGCGATGCAGATTTCATTAATTCTAATTTTGAGGAAGCCATTATGGATACAATAGAATGCTGTGATTCACAATTCATACATAATAATTTTACCCATGCAATATTAAAAAATTGTGAATGGAAAGACACGGTAATGGATTCCAATCATTTTTCGGGGAGCAGGTTTCAACAGGCATCTTTTGGAAGATATTCAGTAATAAAGGATAATTCTTTTCTTCATACGTTTTTTGAAAAAGTAAATCTTGGTCATGCGGATATCCGGGGAGAAAACCGGAATGTGGATACAATTAAATTTTCCTCTCAGGAACGGGAAATTGCAAAGAATAAACTCTTGAAAAAACTGCAATCATCTGCAGGTCAGAACCAGGGGGCAGAAATGCAGGATATTCCCCTTAGGGAGATTGACTGGAACAAAGTGGATATCATATATGAATACGAAAACAGTCAGAAGATACCGTTTGAACAGCGTATGACAGAATGGTTTGGTGATTATGATCTGGCAGTGCCTAAACCAGGTATTTCTTTGATGAAATTCGAAGAAAGGTATGAAATGGCAGCTTATAAAGAGATATGGAAAGAACAGCCTGAAGGAGAGAATAAGATGGAAAGGTCAATAGAAAAAGCATTAGAAAATGTCATGGCAGATATGAGTGTTTTTGTGCCGGAAATGGGAATGGAAATGTGAGGAGGTAAGATATGGGAAATCGTTTATTTGTAGATTTGGACGGCACTTGTGCCGTATGGCAGCCGGTTGCGGAGGAAGAATTGTTTGAAAAAGGATATTACAGGAATCTTCCGGAGTATGAAAATGTAGTGGCGGCCGTAAACCATATAGTGGAAGCGCATCCGGAGATAGAAGTTTTTGTTTTATCCAAATATTTTACAAACAGCGAATACGCATTAAATGAAAAGGATGAATGGGTGTCAGAGCATTTACCCGGCATCGATAAAGCACACCGGGTTTTTGTACCGTATGAAATGGATAAACGGGACATGATACCGGATAAACTGCAGGAAACGGATTATCTGCTGGATGATTACACTAAGAATTTTGATAACTGGCAGCCACCGGCAAGGGGTATTAAGCTGTTAAACGGTATTAATCATACGAAGGGGACATGGCAGGATAACCGGATATCACTTATGAGAGAGCCTAAGGATTTTGCAGAATGTCTGGTAAATATAATAACAAAGGGGGAACAGGTTCGGGACAGACCGCCTCAGCATGAGAATATAAGGCGACCGGTACAGGAGAACCAGGAGGAAGCATATTCCAGAGTGCTGGATGAGATGATGGCGGAATGTGAACCACCGGAACCAGATTTTGAAATATAGCGATAAAAGGGCAGAGAAATCTGCTCTTTTTTAATTTGTGCAGGAAGGAGGCGTTTAATATGGCGGGACAGATGAAAAGATTTACAGATGAACAGATTGAACGTGCTAACAGGGTTGATGTTGTGGAATATGCCAAAAGCCAAGGGATGGTGCTTAAACGAAGTGGTTCATGGTATACCGCACAACATACGGGTGGATTGTATTTTCATCGGGGAGCAAACACGTGGCATTGGTTTACACTTGGTAAAGGCGGAAGAGGTGCTATTAAACTATGTATGGAGGTGGAAAATAAAACATGGATAGAAGCGGTTAAGACGTTGCTAGGCGAGGATATGGAACCAATCCGGCATACACGCGACTGGAAACCGGAACCTGAGCCGCCTAGAGAGTTTCAGCTTCCAGATAAGAATGATACATACCGCCATGTGTTTGCATACCTTACGAAAAGCCGTGGAATTGATCCGGGGATATTGAAAGAAATGGTAGATAAAGGATATGTCTATGAAAATACACAAAAAAGCTGTGTGTTTGTAGGAAGAGATAAGGAAGGAACTGCAAAGCATGCTTCTGTGCGTTCTACCAATTCATACGGCAAAGCTTTTAAGCAGGATGTGCCAGGCAGCCAGAAAGCGTTTTCTTTTTCTATATCCGGTACATCCGGAACATTAAATGTATTTGAAGCCCCTATTGATGCACTGTCTTATATGAGCCTGCAGAAAGTTTATGGCAAACAGGTAAATGATTCCTATGTAGCATTAGGCGGTGTTACGGATAAGGCATTGGATAGATTTCTGGAAGATTATAAGGATATTGAAAAGATAAGGGTGTGCACAGATAATGATCCGTATCTGAATCCTGTATGGAAAGCAGAGGAAGATCTGAAGGAAATAATAATGAGTATTGAGAAGGTAAATAAGGCAAAGGAGACGGATGATAGTATTTTATTCCGCACATATCCTGATTATTCAAGGTTTGTTGATGGAAATAAGGAAGCTTCAGTAAAGTATGCTGAATTTCCTAAAGACCAGCTGACACTGTCAGATGAAGGTATATATACTGTTGATATTGCTGGAGAGCAGGAATATACACTGTATGAATCCATAAGTGATTATGATAAGAATATTGGAGAAAAAATATCAGGCAGAGAGTTATATAACGAGCATTTTTTTAAATTACCGGCAGGAGAGAGAGCAGCAAACTCCATTTACGGAAAGTATAGGAATAAATATAAAGTAACCAGACATCGACCAACAAATAAGGATTTCAATGAGGATTTGGTGGCTTACAGAGCGAAGGAACGTAGTAAAGATGAAAAGGAGGTGCAGGAAGAACAGACTTCCATAGAGGAACATGAAAATACTGCAAGGGAGCAGAAACAACCGGATGTACAACAGGAGAATGTTCCAGAGGAATTTTCTATTAAAGGAACATGCGAGATCTTAGTCCTATGTGATGATAAGGAAGATGTTCAGGCGTACCGGGATATCAATGTAAGGAATTACAAGGCAGAATTCAATGTGGATTATGAACCGGATGAATATTATCTGGCATACAGAGATACAGGTCAGGTGCAGTCATTTATAGAACGCAATCCGGATATTAAAAAATTATGGATCTGTACCGGCAGGAACACCGAAGGGGCAAAAAAAGCTGAAGATATCATTAAGGCTTTTGGCCAGAAGATGGAGTGCTATAGGGAAAAGCCGAAACTTTGCCGGTTTTCGGAAGATCTCGCAGAAATGAATCGTCTGGAACCGCTGCTGGGCCAGATAAATATTCAGGAAATTCAGACTGCCGATATGGCAGTTGGAATGGAAATGTAGATTTATAAAATAGTCTAAGTGATTTCATTGACGAAAGGATAATTCTATATTATCATGTGATTATAGGTTAGGGAAAAATCCGGAGGGAGTGATAAGAGATGCTGGATAAAGAGGATATTGCAATAATGCGTGATGTTGTAAGAGACGTTGTTGATGACAGGTTAACAAAGTCAGAAAATCTGGTTTTAGAGGAAGTGGGAAGAATTCAGCAGGTGATGAATTCAGATATGGAAAAGCTTCAAAGAAATATGGAAGAATTGAAGCAGTATTATAGAATTGCGAAGCTGGAAAATGATAATACATCCATATTACTGAAAATGGTTGAAGAATTGACCAGAAGGATAGAAGAACTGGAAAAGAAAACTGCATAAGCTTATATGAGAATGGTTGTCTGTATCTGCAGGCAGCCATTTTTTGATACAGAAGCTGACGGAGTGTAGTTTTGTAATCTGCCACAGGTTTTTCCTTCAAAAAAAACCGGGAGTGCGAAGCACTCAGGGGCAAGCTTCCTGTTTGTGGATACATTCGTGTCACGAATGTCCCCGCAAACAGCTTGCCAGGGTGTTCCCCCTGGACCTCAATACTTGGGAAGTGTCCCAAACCCTCACATATAAAATATAGAATAAGTCAACTTGATAAATGGGATAATTATGGTATAATAAAACCATGCAGGAAGGAGGAATTGATATGCCGCAGATTATTCCAATCAAGGATTTAAAGAATACAGCAGAAATATCAGAGATGTGCCATGCTGTTTCAGAACCGATTTACATTACAAAGAATGGATATGGAGACATGGTACTGATGAGTATGGAAACATATGAGGCGCATTATAATAAAGAGAGAATCTACCGGGAACTGGAAATATCAGAACAGCAGATAAAGGAAGGCAGGGTGCTGGATGCAAAAGAAGCATTAAACACGTTAAGGGAGAAATATGACTTATAAGGTAGTAGTTTCACAAAGGGCAAATGAACAGATGGAAGAAATTATTGCTTATATTATACAGAAGCTTCAGAATAGGCAGGCAGCAAAGGCTGTATATGATGATATCATGAATGCCTATGATAAGCTGGAATATATGGCAGAATCCACAGCTTTATGTGATGATCCATATCTGGCTGTAAAAGGATATCGTAGGCTGGCATTGGAGAGACATAATTATATTCTTTTATATCAAGTGGACGGAAACATAGTTTATGTGAACGGCATCTTTCATATGCTGGAAGATTATCAGGAAAAATTAAAATAAAAAAAAGAAACGGTTATCTGTATCTTACAGACAGCCGTTTTTTTATGCAAAAATTTAGGAGGTGATGCAAACCTTTGGACGTGAAAAAAGCAGATATTCATTTCAGGATACCAGAGAAAGAAAAGATGGTGATAGAGCAGGCGGCAGAAGCAGCCGGAAAGAAACTGTCTGAATATGCCAGGGATGTCCTTCTTGCTGCTTCGGATTATACAGTAACAGATACTGCAGATGCGGAGAAAGAACCGCTGCAAAGAACAGAAGGCAGCAGAAACAGGGATATACACATCCGTCTGACAGAAGAAGAACTGAAATATTATGCAGACAAAGCGGAAGAAGCAGGATGTTCCATATCTGAATATATAAGGAGGAGTGCCAGCGGAAATGAAATCCGCATCATACCCGGTCTGAAAGAAATGTCAAAGCAGATAGCAAAGCTGGGGGTTAATGTGAACCAGCTGGCTGTCCTGGCACATCAGGGCAGGATCAAAGAAGCTGATTTGTTTTCCACAAATGATACATTGAAGCAGATATTGCAGCAGCTTGTGAAATTAAATAGGAAAGGGTAAGGGTGGCAGACATCGGAACAATAACATTTTTTAATGGGAAGAGCAAGACGAAAGCCGGTGCCGGATACCGTGGATACCATACGCTGGATTCCCTAAAAAGGGTTCTTTATTATGAGACAAAGGAGGAGAAAACAAAGCCGTGGCTGATCGGCACATTGAACTGTAATGCTGCTACAGCTTATGAAGAAATGGTCTTGTGCAAAGAAATGTACGATAAGGCACAGGAGGATGGAAAAAATAGGATGCTGATTCATTTTTCACAGAATCTGGTAGAGGGTGAAACAACACCTGAGACAGCACATGAGATAGCGGGAAAACTGGCACAGCACCGTTTTTTTGAAGGGTTTCAAGTTGTGTATGCAACCCATTTGGATACAGGCAAGCTGCATACACATTTTGTGATCAACTCGGTAAGCCTGGAAGACGGGCATAAATGGCAGCTGTCTGCAAAGGAACTTCAGGAACTGAAAGACTATTCAGATTCCATCCTGCGGGAGTACGGACTGCATATTACGCAAAAAACGAGGAAAAAGGAGGAAGAAGCATATAAGTCACAGCACCAGATCAGGATGGAGAAGCAGGGAACTTCGTGGAAATATGAAACATACCTGGCGGTAAAAACGTGTATGGAGTTAGCAGCCAGTAAAGAAGAATTCATAAAAGCAATGAACCGGCTTGGATATCAGGTAGACTGGATTGATACAAGAAAGTATGTCACATTTACAGATCCGGACGGACATAAAATCAGGAATAAAAAACTGTATCCACAGGAAAAATTTTCGAAGGAGGCGATGGAAAAGCGTTTTGTACTAAATAAGCAGTATAAGGAGATGCAGCAGAAACAGGAAATAAATGAAGTGATGGATGCCGCGTATGGAATATTGAGGCTGGCAAACAGTATCAGCAAAAGTACAGGTAGCAGATATCCGTTACAGCAGATAGAAAAGGATTATTCCTCAGCAGCCGCCAGAAGGGAGCTTGCGAAGGAAGCAGAGAAAGGACGTGGTTTAGATTGGGAACGGTGACAATATGATAAAAAAGGTTTTGAAAGCAGTAAAGAAGGACAAGTCGATACTTCTGATACTGCTTTTTCTAATATGTCTGGTAGTTTATACAAATGTTTATATCGTAGCAGTACTGACAAGGACGATAGAGGCAACAGATTTCATATTTGGATGGAACGTGATACAGGAGGTAATTACAACAGAGAGCAAAATAAAAATTCTTTTTTGTGTAGTAGCACTGGAAGCAGCACTATATCTGTATGTGATGATGAATAAACCGAGTTACAGATCGAAGCTGATAGAGATTACACCGGAGATACATACACCTGCTCCGGCAGGGCAGAACCAGTGCGGCAGTGCAAGGTGGCTTAAGAGTAAAGAGTTTGACAAAGCATTTAAGAGCCAGTTTCTTCCGAAGGAAATACTGGAAAGGGATATCCATGAATTTGAAATATCTTCAGGAGGCTTTGTTCTTGGAAAGGCAGATACCGGAAAAGGGGAAAAGGTATATTACATTGATACGGATACCCATGTGCTGTGTATTGGAGCTACCAGATCCGGAAAGACCCGGTGCAGTGTACTGCCGACGATCGGTCTGCTGGGACTGGCAGGTGAATCTATTATAGCAACAGATGTAAAAGGAGAGCTGTATGATTATACCAAGCCCTATCTGGAAAACCTGGGGTATGAGGTATATGCGATAAATTATGATGAACCGCTTTATTCCGATCTGTGGAATTACCTGCAGGTAATTATTGATTTTGTGGATGCAGGGGATATACCGGCTGCAATAGATGCGGCATGGGATCTGACATCCCAGCTGGTAGGAGAAGCAAAAGGAGAAAAGATATGGAACGACGGTGAAGCATCCATGATAGCAGCGTCCATTATGGCAGTTGTCTATGATAACAGGGAAGCAGGGACCAGACATTTCCGGAATCTTGCCAATGTATATTATTTTCTGATTTATATGTGTAAACCTGTTACGGTTGGAAAGACACAGGTACTGCCGCTTAGTGTTTATGTTAATACTCTGGCAGATGATCATCCGGCGAAAGGGCTTTTGGGAGTATCGGATATCGCGCCGAGCAGAACCAGAAGTTCTTTTTATACGTCGGCAGTTATGACGTTAAAAATGTTTACCAATCCGTATATAGCAAATATGTCTTCAGCATCCAGTTTTGATCCTGCAGAAATGGGAAGAAAAAAGATGGCGGTATTTCTGATACTTCCGGATGACAGGACAACCTACCACCCGCTTGCAACACTGTTTGTATCCCAGGCTTATACTATTTTATCAAAGGAAGCAAAGAAGCGGGGAGGGAGATTGGAAAGGAGGGTAAATGTAGTGGCAGATGAGTTTGGTAACTTCTCGAAGTTAAACAACTTTGAACAGATGTTAACGGTAGGAGGAGGAAAAGGCATCCGCTTTTTCCTGTATATCCAGGGACTGGCACAGCTGGAGAAGAAGTATGAGAAAACTGGTCTGCGGATTATCAACGGAAACTGTGAGACCTGGGCATACCTGCAGACAGATGATAATGAAACATTAAAGGAAATCAGTGATAAGCTGGGGAAATATACAACGATGTCCTACAATACAAGCATGAATTCCAACAGTTCTGGAAGCAGGGTAACTTCCACAGGTTCATCGAATAACCTGATCGGCAGGGAGCTGCTGGCACCGGATGAAGTAAAGGAGATAAAAAGACCTTATACCCTGGTAACTTCCAGAAACCATCCGGCAATAACATATGATCCTGATTTAAGCCAGTGGTATTTCAATAAACTGTTTGGCATGGGGGATATGGAATATAACCAGAGCCTGCGTATGGAACGCCAGGCACAGCGAAGGAAGCATGACATATCCCAGAGGATAGAACTGTGGGGGATATGGGATGTAATACAGGATGTAATCAAGAGAAAGGAGAAGGAAAAACAGGCGAAGGCAGCAGCGGAACAGGCGGCAAAACAGATGTCAGAAGCGGAAGAACAGATGCAGTATGAAGATATGGCAATGTATGATATGGATGATGATTAATGCCCTGAAAATAGGCAGGGCTTATTTTTATGTAAGGAGGAAAAAATTATGTTAAAAAATGTTTTAGAAAAGGGTAAAAAGGGAATGAAGGCTGTTATGGCAAATGTGGTGGCGATATTCTATATGGTAATGCTATATAGTAATTCAGCTCTTGCGATCCAAAATAGTATTTATGTAACAGGTACTAAGAAACTTTTGAAGGATGGTTTGACAGCAGCTCAGGCTGTTGCAGCAGGTTTGGTTCTTGTTTTATGGGTTATATGGGAATTGAAAAAGAGGGCAGGTGAAGAGAATGAAGAACCGCAGTACAGTAAGAAACAAAAGTCAGCGATTATAGGATTGATTATAGTGGAAACAATTGCGACATTTTTCGGAGTGATTGGTGGTTACTATGGGATAACAATTAGCTGAAAGGGAGGTTGCATATGGGAGCAGAAATATTGAATGGCATACTTAAGGCAATTACAGCACAATTTATCAAAGAAATATCCATGGTAACAATAATATCTAATTTACTGGATTATGGAGGAGTATTTAATTGTGAACAGACAGTTAAACAGATGTTTGGAATTGATGTTTCTTCTATTGTGGTTGCAGTTTTTAAAATAGCATATTGGATGCTTATATTAAAATTTGTATGGAAAGGTTTTGATATTTATCTGCTAGGATTAGATGGAGATGAAGATTCTGATCCGATGTCTCTCTTTTTTAATTTTGTTAAAGCGTTAATAATATCGCTTGGGTTTGGTCTTCTTTTCGGGTATTTTACTAATATTGCATTTAACATATGCGATACAATTATGAAAGCGCTGCATACAAAGGTGGAGTTTTCAAATGCTTTGGATACGCTAAGTGTGATTGCTACATCATTGGTTATGGTAATAATGTGTGTGGTCTATTTAGTACTTGTAGTGGTGTTGACAGTTATGTTTATGCAAAAAACACTGGAATTGGTGATTTTAAGGATAGGAATATCTTTTGCTGTTTCAGGACTTCTGGATTCGGATGGAGGAGTTTTTAAGCCTTATGTAAAAAAGTTTTTTCAGATTAGTTTAACAATTATTTTACAGACGGTGTGCTTTAAATTAAGTGTAATGGCACTGGCAAATACCAATATGATTGGATGTATATCGGCGCTGGTCATGGCACTTAAAGCACCACAATTTTTATCTGAATTTATAATGGTAAATCAAGGTGGTGGTGGAAAATTACAGCAAGCAGTATATTCATATAGTATTTTGAGGAGCTTTTCAAAAAAGTAAATATGGAAAAGAGGTGCAACATGGGAAGTGTAAGACAGCTTATTATAGCAGTTCAACTGCTTGCAGGAGGTGTAGCAATATTTCGAGTTGTTTATCATATTATCATGCATCTAACAGATGATGATAAAAGGGAGAGAAACCGAAAAATCTCTAATACAATCAAGATGTTTATTTTAATAGAATTAATTGTAGGATTAGGGGAAATCATACAAAAATATTATAGTTAGGAGTGTAAGGACATTGGAGGAAAAAACAGGAAATGAGCTCTATATGCCATCAGGACTTAAGATGAAGAAAGAATATTTTTCAGGATTTGGAAAGGATGAGCTGATACCGACAGTGATAGCTGCTTTGGGATTTCTGATTGTGGACTGTTTTTTATTTTTAGGCGGCTGTAAAAATGTTGGATTATTATTTTTTGTTCCAGTTATTGGAGTCTCTTTGATTGGTATGCTTCAGGTAAAAGGGGAACTGAATCTGTCACCGGTAGACATTATAAATCTGGAAATCCAGTTCAGGAGGAGCCAGAAGTATTATCCATATATCGCAAAGAATGAATGGGAAAACATTGAATAGGGCAGAAGGCGGTCATATGAGTGGCCGCCTTTTTAATGAAAGAGGTGAGGTATGTGATCATATATATTTCGAGTAAGGAAAATGAAGGTCTGCTGGACAGGATGGCAGAGCAGCATGAATGGGATCTGCTGGCTGAGGTGATGGAAAAGGGCAGTTTAAATACGTTTATTCCGGAACGGCTGCAGATCATACAGGATCTGCAGTATATGGTGATTGAAAGAAGCTGTATAAGGGATAACAGCCAGCAGTTAAAGGATATGATGGAAACAACCCGGACAATGTGGGATACACAATTTGTCTTGCTGGAGGAAGAACTGCCGCAGGATGATGAGGGAGAATATCAGAAGGTTATTTACGAGGATCATATAACCATTTTATATAAATACCAGGATAATCTGGAAAGCAGCCTGGAATATCTTTTAAAAGGGGAGAAGATTCCGATAGAAGATATTTATAATGGGACATGGATTGGTGTAATGTCTTCCAACAGCGGGGCAGGGGCAACCCATGTATCCATCGGACTGGCAAATTTTATTCATCAGTATACAGAAAGCATCTGTTATGTGGAGGCAAATGAATCAGGGGACCTGGCGGCAATGGCAGATTTTTATGGATTTGAAAAGATAGAGGATAATCATTACAGAAGGGATGGAATGGATTACCGGCATATGGACATTGACCAGGAAAAAAGGTTCGTGATTCTCGATATGGGGAAATATTCAACTGCAAAACTGAATCTGTTTAACCAGTGTAAGGTAAAGATATTGGTAACAGATGGAAAACCTTACCGGATGGCGGATGCGTTAAATGTTCTGCGGTATATAAAGGATGAGGATACAAAGCTGTGGCTGAATTTCAGTAATTCTAAAGAATATGAGAAAATAAAGGAAGAATATCTGATTGATATGAACAATGCAGCTGGGTGTCTTGCCTGGCATGAAAATATGTTTAAAGATACAGATATTCTGTATCAGGAAGCTTTAAGGGCGTATATCAATGTCAGCCAGGCAAAGCAGTCGAAGATATCCTTTATTTTAAATCCGGATAAACTGAAAGGAAGAGGTAAGCACTCCTTCAGGACTGTAAAGAGTAAGGATAAGAAACAGGTAATTGACAAGCATGCAGAGCAATCCGTTGATTTAGAAGAACCGGGAATCCGGGAACAGGAAGAAGTGGCTGCTGGGCATGAGGAGATGGGGCTTCAGGAAGAAGAATTTCCAATTGCTGTAAGTGAAGAACCGGAAGATATATCTTTTCAATCTATCGCTATAGAGCCCGATGCAGATCAGGATCCGGATGCAGAAGAGGAAACATTACCGGATTATTCTGAAAATGCTAAGGATACAGAGCAGAAGGAAACAGTACAGGAAGGTATTCCTGAAGTGAAGAAACGGGTACCGGTAAAAAATAACCTGGTACTTTTTTTGGCGATTGGAGCAGCTATATGGGGAACTTTATCTCTGGTACCGCAGTTGAAACAGGTTGTACCGGATTTTCATTTCAATAACCCAGACACAGAGCAGGCGGCTGAATTAGTGGATGATGACCTGAATATTAATCCGGATATTAAAATATCGGTTCTGGAGGTGGAGGGGGCAGATGGATATGAGGTAAGCTATTCTACAGATAAAGATTTTGATAAAAAGACTACGGTGGTGGTGGAGGTGGAAACGGCAGATAAAGCAGTAGAGAGCCTCACAGCCGGAAAGACCTATTATGTGCGAGTGAGGGCATTTAAATTTAATGAAGATGGAACTAAAATATATGGCGAATATACGGAGGTGGAAAAAATTGAAACCTAAATTTGATGGTGTATTGATATAGAGCAATCTGTCCTTTTTTATATTTGTGGAATAGTATAGTACTTTTAAGCTTGTGACTATAGGCAGATAATTTCATATTACAAGGACTTGGGAGGGTGTAGATAACAATTTCTAATATAAACCAACAAAACATAATGAAAGAAAATAATTAATAAACTACGTCGTTAATTCGTTCGCTAAATAGAATAAGACCTGTGGTAATATATCCCTATCATAAATCCAGCTGGAAAAACACATGCTGATTAAAAAGTGCAGGTGTTAATGATCAATGTACGGGAAAAATAGCCTATTAAAACTATTGAGTGAAAAAAGTCTGACGTATAAACAATTAAGCCGAAAATCTGGAATTTCTGTATCATCACTATACTATATAGCGAACCAGGTTACGGATCCGAGACAGTCCACAATGATAGCGATAGCCCGTGCATTAGATATGGAGGTTGCTGATATTTTTAATTTGGATTGGAGGAAACAGGATGAGGGACAATTTGGAAGAGCTGGAGAAGATATTTGAAAGATTTCAGACCAGTGATATTCTGGATACTGAAAAAAATAAAATGCAGGGGATGTTTATCCGCTTCAGCGGGACCACAAACAGGGAAGAAGACTTTCAAATACTGGAACAGCTGGAACGGCTGATATATGTTAGTGAAAAGGAGGGATTTAAACACGGTTTTAAAGCCGCATATCGGCTTAAGCTTGGTAAGCGGGCCGGTTCTTCCGGTGAAGTTATTGATATAGATAGATACATAAAAAATGAATAAAATATTGGAAAAGAAACCTGCATAAAAAATTACAGGAAATACGATATAGAGAATACCCGCTTGTGAACACAGGCGGGTATTCCCATGTCAGAAATGTTTAGAATGATAGATTATTGATTCTTTTTTTTCCGGCCGGCTTTAAGCGGCATAAATAAAAGATGTACCGGAATTTCCAAAGCTTTGCTGATTTCGAAAAGCAATTCCATGGAAAAGGCTTGTACCTGGTTCTGGCTTTCGATACGGCTGATGTAGGTTCTGCTGACACCAACAGCATCAGCCAGTTGTATCTGCGTCATTCCTGCACGCTGCCTGTAAAAAGCAATGTGTCTTCCCGTGTCCAGAAAAAGGTTATGGTTTTCAGACGATGGGTACGTATTTGTTTTACTCATATTATTTTCCTCCTTTGTGAATAAAACTTGAACAATAACTACATTTGGATAATATAATCAACTGCAATAAAAGTAAATAGTTTTTTTGAAAAAAGTTGAAATGTCGATATAAAATTAACAAATATAAGGCGATTGTATTGTTAAATTTATCTGATTATTCGCTATGTGGGGACATTTATAAGTGCTTCTGGCTTATTGTTCAGGAAGCGGCTCAAAGAAATATTTTGGCGGCACATTTAAAATCCGGCAAATCATGAAAAAACGATCAAAAGAAATATGTGCATTCTGATTAGGGCTTTCAATGCGGCTCAGGTAAGTGCGGTCAATGTGAAGTTCGTTGGCAAGTTTCTGTTGTGTAAAACCTGCTTTTTTACGGAAGTAGGCAATGTGAATACCTAAATCAATATAATAATCGCAGTTTTCGAAGGTAATTAAATATTTTTCTTGTTTTGTCAGCATGAGCAGTACTCCTTTGTAAATTTCTTAGTTATTTAAAATTTAATATAAAGAAAGTAAAAGGTACATACTTGTTATCTAAAAGTAAACAAAAAAGTAATCTGACAGCTGACAAAAACAGATAGGCAACTTTTAAAGATGTGTAGTAATGGGCTGCATCTAACTTGGTTAGAAGGGGAAATGATGAATTTGATAGGCTGATTTATGTTTTTTATGCACCAATTTAATGATATGAATTATGAAGCATTTGCTAAAAAAGCAAAACAAGGAAGAAGCGGTGACTATATATAAGATTATGGAAGTGTGAGGAATTAATCCGCAAGATTATATAGATGAGATAGTAATACGCTACATTTTTTTCATAGAAAGAAAGATACAAATAGTTACTATGTAACATATGTTGTCAAAAGTTCTTGAAAAATGTATAATATACCCTTATTATAAACATAAGAAGTAAGATTACGTTAAATAAGGAGAATGAAATGCAAGGATTTAATATGACACATGAAACATTAGATATGAAGAAATTTATGGTGATAGTTAAGGGTAAGGATAAAACTGCGGAAATTGAAAAAATGGAATCTGGTTTGGAAAAAGACAAAATAGGTATTAAGTATTTCCATGGAAAGAAAATTTATCAGACGTCATGTAAAAATATAGAAATTTTAGAAAATCCAGAGTTAGTAGAAATAGGAACAAGCTTGATGTATATAGGTGATATGCCGGTGAATAATCCACAACTCATACTACGTTTCGGAAAAAATGTGAGGATTTGTGAAAAGGGAGGCAGGTATTTTACTGTTTCTATAGAACAAATAAAATTAGTTGATAGTGCTGTAAAGGGACAGAAGGGAGGATTTATAATAGATTATCTGAAGGATATTGCACAATATACAAAGACAGAAAATAATAGTGAATATAAAGTGCCATTTTTAAAGAATCAATTAGAGAATATGACGTTTGTACATCCAGATAGTGTACTGGCTGACTATCTGTTACAAAAACCAATTAAACAACAGCCGTTAGATGGAAAGGGAATTATTTTTCCATTTCAATTTAATCTTAGCCAGAAAAAAGCTCTTGAAAATGCTTTGACGCATTCCATATCCGTAATACAAGGACCACCGGGTACAGGCAAGACTCAGACAATTTTAAATATACTTGCTAATCTCATAGCTTTGCAGCACAAAAGTGTAGCAGTGGTATCCAATAATGGAGAGGCTGTAAAAAATGTGATTGAAAAGATGTCAAAAGAAGGATATGGATTTTTAGGTGCCTTGCTTGGGAGAAAAGAAAATAGAGAAAAGTTTTTTTGGGATATGCCGATTCCTCAGATACCAGAGGAATGGAGAGGTGTATATATGACTGAATGGATGTTAGAAAGGATAAAAGAGCTAGACCGAAAATTAACAGTTTTACAGTATAAGGAAAGGGAAAAGAAACAAAGACAGCAAGAATTAAGGGAATGGTGCTTGGAGCAAGAACATTTTGAAAAATATTATTTAAAAAAGGATATAGAGGGGAGTGTAAAACTTCCGTTATTTTGTAAAACACCTAATAAAATTATGTCTTTTCTTGCTGAAACAGCATTGTCTAAAGAATATACACAATACCGGAAAGGAATATATAAATTAGGATTGCTTTTTAAGTATGGTATTTTTGATGTAAAAAAGCTGGAAGTTCAAGAGATAGAAATCGTTTTAATGCTTCAGAAAAAATATTATCAATTGCAAATTAATAAGTTGAAAAATAGGATTAAAATGTTAGATAAACAATTAAAGAGAGAATCCTTTAATGATTTGTTAAAAAAATATCAAGAATTTTCAGAAGCTGTATTTAAACGGAGTTTATATGAAAGTCATAAAAAATATGAAAGCCCCGATTTTACAGTCAAGAGTTATAAACGGAGATTTGATGAGTTTAAAAGAGAATTTCCTATTATTTTAAGCACAACACATTCTTTGAGATCTTCAATACCTCAAAATTATTTGTTAGATTATGTGATAATTGATGAAGCCTCGCAAGTAGATCTGATTACAGCAGTGTTGGCATTTTCCTGTTGCCGTAATGTAATCATTGTTGGCGACATGAAACAATTACCACAGATTGTAGATATAAATATAAAGCAACAGATTTGTACGGAGGTGACAAATGAAGCATATGATTATTTTAAAGAAAATATATTATCATCTATACTGAAGTTGTATAGAAATACAGTGCCATGTACAACGTTGAGAGAACATTATCGCTGCCATCCCCAAATTATTGAGTTTTGTAATAAGCAATATTATGATGGGGAATTAATTGCCTATACAAAAGATGATATGTCAGAAGCCCCTTTGCTTTTATATAAAACTGCACAAGGTAATCATATGAGAGAACTTACATATGATAAAAAGAAAAAAGTATATAATCAAAGAGAATTAGATGTTATTGTAAAAGAGGTATTGGAAAATCAGGAATTAGAAAACAAAGAAAATATAGGTTTTGTTACACCATTCCGCATACAGGTTAGCAAAGCAGAGAGATTGTTGAATCAGGAAATTCAATGTGATACAGTACACAAATATCAGGGCAGAGAAAAAGATATTATGATTATGTCTACTGTATTGGATGAAACATATGCGGGAATAAAAAGACTTGAGTTCGTAGATGATCCACAGTTGGTGAATGTAGCGGTTTCCCGTGCCGTTAAACAGTTTATATTAGTAACAAACCATGATTTGTTTTCTGTAAGAGGCGAAAATATTTCAGCATTGCTACGGTATATGCAATATAGTACTTTAGATAAAAATGTGATTGAAAGTCAAGTAGTGTCAGTTTTTGATTTATTATATAAAAAATATTCCAGGAAATTATTGCGAGTGAAAAAGAAAATGGATATGAATGCACGATGGAGATCTGAGGAAGTTTTGAGGGTTTTGCTGGAAGAGATTCTTAGTCGGCCAGAATATAGTATGTATATATATGCACAGGGGGTGTTATTGAAAAATTTGATAAATGATGACAGCCAGTTTAGTGAAGCTGAAAAAACATATATTAATAACAGGGCTTCTGTGGATTTTGTGATTTATCACAAAATGGATAAAAGTCCGGTATTAGTAGTAGAAGTTGATGGATTTGCATTTCATGAAAATAATCCACAACAGTTACAAAAGGATAAAATGAAAGATTTGATTCTGGATAAAAATAGCATAGAACATATTAGGCTGGCTACAAATGGAAGTGGGGAAGAAGAAAAAATAATGAATAAACTATCGAGTAATAAAAAAAGTTGATTTTATGGAACTCATATAGTATAATAACTTTATGGAACTCGTTAAATGGAGGTGAATTTGTTGAGTCCAAGAACAGGAAGACCAAAGTCAGATAATCCTAAAAGTGTTGACATCAAAGTTAGGATAGAGCCAGATTTAAACTTAAAATTGCTAAATTATTGTAAGGAACATAACATAACTAGAGCTTCTGCAATACGACAAGGGATTGAAAAAATTTTGGAATAACAAAAATAGAAATGGTTGCACCGTCTAAAGTTAACAACCACTTCTATCTGTTCACCAGAGGTTATCCTGCTGATAAATCTATCATATCATTAAGGGTTTCCTCTTTCAAGCAAAATTTAATAATTGGAGGAAAAGAGTATGACAGATCAAATGGTCGCAGAGAAAGACATTCTGCAATTTATTGACAATGCATTCTGTGCAGCAGAAGCATTTGGATATGGAACAAGGAAAAAAAGCAGGGAATCCGAGAATACTATGGATGAATTGATGAAGTATTTGGAAACTTCCGGTATGACAGAAAACCAATGTTATGAAGTAGAACCCTTGGCAAGCGAATTGGCAAGGATAAGTCAGGATGAGGGATTTAAACGAGGTTTCTCCATTGCACTCCGTATTATGATAGCAGGACTAAATGATAATAATACATAAGGCATTTTTGTCAGTAGTTAAGGGGATAAAGACAATTTGAGATGTGACTATAAAGCAGAATTAATAGTTGTAATATATGTGAAGGTGTGATATAATAAAAGTAAGAAAATACAATAGATTGGAGGGATTTTATGAAGTATGCTTTGAAGAATGGATTATTTTTTGTTTTTGTAATAATAGCTATACTGGGAACCAAATTATATGTGAATGCAGAAATAGTCAGAAACTTGACTGGTGATAGTATAGATGGATGGGTATATGACTATAAGTATTGGGATAGATTTTCGTGGGCATATAGTGCATCTAAAACATATACGAATTATCCAATTGATATAACCTATGATGTGACCTATTGTTATGAGGAAGCATACAAGATGATAGAATTGGTGAATGCTGAGAGGAGAAAAGTGGGAGTACCGGAGATACAGGCTAAGGATGAACTGATGGATGTGGCGATGATGAGGGCTGCAGAAACCGCTGTTTACTGGAGCCATACAAGACCAGATGGTTCTAAATCTTCCTCAGCCAGTATATATTCACATGGAGAGAATATCTTAGCAAATACTTCATCTTCCAAAACTGCAAATGATTGGTGGGTAAATTCTTCAGGGCATTATTTCACAATGATAGATAATGAAATGGTATATGCAGGCTTTGGATGCGTAAAAGTGGATGATACGTATTACTGGGTACAGATATTCTCTTATCCAAACATTTATTATGAAGATGGTTATTATGGAAAGGATTCAAAGGATAACAGACCAGTACAGTGGGATAAGATGACACTAGGGAATCGGAGGGATTATACAGCGCCGTTTACGGCAAAGGTGAATCCCAAACTGATCACACTGAAAGCCACACATGAAAATGAATGGAGCGGTGAGGAATTGTATGCAGGGGAAGAGACGCAGGAAAAGGTTACTACGTATTATTATGATAAAAAATGGGATTTTGAATTTGAGGTGAAGTTATCATCAGACCAGTACGACGTTAAGGTTTTAACCCCGGAGTTATGTTCCTATCAGGATGGGAACATAAAGGCATTAAAGGCAGGGACAGCGAAGATACAGTTTACCCTGAAGGCTGACAGCAGCCTTACAACCGTGCTGGAGCTCCGGATTAAAGATGTTCAGGTAAAAAAGGGAAGCAGGGTGACAGCCGGGGATCATGAATACAGGATCACCAGCACCGGAAACAGGACAGTGGGCTTTTGCAAAGCAGGGAAAGATGCCATATCTGTAATAGTTCCGGATACAGTGAAGATACAGGGTAAGACCTACAAGGTGACTGCTGTTGCTGACAGCGCGTTTAAGGGCAGCAGGAAGCTTTCCAGCGTAACATTGGGGAAGAATATAACCGCCATAGGGAAAAACGCTTTTAACGGCTGTCCCGGGCTGAAAAAGATAACGGTAAAGACAACAAAGTTAAAATCCGTGGGAAAGAATGCTTTAAAAGGAATCCATAAGAAGGCAGTCATTAAAGTGCCAAAGAAAACTTATACAAAGTATAAAAAATTGTTCAAGGGAAAAGGACAGAAGAAAACAGTAAAGATAAAGAAATAGTACCGGATAACTGAATAGACAATAACAGGGACATATGCACATGCGTATGTCCTTTTTATATAGATGGGGCAGTGTATACTGCTCTTTTTTTATGGAAAGGAGGCTTCCATGCCGTAAGGGTGGAACACAAAAAGACTTAGACTAAAAGGAGATATGGAAACATGAAATGGAAAACAGGAATGAAGCGTTGGACTGCGTGGGTGATGGTACTAGTGATGTTATCCGGCCTGGTGCCTGGCAGCATCCATACCGTATATGCAGAGGAAACAGAAGTAACAACCGAAACAGAGGCAGAGGAAACGACTGAAGAAGCTGTGAAGACAGAGGAGACAGCAACGGAGGAAGGTAAAACAGAAGCCGTGACAGAAGAGGAAGTACAAGGGACAGAAGAAGCCGTGACAGAAACTATCCAGGAAACAACGGCAGAGGAAAAAACAGAGCCTGCCACAGAGCAGAACGCCAGGGAAGATACCCAGGAAAACACGGAGCAGAAGATGCCGGGGATGAATGATTTTGACACATGGGAAGAAGACAGCGGGCTTCAGGAGGAAGGGATGGAAGTGCTCGAAGCCCCCAGTGACTACCTGATCTGCAGTGACGGTTCATGGTCAGGCGGCACTGTCTGGTATGTACAGCCGGGGAAAAGTAAACATTACATCTTCTGCCTGGAGAAAGGTGCCACCATGTACCATGCAAAATATACCGGGGAACCGGTGTACGGCTATTCCGGGAAATCTGCTTTTAAGAAGGCCGTGGCACTGAACTTTTTCTATAAGACCAACGGAAATGCATGGAGCGGCAAAAAGAATTACGGGCCGGTGCAGGAAGTGATCTGGGATGAAACAGGTTCGGATACGGCAAAAAAGCTTACCACGTATATTGACCATGCATGGAAGCTGGCCAGCCTGAATTCAGGAAGAAGCTCCGGCGGCACCAGCTTCAGCAGTAAGTTACAGCCCATCGCAAAGTCTTCCGCAGATTCGGAAGCAGCGAGGAAGAAGATGATAGGCAGCTTTTCCAGAACAAAAACAAAGGTAAAGGAAGGGGAACAGACGCAGATTAACCTCGGATGTGATGCATGGCAGTATTTCGCTGATGGCGGCTATGGCAGTGACGGACTGGCCACAGGGGGGGAATCCTCCGGCATAACTGTCACCGGTGTATATGACAAAAACGGAAAGGCAGCGAAGAGCACGGCATTTGTGGATGACAGGGGGCACCTGCAGGTAACTGCAGTAAAGGAAACAGGGAAGACCTATGACAGGAGCAACCCGCTTACGGTCATCATGAAGGTGAATTTCAGTTACCAGGGCGCAGATAAGATAGAGTACTTAAAGACAGCGGAAAAGGTGCAGAACCTTGCTTATTCTGCGGATTTTGGCATGAACGGATATTTTGCCCTGCAGGTGTATGCGGAACCGGATATCCCAGGTGAAAAGGAGACTGAAGTATATATCAACAAAGTGGATGAATACGGGCTTCCGGTTTCAGGCTGTACCTTTGAACTCTCGAAGCAGGAAGCATTGGGAAAGTATATTATAATAGATAGAAAGATAACAGAGGAAAATCAGAAAATCTTTTTTGAAATAGAAGAACCAGGTTCCTACCGGATCATGGAGACAGGCGTGCCTTCTGATGATTTCCAGATCAATCCGACGGAGTATAAATTTACGGCAATGTTGACGATGGAGGGCAAGGATTCCAGGCTGGTGATCATGGGAGCAGGGGAAGGGGGAACAAATCCTGACGGTTCAGTAAGCTATACCTTTGCCTGCGAAAACAAATTTAATTCCGGCAGTGCAGAGATCGTCAAATATGGAAAGGTACTGACCGGATACCGGAACGGTAAGTTTGTATATGAGACAAGAACCCTTCCGGATGTAGGCTTTACCTTTTATGCAGCGGAGAACATTTATGCCAACAGCACCCTTGTATTTCAGGCAGGGGAGAAGCTTACGGATAAGGAATGGGGAAACTCCCATAAGGCAGTGATAGGACAGAAGACAGATGCCTCCGGACGTCTTGCAGTTTCTGACCTTCCATCCGGCAGCTATTACTGTGAGGAAACCGTATATCCGGCAGGGGTCAGCAAGCTGCCAAGGAAATATTATTTCCAGATCGAGGCAGGAAAAAACGGTCTGATAAACGAAGGGGAAGGTGGTATTTACAACGAGCAGGCATCTGCCGTATGCCATGTCTATAAGGTGGACCATGATACAAATAAGCCGTTAGGCGGAGGAGAATTTACCCTGTACGCAGACGTGGCAAATACAGATTATGACGGTAATGCTATTTTTGGCAAAGCAGACACGGTACCGGCAGTTGTAAGCAGGAATCTGGCAGCAGGAGAGGAGACGGCAGAGGAAGGCAGATGGGTGCCTCTTAATAAGGTGACTACCAGGGCAGATGGAATGGCAGAGTTCGGGGACATTCCGGCAGGAAGATACCTGGTCACGGAGACAAAGGCACCGGAGGGGTATGCCCTTGCGGAGGAAAGCTATATCTTTACCCACAGCTATGATACAGAGCAGGGAGCCAGCGGCTATAACTTTGAACATACCTTTACGGATGTCCGGGCAAAGAAGTTCAGGATATTGAAGCATGCACAGGAAGCAGTACCGGCACATCCGGAACAGAAAAATATGGATGTCTACATTTATGAAGAGAGGAAGGCGGCAGGTGCTGTATTCGGCATTTATGCAGCAGAGGATATCCATAATACATCAGGAAGCACGGTATATGCAAAAGATGCACTGATCTCGGAATGCACGACCAATGAAGAGGGCATTGCGGAATGGAACGGCGGCTTTTATGCCGGAAAATACTATTTTAAGGAATTGAGGACCCCTGATGACAGCAGATACATACTGGATGATACAAAGTATCCTTTTACGGTATCCGGTGAAAGCAGCGGTGCCTTAAATGAAGCCCCTGTTATAAACAAGCTTTACCAGGGTTCCATTCAGGTGATCAAGACAGATGGTAAGACAAAAGTACCGCTGGAAGGAGTGGAGTTTGACCTTCTGGATGCCGGAAAGAAGAAGCTGGGAAGCTTCGTAACGGATAAAAACGGGGAGATTCATATCAATAACCTTCCTGTGGGGAATTATTATATAAAAGAAACAAAAGCATTAAAGGGTTACAGGATGCTGAAGGATATGGAAGAAGTAGTAATCACGAAGGATGAACTTGAACATACTGTGGAACTGGAAAACAACAGGAGTGATACCAGTATTACAATAAGGATAGATACGACCATAACAGGCAGCGGTCATGTAAAGACCGGGGATAGTGGGCTGTTTGGATTTATCATGCTGCTGTTTATGATAAGCAGCATTGGTTCCGCATTCTTCCTGAAGAAGGCAGGATATCGTTCGTGGGATAAAACAAAAAGCAACCGCACTGGGCGGTCACTTTTGGACAGAATATTGCATCATTTAGAATCCGGAAGAGGTTCAAAGAAGCACTTTGGTGGTACATTTAAGATCCGACAGATGGTGAAAAAACGTTCAAAGGAAATACGTGCATCCTGATTGGGGCTTTCAATGCGGCTCAGACAAGAGCGGCTGACACCAATCCTGTCTGCAAGCTTTTGCTGGGTAAAACCGGCTTTTTTCCGGTAGTAGGCAATGTGGATACCCAGGTCCAGAAAGAAATCGGTGTTTTCAAAGATCATTGAATATTTCTCTTGTTTTGTAAGCATAAAAACGCCTCCTTTGTATAAATCTTAGTTATTTCAAATTTAATATAAAGAAGGCGAAAGGTATATACTTGTTTTCTAATAGTGAACAAAAATGTATGCTAAAAGATAACAAAACAGAGAAAATGCAGTTTTAAATATATTTAAGAAGAAAAGGAGTAAGAAGATGAAAAGAACAGGAAAATGTGTCCTGACATTTATGGTAGTGGCAGTCATGGTGACTGCCATTTTGTCTGTAAATGCTGTGGATGCGAAAGAAGCGGATGAAGGTATAAAGGAGATATATAAGACAGAGCTTAAAGATGTGGAATATGAAGGGGAAATCTACACATATGCTTTGCAGAAACAGTATGAGGTGACAGATAAAAACTGGGAACCGGAATTTGAGGAAGAACTGGGCGGCAGAAAGCTAGATCAGGTGGACTGCCGGATTATCGATACCATACCGCAGACTAAAATATTGGAGAAAACAAAGGAATATAAAAATCTTTTAAAGAAAGATGAGAACAAGGTAAAGGATACGATTGAAGCGGATGGGAATACATACACGCTCACGGATATCACATGGTCGGAAGAACCCAATATCGAGCATGTCAGCTATACGCAGGAGCTGGGCAGTTTCCCGTCAGAACCGGAGCATGCGGATACTTACAAATATACCTATACATCACCGGCCACTAAAAAGGAAAATACCGTCACGCTTCCATTCGCCAGAATAGAACATTCAGAATATGGCTGGATAGACGGGTTTACGGCTACAGTAACCTTCCATAACTTGGATGGAAAAGTATTTAATCTGGGCGGTCATGAGTTTACCTATGATCCGGACAGACTGGAGCTTACGGAAGCAGATTATGAGGAACTTGTACGGATGTTAGGCTATGATACATCAAAATACCGTCTTACCGGAGCTTCCTGGAGCGGCAAGCCTTATAAGGATAAGAATGGCGGGAAAAACCGGGATGCAAAGGCATATGGACAGCAGTATGGAGCATCTTTTCGTGCAGTTTATGAAGATGATATTGAAAATGGAAAGATGTATGCCGCCCATGCAGTTTACACCTGCGAAGTTGAGGTGCCGGAAGAGGAAGCTGCTCCGGCTTATATCATGCAGGCAACGGCATATTATAAAAATGCCGGAGTGTGGACAAATATCATCACCTTTGTTACGAAACATAAGACTGTTTCGGCAGTGTCTGCCGGAATCCTGCTTCTTTTCATAATCCTGGCAGTGGCAGCTGTTATCAGAATGAGGAGAAAAAAGACACCGGAAACAGGCGGGAAAACAGATGTATAGCAGGTTTTTTGGATTTGGGGCATTTGCAATCGGCTGCTATTGTCTTATCATGTCATTATTATTGTATGAAACAGAGAATAGTGGAATGGATGGTAATGTGGATACTTATATTTATATCATGGTTGCAATTGTAACGTTTGTGGTGGCAGCAGTTTCCTTTATAGTGATGATCGTAAATGATATACGGATTCATAAACAGGATACATACCGGTTTGACGGTGTGGATAAGGGAACTGACAGGCTGTCTTCCGGACATGACCGGTTGTCTTCAGAGCATGACAAGCTGTCTTCAGAACATGATAAGCTGGGAAGGGATTTAAGTGAAAAGATTTATGATATCGGTATGCGGCAGGAGGTGATGAAGGACAAGGTTTTTGAGTACATAAGCAGGGAGGATGGAAGAAAAGAAAAAATGGCAGTTATTCTGCCAGAACAGGAAGTGTTGTCCCAGATCCAGGTTTTATATGATAAGATTTTAGCTTTAAATGATGAGAATACAAGATTAAAGTATGAAAATCAGAAGTTAAGGAAAGAATTAAATCATATGCGTAATGATGCTCTGAATAAAAAACAGGAGCAGTATGAAACGGATCAGATGATGGATTATGAAGATTTTGGCATAGATGAAATGGATGAATGGGAGCGATGATCATCTGATAATATTATGAATAAACTGGGCGTTCTTCGGAGCGTCCTTTTTGATTGGAGGAAAAGAATATGAATAAAGCAATATTAATGGGACGTCTTACAAGAGACCCGGAAATAAGATACAGCCAGGGCGAAAATGCCATGGCAATCGCAAGATATACATTGGCAGTAGACAGACGGTTTGTGAAAGATAATCAGCAGTCAACAGATTTTATCAGCTGTGTCTGTTTTGGCAAAAGTGCTGAATTTGCGGAAAAGTGGTTAAAGCAGGGAACGAAGATCTGTATTGCCGGCAGGATACAGACAGGAAATTATACCAATAAAGAAGGCGTCAAGGTATACACTACAGAGGTTGTGGTAGAGGAACAGGAGTTTGCTGAAAGTAAAAAGTCTCAGGAAGGGGATTCTGGCAGACCAACACCCAGTAACGCTGATGCAGACGGATTTATGAGTATTCCGGAAGGTGTAGAGGATGAACTGCCATTTCAGTAAATAGAATAAAGTCATATTATAAATATAATTATTGAAAATGAAGGATGATTATGGTAAAATGGAGGTGATATTAATGTATGACTTTTTACTGCAGGAGAAATGGTGGATGAAAGAAATTATAGCGGCAGTATTGACCGCCGGGGCAACACTGATAGCGGCAGCACTTATGTATTCCAGCCGGATTAACAAACTGGTTGACCAGGTAGAACAGTTGAAAAAAGAATTTGAGAGATGCTTTGGTGAGAGTAAGGAACAGATAACAGGTGGACATAAGTCATTGGCAGATGGACATAAGGATCTGTCAGGAGAACATAGGGGACTGTCAGGAGAACACAAGGGACTGTCAGAGGAACACAAGGATTTGTCGAAGGAGCATAGGGATTTAAAGGATGAGATACACCGGGTCATTGTCTATCAGGAGTCGGAAAAGACTGCCAGAGAAACAGCGGCAAAAAAACTTCCGGATGAAACAGGGCTTCTCAATATGGTGAATGCCGTATTTGAAAATAATAAAAAACTGCAAAAGGAAAATGCCAGACTAAATGCAAGGATGGCAGTATTACAGCAGGAAAATGCAAAGCTGCGGGTTCAGGCAGCCCCAAAGCATCAGGAGTTAGACGATTTCAGCATCGATGACATGAATTTATTTGATGATTCATACGATGGACCGGAACTTTAAAAGAGAATATTTTTTTATTATGAGGACGTTCGTAAGAGGACGTCCTTTTTTGGAGGAAAAAATGAATAAAAGTAAGGAGAAAAATTATAGCTTTACTCCGGAGGAGCTTGGATTGGAACGTCTGAAGATACATGGACGGTATTACATCGATGTTACACCGCTTTGGATAGATTCCCAAAAATCAAGGGAAATACAGGCGGTCATAAAAGAAAGGGAAGCTTATCCGGAGAATAGGAAAGGAGCTGATAGAGCATGATGCTGTTTCCGATTATTATCATATTATTATGTGCCGGAGGTTTGGTTTTCTTATCAAGATCCGGACAAAAAGGGAATGCGGGAAAAAATACCGGGCAGGAGATAAGTGTTCAGGATTTTATTAATGTCAAGGATATTGTGGGAAACGTCTTATACACAAGGGATAATTACTGTATTGCTTATATACGCCTGCAGCCGCCTATGTCTTCCCTGTGGTCTAGGAGGGAAAAAAGGATGAAAACCAATACCCTGGTTGCAGAGGTTTCAAAAGACAGGCTGCCATGGATCTTAACGGCGGTATCAAGACCGATGGATATATCCCAGCTGATCAGCCGTTACAGGCAGATGCGGGATCAAACGGATAATCCAGTACGGAAAAAGCTGTTAAAGCAGGAAATGAATGAACTGCAGAAGAAAATCAGCGGAGGGGAAGCTATAGAGCGGCAGTTCTACATAAAAATATGGATACCTTATAAAGAAGGGGCTGAAACGGAACTGCTGGAACGTGCAAGGCAGATGAAGACAGCCTATGAATCCATAGGGATAGTGGGGCAGATATTAAAAAAGCCGGATATTATCAGGTTTTGTAACCTGGTGCATAATCCAGCTTATATCAATACAGAGGAAGTATCGGCAGATCCTGGACTGCCGGCTATAGTGGAGGTGGAAGCATGAAAACAAAGGAAAAAACAACAATAAATAATGCACTGCTGAACATGATTTCCCCTATCGGTTTTATCTGTTATAAAAATAAACTGGAAATCGGGGAGAATACAGCAAAATGCTATGGCGTTACCCGGTATAATGAGAATGTAGATTACGGCTGGATGGAGCCTTTGATGAATATTCCGGGAACTATCGCTTCTATTTCATATGAACCTCTGCCAGAGGGCGATGCCATGGATGTTATCAATAATAACATGAAGGTACTGACACGTAAATTAAATGAGACTACGGACCCCCTGCAGGAAAAAAGACTGCAGGCGGCACTGGATAACTCGGATAAGATGCTGGAAGATTTATGCCGGAAGGAGGAGAGTGTAGGGGCGGTAACAACAACAATCATGACGATAGGGGATGGGGAATATATAGACAAGGCAGATTCCAGAGTAAAAGGGGAATGCAAAAAGGGAAAACACAGGTACCGCCTTATGGCAGACCTGCAGAAGTTCTGCTATCAGCATATGTCACCCTGCTATATCAAGAATAAGAGAATCAGTGAAGTACTGGAAAAACCGGCTCCCCTGCGTTCTGTACTGGGAGGCTTTCCATTCGCTTCTTCCGGATTCAATGATGGCTCCGGATATGTGTTTGGCTCTTTAACAGACAGCAGCAATCTGGCAAACTCCAACATGATTTTAGACCCGTGGAAACGGGGGCAGGACAGGAACAATTCGCATATGGTCATCATGGGGATGCCGGGAACAGGTAAATCCACGAAGGTAAAGGATATTATTTTGATGGAATATGCCATGGGAACCAGGCTTCTTATTATAGATCCGGAACGTGAATACAAGACAGAGTGTAAAAAGCTTGGAGGCACCTGGATTAATGCAGGAGGCGGTTCGGGTAAGATCAATCCCCTTCAGGTCAGGGTGCTTCCGGAGGATCCAGATGAGAATGGTGAATACAAAGAAGAAAAAGGGCTGCCGGACCTTGCAGCATATTTAATGCATTTGAAATCATGGTTTGCCATGGCGTGCCCAGGAATTACGATTCCACAGTTAAATGAGCTGGAAAATATCCTGCTGAAGACCTACAGCCGTTTCGGGATGCAGTGGGAAACAGATTTTTTACAGTTCAGGAATACAGACTATCCCGTTATGTCAGATGTATATGAGGATGTTGAAAAAGAATTAAAACCTGTTCTGGATTCCGGAACACAGAGAGAGGCAGATCTGCTCGCACTGAAGGGATTTATAGGAAATATGGTAACCGGAGCCCTGCAGTTTTTATGGAACGGGCATACGACTATCGACCTTAATTCAGACATGGTTGTCATTGATACACACGATTTACAGAACAATGCACCGGATTATGTAAAAGGAGCACAGTATTATAATATCCTCACATGGATCTGGATTGAAGCTTCTAAGGACAGGACAGAGCAGACCATGATAGTGGCGGATGAAGCTTACCTGATGATAGACCAGAAGATTCCACAATCACTGATATTCCTGCGAAATGGACTGAAACGTGGACGCAAGTATGAGATATCATTCGTACTCGTATCCCATTCTGTGGTCGATTTCCTGGATGAATCCGTTAAAGTATATGGTCAGGCAGTTCTGGATTCCGCTGCAATCAAGATACTGATGGGATGTGACGGACAGAACCTGAAAGATACGGTTGCACTGTATAACCTGACAGAAGCAGAAGAGGAAACCCTTGAGCTGATGCAGAAAGGGCTTGCTCTCATGATCATCGGGCATATGCATATGAAGGTGATGTTTGAGATAGCAGAATACAAATGGGATTACTTTGGTTCTGCAGGAGGCAGGTGATGGAACGGATACTGGCATGGATAATAGGGGGATTCTTCGGATTCATCCTTATTCTCTGTGCTATTTTGGGTGGTTCCTATGAAGAAAGTGAAGGGAACGGATATTATTATGGAACAAAAGAATGGATGTGGCCGGTTCCGGACTGCAGGACGATTTCCTCTTATTTTGGAAAAAGAAACTCTCCGGCTGCAGGAGCATCCACAGACCATAAGGGGATTGATATCGCATGCCAGGAGGGGACGGACGTGGTGGCATCCAAAGATGGTACGGTTACAGTGGCAGAAGCTTCTGCCTCAGAGGGAAACTGGATAGCAGTTAAGCACGACGAACACTTTGTAAGCTATTATATGCATAACAGCACGCTGTTAGTGAGCGTCGGGGATATAGTGTCCAGGGGACAGGTGATAGCTTTATCCGGGAATACTGGGATATCCAGTGGTCCGCACTGTCATTTTGCCATTTTAAAAGACGGTAAATATGTTGACCCGCTAGAATATGTGGATCCCAAAGAGAAGATTGCATATTCCACGACAGCCACTACCGGTATCAGAAAGGAAATGGTAGCCTATGCGAAGCAGTTTATCGGGAATAAATATGTATATGGTGGTACCAGCCTGACGGATGGGGCGGATTGTTCAGGTTTTACCATGAGGATATATGAACATTTTGACATAAAGATACCGAGGACGGCAGCAGAACAGTACCATGCGTCTGAAAAGATAGAAAAGAAGGATCTTCTGCCGGGTGACCTGCTTTTTTATACGGACAGTTCCGGGCAGATCAGTCATGTGACAATGTATATAGGAAACAGCCAGGTGATTCATGCCAGCAATTCAAAACCGTATCCTGAAGGCGGAATCAAGATATCGGACATAGGATACAGAAAGCCATGCGGATATGGACGTTATATCAAGGCAGACTATTCAGAGCAGGATTTAAAATACATGGCGGCCTGTATAGCGGCAGAATCCCTTTCCACCAGCAAAGAAGGACAGTATGCGGTAGGATATGTTGTCATGAACAGGGTAAATGCGAAAGGCTTTGGCTCTACGGTAAAAGAAGTGGTCACAGCGAAAGGGCAGTTTAACAGCCCATGGAACAAGTACCTGAATAAAGCCCCGGACTGGGCACTAAAATCAGCAAGGGCAGTGTTAGAGAGAACAGCAGCGAATCCGATTGGAAACAGATGTTATTTCATATCGGCTGCCTATGCGAAACAACTGGGTATTGAAAAGAAAGGGATCAATGTAGGAGATAATGTGTTTTATGAGAAATGTGAATGGTAGGCAGATTGCTATAGAAAAAGAAAATAGAATCTGGTATAATGGATTTCAGGAGTAATCGTGTACAAGGTGGATAGCCTCCCCAACTTTACTAAAGAGGGGAGGTGGTGCCAATGACAACATTTGAAATAATATCAATTATAATATCAATATTTTCATTATTGATTGCATTTGGAATGTTAATCATAGCACTGCTTGCCTACATAGATAGGAAAAACAAGCGAAAATAAATAAGCCTACCTTGTTACTTAGCCGGTACAGGTAGGCTTATTTAGCCATCTGGAGGCTAACCACTTTGTGGGCGGTTGCTCCCTTTATATGCTTATTATAGCATTCAGTAACCCGAAAATCAATCATGAGTTAAAAATAAAAGGAGGATGCCAGCTACACCCTCCTTTTTATGGTATAACAAACAGCATTGCTATTCGCTACCAAAACCACTGGATAGAGAATAGCATAATTATGAACAGATTGCAACATCACAATGATAAATACACAAAAAATTCATGCTTCGGATCATCCGGAGCTTTTTTGATAAGGAGACATGATTATGCAGAGATTTGAAACAAAATATGATTTATTGAATACAGCATACCAGGATGGTGAGTTAAAGAAGGGAACTATTCTGCTCTTACAGTACCTGGTGCATAAATCGGATAAGGAGCGTTGTTTTCCGGCTGTAGAGACGATAGCAGAAGCATTAAATGTATGCAAGCGAACTGTTCAATACAATATGCGTAAATTGGAAAAAGCCGGTTATATTATCCGGAAAGACCGCTGGTATAACCACCAGCAGTTAAGCAATCAATATGTATTTAACCTGGGAATAACAGAAGATGTGCCAGGACAAATCCGGTACACTGATGATGAAAAAGAACAGATCAGGCAGGTCTCTTTCAATATCCCGAATGATGATATTCATATAAAGGATGGAATGAACCAGGATAAAAATGTTCCGGAGAAAATGAATAAAGCGGCTGAGATCATGAAAATTTATGATATGGAGCTATCCGGCAGGGAAAAGCTGCTGCTGATCTATCTTATCCATAGGGCAGATAAGAAAGGCATAGCATATGATATTCCGGAAACGTTCATGAAAGCGATTGGTGTCGGAATCAGAACCTTTATGAAACTGCTGAAAAAACTGCGGAACAAGAATTTGATTAAAGTAAGAAATGTAATAGTTTCTGGTAAAAGATTAATATTAATAAAGCTGACTGGAAATATCTGGAAAGATGAAAATGAGGAGTTTCTTAAAACATGTGGGGGAAGAATACAGCATTTTTCACAAAAGCCATCCCCTGGTCAGTGTCAGGAAATTGAAAAAGATATGCAATCGATACAAAAGAAAGGAGAAGTACGGACAATTATAAAAACATGGGGTAATAAAATCAGGTCAGCAATACAATCCGGACTTGAAAAAATCCGGATGATACTGCGTTTATAACTATTTTATGTCAAAAATTGCACCCTATCTAAACGATATTGGGATAATGAAAAAGAAGTAATTATTGTATAATCTATATTTTTTTCAAATAAAAAGGTATGATGGTTGCTTTAATTAGTTAAATTGATTATAATCGTTATTGTATTTGCAAAGGAGAAAATAAATGAAAGTTTTATTAGTTGAACCTAATTATAAGAATAAGTATCCACCCATGGGATTAATGAAGATAAGTACATATCATAAAAATCGAAAAGATACTGTAAGATTTTATAAAGGCTATATGTCGGAGAAAGAATTAAAAAGCTATGCTCCAGATAGAATATATATTACAAGTCTTTTTACATTTTACTATGCTAAAGTGATAGAAACTTTAAAATATTATCGGAGATATATAGACGATGATAATATTTATTTGGGTGGAATAATGATAACAATCTTATACGATAAAGTATCTGCTGATACAGGCTTAGAACATTTGATGTCTGGTTTGCTAGAGGATTCAAGTATTTTAGGATTAAATGATCATGTTAATATTGATCAATTACCATTAGATTATGATATATTAGACCAAATTGAATATGAATATCCCGCAAATAAAAATTACTTTACATATACAACTAGGGGATGTCCAAATAAGTGTTCTTTTTGTGCTGTTCCAATTTTGGAACCTCAATTTCATATGACAAATAATATTAAACGGCAGATTAAAGAAGTTAATTTAAAATATGGTGAGAAAAGAAATTTACTATTATTGGATAATAATATATTTAATTTAACGGTGGAAGAGTTAACGGTATTGGTTGCCGATATGCAGGCTGTGGGATTTACTAAAAATCCTACTTTTGTAAGTGAAAATGCGTTTGATATTTTTGTGAGAAAGAGTAATAATCCTTATTTACATAAAAGGATAGTAGAAGCTGCTGTAAAATATTTAGAATCTTTTGGAAAGCGAATAAAGAATGAGAAACAAAAAAAAGAATATATGTTTATCATTGATTTACTTGAGCATTGTAAAGATAAGAAATATTTTATGAAGACTCATAAAAATTGGATAAAAATATATACAGACAAGTATTCGAAAAAGACAAAGTTACAACGATATGTTGATTTTAATCAGGGCTTGGAAGCAGCTAGGATGACACCAAAAAAAATGGAAGTTTTAGCACAATTACCATTAAAACCAGTGAGGATTGCATTTGACCATTATAATCCTGAAGCAGTTGCGTTATATAAGAAGGCGGTAAGAACGGCTGCTCAGTGCGGAGTGACAGAGTTTTCAAATTATATGTTATATAATTTTAATGATAAACCAGAAGATTTGTGGTATAGAATTCGTATTAATATTGATTTAGCTAAAGAATTAGATATACGCATGTTTTCCTTTCCGATGAAATATATGCCGATTGCAGAAACAGATAGGAAACATATAGGTCCATATTGGAATAAGAAATATTTACAAAGTATTCCAGCAATATTATTGGTTACAAAAGGTATTGTGGCTGGTGGTGAGGATTTTTTTAATAGAGCATTTGGTGAAAATATTGAAAGGTTCTATGAAATACTTGCTATGCCGAAAGATTTTATAATATATAGAAATTTTTACGAGAAAAAAGGGTATACACAAGCATGGAAAAAATATTATGATGAGTTGACAGGTATTGAAAGAACACAACTAGTTCAGATTTTATCAGGAACATTGGATAAATATCCTTGCGATGTATTTAATTCAATTCTACAGTTTTATTCGAGTGAATATAGATATACATATTTAAAAAAAAATGAGACGGAGAGTTAATCCGTCTCATTTTTTCTTTAATATAAGTTTGAAATAATAGTTTGAATAATTGATTTTATGCCTTGCTTAGAGAGCGCATTTAAAAAATTTTGTTCTGGTTCGATTAAATGAGGTTGATGAATAACCATGTCTAATTGGTCTTTAGTGCCATAACCTGAAAAAGTTTGATTAAATAACTTAACAAGATTAGGGTCATTGTTTAGAGGAGCAAGATTACCGTTTTTACAATATTTTAATATGTAATTAATTATGCTTCCAAGTTCAGGTGTTTTAGTAGTATTATTATTTTTGATTTTTGCATAATCACCAGTTTTCTTTAATTGACAGATAAGTGTCTGTTCAATTAAAGAACGAAGCAAAAAGGTGGATGCTATTGGAAAATTTTTATAACCAGCATTGCTATTGTAATTGGAAATTTTAACGATTTCTTTACAGACCCGATATAATCCTAAATCATTATTTGATTGTGGATTTAACATAGAATAATCCAAATCTTCAAAGAATTCGGGTTCTTTCTTTTGGGAAGTGTTTTGTTGTGTCTTTTCAGCGGTTGAAACAGTAGTTGGTTTATTGGGTTTGCTTTCTGCTGCTTCTTTTACAGGAGTCGTACTTTTTGTATTAGAGTTATCTTTAATGGAGGCATTTTTATTAATTCTTGTTTGATATTCAATTATTAAATCTTTTAATCCGGGAATACGGATATCTTCTTCAATAAGTGCTATAACCTTATTTTGATTTTTGATTTCTTCGGTACTAATTCGATATATGGAAGATTTATCACGTACCTCACGTTCATTTGGCTTAGCTTTTTTTCGAACAAAAAAGGCTTCTCCTATCAAATAAAGTATTTTTTCATAGATGTCAGTGCATAAAGAGGCAGGAGAATACAAAAGTGTCTCTTCGTTACAATTTAAATCTAAACCATATTGTTTTTTTCCTATAAGTACAGGCATAAATTTATCAGCCAGAGGAAGTATAGAGGTACCCTCAATTAATAAATCTGGATGTTTTTTCTTTGTTGCTTCAAATATATTTTTAAAAATGCTAAAACGTTTGATATCTTTTACAACGTTTTTTCGTTCTTCATGGGCACGTAGAGCAATATTATCAATACTTGTACCAGCTCCATTCTTGAATTGTGAATAGTAATAGTTACATTGTTCATAAGTCTCCCATTTTTTAACTTCTGGTTTAGTATGTTTAGCAGTGATATAACTTTGAGCATCATCGTTGTTTGTGTATATTAATACTCGTACAGTGGAGATGGCATTTAATAGTTTGGTCATATCTGCTTTGAGGTTAAGTTCGGTTCGATAACTTTCTGGAAGAAGTTCTAATTTCATTAATGCTTTGCAGGCAGAAATTCTTCTGTTACCTTCTAGAACAATTAATTTACCTGTTGGCGATTTGTAGCAAGATAAAAATTCTTCCCAATATAAGCCATCATTTTTAATAATATTATTCATTATTTCAATTAAATCTCCGAATTGTGCTAGATAGGAAATTATATGTTTTTCATTTATAGATTGCTCGGATTCTAATACTGTTGAACTGGCAAAACGTGGATTGTTCACATCTAGTTCAATGTCATCTAAATTTGCTAATGCATATTTTTTTTCTTCTAGTCCAAGTTCCTTGTTTAATTCTTCTAATATTTTGATACTCATATGTATATTCCTTTCTAATGTATTCTATTGGTGTTTTATTGATAAAAATATATCTAATAGTCAATTATTGCGTAAATATCGGATTTTTTGAAATAGTTCCTTCAAAAGAGAAATGTTTTATATTTAATCCGTTGATATTAGTACACTGGATTAAAATATATATCCCCCATCACTGAGAGATATATAAATAATATTTTCTTTATGCGTTATTATCCGATATTTTTTCTGGTGGTTCCTTTTTTTCTGTTTTCGTGTTCACGATGCAGTTCTACCATTTTACCCATAATCAAATCCTGATCCTCTGAAGAAAGCCTGTTATAATATTCAATTAGTTTACTATATTTTGCATGCACTATTTCGGATTGGGTTATTTTTTTACAATTAGTACGTTCTAAAATATAGTCTATTGAAACATTATAAAATTCAGCAAGTATTTGAAGCTTATCAATAGGTATTTTGCGATCGCCTAATTCATAGAGATTATATTGGGGGCGTGTTATGTTTAATATTTTTGCGATGTCGGCCTGGGTATAATCATTATCTTCTCGTAAATCCCTAATTCGTTTAATTTTCATAAAAATCACCTGTTCAATTTTAGCATATATAGTTTGTTAAGCTTGACAAAAGTATACATATAAATATATAATGTATCCGAATGAATACAATATCATCTTATCAGAGCACTCTTGCAGAAGAATTCCCTGATAAGATAATATGCAGTGAAGCTGCAGGCGGAGCAGCAATAAATGTATATTGCCGAAAGCATAATAAAGCATATGTATTATGTGAATAAGCGTGAACTTTGACAATCATATAATATGATACAGCTGCGGTTTCGCCATGATGTAGCATAAGCTATGAGCGAAAATAACGCACCTGCCTGAGCATTGGAGCCAGACGAACGCACCGTCTACCGGATTGGGAAAAGGAAACAATGTGGCACCCGGGCACGAAGGCACCGGGAGAGATCAAGAACTGGGAGAGCAGAGTTGCTGGCTGTGGAATATATTTTAATTGAAACAGATACAAAAGTAATTAGGCTGATAATTGTTTTTGTATCTGTTTTAACATGATAGCGGTAAGCATATTGGATAAGCTGCCATGCATAAAGATGACTAAAGGCGGGAGGATGCGGCATATGAATGAAGTGATAACCTATACCATTGAGCGGGAATTTTTAAATAAAGTGACAACAGAGGATTTAATAAGGAACATTATACGGATACATCAGGAAGAATCATTTGATAAGGAAGTTTCGTGAATGGCTGGTTTCTGAAAAATATGTTATAGTCTGACAGATACGGTAAAAGGTAAAAAGTATGGGAAAAGATATTATTTTTTTTACTGCGCTTTATATCCGCTTGTCAAGAGAAGATGGTGATAAGGAAGAAAGTGACAGCGTTAGCAATCAAAGAAAACTTTTGACAGAGTATATTGAAAATAAGCAGGAATTTATCCTGAAAGATGTCTATATTGATGACGGTTATTCTGGAACCAATTTTGAACGGCCGGAGTTTAAAAGAATGTTACAGGATATTGAAGAAAGTAAAATAAACTGTGTCATTGTAAAAGATTTATCCAGATTTGGCAGGGATTACATAGATACCGGAAGATATCTGGAAAGGATATTTCCTGATATAGGGGTGCGTTTTATCTCCATATCAGATGGGATTGACAGCTTAAAACAGGTATATGATCTGATGCTGCCAATTAAAAATATTTTTAATGAACAATATGCAAGAGATATTTCTAAAAAAATTCAGGCAACTGTAAAGATGAAACAGCATGCCGGTGAATTCATTGGAGCGTTTGCAAGCTATGGTTACAAAAAATCCCCCTCAGATAAAAATAAGCTGATCATTGATGAATATCCTGCCGGCGTTGTAAAGAGAATCTTTGATATGTATATATCAGGTATCGGAAAACAGAAGATTGCAAGAATCCTGACAGAGGAAGGGATTCTTTGTCCCTCTGCATATAAACGGTTGAATGGTGAACCATATAAAAATTGTAATTACAGGGAGAATTGTTACTGGACGTATTCCACGGTGAACAGTATCCTGCACAAAGAAATCTATACCGGCAATATGGTTCAGGGGACAAAACACCAGACAATGAGGAGTAAACAGAACCGGGTGGCAAAGGAAGACTGGATTGTGGTTTCAAAGACGCATGAACCGATTATCAGCCGGGAAACTTGGGAGAAAGCACAAAGCATGTTAAACCGCAGGACAAGGCAGCTGGATTTGATGACAAATCAGAATATCTTCGCAGGTTTTATAAGGTGCGGGGACTGTGATGCAGCAATGGCTAAGGTTTCATGGAAAAGGGCAGACGGTACAAGATCAGAATCATTTTACTGCGGCACGTATAAGCGTTATGGAAATAAATACTGTACTCCGCACACAATGCCGCTGAAGGTGTTGGAACAGATTGTATTAAAAGATCTCAACATGATTATCAGTGGAATCAATGACTTAGATATGTTAATGAAAGAGAACGAATCAGTATCTGAAAAAAATCCATCTGCACAGCTGCAAAAACAGATTGACAGGCTGGATGCAGAATTGGAAAAGATCAGAAAATGGAAGCAGTCTCTCTATGAAGATTATAAAGAGGAACTATTGTCCAAAGAAGAATATGCGGCTTACCGGCAGGACTATACCGAAAAAGAACTTTTGCTGGAAAAACAGATATATGCTCTGCAAATGTCGCAGGCTGAGGAAGAACATCATACATTGGAATCCCCCTGGGTAATCAGGCTGCGGGAGCTTAAGGAAGTAAAAAAGCTTGACCGCAGTATTATTGTAGAAATGATAGACAGGATCATCATTTATAATGACCGGAGAATACGCATTATTTATAATTTTTCTGATGAATTGGGAGAAGTATTTGATAAATGCCTGCATATTCGCAACTGATACGCAGGGCATGGAGGATATGACAACGGTGCTTCTTTTAATGGGAGAAAAGAAAAAGATGATAATTTAAGATTGGCACTGGCTGTAGGAGAAAAATTGGAACAAGATGGATTTCCGGTTATTTACACAAGAACCACAGATGTGTATCAGCGTCCGATTGAAAAAGCAAGAATTGCAAATGATAGTGGAGGAGATTACTTTGTTTCTTTTCACCGTAATTCCAGCCCCAATCCAAATACTTATAGCGGAATACAGACATTGGTATATAACGATTCAGGAGTGCCTGCCAGTATGGCACGAAATGTAAATGAGGAGCTGGTAAAGGTTGGTTTTAATGATCTTGGTGTGCCTGTAAGACCGGATTTGGTAGTACTTAGAAGAACAAAGATGCCAGCAATCCTGATTGAAGCAGGATTTATCAACACAGAGGCAGATAATCAGCTTTTTGATTCTAATTTTAATGAAATAGCTGATGCAATTGCAGCGGGAATCGAGAAAACTGTGGGAACAGGCAGTTCAACAAAAACATTCGGTGTGCAGGTAGGTCTGTTCCGCAGATATGAAAATGCACAATATCTGTTAAATGAGTTACTGAACCAAGGATATAATACGCAAATCAGAGAATGGAATCAGTATTATGCAGTTATTGTTGGTCAGGAAGGAAGTCTGGAGGATGCCAGAACATTGGAGCGTCAGCTGCAAAATCAGGGTTACGATACATTGATAGTGAATGTATAATTTTAGGGGATAAGGTTAATTTGATGAATTGTATTTCTAATGAGGCAGTTTCAGGTTTTTTTTAAAAGTATGCGTTTTTGTATATCTGCATTGACGCTGGAATGATTTTTTACTTGTAAAGGTTATCATAAGTGTACAAAAGAGGAATTGCCTATCATATCCTGTGGGTACAAAGTGGTTAGTTTCCCGAGTGATTTAGGGAGTTGATGCGGACTAATCCGATATGCCTGCTGATATCGTTTTGAAACGGATATTTTCTGGGTAGTTTTTTCTTTAAAATTTCTTAAGAATTTTTTGTAAAATAGGGATAGCATTCTTATTTCATTGTGTTATACTTAGATATGAACTTGGTTTACATAATGAACCAAAAGCATAAGCACTGAATTGATGATAAATAGCACGAAAAGGAATGTAACAACATGAATTTACTTATGATTAAGGAGAAAATAAAGAATATATATGACAGAATAATAAAACCTTTCTATAGAAGGATAGTATCTGATAAAAAAGTTTTATATCCGTTTTTTATTATCGTGGCAAGTTTGTTTTGCATTATGCTGGCAGAACTGTCACCTCATGGTAAAATGAGGGTATGGTATTATGAATTGACGCACAGGGAGATTATGGATAAAGGAATACAATATGCAAAAACAGAAAATAACATAAGTGCAGGAATAGGAAATTTTCTTACGTATTACCGTTATCAAAAGTTTGGAGCCAGTGATCCTGCCACAGTGGATACAGAAGCACCGATGATTGCATTGACTTTTGATGATGGTCCTAATCCTGAATATACCAAGCGTATCTTGGATGTTTTAAATGCAAATTATTCACATGCTACTTTTTTTGTAGTAGGCACGAATGCAGAAAAATATCCCGATACTTTAAAGGCGATATTGTCATCAGGAAGTGAGATAGGAAATCATTCATATAATCACACGAATCTGACAACAGTGGGACCTGAAAAGGTTGAAACGGAGATAGGAGAGGTGAACCGTGCTGTTAAAAAAGCAACTGGGGAAAATACAACAGTAATTCGTCCGCCATATGGGGCATATGATGATAATCTGCTGAATCAATTGCAGGAACCGGTTGTTCTCTGGGATCTGGATACAGAGGACTGGGATAGCCGTAATGCTCAGATTATAGTGGATAGAGTGCTTGCTGATATTAAAGACGGAGATATTGTATTAATGCACGATATATACGAATCTACAGCTGAGGCAATGGAAATACTTGTCCCCAGACTAAAAGAGCTTGGCTATCAGATTGTAACAGTCAGTGAAATGGCAAGATATAAGGGTAAAGAGCTGGAACTGGGTAAACCTTATGGGAAGATACAGGGATTATCAAAGGAATAATAAGACCAAATATAAAGGCGGGGCTGTGTTGGCAGCCCTGTTTTGCAGTTAAAGGAGTGTTTTGGGAAAAAAGTCTAATTTGCAACGATTTTTAGAGTATGGTATAATGAATGCAAATTTCTGATGGATTGTTCATATTATGGACAGGCATTAATATATTTTAAAACAGAGATAATAAGGAGGATTTATTATGTGGGCATATGAGAGTGTTTTTTATCAGATTTATCCGTTGGGTTTTTGTGGAGCACCATTTGAAAATGATGGAAATCAGGAATCACGAATCTTGAAAGTGATTGATTGGATTCCACACATTGAAAAGTTAGGAGCAAATGCAATTTATTTTTCACCGGTTTTTGAATCAGATACACATGGGTATAATACAAGAGATTATACAAAAATTGATTGCCGGCTTGGAACGAATGAGGACTTTAAACAGGTTTGTGATAAGCTGCATGATGCGGGAATCAAAGTAGTTCTGGATGGTGTATTTAATCATGTGGGAAGAGGATTCTGGGCATTTCAGGATGTGTTGCAAAACAGAGAAGGTTCCAGATATCGTGATTGGTTTCATATTAATTTTGGAGGCAATTCTAATTACAATGATGGGCTTTGGTATGAGGGCTGGGAAGGGAACTATGACCTGGTAAAATTGAACCTGAGAAACGAGGAAGTAATTCAGCATATATTTGAAGCTGTGAAGGGATGGATTGAAGAATTTGATATTGATGGTCTGCGATTAGATGTAGCGTATTGTCTGGATAAAGATTTCTTAAAGAGACTGCGGCAGTTTACAGATTCCATAAAAGAGGAGTTTTTTATTGTTGGAGAAACTCTTCATGGTGATTATAATCAGTGGGCAAATGATGAGATGTGCCACTCTGTTACTAACTATGAATGTTACAAAGGTCTGTTTTCCAGCTTTAACAGCATGAATATGTTTGAAATCTGCCATTCACTGGCAAGACAGTTTGGTCCGGAAGACTGGACACTCTATAAGGGTAAACATCTGCTCTGCTTTGTAGATAATCATGATGTTACCCGTATTGCAAGTAATTTGAGCAATGAAAAGCATTTACCACTCATTTATGCCATGGCGTTTGGAATGCCGGGAATACCCTGTGTTTATTATGGAAGTGAATGGGGGGCAAAGGCACATAAAAGCGAAGGGGACCCGGCTCTTCGTGCCAGCTTTGAAAAGCCGGAATTTAATGAGGTCTCAGAGTTTATCAGCAAGCTTGCCGCTGCAAAGAAAAACAGCAAGGCATTAAATTATGGTAATTACCGTTCCATCGTATTAACCAATCATCAATGTATTTTTGAACGGGCATGTGACGGAGAGCGTGTTTTAGTGGCTATCAATGCATCAGACCAGCCTTATACTGCTCATTTTGACGCAGGCTGTGGAATGGCAGAAGATTTAATAAGTGGTGAATCTCATGATTTTGGAGGAGGAAGTGAACTGCCTCCATATTCAGCATACTACTGGAAAATGGAACGCTAATTTATAAATTCCTGTTTAGCTTATCAGAGGACACTTCCATGGTGGGTGATGACGGACGCAGAAATGTATGGATATAAAGTTCTACGAAAGACTCGCTTTCGCTCTATATTCCAACGTAATGGTACATAAGAGGCTATCCTGCAAGCAGGCTACCCTCTAAGTACCAACGTTTCCACAAGGTCTTTCTTAAGAACCCTATATCCATACATTCCTGCTGTTCACTGATATAATCAAGCCACCATGGAAGCTGTTTTCTGACACAATATACAAGAATTTCTGCCCTGCGGGCGGCACGACTGGTAATATGTGACCGGTCAGTTATTGATTCCAAATACCTTTTACTACTATCCGGTAAGAAATCAGTACCTGGTCAGATATTTTTTCGCTTGGAACAAATATCCCCTGCCCCGCCGGAGGCAAATAAATTCCTGTGTTTATTCCCACGGACAATGAGTCAAGTGACTGCTTGCAGGGATTGGTGATTTTACCAAAAAACAGCTTTCAACATGAGCCTTTGAAGAGTATAAGCTGTGGGGAAATATTTTGCTGTATCTCGGAAGGACTTTCGCACCCATCGGTATTTAACGATTGGATGTCGCAGACATACAAGAGTTTAGTACCGTTATGCGTGCGAATAGCGAAAGCGGGGACGAACGAGAACAGCAATATTTCTCCACAGCGTACTCCACCAGCCCCTCATGTTGAAAGCGTCCTAGTACGATAAACAGGAATTTAGGAAAGGAAAAATTGTGTTTGAGAAAAAAGAGATTATATTCAGTGAAAATATAGGTGTCTGTCAGGTGACTGAAATTACAAAACTGTCAGCAAAAAACGGTGATCAGGTCATGTATTATGGACTGCGTTCGGTATTTGACCACAAAAAAGCTGCTTATATACCAGTTGAACATCATCAAGTGCAGTTGAGGTCTCTGATTTCATATGAAGAAGCAGAAAAACTGGTAAAGAATACATCTGATGATATAGGAGAACTTCAAAGAAGAGAAGCAGAGTACGTACTGCTGCATAAAAAAGATAAATAAAGGAGCATATCGCGAAAGAAAAAACTTTCTTAATGCGACAGCCCCTGTATTACATAGCTATTTTCTACCTGTGGAACCGAAGCCTCCTTCGCCTCGGACTGTATCACTTAATTGATCTGTTTCTTCAAAACAGGCAGTTAGATAAGGTGTGATTACCAGCTGGGCGATACGTTCCTGCGGTTCGATAGAAGCAGGTATTGTACTGTGGTTGTGTAATGCTACCATGACTTCACCCCGGTAATCAGCATCAATGACACCGACTTTGTTGGCAGGAGCAAGCCCTTTTTTGGAAGCGAGCCCGCTCCTGGCATATATAAGTCCGGCATAACCGGCAGGAATTTCCATTGCCAGTCCGGTTTTGATTAATTTGGTCTCTCCCGGCTGAAAATTTACAGTTTCCTTGATACAGGCATATAAATCGGCACCGGCTGCATATTCGGAACCATAAGTCGGAAGGGTTGCTTCCGGGTCGAGTTTTTTAATTGGTACGTTTGCATTTTGCATGGTTTTATCCTCTTTCTCAATAAATTGTAAATTCTTTTGTATCATCCCAAAGGATAATTTTGTTTTCCTGTAAGGACTCTTGTACTTTGATAATCCGCTGATTGGACGAACCTCTGAATCGAAGAGCAAGGTCCTTTTTTGCTTCTTCAAATTCACCGTCTACTAAGACATCAATATAGGAAAGCATATCATAGGTTTCTGCCCATTTTTTAGCCATATCACCTAAAATATCCTCTTCAAAATCATAGCCGGTATAGCACCAGATGTCTTTGTTCGGAAACCGGTTTTTAATTTCCTTTAGGAGAGGAAGTACGCCGATTTGGTTTTTATATTCAAAGGGTTCACCGCCAAGCAGGGTAAAACCGTGTATATAAGAAGGCTGTAGCGCTTCTAATATCTCATTGATTACATCACTGTCAAAAGGGTTTCCAAAATTAAAATCCCAGGTCTCTGGATTAAAACACCCTGGACAATGATGGGTACAGCCACTGACAAATAAACTGACTCGTACACCGGGACCGTTTGCAACATCGTATTTTTTTATGTTTCCATAGTTCATGATATTCTCCATTTCTCTGTTGGGTAAATGATATTTTGCCTTATTCCTGCCGTTTGCAACAGGGATGTTTTACAGGTGGAGAATTCTGGATTTGATTTCTTTTGTTTTACCAACATTCCAGAAGTTTTCTCCCAGATAACCGCAGGTTCTTCTGGTTACATTCATTTTGGCATGATCTTTATTACCGCATTGTGGGCACTCCCATTCATTATCATCATTGATTAGTATTTCGCCATCATATTCACATACATGGCAGTAATCCGATTTGGTATTAAATTCCGCATATTGAATATTATCGTATATGAAACGCACAACCTCCGCTAATGCATCCAGATTATTCCGCATATTAGGAATTTCTACATAGGAGATGGCGCCGCCGGAAGATATTTTCTGGAATTGACTTTCAAAGCGGAATTTGCTAAAAGCATCAATATTCTCTCTGACATCTACATGATAAGAATTTGTGTAATAACCTTTATCAGTGATATCAGGAATGCTTCCGAAACGTTCCAAATCAATTCTTGCGAAGCGATAGCAGAGAGATTCTGCAGGACTTCCATAAAGACCAAATCCAATACCGGTCTCTGCTTTCCATTTGTCTGTTGCTGCACGGAGACGGTTCATGACGCGAAGTGCAAAATCCTGACCGCTCGGTTCCGTATGGCTGCAATGTTTCATTAATTTGGTTACTTCATACAATCCAATATATCCCAGAGATATAGTGGAGTAGCCGTCTAATAGCAATTTATCAATGGATTCCCCTTTTTCCAGCCTAGCAATGGCACCATATTGCCAGTGAACCGGACTTACATCAGAAGTGATTCCCTTTAATGCATGATGTCTGCACATCAAAGCTTCATAGCAGAGTTCCAGACGCTCCTCCAGTAAATCCCAGAACTTTTCTTCATCACCGTTGGCAATGATTCCGATTTGTGGGAGATTCAGGCTGACTACGCCCTGATTAAAACGACCTTCAAATTTGTACTTACCGTTCTCATCTTTCCAAGGTGTTAAAAAGCTACGGCATCCCATACAGGAGAATACATTTCCTTCATAATTTTCGCGCATTTTTTTTGCGGAGATATAATCAGGATACAGGCGTTTTGCAGAACATTTTACTGCAAGTTCCGTAATGTAGTCGTATTCACCGCCTTTTAAGCAGTTATGCTCATCAAGAACATAAATTAATTTGGGAAAAGCGGGGGTAATATAGACACCTTTTTCATTCTTGATACCTTCTAAGCGCTGCCGGAGAATTTCTTCTACAATCATGGCATTCTCTTTGAGATATTCATCATCTTTATCCAAATTCAGGAAAAGAGTAACAAATGGTGACTGCCCATTGGTAGTCATCAACGTGTTGATCTGATACTGGATAGTTTGAACACCAGAACGAAGCTCATCATTCAGACGTTCCTGTACCATTTTTTCAATGACATCTTCGGATACCATTCCACTAAATTCCGCGGTCATTTTTGTTTTAAATTTTTGATAGGATTTTCTTAAATATTTGCCTAAATGGTGTACATCTACGGATTGTCCGCCATACTGGCTGCTGGCAACGGCAGCGATTACTTGTGTCATGACGGTACAGGCTACCTGAAAACTCTTTGGGCTTTCGATTAATTTGCCGTTCATTACGGTACCATTATCAAGCATATCTCCTATATTAATAAGGCAGCAGTTGAAAATAGGTTGTAAAAAATAATCAGCATCGTGGAAATGCAGAATGCCTTCTTCGTGTGCTTTTGAAATCTTTTCCGGCAGTAAAATACGTTTCGTTAAATCTTTGGAGACCTCGCCGGCTATCAGATCACGCTGCGTAGAGGCAACAGTAGCATTTTTATTAGAATTTTCTTCCATAACATCTTTGTTGCGGTTTTGTATAAGACTTAAAATAGAATCATCGGTGGTATTTGCCCTGCGGACAAGTTCTCTGGAATAACGATAAATAATATATGTTTTTGCTAATACAAATTTTTTTTCATCCATTAACTTTTGTTCGATGATATCCTGAATATCTTCTACCAGCATTCTGGAACGGTTCTTAGTCTCGATACAGGAAATGATATATTCAATTGTATCGTCAGAGACTTTTTCAGCAGGTTCAACTTCTGCATTCGCTTTTTGAATGGCACGTTTTATCTTGTTTCGATCGTAGGAAACGGTTGCACCATCTCGTTTGATTACTTTCATATTTTTACTCCTTTTTATGCTTCAAAGTGCAAAAATGGGCGCACTTTAGCTGAAAATAAATCCATTATAACACTCTATCTTGGTATTGTAAATGAGAAAAAACACAATATCGTGTATACAATGCTGAAAAGGTACAATATCATGGGAAGAAAGAAACGATAAGTCTTAAAAATGGTATTTCTGTGAACTTTTATAAATACACTTTATTTTTAAAGTCATTTGTGATATAAATTTAATGTATGTATTTTTAGGAAATATTTATTGATAGAAGGGAAATGAACAATGAAAAAACAAAGATTGGGTGCTGCTGTCTTGGCAGGAGTGATTATTCTTGGTATGACAGGGTGTGGTAACAGTAAGGCGAAGGTTTATAACGAATATGTAACATTAGGAGATTATAAAGGGATTGAATATACGAAGACTGTTGCAGAAGTAACAGATGAGGATATTCAAAATCGGTTAGATTCATTTACGGAAGGTTTGGCCGAGACAACCGATGTAAAAGACAGGGCAGTAGAAGATGGGGATATTGTCAATATTGATTATGTTGGCACCAGAGACGGAGAAGAATTTGAAGGCGGTTCTGCCACCGGATATGATCTGACAATTGGTTCAGGTTCTTTTATTCCAGGCTTTGAGACCGGACTGGTTGGACATAATATCGGTGAAGAGGTTTCCCTTGATCTGACGTTCCCAGAGGATTATAAAAATGAAGAGATGGCAGGGGTAGAAGTTAATTTTAAGGTGACAATCAATTCGATTCAGACTAAAAAGACACCTGATCTTACAGATGCATTGGTAAAAGAGAATACAGAATATGACACGATTGCTGCTTATAAGGATTCTATCAGAGAAGAGTTAAAAGAGACAAATGAGGCGAATGCAGAACAGCAGGCAAAGAGCGATATCTTTAATAAAGTAGTGGAAAGTTCGACTATCAGTGGTTATGATGAGGCTGAGGTAAAGAAATTAGTTGATGATGAGTTTGAAAGCTTTAAGACAACTGCCCAGAGTTATGAAAGCTATGGCTATTCTTATGAAGATGTATTGTCCATGAATGGTTATGATTCGGAAGAAGCATTAAAAGAAGGAATTACTGAATATGTGAAAAGATATCTGGATCAGAAGATGGTTCTGTATTGTATCGCTGACAAAGAAGGCATTAAGGTAACCAGTGAAGAGACAGACAAAAAAGTAGAAGAATATATGGATACTTATCAGGTCAAGACCAAGGAAGAAGTGTATGACTACTTTGGTGATGATTATTTTGAGGTTTCAATCTTGTCAGAAAAGATTATGGCCTTTTTAAAGGAAAATGCAGTACTTGTTGACAGTACAGAAGCAGACACCGAAGAAGATGGAAAGAATTCAGAAGAAGCAAAAACAACAGAGCAGGAAAAAACAACGAAAGAAGAGAAGACCACAGAGTCTTCAGAAGATAGTTCATCCGAGTCTTCAGAAGAGAAGACTACACAAGAATAATGATATAGCGATATATTATGAAAAGAGATTATGGTTTTCCATAGTCTCTTTTCGGCTTTTTTAGGGTGTTTTTTTGCGTTGACATGGTTTGTTTCGTCATGTATAATGAGATAGCGAATGTAGATTTATTTGGTCGCATAATTTAATTAAGATGGAAGGACGAGTCTAATGGCAGAGAAAAAGAACCTTTTGACCGACAAAGGTCTTAAAAAATTAGAAGATGAGTTACAGGAGTTACGTGTTGTCAAACGTAAAGAGGTAGCGCAGAAGATTAAAGAAGCGAGAGAACAGGGTGACTTGTCAGAGAATGCAGAATATGATGCTGCAAAAGATGAACAAAAGGATATCGAGGCAAGAATTGAGGAACTGGAATCGATTCTTAAGAATGTTGAGGTTGTATATACAGATGAAGTAGATAATGAGAAGGTGAATGTAGGCTGTGTAGTCACAGTGAAAGAAGTGCCGAATGGTAATGTACAGATATTCAAATTAGTTGGTTCGACAGAAGCTGATATACTGAATAACAAGATTTCCAATGAATCTCCGGTGGGTGCTGCATTAATGGGTGCTAAGGCAGGAGAAGTGGTAACAGTGGAAGCACCCAATGGATCATTCCAGTTTGAGATTTTAGAGATTAGCTTGGATGAAGAATAATCAAGGACGATTGGAAGGGGATGGTTTATACTATTCCCTTTTTGCATTAAGAATACATTTAGAAAGTGAGTGAATGAAGTGGCAGAGAATAATCAGAACCAGCAGAAGGGGACACAGGATATTAATCAGTTATTAAAGGTGAGACGGGAAAAATTAAAAGAATTACAGGATAACGGAATGGATCCGTTTCAGATTACAAAATATGATGTAACTGCTAAGGCAGGTATCATTAAAGATAAATTTGAAGAGTATGAAGACAGGGAAGTCAGTATTGCTGGGCGCATGATGCAAAAACGTGTAATGGGAAAGGCTTCCTTTGGTAATGTACAGGATTTGAGTGGCAATATTCAGATTTATGTGTCAAGGGACGCATTGGGAGAAGATGCGTATAAGTTATTTAAGAGAATGGATATCGGGGATATTGTTGGCGTGGAGGGAAAGGTATTTTTGACTCAGAAGGGGGAAAAATCCATCCATGCTACTAAGGTTGTTCTTCTGTCTAAGAGTCTACAGGTTTTACCGGAGAAATTTCATGGGCTGACAAATACGGACATCCGTTATCGTCAGAGGTATGTAGATTTAATCATGAATCCTGATGTAAAGGATACGTTTGTGAAGCGCTCTAAGATTATCAGCACTATCCGTAAATATTTAGATGGACAGGGTTTTATGGAGGTAGAGACGCCTATGCTTGTTGCTAATGCCGGTGGGGCAGCAGCTAGACCATTTGAGACTCATTTTAATGCATTGGATGAAGATTTTAAGCTGAGGATTTCCTTGGAATTATATCTGAAGCGTCTGATCGTAGGTGGTATGGAGCGTGTGTATGAAATTGGGAGAGTGTTCCGTAATGAAGGATTGGATACCAGACATAATCCGGAGTTTACTCTGATGGAATTATATCAGGCTTATACAGATTATAACGGGATGATGGATCTGACCGAAAATATGTACCGTTATGTGGCGCAGGAAGTATTGGGAACAACAAAGATTACTTATAATGGCATTGAGATGGATTTAGGCAAGCCATTTGAGCGTATCACCATGGTAGATGCAGTGAAAAAGTATGCAGGTGTGGATTTTAACGAGATTCATACATTAGAGGAAGCAAGAGCCGTTGCAAAGGAAAAGGGTGTTGAATTTGAAGAGAGACATAAGAAGGGCGATATTTTGAGCCTGTTCTTTGAAGAGTTTGTGGAAGAGCATCTGATTCAGCCTACTTTTGTTATGGATCATCCGATTGAGATTTCTCCGCTCACCAAGAAAAAGCCGGACAATCCGGAATATGTGGAGCGTTTTGAGTTCTTTATGAACGGCTGGGAGATGGCAAATGCATATTCAGAGCTGAATGACCCGATTGACCAGAGAGAGCGTTTTAAGGCACAGGAGGAGCTGCTTGCTCAGGGGGATGAGGAGGCGAATACAACGGATGAAGACTTCCTGAATGCTTTGGAGATTGGTATGCCGCCTACAGGAGGAATCGGATTTGGTATTGACAGGATGTGCATGCTGCTTACGGATTCTGCTGCAATCAGGGATGTGCTGTTATTCCCGACGATGAAGAGTTTAGATAAGTAGAAATGGCTGTAAATCTTGATTTTACAAGGATTTTTGGACTTTTAAATGTGTTAAAATTAGTGATTTGACACCATTTTTTCAAAAGAGTTTATTATGATAAGATATTTATAATTTAATATTGGACATCTGAATAAGTCCATTATCAATTATAGTGATATGATTGATAGTGGGCTTATTTTAGTGCCTAATATATTATTATGTGATTGCACATATTAAGTATGAAAATGTCTGTATGAGCGTCACAAAAGGCATTATGTAGCAACACATAAGCACTGACTTGAAACTTATGTTTCATTGGCAAAATTAATCATAAAAGGAAGGAGAGGTTAAGTGGGAAGGATAGGAGCATTAACAATGTATCAAATGGCAAAACGTATATCTGAAAGAAAAGGAAATATATACGATATAGGAACAATCAAAAATATTTTAGAGGCGTACATGGATGGATGTTATCAGGCGAAAATACAAATTTCAAATTTAGGTACTATTATACCAGAAGTAAAGACACACAATCATTTTAATCTGCCTGTATGTAATAAAGAGGGGGGAATCCGCCATATACAAGATTCAGGATATCCCGAAACAACCATATGGGGGAAGAGATGAACAGGACTTTGATACAAAATGTTTAAAATGGTATCTATGGATTAAAGAAACTACCATTTAGCAAACAACAGCTTGCTATTTTAAAGGATAGCGGATATATACCAAAAGATGCGGAAACAGAAGAAGGGAATGAATGATAATGGCAAAACATATTAGGAATATGAACGACTTACAAAAGGCACTCATGCCTACAATGACAAAAATGGTGGATACATTAGCAGAAAGAGTATATGAGACGTTGAATTATTTCTTGCAGGAATATTACAACAGCTATGATCCAGTGTCATATAGGCGGCAATATGATTTTCTGCGTTCAGCGGTCAAAGTAGAGCCTAAAGTAGTAGGCAATAAGGTAATTGCATCTGTATTCATTGATACGGATTCAATGGACGATTATTCCAATGCTACTGGTGAACAGGTGGCTATTTGGAGTAATCAAGGCTTGCATGGCGGCTTAAATGCGGGAAACAATACCCCTCATGTATGGGATGATACCATTGATAATACGGTTAATAATGGTGAACTTTTGAAATTAGCATTGAAATACCTAAGAAGCAAAGGATTTTTAGTAAGAAGTTAGAGAACAGAGGATATTGATACATAGTGAAATTAAATGAACAAGTAGCAATTATAACTGAAAAAATATCAGTAGATTATCAAAATTATATGGAGAAATAGATATTGATGGTTTATCAAGAATTTTGAATAACCATTTAGAAGTTGCGATTGATGAAATTGAAGAAGATTCTTTAAAGAAGCCGACACTAATTGTGCTGGCTGTGAGTATATGAAAATGTATGATTGAGGTCAGAGAATTTATTATTGTGACCATGCAGACAGAATTGACAATATGGGGAAATTGGGTGTGAGTGATTTACCTAAGACAAGTTCTGTATTGTTCCATTAAGAAGTAAATAAGGACTGCTACCATATTGTGGGGTTCAAATGAACCTAACAAATATAGATTGTGTGGGACAGGATAAACCTTGCAAATAAAATATAAAAAACATAAGGAGTATAGAAAGTAGAACAAAATGGATATAAAAAATGTAAGAGTAATTGTATATGGAGATAAAATTTTTAAATATGCAGATGTCGTTAAAGTTACGACAGTGGATGATAATGTATATATTGGACAGATTATGCGTAGTGATGATGAAAATAATTTGATAAATAATTTATTCATATTTGAATTAAATTTAGAGGATAATAGTGATATGCCTTTCTATAAATACGATATAAAGGATATAGAAAAAGCTGATAATGCAGAGATATTCAATTACGCATTTAATCTTGGACAGAATATGAAAACTGAATAATATAATAAGCAATAAATCCGAAATTCAAAATGTTCTAACTATTAACCGTTTCAATTGTGTGTATCTACACAATAATTCTATTAAATGATTATAAAAACTGAATATTTGAAGATATAAATGATGAAAAAAGATTTTGCCAATTTTGGCCAGAACATTACAACTGAATATAGCATTTAAAGAGACAGTATAAATCAATCGTATTGTCTCTTTATATTTATGATTTTTTTTGGCATTTATCTAAAATTTGTAGAAGATAATTAGGACATGTGTTAATATTTAATAAATAATTGATGTAACTATATTGATAAAAATTTAATGCAAAAAGGGATAAAAGAATGGGAATTGGGGCTAGTATTATATCAGCAGTATTAAAGGCAATTATAAGAGATAAAGTAGGAAGTGGACTAGTAAAAGAGTTAACCGATATTTTAATAGGTGAGGTATCTGAAAAAGGTATAGATAAGATTAATGATTTTATTAATGGTGGAAAAAATAAAATTGAACGTATTCTCTCTGAAGAGAGTATGAAATCTATGAATATTCCAGATAGGAATATTGAATATGTATCTTCTGAAATAAAGGATTTGCTTTTAAGAATTAATATTACGGATAGAGTACTTAAACAATGTAGAAATGACGGTATGAATTTGAGTGATTTTCTATGGAATGAATATTGCAAGAATCAAGATGATTATATAGAATGTGAAAGCAATATCAAACAGTGTTTATTTGCTGTTGCGAAAGTTTTGATTGAATTGGTACATGAAAGTGAAGATTTTGAAAAAAAATTTTTGATACAGATAAGTAATTCTACTGATGATATTAAATCACAAATACAAAGTAACTCTCAGAATATGATGAAAAAGTTTGATAGGCTGGAAGAAAGTAATCGAGTAATTATTGATGAGGTAAGTAAAAACTCTAGTGTACAAAATAAAAATATAGTGCATAAAAAACCAAAGAGCAGGACACAGCAATATGCTGATAAATGGAATGAAAATATGTTCCTGAATAATTTTAATGAGTGGGATGAAAATGTAAAAGAAGAAGTCAGATTAAAGGATGTTTATATTGACACTCATCTACCGCATTTCAAATGGAGAGAAAATGAAAAAGAATTTGATCAGTTAAAAAAATTATTATCTCAGTATATAGGTCAAAATAAGGGAAGTCAGATGTTGCTTGTTTTGGGGCAACCAGGGATAGGCAAGAGTACATTGGTTACGTGGATTGCTGTTAATTATTCTGATATTATTGATAATATTTTAGTATATCAGTTTGTGTCTGATTTAAAAAATATACCGTGGCAGAATATAAGTAGAGACTGTGAAATAGTTGATGAAATATTAAGAGAATTGCAACTATCATATAGAGATTTGGAAGGAAAAACGCTTATTCTTGATGGTTTTGATGAAATAAGTGTGGGGAACAATAGAGCAACAATATTAAATCAATTATATTGGAAATTAATAAAAGAGAGTAGCCTGAAAAAATTTTCATTAATTGTTACATGTAGAGAAAATTATATACTGGAGTTAAAGAAAATTGAATGTGATTATATTACGTTACAATCATGGGATAATGAACAAATACGAAGTTTCTGCGAGGTTTATTGGAAAAAAATAAAATGTGATTTATCTGAAGAAAAAATAAATAGTGTAATTAAAAATAAAGAAATTTTAGGAATTCCACTTATATTGTATATGGTTTTGGCTTTAAATATTTCTATTGAAAAAGAATATTCTATTGTAGATGTATATGATCAGATTTTCTCGTTAGAAGGTGGTATTTATGATCGTTGTATAAATTATAATAGATATGAAAAATCTCATAGAATCAATGAAATAAAAAAGCAAATACACCAGATATCAAGAGAGATTGCTATATGGATGTTTGAAAATGAATCAGAAGACGTATGTATTTCACAAGAAGAATATCAAAAAATATGTATCAGTGTTATGCAGGAGAGCAAACAGGGAAATGAAAAGATTAATCAGGATTTTTTGATTGGGAATTTCTTTAAACTGGTTAAGCATTGTGAGGGAATTGAAACAGAAAAATTATATTTTGTACATCGTTCCATTTATGAATATTTTGTGGCAGAAACTATATATAATTCGATAGAAGATGCAATGTTAAGTCTTACAGCGAAAAGTCAAGAGGAGTTGGCTGGAAATATTGCTTTTTATTTAAAAGAGGGAGAAATCACATATACTATAGGTTCATATTTGAAATCTAAAATAATAAAATTATATTCTAAACTGGAAGATAAAAAAAGAAAGGGTTTTACCAATGGTGGGAGGATACTGTAGATAAAATGCTGGATGTTGGAATGTTTTATTATACAAATAGGAATATTCAGGATTATAAAAATATAATACAGAAAGAGATGCAATGTTTTATGAATCTTATAGAAATATTAAGATTATTATTAGGAACAAGTAAGAAAAGATATATCATGGAAAGTGTTGCTGGAAAACTTATTAAAAAATATATAAAATATTGTTGCGTGGAATACAGATATGATATGGACGGTAAATGGAGAAGAGTTGATCTAAGCACAATGTTTTTATCAAATGTGGATTTAAGCGAAGTAAATTTAAGCAATGCAGATTTGAGCGGAGCAGATTTAAGCGAAGCAGATTTGAGCGGAGCAGATTTAAGTGAAGCAAATTTAAGTGGAGCAAATTTAAGTGGAGCAAATTTAAGTAATGTGTATTTGAGAAATACAAATTTAAGCAATTTGGATTTAAGCAATGCAGATTTAAGAGGAGCAGATTTAAGAGGAGCAGATTTAATGAAAACAAAATTAAACAAAGCAAACTTAAAGCGAGCAAAATTGGATAAATCAATCTTAATTGATGCGAAAATGAAATTTGCAAATTTATTTGAAGCACAATTAAATGAGGCAAATTTAATGGGAATAAATTTAAGTGAATCAATCTTATGTGAGGCGAACCTAAATAAAACAAATTTAAGTAATGTAAAATTAGTAGGAGCAGATTTAGGCAATGCAGATTTGAGAGGAGCAGATTTAAGCAATGCAGATTTAAGAGGAGCAGATTTAAGAGGGGCAGATTTAAGAGAAGCAAATTTAAGAGGAAAATACATAAGAACAGTATACTTAGGTGGAACAATATTTGACGAAGAACAGATAAAGTATTTAGAACAAAAGTATTCTTTACAAGGTACGAGAGTATTCATTGAAAAAACAAATGAGATCATAAGTTATGAAGAATATTGTAACAGAAAAAAATAAATATTGTGTATTATAAACATAGATACCATCAATAATCTAATCCCTATACAGGGTACGCCTATATAGGGGCAGGTACTGAAAATTTCCAGATGGAAACATACCCCCTATGGGGATGGGACTATCCCAAAGTTTGTGTAAACCTTCAAACTGATGTAAGATAAAATTACTCAGTTTGGAGGTTTTATTATGGCAAGAAAAAATGAAAGTCCACAAAAAGCAGCAATGAGGGAAATGATGCGTGATTACCTGAAGAATAATGATATCAGCATCAAATCAGGAACCGATGTCAATTCCATCATGCGTGACATGATGTCCGTTCTTCTGGAAGGCGCATTGGATGAGGAGCTTGACGAAGAACTTGGCTATTCAAAGTACGATTACCGGAATAAGGATACTGATAACAGCCGTAATGGGCATTCCAAAAAGACCATGCATACCAGCTATGGAGGCATGGATGTTACCATTCCCCGTGACCGTAACGGCGAGTATGAACCCCAGCTCATCAAAAAGTATCAGAATACCGTGACCCAGGACATGGAAGAAAAGATACTCTCCATGTATGCAAAAGGCATGACCACCGGAGACATAGAATCCCATATGAAAGAACTCTATGACATGGACATCTCTGACAGCACCATCAGCCGGATTACGGACAAGATACTGCCTGTCGTGAAAGAATGGCAGGAACGCCCCTTTGAGGAGGTCTATGCGGTAGTATTCATGGATGCCATCCATTACCATGTCCGCAGCGAAGGGCGTATCGTAAAACGTGCTGTCTACATCGCCCTGGGCATTGACATGAACGGAAGGAAAGATGTGCTTGGCATGTATGTGGGTGAAAATGAAAGCGCCAAGTTCTGGCTGTCCATCATGAACGGCCTAAAGAACCGCGGCGTGGAGGACATCCTGATTGCCTGCGTGGACGGACTTACCGGTTTTCCACAGGCAATAGAGGCTGTATACCCGCAGACAGAAATCCAGCAGTGCATCATCCACCAGATCAGGAACTCTACAAAGTTCGTTTCCTACAAAGACATCAAAAAACTGATGGCAGACTTAAAGCTTGTATATGCTGCCCCGACAGAAGAAACTGCCTTAAATGAACTGGAACTGTTCAAGGATAAATGGGATGCCAAATATCCGAAGATCTATAAATCATGGCATGACAACTGGGCGACCCGTTCCACTTATTTCAAGTATCCGGAAGCTGTCAGGCGGCTTATTTACACCACAAACGCCATAGAAGGATTTAACCGGCAGCTTCGGAAAGTAACAAAATCCAAAACGGTATTTCCATCAGATGACAGCCTGTTGAAAATGCTGTATCTGGCAATGATGGATATCACAAAGAAATGGACGGGACACCGTCAGGACTGGGGGCAGATTCATTCCCAGCTGGAGATTTATTTTGAGGAACGGCTGGAAAGATACAATCTATAAATACCCCTGTTTCAGCAGGTCATATTGACATGCAGAAAAATCCCTGTATAATGCAGGTAAGGGCAGAACCAATAAAAATCGGCTCTGCCCTTAAGTAACTATTCATAAATCTTATATCAGTTTTTTGAGTTTACACAAAACTTGAAACAGTCTCTCACTGACTTTTATATTCATTCTATTTGTTTCAAGTTTGGCATAAGTGCTTTTGGAAATTTTGATTCCCATAAGCTGTAAATGAGCGATTGTTTGGTCTTGAGTCATATTAGCATTTTTTCTAAGGCGTTGGATATTATGGACTATATCCATATCTCCGGTCTGATTTTCTGCACTATTCATCCTCAATATATTCCATTACTTCTGAAACATCACAGTGAAGTATTGAGCATAGTTGATTAATAGTATTAGTGGTAACACTTTTTCCCTGTTTTATAGCATAATATGTGGAACGAGGAAAACCTTGTTTAGCAAGTTTATAAGAACTGATATTTTTGTGTTTCATGGTTTTAAATAATGGTTCATAGCTAATCATATATACACCTCTTACATCAATTATATTAGTGTACTCGGAAATTGAATATGTACGAAAATGCAAACGTAATGGTCTATTCTTCGGTATCAATATATTCTAAAACGTCAGAGATAGAACAATTTAACAGTTTACATAATTGGTTGATTGTATTTGTACTGACACTATTTCCCCGCTGAATTGAATAATAAGTAGCTTTTGAGAACCCCTGCTTGAAAAGGGCATAAGAAGTAATGTTTTTTTTAGACATAGTTTTGAATAGTGGTTTATAACTAATCATTTTAGAATTCCTTTCTGTTTGTCTATATATAATTGTAAAGTTGTACTCGGATATTGAAAATGTACGAAAATCCGAGTATAATAGTATATGTATGAAAAAACGAGTATAAAGAAAGGAGAGATTATGAGGATTACAGGAAAAATATTTGACTGGAATGTCAGGAAAGGAGAGGGAAATGTCAGAATTAACGGGATTGTTAGGAAAAATAAAATTGGAGAATATTATGGCTTTTCTGATATATGGGGAGGATAAAAAGAAAAAAATTTTTGAAAATTATGGGAAGGAAATAGATAATTCCTATATTGAAATTTTTGAAAAATTAGAAAGTCTGTATTCAGAAGCAGACAGAGAGGATGATAAGCTGTTTGATGCTGTAGTAGGTTTTGCAGCACTCCATGACGATATATACTTTGAAGCAGGAGTGTTAGTGGGATTTCAATTATTTAAAAATTTGGAACAGGGATATCAAAAGCATAGCAAAGGTGATATACAGAGTATTTTGGAAAAAGTATTATGTTTATGATGTCTAATGAAGTAAAGGAACAAGGTGGAATTGAAATGTCATAGAACTGTCCTTTACGGAACCGACAGAAGTAATATTACTATAAGTATAGCAGAGGACTTGTAAGATTACAAACCTTGCAAGTCCTCAATCATACAGTCTCATATTGCCGGTTAGGCGGGCGATTGCTTATTTTTCATTGAGGCGTAAGTTTTTTCTGTATTGTGATGGCGAGCATCCCTTTTGATTGTGAAATAGCCGGCTGAAATATAAAGCGTTGTCGTATCCAACAATTCTTGCAATCTCGTTTATGGAGTACTCGGTTGATTCTAGCAGCTCCTGCGCATTTGCTATACGGATAGAAACAATGTATTGCATTGGAGTAGTACCCGTGTATTTTTTGAAATTACGGATGAACCAGCTGACGCTCATCCCTTTTGACTGGGCATATTCTTCGATATTAATATCGATATTATAATTGTCATTGAAATATTGTGCAGCAATATCCATTTCATTATCAAGATATTCGTTTTTTATCTTTCGTTCTGTTGTAAGTTCACGATGTATCAGGATTAGTATATATTTTAAAAGAATATTTAGCATTTCGTCGTAATCAGATTGACATCGCTGTAATTCTATAATGATTCTTTTAAATATGCGTTCGTATTCTAAGGATGTACCAACATAAAATACTCGCATATCATCGGATATTCCATATTTTCTGAGGATATTTTTAACATCACCGCCAGTAAAATGAATCCAATATACCTCTGTTTTATCTTCTCCATAGTATTCGTATTTTTGAAATTCTTTAGGACGATATAGAACCATGTTACCAGCAGTAACAAGTGTATCATTATCTTCATTGTCAAAGTGGAAATGAGCAGAACCGGAAGCTACGTAGATTATTTGATAATCTACCCGTCCTCTCGGTCGGTAAGTTGGTAATTTTGTTTGGGAATATAAGCGGTATGTTCCGCAGCTTCCCACAATTAAAGGCTTGCTTTTATCTTTAAAATCAAGTAACGAATTGTTTTTATATCCAGAATTAAGGTACATATATATCACCCCTTTGTGTTGTTTTGCAGAGATGGGCAAAACTCACTATTGTCAAAACCTAGTTTAGTTCATCCCTGATTTTTGCATTGTATCATTTTGTGCATATTTTGTCTATTTCTGTTTATAGACATATTTTGCGTAAAAAAGTATCATAATACCAGAAGATGACGAGAAAAGAAGAAAAAGCTGCAAATGGGATTTGCATATAAAAATTATATTTTAAGAGGAGGTTTTATTATGATAGTGCCACGTTATTATGAAGATCTTGCGATGCTGCATGACAATACAATGCCAGCGAGAGCATATTACATTCCGGCTTCAAATAGAATGGATAATTTAGTAGAGCATCGGGAAGAATCTGATCGTATACAATTTCTTAACGGAACATGGAAGTTTAAGTATTTTGAAAGTATCTATGATGTGAAAGAAGAGTTCTATGAGTTAGGTTTTGATGTATCAGAATATGATGGTATGAAGGTACCAGGTGTATGGCAGATGGCAGGATATGATAATCATCAGTACACGAATATCAGATATCCATTTCCCTTTGACCCGCCATATGTACCTCAGGACATTCCTTGTGGAGCATATGTTTATGATTTTGATTATAAGGAAGATGAAACAGCATCAAAGGTATTTTTAAATTTCGAAGGTGTAGACAGCTGCTTTTATGTATGGCTTAACGGTAAATATGCTGGCTATAGTCAGGTGTCACATGCCACAAGCGAATTTGATGTTACATCTTTTATCAAAGCAGGCAAAAATACAATTGCAGTATTGGTTATGAAATGGTGCGATGGTTCTTATTTGGAGGATCAGGATAAATTCCGCATGAGTGGGATTTTTAGAGATGTATATCTGCTTAAAAGACCAGAGCAGGCAATCCGTGATTATAGAATCACAACAAAAGTAAAAGAAGCAGGTGCAGTGATTAAGCTGGAAGTATCATATACTAAGCCAATTATGACCCGGATTACAGTTGAAGATAAAAATGGAGCCATTGTTGCAAAACAGGAGATTTCAGAAGATGGAAGTGTTGAAATGGAGATTGCTGCTCCGGTTTTATGGAATACTGAAAATCCGTATCTCTATACAATAATTCTAGAAACGGAGAAGGAGGTTATCGTTGATTATGTTGGCTTTAGGACCATTGAGATTAAAGATAAAGTCCTTTACCTGAATGGGCAGAAGATTAAATTCAGAGGTGTCAATAGGCATGATTCTGATCCGGAAACCGGATTCACGATTAGCATTGATCAGCTGATGGTTGATTTAACCATGATGAAGCAGCATAACTTCAATGCGGTTCGCACCAGCCATTATCCAAATGCACCTTATTTCTATCAGCTATGTGACAAGTTTGGTTTTATGGTATGTGATGAGGCGGATATCGAAGCACATGGTCCCTTTATGCTGTATCGTAAAGAGGATACAGACTACAATCGTTTCAAGCGATGGAATGAGCAGATTGCGGATAATCCTGCATGGGAAAATTCAATTTTAGACCGTGTGCAGTTGATGATTCAAAGAGACAAGAATAGACCTTGTATTGTTATGTGGTCAATGGGAAATGAAAGTGCATATGGATGCAATTTTGAAAAGGCATTAAAGTGGACGAAGCAATTTGATTCAGATCGTATCACGCAGTATGAGAGTGCCAGGTATCGCAATTATGATGTGACATATAATTACGATAACCTTGATTTGTATAGCAGAATGTATCCAGCTTTTGATGAGATTCAGGAATACTTAGAAAAGGATGCAAGTAAGCCATTCTTATTAGTGGAATATTGTCATGCAATGGGAAATGGTCCCGGAGATTTTGAGGATTATTTCCAGCTAATGCATAAAAATGATCTTATGTGTGGAGGCTTTGTATGGGAGTGGTGTGATCATGCGATTGCAAAGGGAACAGCCGAAAATGGAAAGACAATCTACTATTATGGCGGGGATCATGGCGAAGTGATTCATGACGGAAATTTCTGTATGGATGGACTGGTATATCCTGACCGGTCGCCGCATACGGCATTGCTGGAATACAAGAATGTGTATCGCCCGGCAAGGGTTGCTGGATATGATGCTGAAAATAAAAGATTAACACTTCACAATTATATGGATTTTGATGATTTGAAAGATTTTGTGGATATCCGTTATGAAGTGACGTGCGATGGTTTGACGATCGAGACAGGAAAGATTCCTGCATTTTCAGTACCGCCTCATGGAGAAGCATCTATAGATCTGGACATTAATATTCCTGCAAAGGGTAAGGTTTATTTGAAAATCATATATACCCTGAAAAAGGAAGTTGCACTGATTCCCCCGAAATATGTTATGGGATTTGATGAGGTTTTAATTGCTAATGAGGATAGCAGAAACCAGACTGCTGTCAAGTGGCTGAATGAAGAGGCAGGGGAGTCTGTTGAGGTTACAGAGACAGATTGTCAGGTGATTATTAAAGGGAGAGCATTTACTTATACGTATAGCAAAAAGAACGGTATGTTTGAACAAATCAATTTTGCCGGTCATGATTATTTGGATAAACCCATGGAGATAAACATCTGGCGTGCCCCGACAGATAATGATATGTATGCAAAGGCAGAGTGGAAAAAATCGCACTATAACGAAGCCTATATCAGAGCATATGACAGAATCATTCATCAGTCAAAAGATGGTATTCAGATTAAAACAACAGCCTCCGTATCAGCAGCGACAATCCAGAAGATAATGGATATTGAGATTATATGGAATATTGATAGTAATGGAGGAATTTCATCAGATATGCATATTGTTAAGGATGGGGAATTCCCGGATCTTCCAAGATTCGGCGTGCGCTTGTTCTTAAATAACGAGCTTGAAAATGTATCTTATTATGGAATGGGACCTTACGAGAGCTACCGTGATAAGCATAGGGCATCCAGTCATGGGTTGTATTGTGCGAAGGTTTCTGAGTTACATGAAGATTATATTCGTCCGCAAGAGAATGGAAGCCATTACGATTGCGATTTTGTGGAAATTTCAAATGGTCAGTTTGGTCTTGCTGCTGTATCAGAAAAGACATTTTCCTTTAACGCTTCATGCTATACGCAGGAGGCATTAGAAAATACAGAACACAATTATCAATTGCAAAGTTGTGGAAGCACAGTCTTATGTCTTGACTATGCGTTAAACGGAATTGGTTCAAACAGCTGTGGACCGGTTGTAATGAATCCGTATCGTTTTGATGATGTGGGATTTTTGTTTCGGTTCAAACTGGTTCCGTTTGTGAAAGGGTAACTGGCAACTCGTAGGAATGGTAAAAGGATATAGAAAACTTCAGCATGCATGATCTAAGATCAGGTTTTTGATATCCGGTAGAAGATGAACAAAGGTAACTGATAAAAACAGAAGAAATGATAAGGGATAAATGCTTATGATAATCAGTAAAGGAGTGATTTTCATGGAAAATAAGAAATATTTGAAATGGTATAACAAAGTCGGGTATGGCTCCGGCGATATCGCAGGTAATGTTGTATATGCGTTGTTATCTGCATTTGTAATGATTTATTTAACAGATACGGTTGGGTTAAAAGCCGGTGTTGTCGGAACCCTGATTGCGGTTTCAAAGCTGTTTGATGGTATTAGTGATATTTTCTTTGGTGCCATGATCGATAAGACAAAGAGCAGGATGGGAAAAGCCAGACCGTGGATGTTATATGGTTACTTTGGCTGTGCTTTATGTCTGATTGCAATCTTCTGCATTCCTGTAAATATGGGAGAGACAGCACAGTATGCATGGTTCTTTATTGCTTACACATTATTAAATGCGGGATTCTATACAGCGAATAATATTGCTTATTCTGCACTCACAGCTTTGATCACAAAAAACAATCATGAGCGTGTGCAGATGGGTTCCATCCGGTTCATGTTTGCATTTGGTACAAGTATGTTGATTCAGTCAATTACGGTGGGATTTGTTGCAATGTGTGGTGGCGGGGCTGCTGCATGGAGAACGGTAGCGATTGTATATTCCGTTGTTGGCGTTATCTCTAATACCCTTTCCGTACTATCTGTAAAAGAGCTTTCACCAGAAGAACTGGCGGATGAGGAAGCCCAGAAGGCTGAAAAAACAGCAGAAGAGAAATATAGCCTGATTGATGCATTTAAGCTTTTGATTGGCAATAAGTATTATTTAATGATTTGCGGTTCTTATATTTTAATGCAGATTTATTCTGCGACACTGAATATGGGGATTTACTTTATGACGTATGTCTTGAAAAATGCGAATTTGCTTGGAGTATTTTCATGGGCGATCAATATCCCGATGATTATCGGATTATTATTTACTCCTGTCCTGGTTGCGAAGCTTAAGGGCATGTATAAGTTAAACATGGCAGGATATGCGATAGGTACGCTTGGAAGATTGGTAGTTGTTATGGCCGGATACATGGGAAGTGTCCCTCTGATGCTTGCAGGTACTGCTATTGCAGCGATTGGTATGAGTCCGTTACAGGGTGATATGAATGCGTTAATTGCAAATTGTTCTGAATACACATTTTTAAGAACAGGAAAGAGAGTGGATGGAACAATGTATTCGTGTACATCACTCGGAACAAAACTTGGCGGGGGTATCGGTACAGCAATCGCAGGATGGCTGCTTGAGTTCAGTGGATATGTTGGCGGTGCTGAGATTCAGAGTGCATCATGTATGAATATGTTACACATTATGTATTTGTGGATTCCGATGTTCATCAATCTTTTAATTACAATTATTCTTACAAGATTGAATGTTGAGAAGGCAAATGCAGAACTTAGAAAAGAAAAAGGAATTGTAGAATAACATCCCCTTTTGAGCGGTTCGCAAATATGCGTTCCGCTCTTTTTGTGTCACAGTAAAAATAAA
>JAAGKN010000625.1_pt1 | contig 109243 bp, 77 predicted proteins | sample 6206371 | NCBI WGS metagenome assembly JAAGKN01 (sample SAMN11533720, study PRJNA540317) | gut metagenome | isolation source: fecal pellets from male and female animal of same cohort | host: Peromyscus leucopus | place: USA:CA | collected 2017
TATTGACTTTTTATTTGCAGGCTTTAAAGTCAAATTTCTTAAACGTCGGAGCATTAGAGCTATACAGTAGTTTCACTGATAACCTCATCAATCTCCTCCGCCTTGCAAAGAGTATTCAGATAAAAACGGTCGAACTTGCTGCTGTCGCACAGAAGATAGCTATGCTTAGAATTCTCTATCATAATCCGCCGAATACTGTTTTCCATAATCGTGTTATCGCTTGCCACACCTTCACTAAAACCCCGACAGGAGAAAAAGGCAAGATCCGCATTATAATTCCGCAGGGTGCGTTCGGCGTCCGGACCAATGTAGGAAAAGGATTCGGCTGCCATTTCCCCACCCAGACAGATAGTTTTAATACCAAGAACAGCAAGGTCAACAGCGGTTTTTGCGCCGCTGGTTATCACAAAAAGATTCTTGAACTGGGAAAGGTAGGGCAGCATACAGTACACTGTCGTGGACGCGTCCAGCATCAATACGTTGCCGTCCCGAATATGAGAAACTGCCTTTTCGGCGATAATCCTCTTTGCCTCCATATTCTCCATATCCCTTATAAACAACGGAATGCGCTTATCCGGCGAGGTATTGTTCAACCGGACAACACCATTCCTGGATTCCACCAAAGCCTTTTTCTTCAGTTGATTGATGTCTCGCCGAACCGTAGGCTCACTGATAAAAAGGGCTTTTGCCAAATCCTTCACCGAATGTTCCCCTTGCGTCAACAATCTGATATAATCATTTTCCCGTTCGTAGATAGCCATAAAACGCATTCCTCCCTTAATTGCTTAATTCGCATATATATTTATCGGAAACGGCGCACAAAGCGGTTTCATATTACTCATACCGTCCCACATCATCACCTGCACCTTGTAACTGCTGTTCAATTCACAATCTATCAAAATCAACTGCTCCTGCTCAGCGGTATTCGCTTCTATATCCTCCACAGCCATAGTTACCAGCGCGCCGTTCGAGTGATAAACCGCTACAATCAGCTTGGCTTTCTTCTCCGAGAAGTAATTCACATGAACTCCGCGTCCTCCTGCTGTACCTTTGACATCTACGATTGCCGCAGTGTCCGCTTCATAGGAAACCGTCACCGTTTCATTAGCCGCAGGCGAATAATGCTCTGCGTCATAGGCGGTATTGTTCACCAGCGCATGATATCCTCTGTCCGGCGTAATTCTGATTAGCGAAGGGGCGGCATCTTTCGGCAGATTCTCTGTCAAATCCGCAAAATTAGCGTTGCCATGTTCCCCTTCGATTAAAATATAGTCGTGGTGACTTTTGCACATATCGCTTCTTCCAACGCTCGACCGCAGCCCCTGATAACAGTCGTCCAAAAATACCAGCCGACCTATCTCTTCGGCGGCGTTATCCTTTCGGCGGCTGCCGCCGAAAATTCCGTTGCCCATCTGCGTATCTGTCATTGTTTCTTTATCCAACCCCGGTCCGAACACCAAGGTAGTGGTTCCGTTGACGAAACAATCGCCTCCCCAGCCCGACCACCCATAGTCGTTATAGCATCCGGCATATGCGCGGCGAGTCACCGCTCCGCCCAACAAATAGCAGGTGATTTTGCCATAGATACTTCTTCTGTCTGCTCCGGCAAATACCGCCTCTGCTGTGCCGCCCGTCATCAAAACTTCCGCGTCGCAAATATATTCGCTCTGCTTTGAGGAACGACCGACAGCGGCAAACACATTCATAATCGTGCCGCCTTCAATTTTAATACGGCTTTTTCCGACCTTAAGATTTGTTTCTCCCTCTCCGCCACCGCGCACATACTGCACAACAGCATCGTCTTTGATGGTGATATACGCAGTTCCTTTCACCTCACAGCTTCTTCCTCCGGCAGTTACGCTCCCGCCTGTATTTTGCAGGTTTTCAAACAACCCGTTTTTATTGCCATGACTCAAAATTGTACCCTTATTGGCGGTTCCGCCTACAATCACGGAGGTATCGCCTGTGACATTGCCCAAGCGGCTGCCGCCGTAAATCCCCTTATAATCACCTCCGTAAACCTCGATATTGCAATCTCCGTTCACCGTCTTACCGTCCGCGCCGCCCCACAGTTCCCTGACAAAGTTGCTGGTGGTAACGCCGCGGCCCATAATCAAGTGATTACCCTGCGCAAAAATGAAGTTGTGATTTTCTGCTCCGCTTTGAGTTCCGTCATTCACAACAAATTCCAAATTATCAAAGGTAATGTTACAACCCGCATAAAGGCTTGTGACTGTCTTTAAATTCAGCTTTCCCCTGCCTTGATATCCTTCTACCCGAACAGTCTTTGCGGAAACCGGCCAGACAAAATCCGCCGGAAGTACCACTTCGTCCAGCAGCACGATAGTATCACCATCCTCCGCCTTTTCCAAAGCGGTTTGAAAAAGAAACGGTTGCTCCATAGTTCCGGCGCCCGTTTTACTGCCGGCGTTGGAACAGTATAACGACAGGTCTTCCGTTACTTCAAAATTTGTAAGATTGCTCCTTATAGGCAACCCCGCCCATTCCTCTTTTAGAGGGATACGCACCCGAAAGGAGCCGTCCGCCGCAATCTCGGACTGGTCAATGTGCTTTACATTGGCAAGCGTGAAATCCGGCGCGGCGGGGTCTTTATCATACACCCCCACCGTCACATACTTTCCCGCCTGCTCCGGCGCACTGCCCTGAAACACCAGAGTCAGCGCCGAAGCATGGGCGGAAAAGCTGACGGTACAAATTATCAACACGATTGCCGCAATATATTTTTTAAACTTTTTCATTTTGTTTCCACTCCATTAAATGATGCCAACTGCGTCCCGCCTCTTATTTACGCCGTCCCGTCTACCGATATACAAACACTCGCTGTAATGTGCCCTGATAAGATTGCAGCAGCAATCTGGATGGTGTGCCATCGGATTTATACGTTTTAATATCCTCTACCGAACCCATATAGACCTCGTCGCGTTCAGAATCATATACCGCCACGGGCATACCGGCGCTCACCTGAATAATTTCATCAAATTTCGCACCGCTGTCCCAACCTATTTTCACGGCAAAACCCAGTTTATCATAAGCATAGGCGCTGATTGTCCGCGTTGCATACGGCGTTTCGCGCAATGACGCACCAACCGCCGCATCATCTTCCGCGCGGGATACAATGCTTACATATTCGACCTGATTCTTATTGGACGCCGTGGTAGCAAGTCTGACCGCATCGCCGCGTTTCAAATTATATGCGTCAAGATCCAAATATTGAGCGACTGCATTCTCTAAAGAACCATTACCAGAGGTATATACAATATGCTGCACCAACTCTCCGTCAGCATCGAGCGACGTATAAATCTCATCTATCATCTGAATCGCGTGATTGCTCGCCGTATCACCGTAAGTAATCTGGCGTGTAACAACATACTGCTCATAAAACGTATCCTCTGCGGTTGTGCGGTAACTGACCGCGCCACGATAATCGTCCCACATTCTGAGAGAGGACACAAAACAGCGTGAAAAATCACTGCCTAAATTTTCCGGCACGGAAAACACCTTGGTTTTTGAATTTGTCAGCATATTCACGCCGATTCGACCGTTCACATACATACCGTGTTCTACTTTATCCAAATCTTTCTTAATTTCACGGTTTATCGTCAGAGGATGCACCCCGCCGTCATCTGCGAAAGCTGTATCAATCCTCGTCAGTTTTCCCGAACTGTTCACTTGGCACAGCATAATCTGCGGCTTGAACATTCCGTTCTCCGAAAGCTGTTCAAAAGCTTTTTCCATATCCTTATAAACATAGTCGTTGATATTCAGCCGCTTTTCGGTTTTATAATCTTCAATACTGCCCGTCTCGGATAAAATTTTCAAGGTCAGTTCCGTATCAAAAGTTTTAGATTGACACACCCCTGCCAACGCAAATCCTACAAACTGATTGGCAGACAATGTTCCCGTCTTTACAGCCGCAACATAACCTTGAAAATCCAAATAACAGGTCACAGACGCGCCCAACTGCAATCCGGAGAAAACGTCATCACTGTACCCCCGGTACACTCCATCGCCGATTACAATATCTCCATCGCCTTTCATCTGACCAATCATACCGGACGCTGTAACGTCTGACACCACCACCCGAACATAGTTCCCATCCTGAGATTCAAACACACTTAAAATACTGTCGGTCTGAATTTCCGTCCATTCATACTCTGCACCGTCTGCGTCCTCAATATACAACGCGTCATATCGTTCGGGATTCAAACTCACGCTCTTATCGGAATTTCGGTCATAAATTATATTGTCCGAGGAACTCTTGCCAGCCACCATCAAATTCCAATAGCTTTCTATCAGAACAATATCATAACTGCTGTTTCCATATGAGGACAAAAGCGTCACGCGGGTATTCGGCTTTGCGAGAACTGCCGCCGCATCGCTGCCCAACGGCCGCCCGTTATACGCCATAACAGCCGATGGCGCAATATTTGCTCGTTTTTCCCGACTGTTTTTGAAATACCAAAACTGTCCGCTCTGCGCATCATAACCGCCCTCGTCGCCAATAACGATTTCCAGCGCACGGCTGTCACCGCTATCTACAGCCCACTTCAAAACCGGACTGTCGTCATCAGTATACACATAGTCCACAAATCGTCCCAAAAGATTGATATAACTTTTGCTGTCCACGCTGTACCGCACACCGTCAATCACGGCGGAATCAGAGTCATATGCCGCGCCATATATATCCGCCCCGTTCGCAGCGCTCAAAAGCCCTTTTTCCGAAAATCGCATTTCCCGAGTTTTATAGAGCAGCGTTTCGCCGTCAATCTTGAAATAAGTACTCTCTCTGCCCGTGGAGGCGAGCTGATAGTATTCCGCTTGCAAAGCGTTATACAACATCAGCGTCATATCACGAAAAGTCACATTTCCGCCTGCGCGGTAAGAAATACCGGCTTCCCGCATGGCACGGTAAATGAATGACGTATCCGCGGCGCCGCTGTTGATAAAGCTTACCAGTCCCAACGCTTTAACCAAAAGCGTCCCCGCGTCCTGCGACAGAATAGGCTTATCCGGTTCAAACCGTTTCGCTCCCGTTCCGACAAGATATCCAAGCTCCGTTAAAAGCGTAATTTCCTCAAAGGCATAATGACTTTTGGAGACGTCGGTGTAGTATAGCGTCGCTGTTCCTGTTGTATTCGTATTGAGCAGTCGGGCAAGATAAACGGAAAAATCTCCCCGCGTCACCAAACTGTCCGGTTCCACCTCATCTAACGTAAGACTGCTGTCAAAAATTTCGAGATAGGACAGGAGGCTGAACGCTCTGTCATAATCTGTGCTTTCAATCGTGTCCGCCGCCGGAGTAACCTGTCCCGCCGGAAACATCATTGCCGCCGCAAGCAGCGCACAGATCCATTTGCAAATGTTACGTTTCACTGTTCCATCCTCCTTTAGCTAATACGCAAGCAGACATTGTAGAGAATCTGCGCCGCTTCCGCTCTGGTTGCCGTAGCGGCAGGGTCAAATTGATTATTCCCCACGCCGTTCACCAATCCGCTGCCGCTGAGCGCTCCGACCGCCTCTTTTGCATAATCGTCAATCTGTTCTCCGTCCGCAAAGTTCGGTTCAACCGCGTCCGGTGCGGTTCCTTTCATCACAAGCGCCCGATAAATCATCACCGCCATATCCTGTCGGGTAATGTTATCCCCGATACCGAACCGATTTTCCTCTATTCCGTTTGCCAGTCCCGTTTCGGCAGCAATACAGACATATTTTTCATACCACTCGCCCGTTTGCACATCTGCGAACCGCCCGCTTGTGTAATCACGATTTTCATACCCCGCTGCACAAACCAGCAGTTTTACAAATTCTTCCCGTGTGACGGTATCAAGCGGCGCAAAAATAGTTTCGGTGCGTCCGCTGATAATACCGCGGTCAGCAAGGGTAGTAATCGCCTCATACGCCCAGTCCGCCATGTCCAAATCAACAAATTGCATCTTTACCGGCTCCGGCGGAGTAAACTCCCCTGCGCCGCCGGTGCGCAAATTTCCTCCCGACGCGCCGCCGCCTGTTCCGCCGCCACCTCCCGAGGAGGAAGTTCCGCCCTGAGACGTAGAACTTTTCAAGCTATTGTATTTCTCCAGCAGAGCGGAAAGGCTGGTATAACTGCCCGCCAGTTGCTGATAAATTGCAGTCTCAGCGTCCGTCGTGATATTGGTCACATCGTTGAAATCATTGAGTATTTTGCCGATATTATTTACACCGTTATGATACTGCGCTACGGTAAGAATCAGCGCCTCTTTCATTCGTCTTTCAAATTGGTCTAACGTTTGATAATTCTGTCCCATCAGTAAGGCTTGCAGTCTTGTTACTGCCGCATTACCTCTGTCGGAAACAAAATCCGTCCATTCGGCGACAGTATCGTCAAAGTATTTCAAACTCCCGGAATAATCTGACGGGTTAACGCTCTTTTGATTCAGCAACGCCGCCAGCGAAGCCGCCCGCCATTGCCGAACGGTTTCCACTCTGTCTGTCGCGCTCAAACCGTTATCCTTAATACTGCGATACAAAATCTGCAATACTTCACTGTTGTTCATTCCGTCTGAAATATTCTCGTCAAAACCGAGATACAACGCATTTTCTCCGTCCGCACAGGCAGTCTGAAACGCCACGAAGTCCGACAACGCACCATTCACAGCGGCAACCGCCGCTTGATAATCCTCCGCCGTCACATACCACAGGATAAAATCCCGAATTTCGGATTCGTCATCGCCCGTCAGCCGCGCCTGTCGATACCCCGATTCACCGTCCGGCAGGACAATGCGGAAAGAAAATTCCGCCTCCCCCGCCGCGTTGTCAGTCTGGTCTACAAATTCCGTAACGGAAAGCTCCGCCGTCGGGTCACCGTTCAATTCGGAAAGCGTCACGCCGTTTTTCAAGACCCGCAGTCCCACAAAAGAATCCGTCCCCGCATTGTCTGAAGTTCCTGATATGGCAACGTTCCCGTCTGTGCCACATTCTGTTATATTTAAACTGATATTTGCGTATGCCGCCGTGTGCAGCATACCTGCGGCAAGCAGAAACGCAATCAATTTTCTCATAGCTGTCTCCTCTCCTGTCAATTACTCAGCGGCACTATTGCGGTAAGTCTCGCACGCATAATGCGCCGCTTCTCTGAGTTTTTGCATATCTGCTTCGCTCAGACCGGGGCCGATGTATTTGTTATCCAGAGCCGAGTTTCCCGTAATTGTTTCGTACCATACTAAACTTGCAAGTATGCGCCCTGTCCATGTCATATGGCAGGTAGAATCACGGTATATTCCATGAGTTCCGTAAGAGTTGTCATAATCTACATAATCCGAACCGTCGGCGGCGGGTTTAGGTGTCCCCGCAGTTTCGGTAAAGGTATCGCCAAAGCGCGTAAGAACGTACTCCACTGCAATCGCCGTCGGAATCATTTCTCCCTTATCAGAGGAGTAAATATTCGCACCGAACTCATAGTGCGGTATCAGCGCATTAAGATACGCTGTGCGGGCGTTCTCTCCCGCCCCGACCGTAAACTCATTGTTTGCATTATTGAACTCGGTTGCCCTCGCTTCATAAGGCGCCCATGACATATGCACGATTCGTTTTGCGTTGGGTTTCATATCTGATACGTTGTTTAATACCGTCGTCCACGCAGCCGCATTATCATCCCATAGTGCCGCGTCGCGCACTTTTTCGTGCGTGGTTGCCTGAAGAACAACCACATCCCAGTCGTCCATTCCCACAGCGGTTTTAATTGTTTGGCTCGCCGTGTTTACCAAGCCGGGCTGTTTTATGGTATAATCGGCTTGGTCGTCGCTAAATCTGCTTGCGTGTGTTGCCAGCATACGACCACCGTAATAACAGTTTGTCGGCATAATCGAAACACCGTCTGCCGCGGCTACATCATGCAAGTATGCGATAGAGTCATCGCAGAAACTGTTACCGATAGCAAGCACCTTATATTCCGCTTGTGTTTTTATCTGCTCCGCCGCTTTTTCCAGAGGATTCAGTTTGCTCAGTCCGTCCCACAAGAACGCCTTTGCGCGGACAGCCTCGGGCATCCAATCTACCTTTGTATCAAAAACGGTTGCCTCGCCTTCGCTCAGCGCGAGCTTTTTCTCCTCTACTGCAAGCATTGTGCCGTCCTCGGCGTACTGTGCCACAAGCAAAGAGTTCTCCATAGAGGTTGCCACTGCCGACGCTTTTATACTGTCTCCCTCTATGCTCAAAGACGGAGCGCAGCTCGTTGTAACAAAAATATCGTCCAAATCCATCGGGAACAGACAAGCAATGTCCTTAAAATTAGTCGCGTGCGGCCAGTTTCTCCACTCGTTGCCGCTCTCAGGTCTGGGTATCATATTATTTAATTGCAATGTATAAACGGCATTCGTTCCGTCCTCGATAACAGTAACGTCCATCGAACGGTTATCCAAATCTAACACCGCGTCATAGGTGTACCATACATCTTGCTTTGCTTTCGCGTCATTCCCTGCCGCGTCCTTCAACGGATATACGTTCTCATTGGCACATCCCGCCGTAACAGAACCATCGCCGCTGACACCAAGCGCAACCAGCATACACCATTTTGCATCGCAGTTTCCGATTAACACTGTTCCAAATGAACCATCCGCAAGCGTCTTTTCATAAGGGCGGAAACGGAAATGCAAGTTCAGCTTTCCCTCCGAAATTCCGTTTTCATCAAATCTGACGCCCATTCTTCCCCACGAGCCGCCAAATCTGCCGAATCGGTTTCCGTTCTCGGTTGGCTGCAAAAATGTTTCATCCGCTATCACCGTGCCGAGACCGCTATTGCCCATCGAATATATCGTTACGTCGTTTGTGAAATCCTCGCTCCACTCGAACAATCCGGTTGGGGTAAACTTCAAAACTGTATTCTCTCCTGCCGGAGCCAATTTGTTAGCCGCAGGTATTTTTGAAATATCTACCGTTACGGTGTATTCTCTGCCGCCCACAAGACTTTCGGGCAGGTCAAAGGTGTAGGTCTTGCGGTCTGCCGAAAGTGTTCCGTTGTCGCACACTGTCCCGCCGAATTTAACCGCGCCGCTCGAAACCTCACGCACAGGTTGATTGAACGATACTGCCGCCTGCTTGGTATATAAATCCGCATTAGTCTTTGCAACGCCGTTGCTCGGAAAACTAAGCCCTGTCACCCTCGTTGGCGCATAGGTAATCGCAATATCGTCCAAATCAATACCTGCAAGAACCATAAGAGAGTTTACATTGTTTAACTGCGCCCAGTCATAGACATTGTTTGTGGTTCTTTGGGTATAGCTGTTTTTAAGCGTATATATTGCGTTTGTGGTTTCGTCCACAACTTTGATATCAAGCGAACGATTATCGAGGTCTATCTCCGCGTCATAGGTGTACCAGGTATTCTCGTCAAATGTCGCATATTGGTTATCCGCATCCTTTAAAATATATTTGTCAGCCGTGTTTGAATTGGAACTAAAGGTTGCCGCCGAAATATATTTTGTAGCTTGCGAAATATCCAAAATTGAAAAATAGTTTCTCCAGTCACTGCCGCTGCATGAACCGAGCATCACCGTTCCGCATTTGTTTTTTCCCTCTGTTCCGTTTATGGTTGTATCATTCGCCTTAAAGCGGAGATGCACCTTAAGCGTTCCTGTTGTCACAGCGGCGTCCGTGTCTACCGTTGTGCCGTCGTCTTTGTAGAAAAGAGGAAAGCCTTTTCGGTCAAAGCTTGTGCTGGCGGTGTTAAAGCTGACATAATGATTTTCGCCGTCCGCCTTAATGGTCACCTCCGGTTTTTGTGCATCGGTCAGCAAATCTCCGGGGTCGGCTGATGTGACCTTGCGCACAATTTTATACAGGGCGTCCTCGCCGTCCTCAAAATTCTTGCTGACGTTAAGGTTCGGAAGGTCTTTAGCGGTGAAGGTAAGCGTTTTTACTCCAACGCCTTTTTCGTTCCCCTCGCCGTCCACAACTGCGCCCTTGAGAGATATTTTTGTCTGGTCAACCGTCAGATTATAGGTTTGACCGCCCTCAAGCTCTGCGGGCAGGTCAATGGTATAGGTCTTGCCGTCTGCCGAAAGCGTTCCCGCGCATACGGTATTGCCGAGCTTAACCGCGCCCTCCTCAACCGCGCTTGCGTTATGGTTAAACGTCAGCTGTACCTTTTCGGTGTTTGTGTACGCCGTGCCGCCTGAAATTCCCGCCGTATTGACAAAGTTCAGGCTGTCCTGCACCTCAATCGGGTCGCAGTAAATTTCTATGTTATCAAGCTCTATTCCATAATATCCGGAAAAGCTTTTAAAAGCCGGTACTTTATCGCCGTTAGGCCAATCTCTCAAGGAAGTGGACGCCTTTTGAACTCTCTCGGCAGTGGGTGTGTATTGGCGTGTTCCCACTACCGCTCCATTATCATCATACAATGTTGCATCCATTGAGTGAGCATCCAAATCCAAGGTTCCTTCATAGGTGTACCATACTCCCTCACGGAATGCCTCAGTTCCCAGTGTTTGAGCGGCTTGATCTGCTATTTTTGCCGGTTTCGCGTTGCCTTTATCATAACCGATTAATGAGAGCCAGTTATAATTCGGTTTGTTGTTTCCCAAAAGAAAAATTCCGTAATTTCTGCTTTTGCCTTCGTCAAGCCCCGTTGTGTTAACGCTTTTAAGATTGACTTTTACATACATTTTTCCGGTGCTTATACCATCCTCGCTGAACTGATAGCCGACTCTCTTATACTGGTCGGATTCACTCGTCAGATAAAAACTACCTGCTTTATTAATTACGTTGTCGCTCTCATCTTTTTCTTCCAAAATTCTGAATTCACTTGCTGTGGCAACTTCTTTCGTGCCGTTAGAATCGTGAAATTTATACATTGTCACGTTTCCCTCAAAATTTTCCGTATAGAGAAGCACGCGCTTTTGAGCCGCGGGTTCTGTGCTTGCGTCCGTTTCCGCCGCGCCTACGGTCAAAATCGGCAACTGTGTCAAAAGCATTGCTATAGTCAAAAACAGACCTATCACTTTTCTTTTCATCATCTGAACTCCTTTCTATATGTTCAAAAAACGATTTGTGTATTTACAACTTTTTTCATTGCCTTTCGGCTTTATTTCAATTCCCGTTTTGCCTGTAACGGCTTGCCTCCGCCTGACCATAGCAAAATTTTTGCACACGCTGTTCCCGCCGGCTTATTGACAATAAAACTGAGCGTTTCTGTGGTAGTCTTTCCCGTCGGGGCGGTCAAATACTGTTCCTGAATGCCGAGAATTTTATTATTTGCGTCATAATATGCCAGATAAACCACTGCCACACTGTCCTTACCGGACGCGTTGGGAACAGTCACTTTCACCTGCGCCGTTCCTTTCAATGCCGCCAAGTTTGTCACCGTCGCGCCGCCTGCGGTAACGCTGTCAATCACGGCGGAAAACGTACCCGCTCCTGTGGTAAAGGTCACCGACTTATCCACGCCCATCGTCCTGCCGTTTCCATTTTCCACCTCGCCGGAGACTGTCAAGGTATAGGTCGTGTTGCTCTTTAATCCGTCAAAGTTGATAGTATATACCTTACCGTCATCGTCAAAACCGCTGTCATTCCACGGTATCGCCTCTCCGTTCGCGGAAGTCAGCTGTATGCGCTCCGCCGTAACGGAATCGGCGTTCATCTGAGTGCCGAAGTCAATCTGTATGCCGTTCACCGCCGGATTGACCGCTGTCAAGTCAGTTTCCGCTTTGCCGTTCGCATTTATCGGTCTAATGCTGTCTGCGATCACATTAGGCGGGTCGAACGTTTTTTCGATTCGGATATTATCCACATTTATTGTTTGAACAAAGCTCATCTGGTCGAAAATATTATCGTTCGGCCAGCCGATATATCGGTCATTTGAAGTCGTAGAAGGTACTTTCAGCGGAATCACCTTGGTAATTTTCACCGTTCCCTCATCGGTGCCGACCTCCAAATGCATGGTATGCGTATCCAAATCCAAGGTTGCGTCGTAATGATACCATACGCCCGCCTGCACCGTTCCCAAACGATATTGTGTATCGTTCTGTGTATGATGCGCAAAGCGAATTTCACTCCCCTGTCTGCTCAGCAAGGTCAGCGGGTCGTTGACATAACCGTCCGCGTTGCCGTTCTCATGTCCAATACGCACATGGGAATAGGCGTCGTCTCCGACTCTGCTGACACTGTCAAACATAAAGTCAAAACGCACCCGCATCTTGCCCTGTGTAACCGCCTTAAACCGATAGCCCGCTCTGCCCCAGTTTGTGGATATTTTACCGTAGTGATTTCCGTTCTGCTCAACAACATTGCAAACACCCGAACCAACGAACGGTACAAAATCGGATACAATCCCGCCCTCGTAATCTTCGGAAAATGTTCGGTTGATATCGACTACTGTAAAGCTAAAATTCTGTTCTTCGGAAGCCGGCATTCGCGAGTCAAGCGGAATGATTCCGCCGTCAATACACAAGGTATGAGTACTTCCGACAGTCATCGCCGGTGGAAGGCTGATATCACAATACCGTCCGTCAGCCGACAGCTGCGTATTCTGCACCTGACCGTCCAGACTGATTTTTCCGTTTACGTCCTGAACCGCCGCGGAAAAGTTCAGTCTCAAAATCTCTGTGCGGTCAGTAGCATAATCGGTTTTATCACCGTTTCCGTCTATATAGTTAAGGTTTATCACGGACAACGGCAAATACGAAATCTCAATATCGTCCAAATCAATAGGACACAGACACGCAATATCCTTAAAATTCGTCTGGTCGGGCCAATGCAGCCACTCCGCCGTGCCTCCCCGCTCTTCCAGGTTGGTTAAATTTACCGTATAAACATTATTTGTGTCCTCTTCCGTCACCTTAACGTTTAGCGAATGCGTATCAAGATTTATCGCCGCATCATAGGTATACCATGTATCTTTCACCGCTTTCGCAGTTATCCCGTCCGAATCCTTGAGCGGATATGTAGCGGAATTGGCGGAAGCCGCCGTAAGCGTTCCGTCTTTCTGAACATTGATGAGCGAAAGCCAGTTGAATTTTTTATCGCAATTCCCTATCAGCACCGAGCCGAAACAAGTAAACGTTTTTTCGTAAGGTCTGAATCGGAAACGAACGTTAAGCTGTCCCCCTGATATACCGTTTTCGTCAAATTCAACTCCCAGCCTTCCCCAATTCTCGCCTTTCGCGTTAAATCTGCCAAATCGGTTGCCGTCCTCTTCCATCTGCTGAAACAAGTCTTTGTCAGTAACCGCAGAACCTCCTCCGCCTTGCGTCGGAAAGTTATAGACAGTCAAATCTTCTTCAAAATCCTCGCTCCATTTCCAAAGACCCTGAGGAGTGAATTTCATCACCGCGCTCTCTCCCGCATAGACCCAGCTATCCGATGGAGTTATGTATTCGGGAAACACCGTCACGCTATATTCTCTGTCCTCGATAAGGTTCTCCGCCAAAGTAAAGGTATAGGTTTTTCCATCGTCTGAAAGCATACCGTCTCTGCTGTAATCCATTCCGTCAAGCATAACCGCGCCGCTTTGCAACGCATTTACCGGAAAGTTGAAATGCACCGCTATCTGCTTGGTATGCAAATCCGCCTGACTTTCCTCCGTACCCAGAGCGTTTAAAAAGCCAAGCCCTGTCGCCATCAACGGCATATATGAAATCTTGATGTCGTCTAAATCCATGGGGAAAAGACAACCTATATCCTTAAAGTTCGTCCGGTCGGGCCAGTTGTTCCACTCGTCTTTTCCGCCGCGTGCGGGCAGATTGGACAATTTCACCGTATAGACGGCATTCGTGCCGTCCTCCGTCACCTGAATGTCCAGCGAATGGGTATCCAAATCCACAACAGCGTCATAGCTATACCATACGTTCTGCCGCGCCACCGCATTTGCACCCGCCGAATCCGTCAGCGGATAACGGGCGCTGTTGGCACAGCCTGCGGTAAGCGTTCCGTTTGCTTGGACATTTATCAGCGAAAGCCAGTTAAATTTCGCGTCACTGTTTCCAATCAGCACCGAGCCGAAAGAACCGCTTGCAAACGTCTTATCAAAAGGGCGAAAGCGAAACTGCACTCTTATCTGCCCCTCGGATATACCGTTTTTATCAAATTCAAAGCCGCATCTTCCCCAATTGCCGCCGTTTTCGTAAAATCTTACAAACCGGTTTTCGCCGTCCTGCATTTGTTTAAACTCTGCTTCTTTGGTCACCGCAGCGCCCAAACCGCTTTGCGTGGTAAAACCGTAGGCGGTCACATTATCCGTAAAGTCCTGTGTATAAATCATTCCATCTTCGGATGCCGCCCCTGCGGACAGAATCGGCAGCTGTGTCAGCAGCAGCGCCGCAATCAAGAAAAGGGAAATTCGTTTTCTTTTCACTTCACTCGTCCTTTCTATATTGATTTATGTTATCTCGTCAGGGTCAGCGCTGTAAAAGTATTGGCGCGCGTTGAGGTCGCAATTCCGTCGCAGAACATCACATAGTTTCTGCCGTCGTCGTCATTGTCGTTCAGCAGCAATCCGATACGCATCTGTTCCCCTGCTGATACCGACCGATTCGGACCGAAAAGCTCTGACCATGGAATTTTTGCCCGATAAATCCATTTCCCGTCCTGCTGCTTTATACTTGCTACACAGTTATCCGCATAGCCGACGTCCACACTGCCAAACTGCGTCTTATACCGATACAGCTTAGCTTCACCGGAGGGCGAACGGAATATTCCGATTCCCGTAAACGCCGCCGTACCCGCCAGATTGTCACCAACCTCCACCGCGGTAGCGCCGTCATCTTTAATAATACCGAGCTGTACACTATCGCCCTGCCAAAAGCCGTCACCGTCATAGTTCTGACTGAATTTATCATCGGTAACCTCTACCGCAAGATAAAGATTTTCCTCGTCCCACAGCACGGTTCCTTCAAAACTTGCGTCCCTTGTTCCCGTCCAATTTCCGTAATACATTGCCGAATAATCGTCCTTTGCGGCAAACCAACTGCCCCCGCGCCAGTCGCCGCGGTTATATTCACCCTCTACGGACGGTGATATTGCGGTGTAAGCGCCGGTCAAAGACGGTGTAAGCAGGAAAGAAGCACAGCCCGCCTCCAGACCGTCAAAATTGTAAAACACTTGCCGCTCCTTTGCGCCGTGAGAATGAGAAATCGGCAAATTAAACCGCAGTGTTGCCGTTGCGCCCGACGCCAAATTGACCACTCTGCGCGTCTGTTTGCTGCCGCCATCCTCGGTAAAGTCCATCACCACATCGCCGGTAAGGGTGTAGCCCTGAGTGGTATTGGTTATTGTCACGCTGACGGTATTCCGCTGACCCGCGTCCGCCTCTGCCGTACCGCTGACACTGACAGGAAGTTCGGATTTGAGAATGTGATACAATCCGTCATAGACCATATTGTCATCACTATCGTACAGCTTGACAGTAACCCGCTCCTCGTTAATAAAGTTATCTCCGACATGATATACCAACTTTCCGTATCCGTCAGCAATTCCGTTGTTCTCCTCTAACGTCAGGTTATCCTCTGTAACGGTTTCCGCCCGCAGACTGCGCCCCGCCGCGTCCCGATAAGTTAATGTAAGCGTATCGTTTTCAACAGCCATCAAACGTCCGCCGTTGGTTTGGATAGCAGGAGCCGTTATCTCAAAATCCGAAAAATCCCCCACCAAATATCGAGGTTCAAAAGAGGTGTTCAAACTGAATACGCCGTCTGTGGCATGGAGCATTCCCTCCGAATTGGAATACATATCATAGCTTTCCGCCGTCTCCGCGCCCAGCTTAATCCCAAATGCCGCACTGCCGTACTCCGTCCAGTACATCAAAACATCTTTGCCGTCTTTTTCACGCTTGAACTGATACATATAGGTTCTAAATCCGTTTTCGTCCGCCTCGCTGAGATACTGATGCTCCGACTCCGCATTTCCTACCACTTGATTGAACGCCGCTGTAGTCAACGCCGCGGGATGCGCCGCGTACGGAACAGCCTCTTTTCTGCTTTTCAGCATACCCCAGCGCTGCTCCTGCGTGCCGAGCGCCCACGGCGACCCCGGTGTATTGGTGAAGTGAAAAATATAGTAAGCGTCCACCAGCTTTTCCGCCTGACTCATGGCGTAATACTGCACCGACTCCGCCGCTGTACCAAACTCATTGGGCCACTTGCCGCTCTCCGGCCACGCGGTAATTCCGATTTCATCTGCCAAAAACAACATATCGTCATAGCCGTATTCATGGTAGATTTTCTTTACCTTATCGATATACTCTTTATAGGTATCACCGTGAAACTGACCCGACCAGTCGTACGGGTGAAAGCTGACCGCATCCATGTATTCTCCGCCGCCCGCCTCCAGCACTCCGTAATGGAAGCTTTCGCCAACACCCGCGGTTGCCATACCTACAACCAGCGATTCGGGCGCGTTTTTCTTGACAATCGCGTACACCTTTTTCAGCAATTCCGTATATTTCGCCGTGCTCGTCAGATAGGTATTGAACGCCTTGATATTTGCCTCGTTCCAAAACTCGTAATATTTCACGCTGTTGCCGTAACGGGAGGTTATGTATTCCACATAGTTCAAAAATCCCTCTTCCGACCCAGGGAATCTATCGTTGTCCGGAAACGTATGATTATTGAGCTTTTCTCCCGGCATATACAGTTGGTTGCCGTAATCCAGAATCAGCATCATATCCCTGCCGTACTCAATATCCTTCGGCACAAAATCCTGTGTGATACCGCCCTCAAATTCATATGTTGTGTTATAGACTCCTTTTTGCTGTTCAATCAAACCCCAACGCCATTCGTCGCGCACACCGGAAATTCCCGCGTCACGGTACAGTTCCGAGGTCAAATTAGGGTCTGCCCACGCATAGTTTTCATGGGCGTTCGCCTTCATCATACGGTTCGACATGTCGCTGTCCGTCATTTTATTCATGATGGAAAAATCCAGCAAAACACGGTCAAACTCCGTGGTGTGCGATACGCCGTCCCATTCCACAGTACAAGTACCGTACACAGCCAAATCATAACAGCCATATCGAGTGACGCCCACCTTGATATCCCGTTCAGCCGTTTCCCCCGCTCCAAGACTGACAGACCAAGACTCCCCGTCCTCCATAAAGTTTTTGTCATGATCCAGCACCTGATAACTCAGTTTCAAATCCATCGGCGCCTCTGACGGATTTGTAATATGCAGCCGCATCACCTTTTCATCATCGCCGTCAAAAATGTTCCCGATATGCTCCGAAGTCAAGGAAATTTTAGGTTCAATCGGATATCCCTTTTCTACTTTAATCCATTGAAGATAAACCGGCTCGTAGCTGACAATGTTCGCCGCTTTCGTCCACACCGCAACGGCAAAATCCTCGTGGCCGGTTCTGTACGAATTTCTTATCAAGCAGTCGTCAAGGACGAAGGTATGCTCTTTCCAAGTGTGGGTATTCGTCATCTTGCAAAAGCCGGAGGACCAATCATCGTCGTTATCGTCATACACTACTCCGAAATATCCCTGCCCCTCGTCATAGTACCGTACTGTCACAAAGACATAATCCTTTTTATCATCGGAAAACAGACCGTCTTTGATATCAACAGCGCAAAAGTTGGCGCTGCCGGAATCTCTCCTCAGCTTTAAAACCTGAACGCCGTCCCGTTCCTCATAGACAAACGCCCCTTCATAAGCGGCAATCCTTGTCACATTAACATTTTCTCCGCCGTCAAAACGCACCATAGCATATGGTTCCGCCGACGACTCTTTCACAGCCCACGCTCCCGCCGGCATAGGCGTCGACAAAAGGCACAGGATAATCAAAAGCGCCGTTATTTTGTTAATAGTTTTCATTGTATATTACCCCTTAATTCCGCTCATATTCATACCACCCATAATCTGTTTGGAGAATATCGCGTAAAAGATTCCCGGAGGAAGAACGGACAGCATAATCACCAACATGGTTTCCGTCTCTGTAATCGGCATGGTACTGGAAGAACTGAGCTGGTAAAGCAAAATGGAGATTGTCTCCTTGCTTGTATTGCCCAACATCAGATACGGCCACATAAAATTCTTCCATGAGTTGATGACGCAAAAAATAGTTTCAACCACCAAAATCGGCTTGGACAACGGCATCATAATCTTAAAGAATATCCCTATGCTGCTGCATCCATCAATTCTCGCCGCCTCGATATAGTCCTTAGGTATCCCGTTGAAAAAGTTGCGGAATAACATAATATTAAAGGCGCTGCAACCCGCCTGTAACCACAGCGGCAGGAATGAGCCTGTCAAATTTACATGAATCAAAGGCATATCCACAAAAGTCATATACAGCGGCGCCATACTCACCGATGGCAACAGCATTGTTCCGAAAATCAAGGTTTCCAGCAAGGCAGAACCGAGCGGCCTCACCTTGGAAAGCACATAACCTGCAAGTCCGTTAAGCACAATATCAAAAATCAACGCACCGATGATTTCCGCCAGCGTATTGCCAAAATATCTGAAAAAGCTAATCTTACTCCAAACTACTCCCACCTTGGCAAAGCTAATGGCGGACGGAAGCAGTTTAGGCGGTACACTGTAAAGTTCTGTCGGCGTCTTAAATCCCGAAACCGCTACCCATAGGATAGGCAACAAGCACACAAGGCTCAGCAAAATCAACAGAAACATCATCACTCCGTAGATAGCCTTATACCGCCCGCTGTGTAAATCTATTCCATTGAGCAATCCGTTTGTTTTTTCGTCAAATTTCTTCATCACACCATTCCTCCTATTCGCTGAACTTTCGGTCTAACTTGAAATACACAAAGGTTAATATAAGCAAAAGCAGGAATGCTATGACGCCCAGCGCCATAGATTTATCAAATTGTCCATACCGAAACGCGTATAAATAGTTGGTTAATCCTAACGACATGGACGCTCCGTTCGGGCCGCCGCCGGTCATGACCATCGGCTGCTCCGTCACCTGAAACACGCCGATAATTTGACGAATTGCCAGTAATAATATAATTCCCCGCATATGAGGCATCAGAATATGCCAAAACCGCCGCCAGAAGCCCGCGCCGTCAATCCTTGCCGCCTCAAAAAGGCTCTGGTCCATGCTTTGCAGGGACGCCAGATACAAAAGCATATTGCTCCCGAACCCCTGCCACGTCATGGAAATAACAATCAACGGTATGACTAACGCTTTATTACTCAGCCAAATCTGCGGTTCCACACCAATATAATACAGCATGGCGTTAAGCAACCCGCCCGAACCTTCCAAATACAGCATCTTCCATATCAGGCAGGTTGCTACCGTAGGAACGATTACCGGCAGGTAAAGAACAAATTTAAAGTATCCCTTCAGATACACCATCTCGTTAATCATCACCGCTGCCAGAAAAGGCAGAGGCAATCCAATGACCAAAGACCACAATACATATTTGACCGTATTGAGCATTGTCTGCAAAAACGCGGTATCTGTCAGAACATCCTTAAAATTCTGCAATCCCACAAAAGAAACAGTCTGAAGTCCCTGCATCCGGAAAAAAGCATAATAGAATGCTATGCAAATAGGTCGCCACACAATCAATACAAATAGTAGCAATGACGGCAAAATCATTGCCCAACCGGGAATGTTCCGTTTCAACTTCCCGACAACAGTTTTTGTTTTTATCCCATTTTTTAACTCTATTGTTTGCATAAGATACTCCTTTCCGGTCGAAACATCAGTTCATCTTGTCTAAATAATTTGCTTGGAAATCCTCCTGCGCTTTTTTACTAATCGCCGGAATATCTACATTTTTATTTGTAAGCACTTCCTGCACCACACTGTCCAACACTGAATAAAGCTGCTGTGCGCAAGCCGGCGGTTCGGTGCGGAGGGTAACGCCCTCTGTATTATAGTGTTCAAAGTCTCTCATATCCACATTGACATACGGTGCGGAAATACGTTCAATCGCCTCTGAACGTTCTTTCAAATTCCATATGGAAGTCAGTTCTTTCGCGAATACGAACTTGCCTTCCTTCGCGTTTGTCTGTAACGTCGAAAGATAGCTTTCCTCGTTGATTTTCGGAGTGTAATTCTGATATTCAATCCACTTGAATATCGCTTCTCTCTGCTCTTGCGTTGTCTTTGAAGAAAGCATCTGTAAGGTTCCCCCAAGCTGACCGTAACGACCTGCGGGGCCGGCCGGCATCTTTGTCAAAGCAAGATTTTCCCGTGCCATTCCGCTGTTTTGCACAATACGGTCAGTCCAAGACCCTGCACTGCTGCCAAACGTCATCGCCGCCTGACTTGTTCCGAAAATGCGCTGCTGCTCCGTCGCGTCCACCGACATATTATCCTGAAGTACACCTCTGTTCCACTTCATATCATACAACCACTCCAACGCCGCATAAAATTCGGGGCAATCAAAGGTAGCTGTCCATGTGCCGTCCTCGTTCTGTTTTTCAAATTCCACACCATAATTCCATGCAATATTCGTAAAACGCCAACCGCCGGCATTGCTGATGGTTGGCATAACAAATCCTGCCGCTCCGGTTTTCTCCTTGATAATTGAAGCAAATTCCGCCACTTCCTCAAAGGTATCCGGTACCCTCACGGTTCCGTCCTCGTTGACCAATCCCGCTTTTTTAAACAGTTCCTTATTGATGGAAATCCCCGGCGTCTCTACACCGTTGGGCAGCAGATAAAGCCGACCGTTCTCATCGGTGCATAGATCTATCAAATCGGGATTGAGCGCATCAAACAGCCCGTACTGTTCCGCTAAATCCGTAATATCTGCCGCGTATCCGTTTTTAATAACGGATTTTGCCTCCGTGTACGGCAAATTACTCAAAACGTCAGGCAGTTGTCCCGCGGCAGCCTTGGCTGTAAAGGTCTGAACCTCAAACTTATAGGTATCCGGGATTATGTTGATATCCGGATTTTGTTCTTCAAATTCCGCCTTCTGCTCCTTTTTCAAATTCAAAGCAACTGTGTCCGTTTCCGTCGGCCAATTACCAATAGAGACAGAAACCTTACCGTCCGCGCCCCGTCCGTTGTTTGTCTGATTTCCGCATCCCGCCATAGTCGCCATCATCAACGCCGCCGATACTACCGCAATCAATCTTTTTCCTTTTTTCATTGCACAAACCTCTTTTCTTTATTTTTTCGGGATTATTTGCACCACATCATCGTGTACTCCCTTTTTTCTTCAAATTTTACAATATAAAATCTATTCTCGAAACAAAAATTTTGAAAACAGCCATACTGTTAAACTTCTCTTACTCTATTTTGTCATTTATGATATCTTTTTATTTTCTTGGACGTTTTGCATATTACTATTTATATCATTTTATTTTTTCTTAGTTATTTTGCATAATTACTATATTGAAAATATATCAAAAACTCATTGCAACGTCAATACAAAAACTACATATTGACGAAACAATCGTTTTTTGATTTTTATTTTGATTGCAATGATTATAATGTGATTATTCAAAAAGGAATATTTGCTATAAATTCATTATCGAATAAGTTATTAGGAAAAATTGAAAACTATGAGAAATACAAATCATGCTATGTTTTTATCAGTGATTCTCTTTTCCGCATACTGTTAACAATATGCATTTAAAGCCTTTGACTCTCAGCGTTACACGGTTCACAGCACCAAAACAACTTCAACCACTCACCTTTTTGCAGTGTATGTTTCTCTGCCCTTACTATACCCGTCGCGCAACTTTCAATAACCAGAATTTGATTAACCTAAGCAAAATTTGATTGCTGTCAAAAAACGCTGTAATGCGCGCTTTTGTTTTGCCCAAACAACGAAAAAAGCCTTGCTTTTGCAGGAAATATTTTTGCAAACGCAAGGTCAAAAAATTCATACTATTCTATTTTAAATAAAGCTTTTGAAATTCTTTCGGAGATATACCGGCATACTTTTTAAACACCCTCTCGAATGTATAGACATTTGTGAATCCTGTCATTCTGGCAATTTTATCAAACGTGTAGTTACTTTCCAAAATCACTCTTTTAGCTTCAAGATATCTTGCGCGATTGATATAGTCAAGCAAGTTTTCGTTCTCTCGCTCTTGAAATACACTGATATATGCACAAGCGCAAGTTCAAAACAGCATTACAGAAAAAAGCCCGACGCAATATTTTATCACGCCGGACTTTTTTACATAATTTGAGTTTATTTTGTTTTATTCTTAATTTCTTCCTGCAAGATATTCGCAAAATCGTTCAGGCTCATGGTTCCCTTGTCGCCCTCTCGTCTGCTGCGAACCGCAACCGTTCCGTCGTTTTGCTCCTTTTCGCCCATCACCAGCATATACGGAACTTTTTCAAGCTGCGCCTCGCGAATCTTATACCCGATTTTCTCGTTGCGGTTGTCCACTTCCACACGGATTCCCAACTTTTTCAATTCTTCCGCCGTGTTCTGCGCGTAATCCGCAAAATGCTCGGAAATCGGCAGCAGTTTCACCTGTACAGGAGCAAGCCATACCGGAAACGCGCCCGCAAAATGCTCAATCAAAATTCCGATAAACCGTTCTATGGAGCCGAACACTACACGGTGAATCATAATCGGACGGTGCTTTTCGCCGTCCGCGCCCGTATATTCCAAATCAAAACGCTGCGGGAGCTGGAAGTCAAGCTGAATCGTTCCGCACTGCCATGTTCTTCCAATAGAATCCTCTAAATGGAAGTCAATCTTCGGACCGTAGAACGCACCGTCACCCTCGTTAACAACATACTCCAATCCTAATTCTTCCAAAGCGGCACGCAAACCGTTTGTCGCAATCTCCCAGTCTTCCTCACTGCCCATGCTGTCCTCTGGACAGGTAGAAAGTTCCACATGATATTTAAAGCCAAACATACTGTACACTTCGTCAATCAGTTGGACAACGCCCTTGATTTCCTCCGTAATCTGTTCCTGCGTCATAAAGATATGCGCGTCATCCTGTGTGAAACAGCGTACCCGCATCAAGCCATGGAGCGCACCCGATTTTTCATGGCGATGTACCAAGCCCAGTTCGCCCATCCGTATAGGCAAATCGCGGTAAGAACGCGGTTCGTTCTTATACACCAAAATTCCACCCGGACAATTCATCGGTTTGATTGCGAAATCTGTTTCATCAATCACGGTAGTATACATATTTTCCTTATAGTGATCCCAGTGACCGGAAGTCTCCCACAAGGTGCGGTTGAGCATAACCGGACTGGAAATTTCCACATATCCCGCACGGTTGTGTACTTCGCGCCAATAATCAATCAAAGTATTCTTTAAAACCATTCCCTTAGGCAGGAAGAACGGAAAACCCGGACCGTATTCCATCATGGTGAACAGTCCCAGTTCTTTGCCGAGTTTTCTGTGGTCGCGTTTCTTCGCCTCTTCCAAACGCTCCAAATATTCGTCTAAATCCGATTTCTTCGGAAATGCTGTGCCGTAAATACGGGTCAGCATCTTATTCTTCTCATTGCCGCGCCAATACGCTCCGGCGGTATTTTGCAGTTTTACCGCTTTCAGCTTGCCAGTAGACATCAAGTGAGGTCCCGCACACAAATCCGTAAATTCGCCCTGACGGTAGAAAGAGATTGTCTCTCCCTCCGGCAAATCGTTGATTAACTCAACCTTATAGTCCTCGCCGCGCTCCTGCATGAACTTAACCGCCTCATCACGCGGAAGTTCAAAGCGTTCCACACGCAGGTTTTCTTTGATGATTTTTTTCATCTCCGCCTCCAGCTTGTCCAAATCCTCAGCAACAATCGGAGCCGCAAAATCAAAATCATAGTAAAAGCCGTTATCTATGGCAGGCCCAATAGCGAGTTTGCAATCCGGATACAGCCGCTTAACCGCCTGCGCCAAAACATGAGACGCGGTATGGCGATAGGCATGTCGACCGTCCTCGTCATCAAATGTCAAAAATTCTACACTGCAATCCTCTGTCACGGTTTGCCAAAGCTCAGTTACTTTGCCGTCAACCTTCGCAGCCAATGCCGCCCGTGCCAATCCCTCGCTGATTTCCTTTGCGATATCCAACAAGGCAGTGCCCTGCTCCACCTCCTTGACAGTTCCGCCTTTCAATGTAATTTTCAACATGTCTATCCCCACTTTCTCTATAGATTATACTTGTTTTTTATACGATATAAAATAATAATGATATTAGCGTACCCAAAATCGCGCCCGCCATAACCTCCAAAGGCGTATGTCCCAGAAGTTCTTTTAGGCGAATTTGTTTTTCCAGCGGGTCGGTTTCATCCCACGCGTCAATAATCATATTTATCATTTTTGCCTGCTGTCCTGCCGCGCGGCGAATACCCGAAGCGTCATACATAACAACTAACGCCAAGACACAGCAAATCGCAAATGCCGCCGATTGGAACCCCTCTGACATACCTACACTGATAGTCAGCGCAGACACAATCGTTGAATGTGAAGAGGGCATTCCGCCCGGTCCCATGAAGCGTGTAACGTCAAACCGCCGCTGGGTAATGCAGACCAATATTCCCTTTAAGACACAGGAAATCAGCCACGCCAAAAAAGTGACCCATAACACTTTATTTGCAAGCAACTGCTCAAAAAAGTCCATCGTACCACTCCCGTCTATTCTATTCCGACAACGTCAAGACCTTGCATACCTCTCCGCGTCGAAAGTTATCGTCAGTTTTGCCTTTGCAGTAAAAAGTCAGCCAGTTCACGCAGGAACGCCCCGCGTTCTGCAAACGGAACCAAACACTCCTGCGCCTGCGCAGTTAACTCGGCAAGCTGCCGTTCCGCCGCTTCCAATCCCCAAAGGGAAACAAAGGTTGCTTTTTCACTTTGCAAATCACTGCCTATCGGTTTGCCCAGCAACTGTTCATCACCGATAAAATCCAGTATATCATCTTTTATCTGAAATGCCAACCCCAATTTTAAAGAAAATTCAGAAATTTTTTGAATTTCCGCCTCCGCCGCTCCGGAAATAATCGCGCCCGCCACTGCCGCCGCGCGAATCAGCGCGCCTGTTTTGCGCTCGTGCATATAAACCAAGGTTTGCGGCGAAACACTTTCTGCCCCCTCGCACGCCAAATCCACCACCTGACCGCCAATCATTCCATGCGCGCCTGAGCAGGTCGAAATTTCCCGAATGACCCGCATTGCCTGAGCGACAGTCACTTCACAATATTTTTCGCTGTCCGACATCAATTCAAATGCCAGATTGAGCAGTGCATCTCCCGCCAAAAGGGCTGTGCTTTCGCCAAATTCCACATGACAGGTAGGACGTCCGCGGCGCAAATCGTCATTATCCATACAGGGTAAATCATCATGAATCAACGAATAGGTATGGATACATTCAATCGCTGTGCCGAACAGCAGAGCATCTTCGCGATTGCCCCCAAATAAATCCGCCGCCGCAAGCGTCAGCATGGGGCGAATCCGCTTGCCGCCGGCAGTAAGGCTGTAACGCATCGCCTCAAAAACCGTCTGTTGCAACTTGTCCGGTATGTAAGCAATCTTCTCTAAACGCTGATTGATTTGTTGCAGATACTCCGTCTGCTGATCTTTAAAGTCCATTTTTCTGCCTCCCCATCTCTGCCGCATACTGAATCAACTTGTTATTCGCCTATTCCTGAAAAAGGTTCTTCCACCAAATTTTCGCTGTCTTTCTCTTTCATCAAAACAGTAATTTTCTGTTCTGCCTCGTCCAAGAGCTTAGTGCAGTTTTTGGTCAGCTTGATTCCGTTTTCAAAAAGCTGTAACATTTCATCCAAACTGACTTCGCCGGATTCCAGTGCTTTTACTACGTTTTCCAATTCCTTCAGATTGGTTTCAAAATCCTGTTTTTTTGTTGGCATAATTATACCCCATCCTTTCGATGCGCCTAATGCTCAAACCTAAGCCTGTACTATCGTCTGCAATTCCCCGTCTTTCAATACCACCTTAACCTTATCCCCTGCCTTGACCGACGAAACAGATTTCAGCACACTGCCGTCCTCTGCTTTCGCCACCGCAAAACCGCGGGACAATGTTCCGAGCGGACTTAATCCGTCTAACTTCGACGCCGCAAGCCCTAACTGCTGTTTTTTGCTCTCTATAATCTTCTGATACGCGGATTCAAACATATGGCTGATATGGTCTAACCGCAGCCGTTCCTCATTGACCCGCGCAATCGGATTGCGCATAACCGGCTTTTCCGCACAATAGTTCAGCCGCATTCTGCGATTTTCCACAATACGCGTGCTGCAAGTATACAGTCGTTTGTATACGTTTAAAAACTTCTCACGCAGTTCCGCCTGAGACGGAACCGCGAGTTCCGCCGCCGCTGACGGGGTAGGAGCGCGCAAATCCGCGACAAAATCCGCAATCGTAAAGTCAACTTCATGACCCACTGCAGAAATAATCGGAATTTCGCTTTCATAAATCGCGCGCGCTACAATCTCCTCGTTAAACGCCCACAAATCTTCAATAGAACCGCCACCGCGTCCTACAATCATAGTATCGACCGTTTTCTGCTCATTAAAATAACGAATCGCCTGCACAATGCTCTGCGCTGCCTGCTCTCCCTGCACCAAAACGGGATACAGCACCACATCGGAATAAGAAAAACGCCGTGACAAAATATTCAAAATATCACGAATCGCCGCACCGGTCGGGGCGGTCACCACGCCGATTTTCTTCGGATACTTAGGCAGCGGCTTTTTATGCGCCGGGTCAAACAGACCCTCGGCATACAGCTTTGCCTTTAACTGCTCAAAGGCAATATGTAAATCACCCAAGCCGTCCGGCCGCATGGAATCAATATACATCTGATACTGTCCGTCCCGCTCATAAACCGAAACGCGGCCGCTCGCTACCACTTTCATGCCGTTTTCCGGCTTAAAATTCAGTTTTGCCGCCGCACTGCGGAACATCACCGCCCGCATGACGCCTTTTTCGTCTTTCAACGACATATACATATGTCCGGAGGAATGCAGCTTAAAATTTGACAACTCACCCTTGACATAAATATTGGAGAGATGTGCGTCCGACTCCAGTATATTTTTAATATACAGATTGACCTGCGTCACCGATAAGGTTATCTTCTCCTCCATGCCGCGCCCTCCTTTCCGTTCCATTTGTATTAAAACGCCGAAAGAGAGCGACGGACCATAGACGTCCTCACTCTCCTCCCGCTATGAACAATCAGTAGCTTTACGCATGCAATGTTTTTTTGATATTATCCAATACGCCATTGACAAACGGCGCGGCCTCTTCGCCCTCGTATTCGCGCACAAGGTTAACCGCCTCATTCACGGAAACCGCCGCAGGAATACTTTCACAATAGACCATTTCGTACACGCACAGCCGCATAACCGCGATACTGACCGCGGAAATTCGCTCCACGCTCCACCCTTTCGCGAATTCGCCGATTTTCGCGTCGATTTCCTGTATATACTTCACCGTTCCCTCGACAGCGCCGCGAATATAATCCGCCTGTTCCCCCGCGTCATACTGCGCAAAAAAATCCGCCAGTATTTCAGGCATATCGCTTGGCTGAAACTTGTATTGAAATAATAAAATAAATGCATACTCTCTTGCTTTTCTTCTGTTCATCTTGCTCGCCTTTCCGTGCGGAACTATTCTTCTGTCTCTGCCTGCGCAGATTCGCCGTCTGCATTGTCAACTGCTGTTTCCGCCTGCGTTTCCTCCGCCGCTTTCGCGACGCTCACTCCCGCGACATTGACGTTGACAGCCTCTACTTCCAGACCGGTCATCGCCTCAACCTCGCTCTTGACTTTTTCCTGAATCTCCCACGCAACATCCGGAATCTTCACGCCGTATTCCACAATGATATACAAATCCAAAACAGCCTTTTTATCGGTAACATTAACCTTGACCCCTTTGGAAAGATTCTTTTTGCCCAAAAATTCCGCAAAGCCGCCGGAGAGAGAGTTAACCATTCCCGCAACACCTGTAACTCCGCTTGCCGCAAGGGACGCGATGATTGTCACCACTTCATCCGAAATATTCACATTTCCGCTTTCGTTCACCTCGAAATTGTTTTCTTCCATCTCGTTCGTCCGCTCCTTTCATAAAACGTAACGCACATTTGCATAAAATAAGTATATCACATTCGCGCGTTTTTTACAATCTTTTTTTTCATATCTGCGAAAAAATATGAATTTTCTGCTTTACTGCGCGTTGCTGATACGAATTTTTCCTGCCTTGACACCGGTTTGCGCGATAACAATATCCTTAATTTGCGCAACGCTGTCTTTTTCCAGTTGACTGCCCTTAACCACAACGTTCACGCCGGAATCGTCAATCGTCACAAAGCAATCTTCAAATCCTTTAGACTTTACCAAACCCTCTATGGTGCTTTCCTTTGCAATACTGTCTGCCGCAGCGGTCAAACGCGCCTGCGCCTGCTCCTTAGATTCCTTGTCGGCATTGGTATCCGATGTCACACTTTTAAAAACCTCCATACTCTCACTGCGCGCAATGTCTCTGCTTTGCTTGGACTGCGCGAAATATTCCGGCGTGCTTTCGCCGCCGTTTTGCGCCGCGGATTCCTGCGCGTTTCCATCAGTCGGCTGTACCTCTCCGGCGACAGGCAAGGCATTTTCTCCTTCGCCCGCAGGAAGCGCGTCCGTCATAACCGGAACGGTTTCGCCGTTGCTTTCCAAAGTCCAGCGGTAATATCCCGCCACAATGACAAGCGCCACCAAACCAAGCAATAAAATCTGTCTTCCTTTAAAATGTTTCATTTTTCTTCTCTCCTTTTTTATGTAAAATTTAATTATTTTCATGATTGTGCCGTTACCACCTTGATTCTATGCGGTGAAATGCCGTATAACGCCTTGACCGCCTCGTAAAGTTCATACCGCACGGTTTCATTTCCCGCTCCCTCCGCGATGACGATAACGCCGGTCGGGTTCGGCTTTTTCTCCCTGACCACAAACGGCTGCTGATTGGAACCTTGCCCCGTCATAACGGCACTTTCCTCCTGCTCGGTACTCATATCGGCGGAATTTTCCTCCGTCCGATGCTCCGACTTGCTTTTATTATCCGTCGCGAGAACTTTTTCGCCGTCATCATCCGTACTCACAATAACAGTAACTTTGCCCGCTCCCCTCACCTGCGAGAGCGCGGCGGACAGCCGCTCTTCCGTCTGTGTAATGTACTCCTCAGCTTTTGGCGGTACAGTCTCGTTTGCACTCGGCTGTGCCTCTCCTTTATCACGTCTCGCGTCTGAGCCGAATATACTGCTGCCCGCAAGCAGAGCAATGGCAATGATAATCCCCCATACAATCAACGGATTTAATTTCTTTTTGTCTATGCTGTTTTCCTCCCGCTTGGGGAGAAGAAAATCTTTCCATTTTGTCCATTTCATCGTCCTGCCTCTCCTTTATCCGATGTAAATTTGACCTGCACGTCTTTCTCCGCAACGTCATATTCCTGCGCAAGCTGTTTGCGCACTTTGTCCGCAAACTCCCGCTGTTCCCGATTGGGAGCGGCAACACTCACGGAAACCGACTGAATTTCACCAAAGGTTTTCTTATCCTCCGATATTTTCAGCGTGACATCAGAGTTTGTCGGCTCGCCGTATATCTGTTGCACAGATTGATTTACATTTTCTTTCAGATTATCGGAATAGACCTGCATCACCAGCACTTTTTGCTGTTCTTCCATTTCTGCGTGCGCGGCGTATGCCTGCGATTTATGCACGGGAAGCCCAAGGTCAGGCGCATCCTCGGCGCGAAAAGAGGCAAACGGCTTTGCCACGGTAAAGACCAACAGCATTCCCAACACAATCCGCACATACTTTTTCATGTTACCGCTTGGCAAAAGCATTTCGCAAATCACGCCGAACACGACCGTTCCCGCAATGCTCATCATCCATGCCCGCATCCATTCCATTCCTCTCACCTCCCCAACATTACGGCCGTATTCCCTGCATTCACCACTACCGCCAGCACAATGATAAACATAACCGCCACTGCCGCCACCATGGAAAACAGCGTGCCTATCGACTCCGCAAGCGAGGATAAGCCTTTGATAATTTTCGGGTCGGCAATGGGCTGTGCCACCGCCGCCGCCAGTCGGAATATAATCAGACTTGCGGCAATCTTAACTAACGGAATGGCCGCAATCGCCGCAAGGACAATCGCACCGGTCACGCCCACCGCGTTTTTCAGAACCACACTGCAATTCACCACCGTTTCCACCGAATCGGAAAGGATACCGCCCACCACCGGAATGAAATTGGATGCGGCAAACTTCGTAACCTTAACCGAGAGTCCGTCTGCCGTCGCTGAGGACAAACTCTGCACCCCCGCCACCCCTACAAAAATCATGAGCAAGGCGCTCAGTCCCCACTTGACGAATTTATTAAAAAGCTGTACCAGCTTATCCGCGTTAAATTTATCCGATAAACCGTTGACAATGCTAACCGCTGTTGACAGCAGTACCATGGGAATAAACACGTTTTTAATCAGCGTGAGAGTAATCTCAATGACAGCCAGAAGGGTCGGTTCAAAAACGGAGGCGGACAAAATCGCTCCGCCGGAAACCAGTGCGCTGATGACCAGAGGCACAAGCACCCGCATGAACAGCGACATGTTTTCCACCGACATTTGTCCGTAACGCACCACCTCATAGAACGCCGCCGCAGCAATTCCGGCAATCAGCGCGTAACACGCGAAATAGGAAATCTGCGTCACCCCTTCACTACCTGCGCCGCTGTGCAAATTATTCAAATACGCGCTCAGCATAGACAGCGCCAAAACGAACACCATCAGTTTGCCAACCGCAAAAACCTCTTTCCACAACAGGAGAAACAGCCACTGCACAATCCCGCTGACCGAAAAATCCGTTCGCCCCGACATAATTTCCCGCAGTAATTCCTCTACATTAAAATCAGGAATCAGTTTATCCAATTCTTCCCCTTGCAGTTGTCCGATTCCCTCCTGCAATTCAGCACCGTATGTCTGCGCGTATTCTTCCAAAACCCGCTCTGCCGTATCTTGTTCCTCCGCCGCTGCAGGTGCGTCCGACGCAAAAATACAAAAGAAAATGAACCATGCAATCAGCAATTTTTTCATTGGTATCTCCTCTCGGCTACTTCAGGCTGACAATATCATTCACCAGCGCCAACAGCTTGTACATAATCGGCATGGACATGGTCATGATAATCAGTTTGCCCGCCAGTTCAATTTTGGACGCGACCGCGCCCTCTCCTGCGTCTTTGCAAAGTTCCGCGCCGAATTGAGCCAAATACGCAATACCGATAATCTTGACAACGATGCCGATAAATCTGCTGTCAATCCCCACCTGTGCCGCAATGTCACGGAACATGGCTACTGTAGAGCGCAGATACGGAACCGCCATTATAAAAATCAGCGCCGCCGCCGCAAGGGAAATCTGCATTGCCAGTTCGGGCTTGTACCCTTTCACCAAAACCGCAAGCATTGCCGCCGTCATGCCTACCCCTAAAATCTTTATCATATCCATTGCGATTCCGTCCTTTTCATAAGTTGAAAATTGACTTGATTGTATCAAAAAGGTAACTGATCTGTTCTATCACCATCAGCAATACCACAATCAGTCCTGCCAAAGTAGTCATCATCGCCTGATCCTCTCTGCCCGAGCGCACCAAAAGCTGATTAAGCACCGCAACCAAAATACCGATAGCCGCCACTTTAAATATCAAATCCACGCCGCCCATGGGTTACCTCCTCATTTGTTAAAATAGTATAATTGCCGCAAAAATTCCTGCCAAAAGTCCTAAACCCCGATATAATTTTCCGTTTTTCTGCGCCTGCGCGCGCGCCGCGTCCTCCGCCACAGACAGGCGCATTTGCGCGGCACGGATATTGCCGATTTCACTCTCCGTATCCCCGCTTCCCAAGCTGTGAGAAAACGACCCCACCGCCTGCAAGTCCTGTTCTGTCAAGCATAGCTGACAGCGGTATTTTTCCACCGCGTTCTGCCAGATAACGGACACCCGCGCGCCACGTTCCCGATTTAATCCGTCGGCGGTTTCGTGAAAAATCTTGCGCACCGCCCCTGTCTGACTGCCCGCCACCTTTTCCAGCGCCTCTGTCAAGGGAAGGCTTAGAAAGCGGATATCAAACTCCAACTGGCTGAGCGCGGTGCGAAATGCCTCCAACTGCCGCACACGGGAATCAAACCGCGAGGCATATATCACGCCCAAATATCCTCCGCCCAAAATCACCACAAGTCCCAGCAGCGCTTTTCCAACCATTACCGTCGCACCGCCTGACGCGGGTCAACCGCAAAACGCGCCGCCTTTACTTCGTCATGCAGACCGTTTCTGCTCCGCGACAGGACAATCACCTGACGAAAGCCGCCGCCGGCAAACAAAGGACGCAGCAAATCACGCGACAACACTTCTTCCAAACTGCCGCCGTGCGCACTCGCAACCACGCCCACCCCTGTGCCAAACGCTTGCGCGAGAGCCTCGGCATCTGCGGCAGTGGAAATTTCGTCACTGACAATCACCTGCGGAGCCATGGAACGCAGCAGCATAACCACCGCCTCCGCTTTGGGAGCGCCGTCCAGCACGTCTGTCTGCAATCCTACATCATTCTGCGGCACGCCGCGGTACATGGCGGCAATTTCACCGCGGTCGTCCGCAATCCCCACCTTGATACCACTGTCCGAAATCTGCCGCGCAATATCGCGCAGCATGGTAGTCTTGCCGACCAGCGGCGGAGCAACCAACAGCGTATTCACAATTCCTCGCTCCGCGTAAATATCGTTAATAACGCCGTCAGCAGCACCAATCACCTCTCGCGCGACACGAAAGTTCAGCGAGCTGATTTCTCTGAAATTTTCCACTCTGCCGCAAGGGGCAACCGCGCGTCCGGCAAATCCCACGCGATGCCCGCCCCGAATGGTGACAAATCCCTGCCGAATCTCATCTATGTACGCGTAAACCGAATTTTCGCATATTGCCTGAAAAATTCTGCGAATGTCCGCCTCTGTCACTTCATATGCTCCGGCAACGCTTTCGGACAAACTGCCGTCCGCTTTCACCGCCGAGTTTCCGCCGGAAGTTCCCACAATCAAGGGTCGCCCGACGCGAAAACGTATCTCCTCCAGATTTGCTGCCGAAAGCTCCAAGGTTCTTTGCAGCGGCTGTTTTAAATTATCAGGCATATAATTTAAAATTTCAAATATTCTGTTTTCTTCCATTGTTATCCTCATTCCTTTCACTGCGTACAAAACATATGTTAAATTGTATGAGGTGTTGTCCACTTTTAGAACTGAATTTCAAACGCAGTGTCATCACAAAAATTAAAAATGTTTATAAAAATGCAACCATTCGGTGTTATAATCCTACTATATAAGTATAGGCCTAAATCACAAAGGAGTTCGGATACATGGAGGATAAAGAAATCATCAGCTTATATTTCGCGCGCGACGAATCGGCAATCACGGAAACATCAAAAAAATACGGGCGTATGCTATACGCAATCGCCGGTCGTATTTTGAATAATCGGACAGACTGCGAGGAGTGCGAAAACGACACCTATCTCGCGGCGTGGAACAAAATTCCGCCGCGGATTCCAAACAGCCTTTCCGCCTTTTTGGGACGAATTGTCCGCAATATTGCTTTGGACAGATACGATTACTGCACAGCGGATAAACGGAACCGCGAATTTGAGGTAACACTGACGGAGCTAAGCGACATTTTGCCCGACAGCAAGCACTCCCCTGAAATGAAATATGAAACGGCGGAAATCAGCGCCTGTATCACCGCCTATCTGCGCGGAAAAAGCTACCCCAAGCGCACTGTGTTTGTCCGGCGGTACTGGTATTGCGACAGCATTGCGCAAATCGCGGCAGACTGTGGCTTTACCGAAAGCAAGGTAAAATCCATGCTGATGCGTATGCGAAAGGAATTAAAAACTTATTTGGAAAGGAATGAAATCAACATATGAATGAAAAAGAATTATTTCGCGCAATCGGAGAAATCTCCGATGATTTGATTGCGGAATCAGAAAATCCGAGAAAGAAAATAAAACGGGCAAAAACGTCAAAAATACTGCTTGTCGCAGCGGCAGTCACGATACTGCTAAGTTTTTCCGCCTTTGCGGCAAGAAATATGATTGCGGTCAGCCGGCACGGCTATTCATCAAAAATACCGACTTTCACAAGTGTTCCGTCACAGAAAATGTTGCTGTTCACCACCGGCATTACGCCGAAGATACCAAGCAGTTTTTCCTGCGGTTACGAATTTAAGAACGCGCGTATCAGCCGTGACGAGGATCGGGACGCGGACGGAAAAGCCGTGGAAAAATTCAAATCTTTGATTTGCAACTACACCAAAGGCGAAGAACGCTTTTCTCTGCATATCGACGCGTCAACGACAGGTGGCATGACGAATGACGACGAGGACATCGCCGAAACATATCAAGGCTCGGATATTCAATACCTCACGTACACCAATAAAGTTGTACCCGGAAATTATCAATTAACCGAGCAGGACAAGGCGGATCAAAAGGCGGGAAAGTATGTATTCAGCTTCGGCAATGACAAAATTGAAATCCTTGAGGTACAGATAGTCTCTTTCCGCTGTCAGGGGCTGAACTACAGCTTATGCGCTTTGGACACCGCGATAACAAAAGAAGAAATGATACAAACGGCAAGAGAAATCATAGATTATCAGAACGGAGGAACTCATCAATGAAAATTTTCAAAAATATTTTATCCGCAATTTTGGCAGTTGCCCTGCTGCCCGTTTGGAATACGGCGGCAGTGCATGCACAAGTATCTTACACCGGCACGGCGTTTTCCCTCATAAGCACTGACAAAAGCGAAGCCTTGGGCGGAACGATTTACCGCTACCGGCACAAAAAAACAGGCGCAGAAGTTATCTACAACGACAATCAAGCACAGCGGCGGGAATTTGCGCTTGGTTTTAAAACGCCGCCTATTGACAGCAAAGGCGCAAACCATGTTCTTGAACACGCGCTTTTCTGCGGAAGTGAAAAATATCCGACAAAGAACATCATGCACTATATCCAAAACGGCACCTCCTCACTTTATTTAAACGGTGTTACAGCGGACGATTGTACCTATTACATGATAAATACCGAAAACCAAACGGAATACTATAACATGATTGACGTGTACTTAAACGGTATTTTTCACCCGATGTTTTTGCATGACGAAAACATATTTAAACAGCAAGGCATCCGCATAGAATACCAAGACGGTAAGGCGCAGTATAACGGTGTTGTATATAACGAGCTTAGAATTAAGAACCTTAACACAGAAGAAAATTCAGTGAATTTTCTTGCAGACAAATTATATCGCGGGATTTACGGCGATACCACACCTGTTTTCAGCGCTGGAGGTGAGCTTGACGAAATTAAACAGCTTACATATGAGGATTTGTTGAGAGTTTATAATACTTTTTACATTCCGTCTAACTCCATGACATATCTTGCAGGAAATCAGGACATAGAAAAAACTCTTGATATTCTTGACGGATTTTTTTCAGAAAACATCAAACCGGCGCCCGCTATTTCCTTTGAGGATACGCGTCAAATTCCGACAGAAAAAGTACAGGAATGCAACATAGACGAAAATACAAAAACTGTTGACATCGGCTTTATGTCGTCGGGAGTGCCTGCGTCTGCCGAGCCTATGGACAGATACGCAAACGAGATTGTTTTTGACATTATAAAGACAAAGGTTGAACAGGAAACAGGCTGCACAAAAACATATATTTCGGGCGGAAGCACAGGCGGAATATCGGCTCTTGCGCTGATGCTTTCCGAAGTGCCGATTGAAAAAAAGGACGAGGTGATTTCAGCCTATCACAAAGTCTTAAAGGAACTTGATGAAAAGGGACTTGATGAAAGCGAAATCGACAGCTACAACGACGATGATTACCGCTATTTTTATCAGAATTTTGACCGTGTATTTTTAGGACTTTTATATAAGGATAATCCTCTGGCATTTACCGAAATAACACAAATGCGTAAATATTTTAAAGAACATAAAGAGTATTTTAACGGACTTTTAAAGAAGTATTTTACCGAAAATCCGTACAGTATAACGGTTGTTTCTGGCAATGGCACGTTCGGTACAGAGGACAGCAGCGCTAATGTTTCGGCAGAGGAACTCGAAAAAATCAAGCGCGAAACAGAGGAATTTCAAAAATGGAATGACGCGGAAGATGACCCGTCAATTATTGAAAAAATACCGTTTCTGACGCTCGATGAAGTGAAAAATGCGCCCGAAAAAGCTGAACCGAAACACGAAAAAGAAAACGGCATCGATTTTTATTTTACCGATAAAACAGACGACACTTCTGCAAGCGTATATTTTCCGCTGGATATTGCAAGCGAGGACTTGGACTATGTGAATTTGATGCGTGAATTTTGGCAGTATCAGGCTGAAAAATATGACATTGACGTTTTTCCGTCAATCGTTCCGCTTCAAAACGCAAAAAATTCCGATAAGATAAATCCGCATATCAATTTGTGGTTTTCGGGTGAAAATGTATCGGATAGCCTGAAAAAGGCGGTTGAATTTTTGCATTCGGAAGAAATGTGGAACGCTGATGATTTAAAGAAGTACATTTCATTAAAACCGAAAGAGATACATGACAGCTATTTTGACCCATATTATTTAAGCGGCGCAATGAAGGACAGCGCATTGTCGGCGGAAGGTCGGTTCAGCGTATTTGTTCCGCTGAATACTATCGTAAAAGGTTCACCGCATTATTATCATTTCCTGCAAAACATTGATACAAACGATATGCAAAGGATAATCGGCAAGATGAAAGCCATATCGGAAAAGCTGATTGTTTCAAGCAAGCCTGTCGTTGAGTATGTCGGTAACACAGACAAATATAATCAGCTGAAAACCACCGTTTCGGAGCTATTTTCAAACGGGGTAACAAACCAACCGGCAGACTTAAAACTGCCGCCCGGCTATTACAGCGCGGCAACGGTTACAAAGCTTGCAGACGCAAATCATTTTATGCTTGCCGCGCCGATTGAAAACTATTCGGGCAAAATGGCAGTGCTGGGCAAAGTGCTTTCAACAAAATACATTACGCCGACTATGCGCGGAAAATACGGCGCGTACGGATGCAGCATATCATTTCGAGAAAACGAAATGACATCTGCGGTTACAGGCTTGCAGGATATTGATTTCACGATTGCGATATGGGAAGGCATGGGCGATTATCTGAGAAATCTCGATATGACGCAGCATGAATTAAATTCGTTTATTGTTGCCGCTGTTCAGGAATATGACCAATGGGACTATAAAGAAAGCGAATACGGAGCGTCATTCGCGCTTAAAGAAAAGTCAGCGGATACTTGCGATAAAGTCAGAGATGAAATGCTGTCCACAACTGTTGAGGATTTAAAGAACTATTCCGATTTCATCGATAATCTTGTTTCGGAAAAAAGAGTATTTGCGGTGCTTGGCAAATCAGCGGCAGACAATGCGAAATTTAACTTTGCGTACTACGCGGACGACAAAACATTAAATGTAATACCTATGCTTACAAAAACTCCTCGCGCATATATACAGGGAAAAGCAGAAAATCTCTTTGCTCCGGAGGATTGTATCACCCGAGCGGAATTCGCGGCATTACTCTCCCGCCTGATTGCCGACCCGCGCGGCGCGCAGTTTGAAAATACTTTCACCGACATTACGCAGAATGATTGGTATTATGACGCGGTTTTATCCATGGCGGAAAAAGGAATTATGCTCGGCGAAAGCGGCGCGTTTCTGCCTGAAAAAGCAATCACAAGGGCGGAACTCGCGGCGGTATTGTCTAAATTTATCTTTCAGGGAACATCAGAGACACAAACGCAGTACGCCGATATGACAGAGGACGATTGGTTCTATGAACCGATGACAAAAATGATTCACGCGGGGTATCTCCAAGGCGATGAGGACGGTTCCCTCCGCCCGAATGACAGCGTTACCCGCGCAGAAACCGTCGCCCTGCTCAACCGTATGCTGAACATCGTCTATAATGATAATGCGCAAACTCCTTTTGAAGATATCAATCCTACGCATTGGGCATACAAAGACATTCTTGCCGCCGTAAGATAATAAGTTTTATACAGCAAAAACCCTTTTATACCCTGAGATATTTCATGGTATAAAAGGGTTTTGTAAGCATAGGTTCTTCCTCAAAACTGTCACCAAAATATTATCTCTGCCTGCATTATCCAAGCCGCCGCTGCATTTGTTCACGGCTTTCCGCATAATCTAATGCAATTTCTTTTGTAATTCTTCCGGCTTGATATAAGGACAGAATAGACTGGTCCATCGAAAACATGCCGTCATTGCCGCCGGCAGAAATAGCGTTATCAATTTGATGGCTTTTATTTTCCCGTATCAAGCTGCGGATTGCACTGTTCATATGCATAATTTCAAACGCAGGTACTAAATTCCCTTGCACGTCCGGCAACAGTTGTTGTGAAACCACGGTACGCAGTACCATGCTCAACTGCACCCGTATCTGTAGCTGCTGTTCACTCGGGAATGAATCTACAATACGGTCTATTGTGTTGACAGCGCCTTTGGTATGCAAAGTTGCAATGACCAAATGCCCGGTCTCAGCTGCTGTCATCGCTGTGCGGATCGTTTCGTGATCCCGCATTTCTCCAAGCAGAATCACATCCGGCGCTTGCCGTAAGCAAGCCCGCAGTGCAGCAAGATAATCCTCGGTATCAATAGCAATCTCGCGCTGGCTGACAATACTACGTTGATTGCGATGCAAATATTCAATCGGATTTTCCATAGTGATGATATGGCACTCTCTGGTTTGATTGATACGGTCAATAATACACGCCTGCGTTGTAGACTTTCCGCTTCCGGCAGTGCCGGTGACTAAAACCATGCCGTGCGTCGCCTCGGACAGCCCAATCACTTGTTCAGGAATACCCATTTTCTGCCAGTCCGGAATACCAAACGCAACCATACGTACAACCGCTGCAAGAGAACCACGCTGACGGTATGCATTCACACGAAACCGAGCCAATCCCGGCAAGGAAAAGGAAAAGTCGTCATCTCCAACCGCAAGAAAATGTTCCATCGACCGTCCCGCTTGGGAATAAAGCTCAGTAATCAATTTTTCTGTATCAGAAGGGAGCAGACGCTCATTATCAATAGGGCGCACATGTTTTTCTAACTTTTCACATACCGGTCCGCCGGCAACAATAAATAAATCCGATGCACAGTCTTGCACTGCCCTCGTTAAATATTCCACCAATTCCGCCATGCAAACCCCTCCATTCACTAATATGCTATAGTTGTCATAAGCGTCATATTCGGCTGGCTGACATCCATTCTGCTATGCTGAACAATAATCGGAACATTACTCTCCACCATAACCGCGTACGGAACATCATGAGGAATCATCTCCCCTGTCGCATTCTTTATCTTGTCAAGCCGTATATGATTTGTTCTTTGATTTTCACATGTTGCCTTAAACCCCTTTAAAGGCTCATTATTCTCAAAATATACGCTTATATCAATTTCCGCGCATTCGCCCGAAAGGTTGAGTACACATATCGCCTCGTGCGAAACATAATTTTCACTTACGGTACTGCTCATAAAGCCGTCCGCAATAAACCATTCTTTTTTCCCGTTATTCAAAGTAACTTCCTCCTGCCTTATTTAAAATTCCGTTCCGTCCCACATATGCAGATTCGCGTCAATTTCCCACTCACCTTTAGCGACCGTTTCCCATCGCAGGACAGTAAATTTCTCGTTTTCAAGCATTACCTCCACAGCGAGGGTCTGCGTGTCCGAAATCGGACATTCATAAGCATATACGCCATTTTCGCTCCTTACCTCGGTTGGAACTTCACCAAGGCGCAGACGAGCCAATATATTCTGCGCGGCACAATCTGCGGTATAATAATCGGCAACTGCCTGCGCTGAAGCTTTGCTCAATCTCGCATCTGCCTGAACAGTAGTCAGGCTAAGCAAAGCGAATACTGTCAAACACAGCACGGCGAATACCACCAAAAGAGAGGCTCCTCCCACTGCCGGCGGTGAAAAATCAGAACGGTCAACTCTGCGCATTGCCGTCCACCTCCTGCCATGTAATTTCTATAGAAAATATTGTCTCTGCTTCACTGCATTGCGCGCTGTCTCCGCAAGTTGCCACCCACACACGCGCCTTACCCAAACCTTGTACATTCGTCTCGCTTCGCTGCGCGCAAAGCAAATATACACAATTGTCAAACGTGTCCGTCCGATTCCACTCCTCATCGTAAGCGATTTGAAACAAATCGTCAGCAAGTGTTCCACCCAAATCCTCAGAAGTGCGAACAAAATCTCCGTTATTGTGCCGAAGTGTTTCTGCCACAGACTGCACCAAAACAACCGCGCGGTCTCTGGCTTCTGTTTGTGTAGAAATTTTATCCGATTTCACAAATGCCTGCATACAAAGCGCTGCAACAAAAGCAAATACTAACAACAGAACCATTTGTTCTATCAACATAAGAGGCGCTTTACTTTTCATTCTGACGCCCCCTCACTACAGCGTAAATCAAGAATCAGCGGCGTACGCTGTCCTTGCACGTCTGTACAAACGATATTCAGTAATCCGTCATTCAAGGAAAGCTCCAACCCGTCAAGCTTCATAATTTTTCTGCCATCTTCCGGAGCAAGCGCCGCATTATCTGCACTGAACAGTTCCATCAGATAGCCCCCGACGGTATATATTCGCGTCAAATATTCCTTTCCGTCGATTTTCTCTTTCAACAGGAGTGCATCTCCATCCCCGAACCGCTCTACAGCAACACTGTCCACACGCTCTGCCTGCCGCACTTGCGTGGCAATATACTGCGAGCAGACACGGCGGTCATACGCCGGCTGCTCTTTGTTGGTCAAGCGGTGATAAGTATTCGCCCCTGTGAGCAGAATCATTAAAATACACACCGCAAAAACACCGAGTAAAAGCAGGGCTATCAACCCAACTAAATAATTTTTTTGTGCTCTCATGATTTATTCTCCAATACCGTAATATCCGGCATCAAATTCTCCGCAATTACCGTATAACGCACTGTGTAACGGTCGTCAATTTGAACGCCGTAGCGCTGCTGCAAATATTCCAAATTAGGCGGATAAATTCCCTCTGCGGCATAACAAGCCACACAGCCGCGGCGTACCGCTTGTTCCAGTTGAAGCAAGCCTTCTGCTTCGCGTCCGCTGTCCAAATGGTTCAGCGCAGCGGCAAAACATATCAGTACAATCACCGCAACGACGGGCAGAAGCAATCCCCGCAATAATCCGCTCCATATTGTACGTTTTCTCATAGTCCCTATCGCCTTTCTGACCTGATAGGTCGGCTCGCTAAAATTCGATTAGCCAATGGCTGACATAATGTGCATCAAAGGCAGTACCACAGAAAGCAAAATCAAGCCGACCAGCAGAGAGCATACCAATACCAACGCCGGTTCAATACGTCCTACCATATCCTCAATAGCCGCCTCGCTGTCCTCGGATAAATCATTGGCAATCTTCTCCATAGTGGTATCCATCACCCCGCTACGATGTCCCATCTCCAAAAGACGGCACGAATTGGCAGGTAAAAGGCTGCTGTTTTGCATTGCTGAACTCAGTGTTTCGCCCTGCTCTAAATTTTCACGGCAATCCATGCATCTTTTTTTGGCAGCAGGAACATCCTCTAACAGGTTTCCCGCCAAATCTAATGCTTCCTCAAGCTGTAATCCGCTGGACATGCCCATCGCCAACGCCTGAACAAGCCGCGCGGTGTTCATTTGACGAAATATTCCTTTGTCGCCGCGAGTATTTCTCCACAGAGACAGCACTTTTTCCCGAAACGGCTCTACGGCAGCAAAAACACCGAAAAAGACAACAACTGCCGCAAGCAAAACCCATAAAACAGGCATCGCCTTATCCAGCCAACGACCAAGAGTCAGCAGTCCGCCTGCCACGCCGGTTAGTTGACCGCCCAAAGACATATAAACATCGTCAAAAATAGGCAGTACCTTAACCAAAAGTACACCTATTACCACAAGCATCAACACAAGCATAATTGCAGGATACAGCAAAGCACTGCGAATCCTGCGGTTTAATCTTGCACGTCTCTCATAATAACGGGAAAGCGCGGAAAGCGCCTCTTCTGTGCGCCCCGCGCGTTCTCCAACCTCTAATAAGCCGCAGACATAGGCGGGAAATTTCCCACTCTCCCGCAAACACTCGGCAAGCGATGCGCCATTGTCTGCCTGCTCAGACATCCCGCTGAGCAAGTCCTTATATTCCTCTTCCTCCGCTAAAAGCGCGAGAGCGTCGCCAACGCCTACCCCCGCACGCAACAGCATAGATAATTCCAAAGTTAAAGAAGAAATCTCCTCGTTTAAAATCGCCTTTCCCATGGAATTTCCGTTCCCCCGTTCTTAGTACAGATATTTGGGATTGTAATTACTTCCGTCACCCACGAATTTTTGAATAGAATTACTGCCCTTACCTGACGAAATAAAAGTCGGGTCCATACGCTGCCAGGTGGTGCCTTCAAAATAAATAGCGCCATCTACCCATCCGGTTTCCTCGCTCCAAACGCTAATCCAAGCATGATATGCCGAACCCGCGTAGCCAACCACCAATTTACACGGAATCCCTTGACTGCGAAGCATACCGGTCATCAAAGAAGCATAGTCAAAGCAAATACCCTTGTCACCCGCCAATACTTCATCGAGCACCGGCAAATATCCGGACTGGATGTTTTTTGCCTTTTCGCGGTCATAAGTCAAATGATTGACTACAAAGTCATATACAATTGAAACCTTTTCCAGTGTATCCGTCGTATTTGCAGTCAGTTCCGCCGCTTTTTGAACCGTGTTCGGCGCTTTTTCGTAATTAACATACTGATTTGGTCTTACAAACGGTGCAAATTCATCCTGCAAAGCCGCGTTAAACGACGCAGATGTAACCGTTGTATATTTGCTGTCCGCAACATTCTCAAACACTGTCACCTGATAGTCACCGTTACCGTCAGAGAGGGGGAAAGTTGTCCATTCGCCCGGCTGAAGGTCGTATGTATAGGTAGTTTCTCTGGTGACCTGTACTTTCAATCTCTTATCAGTCGCTGCGGTATAATTAACCATAACATAACCGTCAGAAGTATTGGAATAATCGATAACCGCCTGCTCACTTGTTTTCACCGCAGTGCCGGATGCAACAGGCATCAAAACGCTATTGGGTGTTGCAGGTGCTTCGGAAAGGGCAACCATTTCATCCTCGATGATAGTTACATCTCCGATTGAAACCTGCGAAACGTAGCCGTCAAAATTTTCCTTAGCAGTTTCAGCGGGAGTTTGTCCGCACCCAGCCAAAAGTAAAAGCGCCAAACCAATCGGTAATAATTTTAATGATGCTCTCATAAGAATTCCTCCTCTAAGACATATCAAAGAAAAATATCATATTTATAAAATTATACCATATTCAACAACCTTTTGCAAGCGTTTTTACGGTTACTTTTCGTTTATTTGAAAAGTAACCGTAAAATATACTGCCGATTCCTTACGTCTTCTCTTTTCCAAATACACACGCGCAGTCAGAGGAAAAATCAGGTGCTTTCTATTGGTGTAATCACAGAGAGCATTTGCTCCATGCTGCTGTCATAAAAGCAATATTGTCCTCTGCCCGCTTGCTTCGCAGTGTACAATGCCTTATCTGCTTTGTGGAACAATTCTTCATAACTTATTGCTTCGCCCTCTACTTTTGAGATTCCCATACTGACCGAAATGGGAAAATCCTCATACGTACCGCTCAGAGAAGTAAAAATACGTTCCACAATAGGCGCCAAATCCATCTTATATTCCAAAAAAATTAAGAATTCATCTCCGCCGACCCTCGCCGCAATATCACTGCCGCGTATGCTTTGACGCAGCATGTCCGCCATATGCTTCAAAACGCTGTCGCCAAAAAGGTGACCATACTTATCGTTGGCAGACTTAAAATAGTCCAAATCAATCATCGCAAGCGCAAACTGTGCAGTGGGACGATCGCTCATACGCTCAGCAATCTTTTCCTGTGCATAAGTGCGATTAAACAAGCCTGTCAATGCATCGTGTGACGCCCTCTGCTCCAAAGCGTTGAGTTTCAGCCGCGAATCGTGAATATCAACTGCCTTGCCGATAAAGCCGACAAAGAGAGACGGTTCTTCTTCCGACCACAGCGCCATCGCAAGAATGCGAAACCATCGCCGCTCCCCATCACAATTCACTTTACAGTCATGTGTGATAACAGGCTGCTCGGACGAAGTGCTGCGCAATTCTTCAGACAGTGTTTCCAATTCACTTACGGATATCAAATTGCGCAATTTTTTGTTATGCATCGGATCCTCAATAACCTCGTCCAGTTTCAGCCGGTCTACGCCCGCAGCCGAAATGGTCAATACAGATGGAGCCACCTTATATTCGAACTGTATTTCTTTTGTAAGCGCCGCAAGAAAATAACGCTTTGCGCGTTCCTGCTCAAGCAAACGCGCAGTTCTGCCGAAAAGTGTTGTATCATTGTATAGCATGCTTTCAATAAAGTCAGTAGTTTCATCACCTTCGCAATGTTTTTGCTTTGCAACAAGAGTACGCAGTTCGTTTTTCTTTGCGTATAGTAAAATTGTATTCATCACACGCTTATGAACAACAGCGGCATTGAAAGGTGCTGCAATACATTCCGAAGCCCCCAATTCATACGCACGCTCTATCGCCTCCATCGAGCTGTCAGAAGAAATCATGATGACAGGTATATGATTAAACAATCCCTCCTGCTCCAAACGAGCCACAACCTCAATGCCATCTATTTTCGGCATTGAAATACCAAGCAGGAGTAAATCCGGCTTGGCTCCGCTTTGGCAAATCTCATACAAAACCTGCTCGCCATCCTTCGCCACTGTAACTTCATATTTTTTGCCAAGGATATCCGCTAAAACAGTACGGTTTAATTCCGAATCATCAGCAATTAGAATTTTCAGTCTGTTGTGTTGTTCAGCACGCATGGCAAACACCTTCTTTCCTATGTTAAAGCACACCTGTAAGGTATGAATTTCACACAAAACATATCAAAAAAATTTATTACATATTATAATACCACATTTACATAGAATTTGCAATGCTTAAATTTTAAAGTTAATATAAATTTATTTTAAGGGCGTAAATAATTTTTTCTCTATTGACAAAAACACAAAAAAAATATATAATACAAGTTATAATTAGGCAAATTACATTTTTTTGTCGTTTCCTGCTGTCAGGACGCTTAGAATATGCAGAAAAATTCTTGATGACGGAGAAGATAATCATGGAGGAAAAATTCTTAGAAAAAACAAAAGTTCAAACAAAAAAAGGAACCTTGCTGATTGTTGATGATAACGAAATCAATCGAGTGGTCCTGGAAGAAATTTTTAAAGGCGAGTATGATATCGAACAAGCCGAAAACGGTCAGGAATGCCTCGACAAACTTTTAAGCGGGAATACCGAATTCTGCGCGGTTCTTTTGGATATCGTTATGCCGGTTATGGATGGCATTCAGGTTTTGCGGGCATTAAAAGAAAAAAATATGCTCTCTCAGATTCCGGTATTTCTGATTACGGCAGAGACGAACGGGCAGACGATTAAAGAGGGGTACGAGTTAGGCGTCATGGATATCATCAACAAACCGGTGATTCCTTACATGGTGCGGCGTCGGGTCGATTCTGTAGTCGAGTTGTTTCAGGCTCGTAAGCGCCTGAACAATACCGTTGCAATACAGCAATCAGAAATCAGCCATCAGGCTCAAAAAATTATAGATTTGAACATGGGTATGATTGAAGCTCTTTCTACCGCAATTGAGTTCAGAAGCTGTGAATCCGGTTCTCATGTACGACGAATTCACGATATTACATATTATATGCTGACGCACTCCAAACTTTGTGATTTAACCAAAGAACAAATAGACTTAATTGCTTTGGGTGCGATTATGCATGATGTGGGAAAAATTGCGGTTCCGGATGCTATTCTGAATAAACCCGGCCGACTAACCTCGGAGGAGTTTGAAATTATGAAAACCCACACCTCACAGGGCGCAAACCTGTTGGAACAGATTCCGCAAATGCGGCATCACGAAACCTATCAGTATGCGCACGACATTGCCCTGCATCACCATGAGCGTTGGGACGGCAAAGGATATCCGGAAGGACTGAAAGGAGATGAAATTTCTATTTGGGCACAAATTGTTTCGCTTGCTGATGTGTATGACGCTTTAGTGAGCAAGCGCGTATATAAGGATGCGCTTGCTTATGACGAAGCAATGCAAATGATTCAAGACGGGCAGTGCGGTACGTTTAATCCTGAATTACTGAAGGAATTCGTAAACTGCGAGCCGGAGATTCGAAAGTTTTATGTTTTATAAAATTCAAACGAAATGAGGCCACATGATGGACAATGCATTAAGACAGAATTTGGAAGCAGCAGGGATTGATGTAACCAGCGGTTTAGAACGTTTTATGAACAATGAGACTTTGTATGAAAAATTCCTGAAGCGATTTTGTGACGACACCACTTATGCAGACTTGCACGCGGCTGTTTCCGCGCAGGACTGCGAAAAAGCATTTACCGCCGCGCATACGCTGAAAGGGGTATGCGGCAATCTTTCTATGACAAATCTGGAACAACTTGTTAAACAGCAGGTAGAGTTTCTGCGCGCGGGCGAGTTATCGCCGGCAGTTGAAATGATGCCTGATATATCTGCTGCATACAAAGCGGTTGTGCAAGCTCTGCAATAGTTAATATTTACGATTATATAAGACTTATCTCCCCACAGATAAGGCTTATAGGGTTCCAAAAGCGAAACGGATGTGATATTTATCGGGGCGATGGTTGCCAACTGCAACCACCTATCGCTGTCTGAGACGGGAACCGAGAAGAAGAACGCAACAGAATGAATGAGCTATGATTTTGTCTTCTGAGTCATAGCAAAAGATATGAAGTTTGCGAGGATGATGTGGGCAGAAAGGCACTGGAGAATATTATGATAAAGAATACCATGAGATTTTTGAAAGTTAGCTTATGTTTTGCTCTTGCGCTATGTATTGCTGTATTTGTATGGATGACCTCGTATATGAGGCTTCAGATAGATAGTGCAATGAACGATGTGGGCGAAATCTATATGTCCGCTATGAGTTCGCAGCTCAAAATGCATTATAATTCTATTATAGATTTGCGTCTTTCACAGGTGGAAGGCATCACCGAGCGTACCCACCCTACCGAGGTTACTTACGGGGACGCATTACTTAGCGATTTACAAATAGGCGCCGAAGTGCGGGGCTTTACACATTTAGCCTTATACACCGCTGAAGACGGGCTTGAATTAGTTTACGGCGACACTCTTACTTTGCCGAATCAGGAACCGTTTTTTCGCTCATTAAATCAAAACGAGAAGAAAGTCGCAACTGCTTACACGCCGGACAACACAGCTATCCTGCTTCTAAGTGTACCCGCTTCTTACCCGATGAGCGAACAGCGCCAAAGCATTGCGATAGTCGCAGGGCTGCCTATGTCATATATCAACGAAGCGATGTCTTTAGGTCTCAACGAGAATTCTTCTGTCTATTCACACATTATTCAGAAAAGCGGCGATTATGTTTTGTCGGATTTTGAATCTGAGGAAGGAACAAACTATTACGATTATCTTCTCAACAACGCACAATTTGAAGGGCAGTCAATGGCAGATGAGATAAGTCGTATGCAGGAAAGTTTGTCGGAAGACCATGATTATGCTACCATTTTCTCTGTAAACGGAGAACGCCGTCACATTTATTCCACGGCTCTGCCCAGTTCTGAATGGTATATGGTGACTGTCATGCCGTACGGCATTCTTGACCGTACAATTGAATCTTTGGGAAGTCAGAGAACCCTCGCTTCCCTTGCGGGCAGTGTTATTATGGTATTGATTCTTTTAGTTATTTTCCTCGCCTATTCCAAGCTGACGCAGAAACAGATGAAGGAACTGCATCACGCAAGAGAAACGGCAGAGCACGCAAATCATGCAAAAAGTGAGTTCCTGTCAAATATGAGTCATGATATTCGTACCCCTATGAATGCAATTGTGGGAATGACTGCCATTGCTGCCGCCAATTTGGAAAATACCGGTCAAGTGAAAGATTGCCTGAAAAAGATTTCTATGTCAAGTAAACATCTGTTAGGGCTGATTAACGATGTGTTGGATATGTCCAAAATTGAAAGCGGCAAAATGACATTGAATATATCCATGATTTCTCTGCGCGAGACGATGGATTCTATCGTAAATATCGTACAGCCGCAGGTCAAATCAAAGAATCAGACTTTTGATATATTTATTCAAAACGTTATCAGTGAAAATGTTTATTGTGATGGCGTACGATTAAATCAGGTGCTTATCAATATTCTCGGTAATGCTGTAAAATTCACACCGGAAGAAGGAGAAATTCATGTCACTTTCTTCCAGGAAGACTCTCCGAAAGGAGACAACTTTGTACGGACTCATTTTCTGATAAAAGATAATGGAATCGGTATGTCAACAGAGTTCCGTCAAAAGATTTTTGCTTCCTTTGAGCGCGAAGACAGCACACGTGTACAAAAAACCGAGGGAACCGGATTAGGAATGGCGATTACCAAGTACATCGTGGATAAAATGGAAGGCAGCATCGATGTGACCAGTGCGTTAAATCAAGGCAGTGAGTTCCACGTCACTTTGGATTTGGAAAAAGTTCCGGAAAACGAGGCAGATATGCGCCTTCCAAACTGGCAGATGTTGGTGGTAGATGATAACGAGTTATTCGGACAAAGCGCAGTTGATACTTTAGCGGAAATCGGCGTTAGTGCTGAGTGGGCTTCCGATGGTCCAAGTGCAATTGAACTGGTAAAAGAACGGCATGTTCAAAAGAATGACTACGATGTCGTTTTACTGGATTGGAAAATGCCGGGAATGAACGGAATTGAAGTCGCTCGCGAAATACGCAATCATGTCGGTGATGATATTCCTGTTCTATTGATTTCTGCCTATGATTGGAGCGATTTTAGAGAAGAAGCGCAAGAAGCAGGCGTCACAGGCTTCATTTCAAAGCCGCTGTTCAAATCCACACTGTTCTATGGCTTACGAAAGTTTGCCGAAGGTGAGCATGAAGAAGAAAAACAAGAGGAGGAACAGCAGGATTATACAGGAAAACGGATTTTGATTGCCGAAGACAACGAGCTGAACTGGGAAATTGCAAACGAACTGCTCTCCGCTCACGGCTTTGATGTGCGTTGGGCAGAAAACGGTCAATTATGTGTAGATAGTTTCTGTCAATCGGAACCCGGTTATTATGATTTAATCTTAATGGATTTGAGAATGCCGGTCATGAACGGATATGAAGCAACCAAAATGATTCGAGCCACAGACCGCGTAGACAAAGACATTCCGATTATCGCTATGACAGCTGACGCTTTTTCGGAAGATATTCAGCGCTGCATAGATGCCGGCATGAACGCTCATGTGGCAAAGCCAATCGACATGCGCGAATTGCTGCATATTCTCCAAAAACATATGAAATAACAGACATCGAAATAAAAGTAAACAACAGCGCAAAAACTGTAATATAGTTTTTGCGCTGTTTCTTGTGTGTCCAGTATTGAATCAATACCGCCTCCTCCTTTATTCCGCACTGTTTCTGCATAAAAAACGGAGTTGACGCAATTTGCGTCAACTCCGTTTCATACAATTATCATCTTTGTGTAATCTCTACCCGGAAACAACCGTCCCATTCATAACTGTTACGCAGATTTTCCGAACCGGAATACTTGATGTCCTCATTCCCTTGCAGACCGGAAGAGAAAATATTGTTTTGCAGTTGATTATATTCACTTCGAGTAAGAATAAGAACAGTTTTGCCGTTTTCACGAATTGCCTTTCCCGCGAAACCACTGCTCGATAAAGTCTGCGAAAGATTAGAGGTCTTGATGGTGTAAACGTCCATCGTTCCCGACGGAATCGCCACCTGCTTTGCTGACCGCACACTCGCGCCGCCGGACGCCCCGCCAGCCCCTGTCGGTGCACTCATTGGAGCAGATACTATTGGTGCTTCATCATTAAAATCAGCAGAATAAGCCGTAATAGCGCCACTGTCATATGCGTTTTCCGCTGCTGTCTCCGGAATGCTCGCGTTGTCTCCGGTAACAACATCAGGGTTCTGCGCTTTTTGCAAAGCGGAATCATCGGAGACTGACTCATTTGCCGTAACAGCGTCAGGATTTTCTTTGGAGACAGCTGTTCCGCCTTCCTTCGATTCGTCAAAAGGATTATCGGTCTGTTCCGAATTTTCTGAATTTGCGTCCGATTGCGGGGATTCTGACGGGTCTGCGCTCTGCTGCGCAGAATCCGGAAGCGATTCCACTCCCGCCGTAACTGCCTCGCCTTGCGAATTCTCATCGCTACGCGCCACATCGCTCTTTGTTACCGCAAGCTGGTCATTGCCTGAACCGCTCGGATTCGCTGACCGCATATGTGTAAAAATCCCCGTAGAAATTACGGCAACCACTAAAACGCAAGCCAAAACCGGAGCACCAATCTGCCACGTTTTCGGCATACCGCCGATACGCTCCGCCAAACTCTTGAGTGCGGGAAATGCGGCAGAATTCCACCACTGCCTCACCACAGACGGTATCAGCGGGACACTGTGCCGTGTCCATTCCCAAGCGTTTCGCAAAGAATGTTTCACCTGATTCCAAACAAAAATGTATACAGGCTGCTCCTTTACCAAACGGCGGTGCAAATTCTTCATAAAATCCGGAGGGGGAGAAACCAATTCCGCATGGGATAAGACGGATTCTATCCGTTCCAATTCCTTTTGCACGTCCCGGCACTGTGAACACGCATTCAAATGCCGCTTCACTTTTTTCGTGTCTTCCTCTGAAGTCAATTCCAGCATATAATCCGTCAGCAACGCTTCACATTCCGCACAAGACATTTCATTTTTAACATGCTCAGCATCTTTTGCCGATGTATTCTTTCTGCCGTTATTTAAATGCTCCGCTCTGTGCTTTTGCTCTGCCGCGTTTCGCCTTTTCTTATGCTTTTTATTAGACAATTCTATCCCGCCTCCTTTCTCTCATTTTTATTGTTACTATATGATTAGACTTGAAATCGTTCAAAAAGTTCCTTATTTTCCTTTAAAACTTTTCTCAGTGCTTCGCGAGCTCGACTCAAACGCGATTTTACCGTCCCCTCTGAACATTCCAGCATACCGGCAATTTCCTCATAGGAGAAACCTTGAATATCCCGTAAAACCAAAACCCTGCGGTGTGTCTCGGACACTCGCATCAGAGCATCTTGTATTGCTTCGCTCCGCTCACGTTGTTCCGCTCTATCCTCCGGCGTAGGTGCATTGTCCTCCAAATCACGTTTTAAACTGCCATCCTTAGTTTCTAACTCATCATCTAAAGAATATACCTGTTTGCGCTTCATTTTTTTCATTTCATCCAAACATGTGTTGGTCACAACACGATACAGCCAAGTAGAAAACTTAGAATCACCCTTAAACTTTTCAACATTGCGGTAAACCTTTATAAGCGCCTCCTGTGCCATATCCGCCGCATCCTCCTGATTGCCGCACATGCGATAAGCAAGAGAAAAAATCTGCTTTTGATATCTCGCTGCCAATTCCTCAAACGCCGCAATATTGCCATTTTTTATTTGCTGAATCAGTCGGGTTTCATCCGTCATACACCCACCCCCTTTTCTTTTGTCAATTCTGTTTTTGCTTCCGAAATTCTTTTGGTCAAATATTCCGAAAACATCTTATTTACCTTACCACATACCGCCCAATTTGTCAAGTGGCAAGAGGCTAAGTATGTTAAGATTATAAAAGGTGATTGAAATGATTAGTTATGAACCTTTTTATCAAACATTATTTAAAAAAGGAATTACAGATAAAAAAGGACTTGTGAAAAACACAAGTCCTTTTGTTATTACTTTCTTTTATACTTCGTCCACGCAATCTAAATTCTCTTCGTGGTCAATCTCCAGTTTGGAAACCGATATCTCATATGCGGTTTTGGTTTCCACCGTATCCTCATCTATCTTCTTCTGATATTCCCTGCTTTGAATTCTGCCCCATACTTTCAATTTAGAACCAATTTCCAAACACTGAGCAAATTTTGCATTTCTGCCCCACGCAATGCAGGGAATGTAATCCGATTTATTATAGGAACGATTGACCGCAAGCAAAACATCCGCAATCTCCCTGCCGAACGGCGTCGTCCGATAAACAGGCGGTTTGCATACAAATCCATTAAGAAAAATGCTGTTGGGATTGGGATACGTTTCCACTTCCTCCACCTCTTTGATTTCTTTCACAAAAATGGTGAGAATCAATCGATTGCCAACATTGGAAAAATTATTGTAGGAACGAAACTGCCCCTTAATCATAAAATGCTTGCCGACAGTTAAATCAAGCTGCGGAAAAAAACGTTCCGACACGGTAATCACAATCATATCGGCGGTATCACTCAGACGAGGGATACTCAATTTAAAATAAAAAAACTTTTCTCCATATACTTCGTGAGAAAATTGTAATTCAGACGCCATCGTTCCAATCACGACAGCCTTGTTGTTTTCTGTATAGCTGGTATTCATGTTTTTCACTCCCCGAAATATCAACAAACTCTTGTACCCTTAGAGAGTGCTGAACTCTATCCTGCGTTCAACCCTCTATGCCTAATTATATTCTTTGTTTGGAGTTTTAGAACATAAATTCTTGTAGATTTTCTCCGTTTTCTCCGCAAAGAAGCAGCGCGGTTGTTCCAAGCAGACAAGCAGATAGCGAAATCAGCTTTCGCCTGCAATAGATTCCAAATTCCTGCGGCAAAATTTCCTGCCCCTGCAAGTCAAAAATACTGCGCTGCAAACAATAAGTAAAATTATTTTCCTTTACACTGGAAGCGGTCACGGTTGCCTTTTGAGCTAAACCACAGGTAATCACGCAAAGTTCCAAAGAATCCAGAGCGGGAATAATACTTGTATCGTCATTATCCAGCACTACTGTTCGGCACGGACTTTTGACAAGAAGCTCAGCGAGACCGGACATTGTCTTTTCCAGCACAAATAAGTCTACCGAGCAAAAATCACTTTTGGGCGTCAGCGCTGTCAATGTGACATCAAAACGTCCTGCCGCCAACAGATAAGCGCGCAGAAATTCATAAATCGGCGATTTTGCAGCAGCCAGAATTCCAATGTTTATCATAAAAAACGTTGCTCCTCCCCACACAGAGACATTCTATGATAGTAGGATTGCCAAATATGCGCGAAGTATTCTAAAATGAGAAGTTATAACAAGATTTCATCGAAAGCTTTCGCGTAGCTAACACTAAACCAAAAGCGTTTCAACCTCGCAAAACGGGGTCATGCCGAGGAAAACAATTGATAATTATTGTTTAGGCGGAATATCGCGCGAGGTTATATAAATTTTCTTCTCCACATTACAGGAACAAATAAAAGCAAAATCGGGAATATTTCCAATCTGCCCAAAAGCATATCCAAACTCAGTACAATCTTTGAAAAATCACTCAGCGCAGAGAAATTGCCCACCGGTCCGATTGAACCGAACCCCGGACCGACATTGCTAACACACGTAATGACTGCCGAAAATGATTCCTCAAAATTCAGATTATTGATTCCAATCAGTAAAAGAGAGATACCGATGATAGCAATATACACAATGATATAGCCACTCACCATGCGCACCGTCTCTTCCTCCACTACTTTGCCGTCTATCTTAACATTGCTGACCGAATGAGGACGTATCATCTCTCGCATGTTTCTAACCGCACTTTTCGCCATAATCATTACTCTGGAAACTTTCAGCCCGCCGCCTGTCGAACCCGCACACGCTCCAATGAGCATAAGCACTATAATCACTGTTTTTGCAAAACCGCCCCACAAGTTAAAATCTGCCGTTCCGAATCCCGTTGTGCTGATAATAGACGCCGTTTGGAAAGACGCCACGCGGATTGCCTCGCCAATGCTCGGATATAAATCCTTAATGGTTATCGTCAGACAAGCCGCTGCCGCAACCACAATCACTAAAAATACTTTCCATTCCGAATTTTTTGCGACTGCCGAAAACTTCCTTGCTATCAAGAAGTAGTACATATTGAAATTTAAAGAAAACAGTAGCATAAAGGCTGTAATCACCCATTCGATATATGCACTGTTATAAGCACCGACGCTTGCGTTCTTACAGCTAAATCCGCCTGTTCCCGCTGTGGAAAAGGTATGTATGATGCTATCATACACCGGCATTCCGCCCGCTGTCAGCATTACGAATTCCAACACACACAATACAATATAAATCCCGTAGAGAATCTCGGCATTTCTCACACCGCGCGGCACAAGCTTGGAGACAGACGGGCCGGGAACCTCCGCACGCATGAGGTGAATTGCATTTCTGTCCGATATAGATACAATCGCCATGGCGAACACCAGCACACCCATTCCGCCAATCCAGTGAGTAAACGCCCGCCAAAACAGCATACCGTAAGACATCGCCTCAATATCCGTCAGTATGGTTGCGCCGGTTGTGGTGAAACCGGAAGCTGTCTCAAAAAAGCAATCCACATATCTCGGAATTTCACCGCTGATATAAAAGGGCAAAGCACCGACAAGAGACCAGCATACCCAAACCAATCCGATTACCATAAGTCCTTCTTTAGCGTAAAATTCCATGTTTTTTGGCGACTGTAAATAGAGGGCAACTCCTACCACTGCCGAAATCGCCGCTGTCAGCAAAAAACTGAATATTTCTTCATACTCGCCGTATATCACAGATACCAGCGCGGGAAGAACCAGCAGTACCGCTTCTATAATCATAAATTTTCCGAGCAAACCGAACACCAGTCGTCTTTTCATCTGTCTACCTCTTTGTACCTATATAAATATCTCCCGCAAATCGTGGAGATTTTTCGCTGTTGTCACTACAATTACGCTGTCGCCGAGACGAATGCAATCATCACCGCCCGGAACGATAGGCCGACGGCTTCTTACAATGCTCGCAATCAGCACATCTCTTTTTGTTCGCAGTTCGCGCAACGGCTTATCCAGATACGGTGCAGCCTCGCGCACAATAAATTCAATCGCCTCTACCTTTTCGTCCACCACTTTATATATTGTTTCTACATTATTGCTCTTTTCCGAATTTTTCATTGCTCTGATATACCCAAGAATGTTATTCGCTGCAAGCTGCTTAGGAGATACAATACTGTCCAATCCAATATTATTGGATATATTCATGTACGACCCTCTGTTTATCTTAGCAATGACTTTCTGCACATTTTTGGTCTTGGCATACATTGCCATAATCATATTTTCCTCATCAATACCGGTCAACGCTACAAAAGCGTCGATGTGCTCAATTCCCTCTTCTTTCAGCACAATATGATCTGTGCCATCGGCGTTAATCACACTCGCCTCGGAAAGTGCTTCGGACAATTCCAAACAGCGACGGTAATCACTTTCAATAATCTTCACGTCCATGCCGAGATGCACCAACTGCTTGGCAAGGTAATATCCGATTCTGCCGCCGCCTACTATCATGACCGATTTAATTTTTCCACGTTTGGTTCCGATTTTCTTAAAAAATTGCTCCGCTCCCTCATGATTGGAAACAATGCTGATTCTGTCCCCGATTTGCGGAACAAAGTTACCGTCGGGAATAATCACGCTATCCCCTCTCTGCACCGCACAGACAAGGATTTTTATCTTAAACTTTTTATAAACCTCCGCAAGTGTGTTGCCGACAATCGGATTGCTTTCGGTAATCTTGAACTCTACCAGTTCCACCCTGCCGCCGGCAAAAACTTCTACCTGCGCCGCTTCTGGCAAAATCAGCACCCGAGTTATCTCCAGTGCCGCCGCGAAGTCGGGATTGACCGTCATGCTTAAACCAAGTTCCTCTTTAATAAATCCAAGCTGACGGTAATACCCCGGTGTCCTCACTCTGGCAATACACCGTTTCGCGCCGAGTTTCTTCGCAAGCAGGCAGCAAAGCATATTGACCTCGTCTTGCGGAGTTACTGCAATCACCACATCGGCGTGACCTACCTCCGCTTCCTTCTGCACCTCGTAAAACGCGCCGTTCCCCAGTACACACATCACGTCCTGCGCGTTCATAAGCGTATTTAATCTTGAGGCAGCGTTATCCACAACAATAATGTCGTGCCCCTCGGCAGTCAGTTGTTCCGCAATCTTTTTTCCAACCTTACCCGCGCCTATTATTACTATATTCATAATTCTTACTTCTTCCTCCGCCGCACAACCTCGTGTTTATTTTAACAAATTGATTTTCTGTCCAATGCTCTATTTCATATTCTACAACATTATATTTATTTTTTCAAGTGTTTTCTACAAACTTCATTTCACTGAGTTATCCGAAAGACCAACCGGTGAAAAACAATTATTTTCTTTGCAAAATGCGAAACCGTCGGCATATCCGACGGTTTTGTACATTATTCTTTGCTGCCAAGTACTGCATCTAACGTACTCATCAACTTTTCAATATCAATCGGCTTTGCAATATGACCGTCCATACCGCAGCTTAATGCCTGACGCTTGTCCTCCTCAAATGCATTGGCAGTCATGGCAAGGATAGGAATAGATGCCAAGGCTTCATCGTTCAAATTCCGAATTGCTTTCGTTGCTTCGTAACCATTCATCACCGGCATCTGAATATCCATCAGTACAAGCTCATAATACCCGGGTTCAGATTTTTGCAACATATCTACGGCAATCTGACCATTTGATGCAACCTCTGCCGAAAAGCCCGCTCCCTCCAAAATTGCCACAGCAATTTCTTGATTCAGGTCGTTGTCTTCTACCAGTAAAATACGTCCCGAACGAAGCGCCGCTGTATTTTTGCCCGTTTTTTTGTCGGTCTGTTTGACGGAAGCCAAACGGAAAGTAAGAGAAACAATACACTCAGTACCAACGCCCTGACGGCTGTTTACCTCGATAGAACCGTTCATCATATCAACAATATTCTTTGTAATAGCCATACCGAGACCTGTTCCGCGAATGCCGCTGACCGTAGAATTGCGCTCCCGCTCAAATGGTTCAAAAATACGAGCCACAAATTCTTCACTCATGCCGATACCCGTATCTTTCACACGGAACTCATAATTGGCAAAACCATCGGGCGCGCCGCCTTTTTCGCTTACTTTCAAACTGACGATACCACCAATATCGGTATACTTTACAGCATTACTCAACAAATTCAAAAGCACCTGATTCAATCTCAAAATATCACAGCAAATCTCCTCGTGCCGTATGCCGTCAGCATCAATATACAAACTTAACTGTCTGGCATTGACATCCGACTGTATCATATTGTGCAATTCCTGCAAAATATCATTCATATTGTAAGGCCGTTCATCCAAATGAACCTTACCGCTCTCAATGTGACTCATATCCAATACATCGTTAATTAAACTCAGCAAATGGTCACCCGAAGCCTTGATCTTCTTCAGATATTCCTCTACCAGTTCTGTGCGTTCAATATGGCTGATTGCAAGTGTTGTAAAGCCGATAATAGCATTCATCGGGGTGCGTATGTCATGGGACATATTGGAGAGGAAGGTACTCTTTGCCCGATTGGCTTGATTTGCCTGAGAAAGCGCATCCTCCAGCATTGCCTTTTTCTCCATTTCGTCACGGGTCTCTTCGTCCACACTGCAAAATCCCAAAACAACCCCGCGGTTCTCATCCCATTCCCCCGCACGCACAGCCTTCATTTGGAAATAGCGTATCTCTCCGCAGCAGATGGTACGATAATTAACACAATACAGATTTTTCTCTGACAGTTCTTTACTCAATTGTTCACGCGAAGCGGCGTGCCGCAGCAATTCTTTATCATCAGCGTAAACACCGCCTTCTATGTAACGGTTCATGCAATCTTCCATAGACAGCGGATCAGAAAAAATTGTTTGCAAAATACTGTTTTTGCACTCACCCATCCGCAATACCTGACCTGCTCCGGTGTCCAAATCAAAGTAACAAACAAGACTGTATTCAATACTGAGCGCATGAATAAGTTCCATCTGCCGCCGTTCATCTGCTCGCCGTTCATGTTCCTCCCGCAGCTTTTGGGCGGTACAATCCAAAAGATACCGCTGATAAAACAGTTCCCCGTTTTCCTCCATCAGCTTGACATTGCCCATAACATAGAGAAAATTGCCGTCCTTACGACGCACACGATATTCTACGCCGACATTGTCGCCGACCTTTTTAAGCGAATTGATACTTTTACGCAAACTTTCCTTATCTTCATCAAAAATAGAGGCGGCTATCAAATCAAAACCGTTTTCCAACATTTCTTCCTGAGACTCATATCCCAAAATATTCAACGCTGCCCTGTTGATACTGATGATACGCGAACCGTCCACAGAATGACAAAGTACTCCGCAATCCATTGTTGTAAAGAGAGTTTCCAATGTCTGATTTTTCTTAATAAGCTCCTGCGCATAGGCACGCTCACGCGTAATATCAATCGCTACGCCTACGGTTCCCATAACGCTGCCGTCCCAGTCATACAACGGAGATTTATAAGTAGTCAGTAACTTAGTACCCTCTCCGGTTTGAATGGTTTCTTCGGAGACACAAGTCTCTTTCTTTTCCATAACAATGCGTTCTGACTCAATGCAGGCAGGGTCATCCTGCTCAACATCCCAGATATAAGCGTGACCGCGCCCTTCCACCTGCTGTTTCGTCTTTCCAACTGCCCGACAAAAGCTGTCATTTACTTTTTCATGAATACCATTCTTATCCTTATACCAAATCAAATTCGGAACGTTATTAATAGCGGCTTCCAAATACTGCGCTGTCTGCCAATAGTCAACGCGCGTTTTATAAGCTTGCTGCCAGTTGTGAAAACGAAAACGCAGTTCTGTCTCCGACATCGGCAAACACCAAATATCAGTGATTTCTGCCAAAATATCCGTGAGATGCGCAATTTGTTCTTTCTCTGCCAATACAATCAGTTCAGCTTCAAGCTTTTTCCACGCAATCAGCGTCCGCACGGTTTCCGCTGCATCCATTCCACGCAAATCCGCAATAAGCAAGTCGCTCTTTGCCGTCAATGACTCTTCCGGAATATCGCCCAGCGTAAACTCATATGTAAAATGTTCGGGCGGAGAGATTTCCTTCAACCACTCAAACATTTCACGTTGATGACCGACGGCATATATCCGTACATGACAATGATACATAGTAATCTCCATAGCCTTTCTGCCCACAAATAGTAATGAAATATTTCTCCTCTACCTATCGTGGGCAGATAAGGCGTATAATGGAGATTAGCGCATACGCATTTCCGAACGCTTTTAGTAAGAGGGATTTTGCGTGCGCATTATTCCGCCGGAGGCTTAACGTGATGTTCTTTCACGTTAATCTCCCTTCCCGAACTACAATTTTTTCTGCAAACTATATTACAAAAAACTACACAATCTTCTATAATATATTTTACCAATCACGCACAAAGATGTCAAGAGCGAAATAACAAGAAAAAGTATATCCTTTGCTCCACGCTGATTCAATCGCATACTTCTTATTTTAAAACACAAATAAGCGCCGCAGTATACTCATCCGCAGCGCTTATTTCCATGTGTTTCTCAAATTACTTTACCGCATCCTTCAATGCTTTACCTGCCTTGAAAGCCGGAACCTTAGAAGCAGCAATCTTAATGGTTGCTCCTGTCTGCGGGTTTCTGCCTTCACGTGCTGCTCTCGCGCGGGTTTCGAATGTACCAAAACCAACCAAGGTTACTTTATCGCCCTTTTTGAGTGCGTCTGAAACAGCATCTGTGAGCGCGTTCAACGCCAATTCAGCATCTTTCTTGGAAAGATCTGCTTTTGCCGCCATAGCCGCTACCAATTCACTCTTATTCATTCCTTCCCCTCCTCTCTTCTTTTCTTTCTATTCATCATACCATATTTTTCGCTAAAAAGCAACTTTTTTCAGAAAAAATCTAAAGAAAAGGTATAAATATTATCTATCTCACCTATTTCAGCTCGTTCATCACCTTTTCAAACACTGTTCCGATACTCTCCCGCACTATCAAATCAGCGTTGCCGTCAAACTGCGTTTCTGTCTTGTTCACCATGACTGTATATCTGCCGCTGAAATATCTCACAAACGAACTTGCAGGATATACAACCATGGACGTACCACCGACAATCAGCATATCCGCATTTGCAATGTATTGAACAGCGCGCTCCGCCACTCCGTCATATAACGGCTCTTCATAGAGTACAATCGAGGGACGAACCAAGCCCCCGCAGTGTTCGCACTTCGGTACTTCTCCGCTCAAAATGATATCCAAAACATCACCGGACTTTTTGCCACAGTTGTGACAGTGATACTCCTGCACCGTACCGTGCAGTTCAACAACATTTCCGCTGCCCGCCTTTTGGTGTAATCCGTCTACATTCTGCGTGATGACCGCCTTCAATCTGCCTGTCTCTTCCAACTTTGCCAAAGCCTTATGCGCGGCGTTCGGTTCAGCGGATATCACAAAATACTTTCTGAAAAAGTCATAGAAAACTTCCGGTTTCCGCTCAAAAAAACTCTTGCTCAAAATCACTTCCGGCGACACCCCGTATTGTTTCACCGTTTGATACAAGCCATCTTCACTGCGGTAATCTTTTACTCCGCTCTCGGTAGACACACCCGCTCCGCCGAAGAACACAATATTTTCACTGTCTCTAATCATCTCCGCAAATGCTGTAATACTGTTTTCCACCCGACTCACCTCGGTCAATTATTATTCCTTACTTATTGTACCATAAATCCGCAGGATTTTGGTATAATACGCGCATACGCATTTCCGAACATTTTTGTGAGGAAAATTTTGCGTGCGCAGTATTCCCGCGGAGCGTATAATAAACACATTTTTTGTTTATTGTACCACATTTCGCCCGTAAACGCAAGGAAGTCCGTCGGTTGTAAAACCGACGGACTAAACTTCTACGACACCTTTAACCACTCGTTTAACACTCTTAAAAACATTTTTACGGTAGTAATGCGCGGCACCTCTGTTTTCGTTACAACCTCGCGCCGTGCTACTTCCACGCCGTCTATCGTAAATATAATTTCGCCCACATTCTGCCCTGCCGCGACGGGCGCTTTGATTTCCTGCTGTATGTTAAGCTCTTTTTCCACCTTGCTCTGATTGCCCTTTTTCACAACAAAATTCACGCCGCCGTTCATTTCCACCTCTGCCGTCTCCTGCGTGCCGCCTATCACCTTAACCGGCGCAAGCGGTTCGGACAAAACCGATTCGTCCACCACGGAATAATTTGCAAAGCCGTAATCCAACAGCTTTGTCGCACTGCCAAACCGCTCGGCAGTTGTCGGAGCGGCAAGTACTACCGCTACCAACTGCATATTGTCTCGCTTGGCGGAAGCAGAAAGGCAATACTTTGCCACACTGGTAGAACCTGTTTTTATTCCATTCGCGCCGCTGTAATACCGTATCAGCTTATTTGTATTTGCCAGCTGAAATTTTCCGTCGCGCAGAGTGTCCATCCAAATGGTTAAATAATCCTGAATCTTCTCATGCTTCAACAGTTCACAGGAAATCAGCGCAACGTCCCGTGCCGAACTGTAATGCTCTGACGTTTCATCCAAACCGTTGCAATTGATAAAATGGGTGTTTTCCGCCCCCAATTCCTGCGCACGCTTATTCATTTTCTCCACAAAGGCGGACTCCGTACCGGAAATAAATTCCGCCATCGCTACTGCAGCGTCATTGCCTGACGCAACAGCAATCGCCTTGAGCATATCGTCCACACTCATCTGCTCACCCGGCTCCAAAAACACTTGCGAGCCGCCCATGGAAGATGCGTATTCACTGGTGCTGACCATATCGGTAAGCTGAATCTTGCCGCTGTCCAGCGCCTCCATAGTCAAAAGCATTGTCATGGTCTTGGTGACACTGGCAATCGGAAGCCGTGCGTCAGCGTTGTATTCATACAGCACCTGTCCGCTGCTTGCCTCCATCAAAATTGCCGCCTCCGAGGTAACCAACTGCGCAGAAACATCGGCGTCAACCTGACTCTCCGGTTCTGCCGCAACCATTACACCGCACAACAGGGTAATCAAAACAAAACAGCAACCTATCTTCTTCCAATACATATTCATAAAATGACCTCCCAGCCCATTATTGGGGACTAACTTTACTGCTTACATTTTATGCTTGTATTGTCCAAAATATACACTACCGGAACATTTATTCTACCAGTCCGAAATGTTTTAATCCCTGATAGATTCCCTCATCCTCCACGTTGCCCGTCACATAAGCCGCAACAGAATCCAGACTTGCGGCGTGGTCTTTCATGGCAATCGCCGTGCCGACCAGACGGAACATCTGCACATCATTGTCTCCGTCACCGAACGCGTATGTATCCTGACGCGGAAGATTTAAGTATTCCAAAACCTTGGAAATTCCCACCGCTTTCGTGATTCCCTTGCGCGCCACATCGCAGGAATAACAGGTGCGGTGTGGTGTAATCTCGTATTCCTCTCCGAATTCCTTTTGTATCAGAGATAACTTTTCCAAAGAATCGTATGTTAATACTATCTTGTTGATTTGCAGTTGCTCAACATCGTCAATCGGAAGAAAGCATTCCTCCGGCAATTGAAAGGTGTCAATCATATCCACCAGAGTTTTTTCCTCTCTGTCACGGCAATAGCAAGCCTCCTGATTTTCCAGAATATAATTGATGCCGTGCTCGCACAAAAAGCTGATAAACCGCTTCACCTGTGCCACCGTAAAAGTATCGTTCCAAATTTCTGTCCCGCGGCAGCTTGCGTACGCGCCGTTGGTGGTGATATAACAATCAAAATCAATATTCACGTCGGGGACATAGCACAGGGAGCGTCCTGTCGCAAGTCCGACTAAGTACCCTTTTTGCTGTAACTCTTTTGCTGCTGCCACCGTTTTAGCTGTGGGTCGGTATATTTTTCTTTCCTCTTCTGTCAATGTTCCGTCATAGTCAAAAAATACGGCTCCTTTTATCATGCGATATCCTCCTTTTTCATAGCTTGTCCGCACCTAAAAAACAATTGGAAAAAGCACTTGAAATTTTTACAAAACTATGCTATACTGTTAGCAATATAATAAAAAAGCACCGGTGTACAGGGTGTGGGGACACCCTGTAACACTATGCAAGGCCGAATCCTTGCACAACGGCAAAGCCGCCTGATGCTTTCTTACTATACCACATTTTTCTCCTTTTTTCAAGAGGGGAATAAAATATCTTTTTTACACATCTCACCTTTGTGGTTTAGTTAGAAAGGATTGGCGCAGACGCTGTGTGTCATTATGCTATTTTTGCGTACAAGGGTTTCCGAACGGTCTTGTACGCTTTTTTGTTATATAAATTTTACGGAAAGGAGGATTTATGCAAGCTCTGTAGTTGTGCCACACAACTTTAATGCTGCGACGCAATAGAATTTTGCTACACTCTTAAATGAATATGCCGCCGAAGGGAAACCTTCGGCGGCATATTTTTGTATTAGAATATTTTCACAGAAAATCTGCAAACACAGTATGGATATCACGCCTAAACATTCAGGGCGTGTTTTGCCGTCTGCTTCTTTTCCGCTTCGCACAGCAATAACAGATACGCGCTGCTGCCGCAGGACGCCTCCAAAACAATCTGCATCGGCTGTGTTTCGGTATGCGGCAATTCAATTTGCAGCTTATGCCCTTTCTTGTTCGTGTTTGCAGGCACAACCCCCGTATTCCAAGTAATAATATGCTGTCTTTGTCCGTCCGTCTCAAAAAAGACATCAACCGTGTCGCTCACTTCTTCTGTGCTGTCGTTGAGCAGCCACAGTTCAACGGTGAGTGTATCACCGCCGTAATACTTGAAATGCTCAAATCTTGCGCTCGGCATCACATTTCTCAGAGCGTCACGCACTGCATAATACGACTTTTTCGGGCGTGACGGATACGTTAACAGCGATAATCCCGCCGCGTTCACCCACGGCTCGTTAAAGCACCAGTTCAGCGCCATGGAACACTCCGGCTTCTGCCGACGCGCTTCTTCAAACACGCACTTCAGCCCTTCGCTCTGCATCCATGCGCTCTTTTCTATATAGTCCTCCAAAGATTGCTGTTTGCCGAATATCTCATCTATAATTGCCATACACATCCAGGTATCTTTTCCGCCCGCGTCCCAACTGTTGAACGCTTTGTGCGTCTCCCACGGAGTATCAGGCGCAGGATTGCGCAGAACGTCCGACGGGAATATCTCCTGCAAATATTGCATTTCTGTAATTGACGGTACGCCAAACTCCGAATATGCCGTGCAGTCTGACTGCCGAAACAGTTCAAACACGCTTTTCTTTGTATGCGGGTCATAGAACAAATAATGCCCGTGTCCCATCCCCATAACGGGAGCCGTCATGATAAAGGGCGTTTTTCTGTCCAATTCATAGCACAGCTTATTCAACAGCCGCAGGGCGTATGACTGGTCTGTCATCTTCGACCAATTATTGAACAGTTCGTTGCCGCCGCACCACAGCACAAGGCAAGCGTGCTGTTTCAAACGATTGATGATTGCGGCTGCCTCCTGCTCCAAAACGGTCAGGTACTCCTCAGTTCCCACATAATTGTTGCAAGCCAAGGGGAATTCCTGCCAAACCATAATGCCCAGCTTGTCGCACAGGTCAAAGAAAACGTCTTTGTTGACAATCGCTCCGCCCCAACAGCGCACAATATTCATATTTGCGTCTTTTACCAGCGCAAGCTGCTGCGCATACGTTTGTTCGGTTATCGTTCCAGTAAAGATTTCGGGATTCACCCAGTTGCTGCCCTTGGCAAAGATTGCTCTGCCGTTAAGTTCAAGAGTAATCGGCGGGTTGCTCCTACTCTTGGGGAATGTGGAAGGGCTGTCCCACGCGTGCCCATTCATGACAAGCCGAACTTTCTTAAAACCAATATAACCGCTCATCTCGTCTGACGCGCTCGCGGCGCGCCATTGGTATAAGTTAGGTTCACCCTGTCCGTTGCACCACCAAAGTTTGATGTCCTGCAAACAAATTTCTCTGTCGCTCCCCTGATACACGCACTTGCCGTCAGGGTCAAAAATTTCAAGGGTGACTTCACTCTCGCATTCGATATCAAATCGCACCACAGCAGAGGATAAACTGTCGTCAAGCTCATATGACGGTTCACATCGCACAATGGTATCGGCATTGCGGCTTTCTATGTAGGTATCGTCCCAAATGCCCGAAACAAGCAGTCTCGGATGCCAGTCCCAATCATATTGCACCGCAGGTTTACAGCATTGGTCTGCCTGTTGCCGGCAATCATCCGCGCCCTCGCGCTTGGGATGAGGATAAATATATATCTCCATCAAATTTCCGTTCGCTAATTCATCGGTGATGTCCACCTCCGCTTTGCTGAACATTCCGACATGGTGCAGTATTTTTTTGCCGTTGAGCATAACGTCATATTCGTACTCAATTCCGTGTGTGACGAAAAAGATGCGCTCTCCGTCTTTTTTGGTATATTCCAATTCTGTTTGGTATATCCAGCCGTAATCCTCAAGCGGTTTAAACTGCCAGCAGTTATCCGCCCAGTTCACATCTCCGAAATCGTGCGCCTTCGCGTAATCCAACTGAATATTACCCGGAACAGACGCGGGGAAAAATTCCCCGCGTCTGCCGTTCTCTACATATGTTCCTTTCCATTCCTGCCTGAATTTCATTCTGTCTCTACCTCTTCGCCATGATTTTCTTCCGGCTTCTCATCTTCCGGCTGCTGTTCCTGCGTTGTATCAGCCACAGTCTGCCTCATACGGTATATAATCACCATTGCCTGTTCGCGCAAGGTGCTGTCCTGTGGGCGGAGCGTATTATCCTCCATACCGCTGATTAAGCCCATGGAGACCGCAGTTTCCATATAAATCTTTGCCCAATCACTGACTGCTCCTGTATCAGCGAAACTCATACCGTTCTCGGTATAATTCACCGTTGTTTTGGTCTCCAACGCTTTTAGCATCATCTTGACCGCTTCTTCGCGCGTCATGGTATCATTCGGGTTTGCGTTTCCGTCATAACCGTTCACAATTCCCGCATCATACGCCGCCTGCAAATATCCCGCATACCAGTCTCCGGCATTTACATCATTAAAGCAGCCGTCATACGCCGCAGGCGCAATATCCAGTGCGCCTAAAATCATTTTTGTGAATTCCGCGCGGGTGGTTTTATCCTGCAAATGCAGGGAACCGTCAGAACCGGACACGATTCCGTCATCAATCAACGCGGAAACCTCTGTTTTCGCCCAATGTCCGTCAAGTTCAGATTGGAATTGTTCCGACGGACGAGACGGCGTTACAGGAGTACTCGGAACCACAGCGTTTCCGCCGCGGTTACCACCTGTAGACGCGGAACCGTGCCCGGAACCGGAAGGCGTACCGCTGCTACCGCTACCGCCGCTGCTGCCGCCAGCTGGCGGGGGAACCGGTCTAATGGGAGGATCAATTAAATCATCGCCAAAGTAAACATAATCTTTTTCCTGCTTAAATTTATCTACTGTTTCGCCATTCCATGTGATGCTCTTGATTGTATACGGCGCATAGATCATCAACTTAGTTAAATCGATGTCTTCAGCTCCCTCCAGAGCCAATCTACTGCCGCTCCACTCAACCGTAAAGTCGGACAGTTCCGCAGCCGATTTTACAATCTCAAAATTCAAATCTTTGTTTGCCAAATGGGTAGCGCCCTGCAAGATAGCCCGACGCGGCGCGTTACTCATTCCTTTTTCATAATACGCGACATCTCCGTCGGTTGTGTAGCTACCGAAGCTCAAATCAGCGCCTGCGTCTTTTTTATCCGCTTCATGCAAAATCAAATAGTTGATTTCATAATCATCATTCGCGGAAGAACCATCCTCCGACTGAATATGAGCAGTGAACGCGGAAGCCGCACCTTGATGCTCCTCTGTATTAAATCCGCTGACCTCCAAAGGAGTCGGTGTGATTGCATAATCATCGCCCGCCTTCGTCGGGAACAAAATGGTATCAAATCCCGTAGTTCCGGTTGCATATTTATCATATCGGCCATACGGCGTGCTGCCTCTACTCTCATAATAACCATAGCACAACTTTGGTTCTACACTTTCAATATCCACAGGAACAACTTGAATATTCGCCTTATCCGCAAAGTTAGAGCGGAATGCGCCGTTGCCGGTTCCGCGGACGTATTGTGTATTTTCAATCTGAGCATCGGTCACATGCACATTGCCGATAGATTCCCCTTCCTGCAAAACATACTGACCGTCTATTGACATTTTTGATTCGGGTGTCATATGCCAGTACTGACTGTATTTGTTCTCTTTTGACTGGTCATACGGATTCATATAATCTGAAACAATCCAGAAATTCGGCTTGACAAATAATATGTTCCTCTTAAACTGCATACCCGGTTCTACCGGAGGGGTTACTCCGTTTCCGCCGGGTGCGATAATCGGATCGCCGCCATAAGCAAGATTTTTATAAACATTGCTCAAATCAACGGTAGTAAAATCATAGCTGTCACGGAAAGTAACATTCGGGAAATCGCCTTTCTTGCCGCCGCCCTTGTTCAACGTGCTATCCATATTATTCGGCGTATTGGAATTTTGGTTGTAGTCATTGATTTCCACCGTGTTATGTCCGCGGGAAGAAACCAGCCATCTATGCGTTAAATCATCCTGTAAATACCCGTTATATCCCTGGTCGGAGAGCAGGTAATTGCCATACGCGCTGACGATGATACCGCCATCATCCCAGTGGGAATGCGTCCCCACCGCCGCATCAGCGGTAACGTGCAGGAACAAATCGTCCTTGCCCCATCCACTCCGCATCGCCATAGTTTTACCGTAAGGATAATAATACGAGGTATAATCCGGCTTTTTTCCCTGCTTGCCGTCATACGCCATCCACAGCAGCTCCGGCTCTTGCAGCCAATCTCCCACAAATTTAAATCTTTCCTCTACATAACTGCGGGTATACGACCCTGCGTCGCCATATTGCGGGTCGGTACCGCCCGGATTTGCCATACGCATCAGATACAGCGTTAATTGACGTATACGATCCATCAAATCTTCCGAATACTCAAATTCAAAGCCCAACTCTTCCGCTGTGGTTTTGAGCGAAAGCTGAGTTCCCAAAGCGTAAGAAGTATAGCTATGCGAAAGTTCGTGAGAAGATCCGTCCTCATTCATTACACTGCCCGATGCAGTCATCAGATGCTTGCTGATAGCCTCCGACCATTCCTCCTGTTCGGCAATCTCCGGAAAATACGCCATAATCGAAAAATGTCCATTTGTCTGCGCTGTACCCCAGTTACCGCCGGCCTCGGAAGACGTCCAAATATCTTCCACAAAATGCTCGCCCATTTTTCTAAAATACTTCAGAAAAGTAGTGAAAATTTCCGGTGTCAAATATTCACTATCCATAATGTAGTGAAAATTCTTTGCGATACCGCTTGCGCGGGAGGACGCGTCCAGTGTAACACTGTATCCACCAAACAGAAGCTGACTCGGTGTAAAACCTCCGTTTGTTTGCGGACTGGAATAGCGCCCATATGAGTTTGCCTCACCGCGAATAATCAAAAAGGTCGAATTGATAAAGTCATGCAGGTACAGAATCGCTGTTCTCGCATAGTCTTCATTACCGGTCATGTAATACTGTTTTGCCAAAATGTCCCACCATGTTCCAAAACGCAGCAATTCCTGATCTTGGCGCACGTTCGGGTTACAGTCAGGATGCGGCATTCCCCAAAACGCCGTAAACATGCCACTGCCTTCCGGACTTTGCATAGAATAAGCGTAGGTCTTTAACTCACCGTTGGAAAAGCAAAGATTCTTTTCCTCCCAAGCTGTACTGTTGTTGGCAATCATCATCAGTTTGGTATAACCGGAATCATTGCGCGGTGTTTCCGCACGGTCTTCCACTCCGCCATACAAGTGCAAGGTCGCTGAGGTAACCGTGCCCTCCGGTAAAGAGCTGAAATCAAACAGCAAGTAAGTGCGTCTTGTCTCTTCATCTGTCAGGATACCGTCAGTCGCAGTGTCCAGCGCCGCTTCACGCGCGTACAGTCTGGTATCTGTTCCGCCGGAGGTATCATTCTTTTTGGCTCCGCCTGTTACATATCCGTCCGCCTTCGCATAAACACGTGGCGCAGGCGCTCCGTTAATGGATACATCCACATAGGGAGCGTGCTCCTCCCCCGCTTCGCGGCTGTAAAATACCGCTTCATAATCATCTTTATGCACTGCGTGTACAATCAAAGACGCTGTTAAGCCATGATATTGCGTGACTGTCTCCGTAATGTCAACAGAAACATCCTGCGTCTCCTGCTCCATAGAAAACATTGCCGACAAACCCCAGTTGTTGTTTACATGGAAATTCTGCGTCAATAAGTCACTCATCAAAGTTGATTTTGTTGACATGCTCGGTTCGGCAACCCCGCGCGCATCTGTCACTTGACGATAGTAGCTCAAAAGCTCCTCCTTTGCCAAGCTGTAATCTCCATCTTCCACATTCTTTACCGCTTCCAACACGTTATAGAGAGTCACACCGAACGGTGAAACGTAATCATAGTTGAGCATCGGATCGTTTTCAAAAGCCTCTGCTTCGCTGTCCCAAACACCAAAGAAAGCTTCGTCTGTCGGAAAAGCGCCTTCATCTACTTCCGCTTTAATCTTAGCTGCTCTGGAATCATTTTTCCAAGTACTTTCATACTTTTCTCTTGCTTGCTGGTTCAGCTTTTCTGCCGGATCAGACCAGTCATAGCTGTCAAAGTCAAAAATCGGATGTAAATCTGACATCGTACTGATTCTGGAATTCTTCCGCGCCGCCGTCTCCGGCTGCGCAGAAGATAATGTTACAGCAGAATCTTCCGTTTCCTGTTCGCTGTTTACCTCTTCCAAATCTTGCTCTATGCTCACCTGCTCCATTCCTTCCGCAGTCTGTACTTCATCAGCCTCCTGCTCACTCCGGCTCGGCAACGCGAACACAGAAAGAACGAAAACCTGCGCAGAAAGAACAGCTACAGATACCAAAAGAGCTATAATCCTCTTCATCTTCCTCATCCTTTCTCATCATCACAAAATAATTACGATTGCCTTTACTGCATTATATGAAGATAAAATAATCGATTGCTTCTGTCCGGACAGCAAATCATCATTTGTCCCAAGCTTCACCGTTTCCCGCTTGGAATCATATACATAAATCGGCGGTGTACCGGTGCGCGGAAGCTCATAACGCTTTTCGGAAAGACCCGCGCCGGAAATATTTACACTGTCAACCCACTTGTTACGAGCGTCAGAAACCACCTTGTAATCCACATCGGTAATTTGTCCGCAGTAAATTTCCTTGTCCGTATTATTTACATAGTAATCTCCCGGGACAGGATCCGCAGAAGCAACCCATTCATATCCATCCAACTGGTCTTTCGCGTCCAAGGAATAGTAAATCAAATCGCCTTTTTGCAATCCGCCAAAATTGACATCACTGCGTGTGTTTTCAGATACTACGGTTTCAACAGAACCATCTTCTGTCATAAGAACAACGCCCTGCACCGTATCTCCGTCCTCGTTGATTGTCCGTGAAACTTCTTCTACCAACGCCAATTTGCTCTTTAAGGTAATAGAGCCCGCCGTATCAAAATCCATCTCCTCATTGAATACTACAATATCCGGACAACGCGTATCTTTGTTGTACTGATACGCCGCCACAGTATAACTCTGACCATTGTTCATTTCAATTCTTGCCAGATAATCTTTCTTATCACTGACTTGATTGCTCGGAATACAAAGTCCAAGTGTTTTTTCGCTTAAGCCGAAGGCGCCGTTCGCTTTGCCGCCAAACGTCTTTTCATAAGCGTTGTAACTTTTTTCGCCATCAAGCACCATCTTCTGCGCGCCGGAAGCGTCATAAGCAATCGGGAATCTCGGAACTTTTTCTAAAGTTTCAATGCTGCGCAACAGACCGTCCGAACCGGTATAATAGGAAACTGCCAAATACTTAGCGCCCGTCTTTGCCATCTCGTTGTGCAGCGCTTTTTCTAAAGCAGCCGCATCATAACTTTTGTTATTAAACCTTACCTTCGATGCACAGACCACTTCCATAACAGACTCATTCTGTGCCGCAATCGCAGGAATATCCTTAGACTCCGGGTCGTCATCTTCTGCTTCTTCTACATCATCCTGAATCAAGCCCGGAACTACCATCAACAATTTCAAATCACTCTCAAACGAGCCTGTCAACGCAGTATCAACAATTGCCGCATAACTGCCCGAAGTCAACTCTTTTTCAACGTCGGCAATCTTACCCAAATAGTTCAGCTTCGCAATAATTTCCTCGCCCAACAGTTCGCTGACATCAACACTCTGTTCATACTGATACGCCGTACCGTCAATCGAGATAGTCTCTTTAGCCTCGTTGCTTTCAGTCACTTTGCCGGTAACGCTCTCATCGCAGACATAGAGCTTAATCAGGGTCGCATCTTTGCTGGCATAGGCGGTAATAACATCGCCTTTTTTCACTTCTTCCAGCTCTATCGGCGCTCCGTCCGCACCCATCAAGCGGGTAATAACCTCATTATTGTCCTCATCAAAATCAATATATTTGTAGTTCAAAAAGCGTTGTTCGTCCGACAAATAAATTTTTTGCTCTTCCGCGTTTACACGGTCAACAAGATAGCTCTGATACTCGTTAACAAAAATGACGTTGGCCTCGTTGCGTTCTGTATTATCAACAATCGTTACAAAACCATCCTTTAACTCTTTCATATCTATCTGCGCTATCTCACTGTCCGACATAACGCGTCCGTTGTACAAGAATTGCGCATCAGCAGCCACTGTCTTTTTCATCAGCTTGGAAGAATTCTCTGTATCACTCATGTATTCAATCACATCAACTGAAAACACCTGAATATCATCAGGCTGCAACTCCAGCTTGCTGTTCTCCTTTGCAAGCGTGAATTCCTTAATGATTGCGTTTTTCCCTGTCGGATTTGCCTGTATAAACGCTCTGACCTGCATACCCAGATAATTTCCAATATCCGTAGCGCCTTGATCATAGAGAACTCCGTCAATTTCTACCTGCCATTCTTCCATATCGTTGATCGGCGAGAGAAGATAGCTTTCATAATTAGCGGTAACAACCCCTTCTACCTCCATCAAGCCATCATCTATATCACCCATCAATAAATCACGAAAAGTTTTGGAAGAAATTTCTGCTACAGTTCCGTTAGAACTGCCGTAACTGGACACCAAACGTTTTGCGTCCAAACAGTTGTAAACCATGCGCATCGCGTTCTCACGGGTCATACCGTCATCCAACCCGATGCTGACACCTTTTGTAACCCCACGGGCGGTTGCCGTCGCGATATAGCCGTTTGGATATCCGCCCTGTTCCTCCGCTTCAATACCAAAACCCAGCATACCGACCAAAACTTTCACTGTCTCCGCGTAAGTCACTGTACGGTCAGGATAAAAATTACCGTCTGTATCTCCGTTCAGCATTCCAATCCCGCTGAGCATTGTAATATACGGAAAGCTCCAATGGTCGGACGGAACATCTTTATAAATCACTCCATAGTCTTCAGGATAGTGAATCTGATCCATCTGCATTACTTTGGCAACAATTTTTGTCAGTTCAGCTCTGGTCAGTTCCTCCTCCAGCATCAAATCTCCGTTTTCGTTCCCCTGTAAAATCTCAAACGCCTTTAAATCCAATATCATGCTATCAGAAAGAGTTCCCGCAGCCGATACAGGTAAAACGCAAACAGAAAACAGTAAAATTACATAGCAAACAATAAGCGTAAACGAAAGTCCTCTTTTGGTTTTGCTGTTCATATCTATCTCCTCCCTCTCATTACTCTGCCATACCGGCAATCACATAAACGATTTTAGAAGCCTCTGCACGCGTCGCGTTTGCCGTCGGCAGGAACAGATTATTCTCATCACCGTTCATAATTTTCAAACCGGCAAGTTCGCTCACTGCTTCTGTCGCGTAACTACTGATATCGGAGGCATCCTGATAATTCAGCTCTACCGCATTGTTTACCGCAATATCGCGTGCTTTTAACAAGCGCGCGGTCATAACCGCCATGTCCTGTCTGGCAATATTGGTTCCGATACCGAAAGCGGTCTCATCAATTCCGTTTACAATACCCATTTTGTATGCTGTTGCAACATAAGGCGCATACCACGCATTGCTGTCCACATCACGGAACGAAACTTCAGCATTGGCTACTTCTACCCCCATCGCGCAAAGAAGCATCTTTAAGAATTCCTCTCTTGTAACACTGCTTTCCGGATAGAAATTGTTGTCTCCGCTTCCGCTGACAATATTTTTGTCGGTCAGAGTCTTAATATAACCGTATGCCCAGTGGGTTTTGGCAACATCATTGTATATGCTGTCCACACGATCTGCATTTTGTTCGGGTTTAACAGGGTCGCTGTTATCCGGAATATACGGCAGTCCATTGCCATTGCCTTTTCCGCCGCCATTACTTCCGCCGCCGAATCCGCCGCCGTTACTTCCGCCGCCGTCTTCCTTGAGTACCGTCACTTCATACACCTTAGTGCGTGTTTCGCCCTGGTATGTCACGCTCATGGTCAATGTAACTGTTTTAGACGCTCCGGTAGGTCTTGTTACCTTACCGGTCTTGCTGATAACATTCGAGTCGCTTGACTCCCAGGAAATTTGGGCATTCTTTATACCTGTTGTCGGCAAATCCAAATCGGTTGATGTGGTTCTCGGCAGTTTTACACTGTCAAACACCACCGTGAACACCTGCTCCACCGTATTAGCGCCGCCGTAAACCTCAAAACAAGCTATTTGAACCGTTGCGCCCGCTTTCGGCGTGAACTCCGCGCGGACATATTTTGTCTCAACCTCATTAAACGGAAGCATTACCTTTTGACGGTCACCTATGGCTGTTCCGCTTGTGACAGTTGTCCAAGTCTTGCGGTCGTTTGATACCGAAATCACAAAAGATTCTACATTATTTCCTATTTCTCCAAGCACAGCTGTATTGATTTTCACAGGAGAAGCAAAGGCATACTGTAAATACGGCAATGTATCATCCTGCGCGCTTGTCCAAGAGCTATCCCATCCCTTGCTCATCACTGTAGAACTTGTGCCGGAATTAGAGGAAGCTGAAACGGTAGCGTTTCCCCACGCAACATTGTCCCCGTATCCGCGCAGCAATGTAATCGGGTATCTCTTTTCCGCTGTAACACCATCCTTGGTCGCCTTTAAAATCAGGTCAAATGTAGCTTCACTGTCCAAATCCAAAGTAACCTCTAAATTACCTCTTTCGTCGATGAAACCATACTCCGGTTTGGAAACCGACCAGCTGTAAGAACAGCCACCCTCCATCTCCTTGGGCAATCTGACCGTGGTGTAAATCTCATTCGGCAGAGACGGTGCGGTCACCGCTGCGGAATCCGCAAGCACGCCGAATTCATAATTGATATAATCCTGCGCCGTCCATCCGTTTGTATCGCGGGTCGCTTTCACCGTAAATTCCTTGGTGTAAGGCGCGATTGCCTCGGTATTGTCATGGAACAATTCCGCCGTCAATGTAATTTCCTTTTTGTATCCGACAAAAGCATCCTCATGTACCTGTCCGTTCAAATCAATCACGCTTTTATCACTGGAAATCCATTTTACCGGATAGGAAAATACTCTTTCCTCACCTGTATCGGGATCAATACCTTTCCCCTCAAATTTATTGGGAAAATTGATCGGATGTTTGACGGAATCCACTGTGTCCCCGCCTGTCAAATAGTCCGCAATATCAAAATCGAGGATATCATCCTTCATAATATCGTTGCGGGTAATGACAACCTTTTTCAATTGCATCGCATAGGTTCTCTTAGACGAATCTGTAGAAGTACCGAAAATAATTTTTAAATATTTTGTTCCCTTCGGAATGCTCGCGTTCGCGTCCGTAGGGGTATACGTCCATGTCTCATAGTCCCAGCTTGCCGGATCAGCCCCCGCTCTTGTAACCGGAACATCCAGCCACTGTACGCCGTCGATTGAAACCTGGAATGTGGATTCATTAGGCTTTCCGCCAACATTACCTGCCGTAAAGTCAACTGTAAAGTCCTGCAACCCCTCTTCCATCAAATATATAACGGAAAGAGATTTTTGACCGCTGCCGTTGCCGCCTTTACGGTATACTGTCTTTTTGTCGGCATCCCATACCGGAGGCGCACCGTCGCCCTCCCATGCGTGAGCCACCTTGTTCCAGCTATCCGCAAATTTAAACTGGTCTACCAATATATACTTGCTGCCGCCTGTCGCAATGATATCCGACAACAGCAATATGGAAGCCATATCCGCTTTAGTATCATCATTTTTCACTACAGCCGCAACCTCAAAACGGTATTCGGTCTTTTGCTCCAAGCCTTCAATCGTATATTCCGTAGTATTTTTATCCACTGTAGCAAGATGCATATACTCATTGGAAATCACATACTCAAAATCTTCGTCCGATTGAAGCGCAGGCCAGCTCAATTTTGCGGTTGTCTGGAACGGATATTCCAGATTCAGCTTAGCATCACTGCCCCAGCCGTCCATCAAAGCGTTCTGATTGATTTTCACCTTTTCCAACTGCGCGGATGTTGTCTTGTTTGCCTCTACCGGTATCGGCAGATTGATTCTCAAGTATTTCGTCCCTGTCGGAATATTGTATCCGGTATATGTCCATCTTACAAAGTTATTGCCGGTATTGAAATCTCCATCCATCAAAGGGTCTGCGCCTTCTCGCACAACCGTTGCCAATGTGGTATAAGTTTTCCCGTCCTTAGAAACCTCAAAAGTAGCGTTAACCGGAATTTTATTACCATATCTGCCAACCAGTAAATCTACCTCAAACGAGGTCATATTGTCCGCCGCGTAAGTCACCGATGCGGATTTATTGTAGGTGGAACCAGCTTCACGGGTCAAAGTATCCACATCAATATCGCCGGACTTTACATGCCCTTTCACAAACATTTTGCGCTTATCCGCTACTTCGGTATACTTGTTACCGTCCCAGTTGCAGTCGTACATTTCCGCAAAAATCTCTTCTAATGTTTTATCGTAAGTAATGACCTTCACGGAAGTCTGTCCGGGTACTACCGGCTCTGCCTCGGTTGTGAACGAGCCGGTAATCGGTCCCGCAACCACTTTACCGTCTACAATCGCGCTGACAGATACATTGTAAGTGGTATCAGGAGAAAGTCCCTGCGCCTTGAATCCAACTATCGGCACTGTTATAGGCGTCTTATTGTCAATCGTTACCTGATACTGTACGCTTGTCAAATCTCCGTTATTCGTAGTAACCGCCGGCCAAAAAACGGTTGCCGTATTGGTTGTGATATCCTGCGCCTGAACCGTAGCCCCCTGCGGAAAGCTGTAAGTGATTGTTCCGGCCGGTTTGGGAGTAGAAACCAAGGTAATGCCCTCAAAACCATTGTGATAAGACTGTTTTTCCGGCATGTTAATCCGAATATAGGTTGCGTCCTCCGGCAGCGCAGTGTTGGAAACATATTTTACGCTGTAATAGCCTGACGTACCAATTTGCTCTGTTTCTGCCTCAACTGTATAATCCGCCTTTTCCCACGTCAACGCGGAAACCAAAGCGTCCGACGCCACAGTGTGATTGGTCAGACCATCCGGCAACGGCTGCGTAGTATATTCAATCTGAATGCTTTCCGCCACATTCTGCTGCTGCAATGTATGGATAATGAAAGATTTATTTTTGTAACTTGCCCGGCTCTCGCTCGGAACGTTCTTCAACACGTCATAGACAAGATAGCCTGTCTGCTTGTTTCCTCTGCGCAGAGCAAACCGCCCTGTTCCAGTATCAATCTGCTGCAAGCTGACAGCATTCGTTTCGCTCTTCTCAGTGTTATCAAAGAAGTAGAACGCCATATCCTTGCCCGATTGGTTGATATGAGCCTCGTTCTTTGACTTAAAAATCTTCTCAAATGTGAGATCATTCTCTGAAGGCGGTTCAGGCTCCGGCGCCTCGCCGTAAATTTCAACACCTTGGAAACCTGTTCTCCAAATCTTCGCCTTTCCGACAGAAATTTTAAAATACCGCATTCCGGTATATTGCGCGTCTGTCCTTAATTTTTGCTTAAATTCATCTGTCAGCGCAATGGTATATTGAATCGTTGTATTCCTACCGTCAACGGTATGCGCATGTTCATCATCCACAAAAGCGCCCATTGTAAAAGTATAATCCGCGGCGGTAATCTCCTTAAAAGTTGCGCCATCTGCGGAAAGCTCCAGTTTCAATCCAGCATCGCCGAAATTTAGCAAAGTCAGATTATCATAACTGTTCTTAGAATCGTCTTTTGTAACTGTCGTCCCCAATATCTTCAAATCGGTAATATCGCTGTCAACCTTATAACCAAAGGAATATGCCGCGTCATTATTAGCTTTAGGTCCCAGATGATAATCCAAAACAACACTGTTGTCTGATTTTTTTGTAATAGCATTCAATCCCATTGTCTGACCGCTGACAAGACTTGCCTCCATTTTGGCTTTCAACTCCGCCTCACTGTCGTCTTTTCTTGTCACATCAAACACGTCACTAAGCAGAAGTATATCATCTGCCGCGCTGACGGTCAGCGAAAATCCTGACAGCAGAGAAGCCGTCATCATAAACGCCAACATCAAGGATACTGCTTTTGAAAATTTAGTTTTCATTTTTCAACCCTTCCTTTATAAATAATATTACAGTGAATCATATACACTGTATTTTTTCCCATGAGTTTCTTCAACCCACCTCCCAAAATATACATCTCTTGCAAAGCGCAATTTATGCTCTGCCGTTTCATACCTACATTGTAGCCGTACATCATAAAAAACGCAATAAACCTTTGATAATCTTATCTTTGCATATTAACAGCATTAACAATCGTATATCAGATTAAGAAATGTATATTTTCCTTCTGCCGCTCTTAACGCAAAAAAACACGTGAGTTTACATAATGAGTATACAATAACGTTTTTGTTTTGTCACCCGGAAATATTATGCAAAAGGAGTGGCAGATAACATCTCCACACTCCTTTTGTAATCGGGTTCAGAATTGATTATTCCTTAAAATAACTGCCCAAGTCAGTCTGCTGCTTCATAGCATCAGCATTAAGCAATTCTTTCAGATAACCACAGAGCAGTTCTGCGCCTTGCTGTGTAAAATGCGTGCCATCACCTGTCCAGTATACTTCGTTATTACCACTTGATGATACGCCATGATTCGGCAAATCATTTATCGTCCGCATATAGAGGTCAACCAGCGGAACACCTTGCTCTTCAGCAACCTCCTTCATCGCCTGCACATAGAAATACAAGCTTCTTACCGCACCCGCCTGCAAGGCTTCCTCTGTTTTTCCCACATCGCCTTGCACGGTAGGCGGTGTTACAAAGAGAACGTTCAATCCCAGCTGGCGTGCCTCTGCGACATATTTGCGCAGATACCCCTTATATTCTTCAATCGTGGTTCCCTTTTCCATATCAGCATGACGGTCATTGTGCGCCAATTGAACAATCAGGTAATCACCCTCGCGCATATACGCTTTCATCGCGTTCAGTCTGCCTGACTGCCAGTAGGTTTTGGAACTTGTACCATCTTTGCCATAATTATAAATCGCTATGTTATCTTTCAGGAACGGCGCAAGCGCTTCGCCCCAACCGACCTTGTCGTTACTCACATAATGCACGGTAGAGTCTCCGATAAGGAAAAGCCGCTTATCTGTATTCGCCGCTTTCGGCGTACCAATATAGCCTGTACTCTGTGTCAGAGGAATCATGCCCTTTGCAGAATTCCAAACAAACCCCTTGACCCGTCCGTTGGTCGTATGTATATCTACGGGCACTTCTATCGTCTGCCAATCTGCCGCCGCAGGAATTTTCCCGTTACCGACGACCGCATAATCCGTTGCCGCTGCGTCTTCCTGCTCCGCCAACAACTGCAAATCCCGCTCCGCTTCCGTATTCAACACACGTAAGCGCAATTTTGCATTTGACACGGAAGCTAAATCGCTGACTTTCTCCCCTGTCTCATTCACCACTGCTGCCGGGTAATAGGCAAACCCTTGCCACCCTGCGCGCACTTTGATATTATTCAACCGGTAATCTCCTTCAAACAACATGGAATCCAAGTCCGCCGCATTCCAATTACTAAGAGAAACAATGTCGGAAACAATCTTATCATCAATCGCTACCTGAATATTTTTCTCTTCCAAATCAACGAATAGCTTGAGGTTATGCGTAGTACCGTCATATTCGATGCGAGGCAACCACGTTCTGGATTCATATAATTGGTCGCTTACCTCGTGCGCGTTTTCATATCCGGCGAGGAAAGACCCATATACCCCATGAGAAAACCGTTTTTCCTCCCACAGATTTAAAAGCTTTGCTTTACCATCTTGATACGGAACCGAGGAGTAGAAATAAATCGCCATCGTCTTGGAAGCAGTCTCAGGCAAAGTAATGTCTGCCTCAAAAGTAAAACTGCGGGAAAGATTCTCAAGCGGCGCGGCAGCAAAATCAGACAGGCATATATTTTGCGATTGCTCCGGCGTTACAATAACATTGTCCGCCTGATAGTAATTCACCGCGTCTGCCGCTGTGGTGTACAGCGTTGCGGATTTAAGCTCTGCTCCTGTTGCCTGAAACGTCTGTCCGCTCTCGGGCAAACGGCAATCATCCGTATCAATTATAAATTCTTGATTTGCCCGAATTGGCGTATGCAATAAGGTGCTGACCAATCTGTTATTCTTATAATACTCTGTATATCCGCTGTATACTCTTGCATAAGCGTTACCCCATTCGCCGTTGCTCTGCCGAAATCCCACTGTTACAAAGCCGCCTTTTTCAAGCGCCGATATGTCGGATAACGAAACTACTGCCTTCGCGCTGACCACGCTGTCAACGCCGCCTGCCACAGCAAAGGAATTTGCCTGTATCTCAGGTGTTGACGCTGTTCCTCTTTTTCTGTCAGTCCGAAACTCGTCCGCTGTCAATTTTTTAGAAATCACTGTGGAATCTTCCTTCGCTCTTGCAACCAATTCAACACTCTGCTTCGCGTTACGCGTGAGGTTGCTCAAAGAGTATGAGGTATCTGCGGTGGTTCCAACTAACACATCATTAACGTAAACCATGTATTCCGCTTGCAGCGTATTTCCCTCGGCAGGAGCTGCTGCGCTCCACGTCAATCGCGCACTGTCTGCCGTGATTTCAGACACGTTTAACGCTGCATCATCTGACCATACATAGCCGTAATTGGTTGTCGCCATGTCGATAGAAATACCACCGTAGCTGAGATAGTATCTTCGATTTGCCTGCGCCACCGTAATACGCAGCGCCACAGCGCCCTGTGGCAAAGTGCCTGTAATCGAGTTATACGAATACTCCCCTGTATCGCTGACAAATCCTCCATCTGCGACTTGAAAATCAGAAAACGGAATAAAGCTTGCGCCATCCATAGAATATGACACGCCTACATCCGCCATATTACCGCTTGAGGTATGTCTTACAAAGTCTGCTTGAAAAGACAGCATCTCCGTATAATTCGTTTGCAAAAGGCTGTTTATTTTTTCGGTTGTATAAGTGATTGTCTGACCGGAAGCGTTTTGAGATGCTAAATCCGCTCTTCTCCAAAGGACATACAATTTACCGGATTGATTAATAGGATTGTTTGCATCCAACGGATTTCCCTCATAGCTTGCCATGTTATCTTTCCAAGTAGTTTTTCTGTCCGCACTGAACACATCACGGAAAACTGTCAGCTCTCCCAATGTGCGGAAAGTTCCATTCAAAGGAGCGGCGGAAATTACCTTTCCTCTTTTATATGCCTCAATACTGACCGCGTACTCCGTCCCTGCGGTTAAATCGTTAATCTGCAATGTTGTTTTGTCAGTATCTCCCAATACGATGCCATTCATTGTGATGCGATAGGAAATGCCTGTTTCTCCCGCCGAAATTTCCGGCCACGAAATCTCCGCAGAATCTTCCGTAGTGTTTGCTGTAACAACGGCGTCGGACGCCCAACTGCGCGGCTGACCGATCGGATCATCCGCCGCGCCCTCGGAAACCAAACGAATCCCTTCATACATAGCACCCCATGTTGCAGACACAGTGAAATGCACACGGATATAGAGTGCTTCTTCCGGCAACGGCTGTGTGGAAGTATACTTTACTGTATAATATGGCGCCGCCTCCGACGCAGTCTCCGGAATGACCTCCGCTTCGCCTGCCGTGTACTCTGCTTTCACCCAATTCAGCTTTGAAATGCTTTCATTATCCAAGCTTGCCGGCATTGCCTCAGTTGTATAATCAATCACAACGTCATCGACATGTCCGCTCTGCTGAATGGTATACACTTCAAACGACTTGTTTTGAACAGCGTATAGCGATTCATCCGCCGGCTTTTTCAACGCGTCATAAATAAAATAACAGGTTTGTCCTGACGCCCAGCGACGTATCGCGTAATGAGACCCTACCGCCGCGATATTTCGACTTCCGGCAGAAAAATAGCTAAATACCATATTTTTATTATGATTATTGGCATTCATTGTGCTGTCATAAATTTCCTCAAAAACTATTTCTCCTTCTTCTGCCGCGTATGCTGTTGAAAAAATACCCGTTCCCAACGATGCCGCCATTGTTACGGCAACCAACCACGCTAATAACCTTTTCATTTCCGCTACCCCCTTAAAAATTATTAAAGCTTTTCCTAATAAGAAGATACTGCTTCTTTTTACGAAAAGCAATCAACCTTTGTTACGATTCCCTCACACTGTTAACCTTGTGAAGAAAGGTATATCGACGTTAAATAAAGTATATTTTTTCAGTTTTTCTCATTTACCGCACCAAATCGGAACGGGAGAACATAACGGCTCCAACTCAGGTATTTGCCAGAAGAACACTTCACCGCAAATTCCTGTCGTATTACAATTTTCAGGCAAGGTCATCTTTAAGTTGAACGTCTGTGAACTTTCTGCCGGAATCTCTTTTTCTTCGCCCGCGTACACCGCAATGATTCCGTCCGCATTCTGCAGACGTATCATACATCTTACCTTTTGCGAAACCGTGCTGCGATTCACATATGCAGTTTGCGCGGTGTACTGTGCCCCCGCCTGCAACATTCCGTTCCACGCATTGCCTTGGAAATCCAAAAACTGTACTGTATTTGGGGTCACAGATAAATTATCCAGCCACAAATCGCCCTCAATATCCCCGATGCCGCATTCTAGCTTGGTAATGTCTGATACCGCGTTGCGGAAAGTAAGCGGTTCATCAACCGAATATTGCAGTACCTTTCCATCTACTGAAACTTCAAACAAGCGAGTCTTAACATTAACAGTGACTTTTATATGATACGTTTGCTTCGGGTCAACAGTAAAATCTAAAAACGGATGCTTGGTGGTATAGGACTCTCCGTTGTAAGTATGTAGCTTTCCGTTATTAGAATAGAGCTGTACCGCCACCTTATTATTACTGCCATACAGTACAAAAAGATTTTTCCAATTGCTATCGGGAATGTTAAAATCCCCTTCAACGGTAAATACCCCTGTTAATGGGTAAAACTGCTTGGTTATCTTTGCGGTTGATTTTGTTTTGTCCGTATCAGACACAGAGTGAAAATAAAGACGCTGTCCTGTCCCGTTATCTTCCGATACAACATCAACCGCATTCCCCGCGGTCTCACCTAACACTGCTGTCCATCCCCGTTGATACTGCACAGGTCCTGCCATATAGTCGTCAAAAGTATCAAAACAATCATAAACAGGTGACATTTGCGGTATCGGAGAAGTTCTTCCGCATACCGTAGCCGAGTATGAGGAAACCCCGTTGGCGTTCCCCGCCGCCACCTGATAATAGTAGTTCTTTTCCGGCTGTAATCCCTTATGAATATATTCCGTCGAGTTACCGTCAAAGTTGGGAACGGGATAATATTCCCCGTTTTCCGTCTCGGAATAGAGCAAATAATACCGTTCCGCATCTGACTGCGCATTCCATGAAACACGCAATGCGGTGGGAGATAACACCTGCGCAGAAACATTCGACGGAATATCAGGCGTTCCCATCTGTTTTTTCTTACTCAAAACGATATGAAAAGTTTTGCCCAGCGCATCAGCGGTATCAACGGAAATTGTAGTCTTATCTCCCTGCACTTGCGCGGTAACTCCGATATCGGCAGAACGAACCCCCGCCGCCTTTTGATTCAAGGTAAACTTTAGCGTCCCGTTTGTCTGGCGCGGGTCGCTGACTGAAATTTTAATAAACTCCTCCGTCTCCTCCAGCATCACAAGCGACGGCGTATGACAAAGCAAGTTTCCCACCTGCTGTCCGCCATTCCAAACCACAGCGCCTAACAAGCCTGAATCATTTTTACGTACCGCCTGCAACTCTGTTGTGTTAGACAATACGGTGAAATTAGGCGCGGCGGCATATTGCTGAAGCTGCAGCGCTGACTTACCGGGAAGCATTGCGTAAGCGTATCCCGCTCCCTGCGGCTGAATACCATGCTCCAATCCGAAGCTGATATATTCCCTTGTGGTTGTTGCTGTCGAGCCTGTGCCTATGCTGCGCCAACAGTCTGTCCTTTGCTCCCGTTTGACTGTCAAATCTACCGGTTGAGGAAAGTAATATCCTAAATCCGTACTTTTTGTCCCGTTGACATGAACCATATTGCCTTTGATATGAGCGGTCTGCACACCTTTTTTGTATTCCTCTGAGTTTTCAGAGATATAACTGATACGCGTACCATTGATACTGATGGGATAGGTCGTTGTGTCTACCTTACGGTTTTCTACCACCGTTTCTACCTCGTCCCCTGAAACAGATGAGGTGATTCCGCTGCCCAGACATACGATTTCTTCGTCCAGCGCGAACCACGCTTTCTGCGCGGTCAAATCATGCTTAGCTCCGCCATCCGAAGACGCGTCCGATGGGGCATTATACCGCATTGCGTTCACGCCGTATCTTCCGTCCTTTTCTACTCCGCCCGCGAAACTGTCTCCAAATATTCCGTTTGGCTCAGACGACTCTTTCACCACCGTTGTACCTGCCAAACGGTGACTGTCTACCGTAGGCCAATAGTCATCATTGTAATGATCCAAATCATCGTTATATAGATAAACCGCGCCTGAAGCCGTATGCCATCCGCGCAGATTTTCTCCGTTGATACTTTCATAATTGCGAATACGGTCGGAATACATGCTGATTTGTACCGCAAAATTCTCCCGCCGCAGCACGGCGCGGTCCATGGCGCCAAAGTTCCGATAAAAATTTTGACTCTCTTGCGCCGCAACGGATGCATCATTCAAAATCTCATACAGCTTTGACACTGTAAAAATCGAATTCATACTGCCGTACGGAGCAATTATATTATTTTTTTCGCACCAGCGCTTTATCATAGAAGCATAATGTGCCGCATGTTCCGCAGGTGCAAATTCGCACAAAATCACCAACGCCTCCATCAGACCATATCCTGTGTCCGACCTGCGGGAAATACTTCGTCCGCGCGTGCCGTCCATCATTCTGCCCTCATACTGCAAGGGTTCAAACGAATCATACACCCATTGATATAAAGGCGAAACATCTAAATTCCCGCTCATCAAAGAAGAATTTTCCAACAAATATACAATTTCCGCCAAACTGCTCAGCGCGCTGACGCCATAACTGCCGTTGTACGGATATTGATGATGCTGAATAAATGTCCCGTCCGCATAAAATCCGTCGTCCGCTGTGGAATATGTAAGTTCAGGTCGTATTGCCTCAATCCCCATTTGCAACCTGTCAGGGTTTTTCTGCACAATTCCTCCGATGACTGCGGCAAGGCTGTTGTCTAAGCGGTTAGCCCCTGTAGCCGCGGCGCCGATTTCCGGCACTTGCTTATCCACTCCTTTGAGCAAATTGTCAATCAGGCTCTGCGGTATCTCCTCATACATCAGTGCTAAAATATTTACAATCGCTTCCGGCGCGCGGATTTCCCACTCGTACCAATTTTCGTTGGAGTTTGACGGTGACAAATTCCGATTTGTCCGCGGTGTCTTTTCATTATATTTCGCGGTATACATATATTCCAGCGCCGCTATGATATTGGATTTTAATCCCGCATTCCCTTCCAACGCTGAACCTTTGATACGATACGCCAGCGCCATCTCCTCAATCCGTTCGAAGCTTTGTGACATGGGGCGCGCCTTACGGTGATATTCGTCCTTGGTGTCGCCCATCTGTAAGTCCGACCAAAGATAACCCAGAGAAGCGAATTGAGACGGACTGGCCATAGAATCATTCCACTTTTTTCCGGCATTTGAGGCACTGTTCACCTTGGGCAGAATATACTCCCGATAAACTTCGCCCGTCTGAATGTAATCTCCGCCCGTCAGCCGTTCCACCCATCGTATGCGCAATTTATCATATTCCGTCATATCTGTCTGTGCGTGGCATAGAGGCATAATGTAGAGCAGCACTGATACCACGGTTAACAAAACGCAAATACTTTTCCGAGCCCTTTGGCACATAGTAACACCTCATTTTTTTATTTTCTGTTACCAAAAACGCCTATAACTGCCATGTACCCGATACAAAGCTTCTATATAATAATAATCACCCCAAATGGTAGGCTGGTCTACGCCTTTGCCGGAATTCATCTGATATACCCCTGCATCCAAAAGCCCCATGGTGTCCTGCCCCTCCTGCGTGCGGTAGTTTTTATTGAGAGAATCCAAAATACGCAGTGCGGCATTTTTATAGATTGTCTTATACTCATCGTCGGTCGGGAGCAATTCCGCAATCTCCAACAAACCGCAAACTGCAATGGACGCCGCTGAGGTATCCCTCTGCACATCATCCTCCATATAGTACAAATCCCAATTTGCAATATCGTCAGACGGCAAATGATTCAAGAAATAGTTGTTGACAGCTTTCGCCGCATCCAGAAAGATGGGGTCTTTTGTATAACTGTATGCGAGCGGCAAACCATAAACCGCCCATGCCTGACCCCTGCCCCATGCTGCGTCGTCTCCGCCTTTTCCCTGAGACTGGGAGGAATCCGCAACAATTGTGCCTTTCACAACATCCGCAATGCCGTGCTGAATAATCGCGCCGTTAGGCTGAATAATTGTATTGACGCTATTCTTCATATGATTATACGCCGCGTCAAACAGCTTTTGGTCGCCTGTCTGCTCAGCCGCCCAAAACAAAAGCGGAACATTGAGCATGCAATCAACAATGAACACTCCTGTAAATTTATCATTCAAATCCTCCATGTTGCCGCCGCGCTGAATGATACCCGGAACCTCACGGTACAGCTTCATTAAACGGTATGCCGCACGAATACCGATTTGACGCGCTTCTTCACTGCCCGTCAGCATATAATCCGCCACCGCGGATAAGCTGTACAAAAATCCGATATCATGGTGCTGCAAAATATAATCTTCATCCAGTCTCTTTTTAAACAAAGCCGTTTGCAGCTTTCCGCCGTATAAAAAGGTGCTGTCTTTTGTCGCGCCGTAAGCAGACCAAATCATTCCCGGCCAAAATCCGGTAGTCCACGCAATATTGTCAATTACTTGATAATGACCGTCGGGCGCGGTTTCGGACGGACATGCGTATGCCAAAACCTGCATATCCTCCTTAATTTTTTCAGCACAATATTGTAAAGACTCCTCCGCCAGCTTTTTATCAAACTGATAAGGTTTGAGCCATTTTTCTTTTAACTCCTGCGCAATGATATTCATATCACACAATCCTTTCTTTCTATAAAGTATTTCTTTCTTCTGATGCCGTCTCCCGTCCGTTCTCACGCAATTTCATCAAATAATGGTAGAGCGGATGCGCTCCCCACGCATGACAATCCGAACGTGTGTCTGGAGAAAACTCCTCCGGCACGGTATAAAATTCATTTTCTAAAAGTGTTCTCCATTTTTCCAAGTATTCGTCCATCAGTGAATACAGTCCATACTTACGATATACCTCAAACAAATAATGACTGAAATATACGCTCAGCGTTTCACCTTTGGTTTGCAGAAGCATATCTAAAAAATCTTTCTCCTCTGCTGCATTTAAAGCGCCGGACAGGAGCAAAAAACAGATAGAATGTTCACTCCAATAAACCGACTGTTTTAACAAAGCCGTTTTAATACTGTCCGCATAACGGATATAACGCGCGGCATACTCAGGTTCTTCAAACTGATGTTCTATCTCTGCCTGAAGATAAAGCGTATAGATAAGGTGCGCGTTAAATTCTACACATATTCCATTCTGCTGCGGTGGAATACCCGACTGCCAGTCAGACCGCCAATCGTAAAAATTCCATCCCGCCGGTGTGCGCGCCATTCCCTTGCAACGGTCAGAAATATAAGCGTCTAAAATTCCCCGCGCGATATGCAAATAGGGGCGCACCGTTTCTTTTTTTTCCACATGATAAAGATAATCATATAAAATTCCCACAAAGTATAGACAAAATCCCGGAATCACACGTGACCCGTTGACCGGATAGGTGCATGGAAGTTCTCCATTTGCAAGCGGCATCGCAGCCCCAAGCAATTCGATCGCACGCTCCGCCAAACGTGTGTCATCGTTGACTGCATAGCCTATCAGCATTTGAATTCTGGTATCGCCTATATACATCAACTGTTCATAATGCGGACAATCCATATAAGTCTCATGCATACAGCATTGCAAAGTGCGCATCAAAATCGGCGCTATCTCTTGCAGTAACGCAGGCGTATCTGACAAATCCGCTTGCAGTTCAAACGGGTAGCGGGTTTCCAACAAGTTCAAAGCATTGATTTGCAATGCTTCCTCTTCTGTTTTCACTTCAATCAGCAAATATCGTCCCGACAGCCACCAAAGCGGTGTAAGAATGCGATTATCCTCACCGTTTGAATAATAAACATCACCGATTCCGCGAAATTCTTTGCCGCCGGTCACACCGCGGTTGCCTTTTCGATTATCTGCATCATACAAGCCTTCCGCAAGGGAAACGGTTATCCGAGCGCCCTTTCCGCCTGAAATATTCAACTGCGGGTAAGCGCAGTAATAATTATCCAACGAAACAAGTCTGCGATACTCGGAGCGGGGCAATATTCTATCCTGAATATCAAGCGATATCTGCTGTTCCATCATAGGCGGCAGAGCATTCGGTTTCAAACGCGGCAAACGCGCCTGAACATCATAGCTGCTGTATTCATACCCTTTTTCCAATATCACTGCCGCTGACGCGCTATCAACCATTTGATTGGCATCAAAAACAAACCGACCGCTTGTGCCTATTTTCTGCGTTCTATTCTGCGGAGAATAACAAAGAGTGCAGGAATACCGCCTGTCTACCGCAGCTTTCCACCCTGCAAGACCGGTTGCCAGCAAACCTTGATATTCCTCCGCGTCCAAAATAAATCGGTTGCCAAAACTAATCTGCGACCACGCCTTAAAACTTCCTTGCGCACTGACTACAGCTTTGATTTCATGCCTGCCGCCCGAAAGCCGATAACTGTCAAAGTACCAAATACTATGCGTGCCTTTGGCGGGTCCGCGCCCCACGAGCGTTCCGTCACAATAAAGAATATAACGGTCGCTTGCACTGACATGGACAATCGTCTCTGCGGGAAGTTCAACCGCCAATGTATAATTGACCACGACAGCTTGTTCCGCTTGCGCAGCTGTAATCCACGCCGCGTCCCAACGGCTTTTTGTCTGAAAAGGTTCGTTTGTCCCCCGAGCGTCCGGACACAGCCCACGCTCCCACATCACTCGTTCCATAGACTTCTCCTCACAACCTGCCATAGACTGTATCAGCAGTCTCTCCGTTCACTCTTTCGGTTCACTGCACAGCGCAAGTAAATCATCAATGTTAGCTGTTGCAAGACACTCCACCGTATCTGCCGCGCCGTAATAGATTTTAGCCGTGCCGTCCTCTTCCTTTAAAAATCCTCCGGGAAAAATTACGCTTGCGCGGAAGCCGTCTAACGCCTCATACTCCGTTTCCGGCGCAATCAACGGCGCTTTGCTCATACCAATCACCTTAGACGGGTCGTTCAAATCCAAAAGCATGATGCCCGCAGTGTAACGTTTTTGCCATTTATCCTCCCAGCCGTGTTTGCCACGCGAAGTGTCAATGTCTACCGCGTGGAACAGGGTCAGCCAGCCCTTATCCGTTTTAACAGGCGGCGCCGCAGGTCCGATTTTGTCATTGGCATACGGCACATGCTCCACCGCCAGCAAAAGCTCGCTTTCGCCCCAGAATTTCAAGTCGGGAGATTTGGAAATCCACATATCAAAGCGGTCTTTACCGCCACGGCTGTAAACCGTAAAAGGCCGCTCCAACCTAACATACATACCGTTCACCTTTTCGGGAAACAGTACCATGTTGCGGTTATCCGGACTGCTCAAACTAATAATGTCCATCCCGCTGAAATCCGAACGAATTTTTCCGATTCCGCCTCGAATGCCGTGACGCGTATCCATAGCAAAGCAGACAAACAGTTCCTCCTCAATGACGGTCAGACGCGGGTCGTACACCCTTGTCACCTCCGGGTCGCCTATCATATCCAATGTAAAAAACGGTGTTTCGCGCACGCTCCACTTCTTTCCATCCTCGCTGAACGCAATACCGAGGTTGCAGCCGTTAAACAACGAGCCGCTGACATAATCAAAGTCATTGCGAAATATCATCACATATCTGCCGTTCCACTTAGCAACCCCTGCGTTAAACACCAAGTCCGACTGAAACGGCACATCCTCAGATTTCAAAACAGGATTATTTTCATATCTTTTCACAGCGCTGTCAGTATGCAGCAACGGTTTCGTCAATTCATACATGGTTTTATCTCTCCTTTTTTAATAAGTATTCCAAAAAAATTGGCAGACTGCCGCATGTACAGTACTGCCATATTTATATCGTGCCGGCAATCAGCCTTTTACCGCGCCAATCATGACTCCTTTTACAAAATATTTTTGCAGGAAAGGATAGATACACAAAATTGGCAAGGTCGCAATCACAATGACTGCATATTTCAGCGTTTCGCTGACCGCGAGCTGTGAACCCGCGTCCACTCCGCCTGTCATTGATTCTGTATCATTAATCAGCAAAATCTGACGCAGTACCAACTGGAGCGGATATTTCTTCGCGTCTGTAATAAACAGTGACGCATTGAACCATGAATTCCAATGATACACGCCGTAATACAGAATCATAACCGCAACCGTGGGCATGGCAAGCGGCAAAACAATTTTAAACAAAATGATAAAGTGACCCGCTCCGTCAATGCGTGCCGACTCCTCCAGACTTATCGGAATAGAGGCAAAACCCGTTCGCATAATCATAAGGTTAAAGGTATTGATTGCCACAGGCAAAATCAGCGACCAAAGACTGTCCTGAAGTCCGAAGTCCTGCACAGTCAGATAAAGTGGGATCAAACCGCCCGAAAAGTACATGGTAAAGATAATCAAAAACGCAATCGGTCTTTGCCATAGTACATTCTGTCTGGATAGGAAGTACGCCGCGATAGAGGTCATAATGATATTGACCACTACCCCCACGACTACTACAAATATCGTATTCAGATAAGAGGGGAACAAAAGCGGATGCACCATTGCTTTTTCGTATGCAAGTGTAGAAAATCCCAAAGGTCTTACCAACAAGCCCCTGTGAGCCAAGAATTCCAACGGTTCACTAAAAGATGCCATAATGATGTAAAGCATAGGATACAGCGTCACGATAACCAGTGCAACCATAATCAAAATATTGACTACTTCAAAAATCCGACGCTGCGGTGTCTTTTTAATAATCACGATTTTTTCCTCCCTTCTACCACAAACTGGTTTCGTTCACTTTGCGGCTAATGGTATTGGCTACCAATATCAGTCCAAAGTTAATCACCGAGTTAAACAAACCGACCGCTGTAGAAAATCCGTAATCCTGATTGACAATACCTGCGCGGTACACAAATGAGGAAATAACATCAGCCGTAGAATATGTCATCGGGTCATACAGCAAAATAATCTTTTCAAAACCGACATTCATGATAGAGCCGAGCTTTAAAATAAACATCGTAACAATGGTGGGCATAATGCTTGGCAAGGTAATACTCCAGGTCTGTCTGAGACGTCCCGCGCCGTCAATGCTCGCCGCCTCGTACAATTCCTGATCCACACCCGCAAGTGCTGCCAAATAAATAATAGAACCCCAACCGATTTCCTGCCAAATTCCGCTGATGACATAAATTGGAACAAACAGCTTTGCCTCCTGCAGCATATTGATTGGTGCAACGCCAAACAAACCAAGTACACTGGTGATAACGCCTGTATCGGACACAAAGTCCTTAATCAGTCCACACACAACAACCAATGAAATAAAATGCGGCATATATGTAATGGTCTGCACTACCTTGGCAAACTTTTTCTGCTCCAGTTCATTAATCAAAAGAGCCAAAATGATTGGCGCGGGAAATCCGAAAATAATACTTTGAATACTGATGTTCAACGTGTTCCGAAGAACCCGACCAAAGTCGGTACTGCCGAAAAAGTCCGCGAAATTTTCAAACCCTACCCAATCACTGCCCATAATCCCAAGTGTGGGGTCAAAATCCTTAAATGCGATAATTGCGCCATACATTGGCTTGTAGCAAAACGCAATGTAAAATGCGAGTACCGGGATCATCATTGCGTAAAGCTTCCAGTTGCGGAGCCAATCCTGACGAACCGCCTTTTTATTGAACATATAAATCTCCATAACCTTTCTGCCCACGTTCTCTGTTATCATATGCCTTATCTGTGGGCAGATAAGGCATATTTATCACTTAAAATTCACTTATTTACAAAACCTCTTGTTATTTTGCGGCATATCTGTCATAAGCCGCCTGACGAATCTCAATCGCACGTTCAATTCCGCGCTTCTTCATTTCCTCAAAATAGCCGTCAAACTCTTCCAAGGAGGACTTACCCGCTATCGTCTTATACATTACTTCTTGACGATATGTGTCAATATCCTGCATAATCTTGGTGTATTCTTTATTTTCTTCCTGCGTCAGCGGGCTGAGCGGCAACTTATACTTCAAGGTATCTGTCTCTGCCCAAAGTTTTACCGCCTCAAGCTGTTCCGGCATGGTATAGAATTGTGTCAGATAATTAACATCCTGTACAAACGGTCCGTTATAACAAGCGCGGATATATTTACCCATCGCGGGACCGATACCCAAGCCACCGTTTTTATCACTGTCCGTAATAATATCGGTATAAGTCGGAACACCGTTCTGCATGGTATAAGATTCGCCTTCCTTACCAAAGTTGTAGGTCATGTGACCCGCCTCGCTATAGCCATAATCCAAAAACCGTGCTGCAATCTCAATATTATTCGACTTAGCGGAAATTGCCGCGCCGTGACCGGTAATCGGCAAATTCTTCTGTCCGAACATCGGGGTTTCTCCCTTATTCATTACGGGATACTTCACCGCAACAAATCTTGCGTTGGGGTCCTGCGCCTGCGCTGCCGGAATCCACTTACCAAAGTCACCGCCCGCACTGCCGAACGCCGCGCCCGCTTCTCCGTTCGCGACGACCGAGGTCAAACGCTTGCTGTCCGTATCTGTAAAGTTGCTGTCCAGCAAGCCCTCGCTGTACCATCTGGTCATCAAGGTAATAAAATCCTTATATTCCGGTTCATACGGTCCGAATTTCACCTTGCCGTCCTCAACAAAGAAACCACCCGCTAAGCCAAAAGCGCCGATAATCGGAGATACATCTTCAAAACTGGTATTGTCCAGACGCAGAGTAAGCGGAGACTTCACACCGTTCGCTTTGAATACCCGCAGCATTTCCTCCCACTCCGCAATGGTTTCGGGCGCTTTCAAATTATACTTTTCCAGCCAGTCCGCACGCACCATCGCGCCGCGGAACGTTTGGAGCATACCGTCTTCAATAATAAAAGGATAGATGTATGTCTTGCCCGTCTCTGTCTGACAAGATTTTGCATACTCCGGATTCGCTTCAAATATTGCTTTCAAATTCGGTGAAACGCCCGCGTCCAAAACGGTATTCAAATCTACAATTGTTCCTTTTTTGATTGCGTTTTCCGGTCCGCCGGTATAATTAAACCAGTTGTTTTCAATAATATCCGGAATATCCTTTGACGCAAGCATCAGATTAAACTGTTCTTTTTCCTGACCGATGGCAGGATGTACAAATTGTACGTTGATACCTGTCTTTTCCATCAAATCCTTTGCCAGCGGCGTATCGTTCATACTTTGAGAGTGCGCGGAAACGTGTCCGCTGAGCGCTACCCAGTATTTAATAGATGCGTCTGTCTGAAGCGGATAGGAATCCGATGTCGTTTTGCTTACAGTGACGCTTTGCGTCGACGTACCGCCGCCGCACCCGGTCAATGCCACAGAAGCTGTAAGCGCTGCTGCCAAAATAGTTGCTGCATACTTTTTGTTCATTGATAAAACCTCCCTGAATAAATTTAAATTTTTCAAAGTTTCATTTCGGCTGAGGTAATTTTCTTTTCGCCATACTTTTTAAGGAACAAATTCAAAAATGTTTCCAAAAACTCACCTTTCTTATTTTGTCCGATGAGATGATAAACATTCCCTGCGAGTACCAAATTTTTCAAAAGCCATTACAAAAAATAATTTTCGGCACAACCGCAAATCGAAAATGCTCTTTAAAAGCCTATGGCGAAAACAGTCGAAAATTGACATGCAATCCTCTGCCCGTTTTCTGCTTTTATTGTACGGTCAGAACGGGTAAAATGCAATAGACCTTTGATAAAATCGTACCTCTATCATAACGATGTTAACAAAGGTATATTCATGATAACAAATGTTTATCGAATTCCATTTGAAAATGTGGCATAATATAAGTATACATATTTTTCTAATGCACATATTAAATTCAGTCACTATCAGATGAAAACATAGGAGAAAAACACGATGAGAAAAATGACCTGGAATGCAAGAAAAAAATGGATTTTATTTTTTTATGTTATTTTAATTTGCAGTATTATGTTTTCGATTATCTCTTTCAACTTTAACAATATCAAAGTCAATTTGGAAGAAGAAGCCGCCTCGGCACAGCAAGCACTGATTGCACAAATGTCACAAAGTCTCGATTTACGTCTGTCTTATATTGACCGCTATCTGTCAACATTAGGTGAGCGCGGAGAGATGTACACATATTTCAGAGGAGATTCTACTTCGCCCGAAACAGTCAGGCAACTTGCCGAATACATCGATGTACTGATGGAAAGTGACAGCAGTATTGAATCTGTCTATTTTTGCTCCAATACATTGGGGACCATCGTATCAGGCAACACGATTTCGCCGCTTGCCACCTTTCACGACACGCAGTGGCTTTCCGCCGCCGCTGACCTGACAAAAAAGAGGGAAATATGGACAACTCCGCGCGTGGTAACGAATTTTAACTCTCCGGAAACGACCACAGTGGTTTCTTTACTCAGAACATTTCCGCTGATTACCACTCCGGATAAGATAGACGGTTATATTGTCATCAATATCAACGCGGATTTGCTCAACGAAATTGTCCGCCAATCTTTAAAAGGTACGGAATCCAGTTTTCTGATATTAAATATGCAAAATAAAGTTTTGTTTAAAAGTCAAAACTATTTTACTTATGATGAGCAAAAAGTAATTGATGTGATTGCCGATAGCGATAATGCGCATAATTTTCTTGACAACGACGGCACAAGCATGATGGTGCAATACACGACAGCAACAGAAACTGACTGGAAAATTGTTTCTGTCACGCCTTATACCAATATGACAAGCCGTATGAATGCGTCGAGGAACTATAATATTTTTCTTGGAGTCGCTGTCAGCCTGTTCATGATCGCGACCGTTCTTCTCTCCAACAAATGGATGTACGCGCCGATTGACCGCTTTATGGGATTGATTACTAAAAATGTGGAGAAAAATGACGCTGCGAAAATCAGCGACTTTGAAGAACTTGGTGACATGTTTCTGTATATGAAGGAGCAGCAAAAAGATTTGCACCAACAGCTGAATCACAGTATCCCTTACATTAAGTACCAATTGATGGCTGAAATTATCTCCGGCAAAGCGGTTTCATACGAATCTCTTCAACCGCAGTTCAGCTTAATGAAAATCAATCTTCAATCCGCAAACTATATTGTTTTGCTGTCCGACTTGGATGATAAGGACATCATTGACGTAAAAGCGCCGGGTGAAGATTTTGACGTGTATATTGCCTCTTTATACAACAAAGCGGAGGAACTGATTAATCAGGAAAACGCAGGTTTTGCCGTTCAACTGCCAAATCAGATGTGCATCACTCTTATGAGTTTTGATGAGGATAATCCGCAAAGCAACAGTGTGAAAGCGCTTGAAGTGGCGGAATTACTCGGTACGTTTATGAAAGAATATTACGGCATTACAATTACAACAGCTATCGGAGAATATTACAACGACTTCTCCGATATCAGAAAATCCTATCAGGATGCCTCAAGCCTCATCAAATATAAATCTATCATGGGCAACAGCAGCATTATTACCATGGACGACGTTCAGATACAAACAGAAATTGATATGCAAAAAATCAATCTGACCGCAGACAAAACAGTGCGTGCCTTTGAATCACTGAATCAGCAGGCAACCTTTGACCTCCTGAAGGAAGTATTTGAAGAGGCGAAACAAAGCTGTCTCCCCTCCGATATTATCATTCAAATCGGTATGCAAATTGTGCGCAACTGTATGATAATCTACAACGGACAGGAACTGGAAATGAATAATGAGCATTATCAGAATATTCATATTTCCCTCAACCAGTTGGACACGGTAGATGAGATGGTAGATTTTATCCGTCATATTTTGAATGAAATGCTTCAGGAAATGGCGGAAAAGAATACAGTCAAAAACTCTGATGACTTAATCATTAAAATAGTGGATTATGTGGATGAAGCCTATTCCGAATATAATATGTCTTTGAACCTGCTGGCGGATAAGTTCGGGCTGAGTGTGCCGTATCTGAGCAAAATATTTAAGGCATATACCAAAAAAACGTTCACGGATTACCTGATAGAAATTCGTATCAAAAAAGCTTCTGAACTGCTGACGACAACGAATAAAAAGGTGAATGAAATCTCGGAAGCGGTCGGCTATCCGAACCCCTCCAGTTTCATTCGTATATTTAAAAAATACCATTATATGACCCCTATCGACTACCGCAATCGGCATCGATTCAAGGAGAATTAAAAAGAAAAAGCAATCCCCAAAGCAATATGCTTTGGGGATTGCTTTATACTACTTCCACTCCATCCGGGAGCGAAATATTTGTTTTAATTTTACCATCTGTCACCGTATGCTGTACCGATATCACACCGAACGGCGTCGGAATTTTGCCTTCGGCATAAGTAAGGCCTCCCAATTCAGGCTCTATTTTTATTTTTCTATACCCCGGCTCAACAGGCTTTACGCCAAGAATTTGCCTGCTTAAAAACGGAGTCGGACCACTTGCCCATCCATGGCAAAGACTGTGACGAAACTGTGTGTAGCAGAATTTCCCGAAATCGCCATGAATATCATTCTTCCCCTCCTGTACAGGCTCATCTATACGGCAGGAATTCTCCATCCATTTGATATCAAAATCCTCCCAAAAGGTGGTAGCGCCCAAATCAAGCATTGCTCCCCAGTATTCGCGTATCATATCAAGCGCAAATTCTGTTTTGCCCGCCTCAGCAAGCGCCATAAGCACATAATATCCCCAAAAGGTTGAAAGTCCTTCTGCACCGCCGGGCTTGATTACGGCATCACATACCTGCTTTACTTCCTTTAAGCCGCTCAGACCAACCATTGCCGCCGTCTGTTTGTTGGTAATATTGGTGAATTTCATCGTTTTTATAGCGGTTACAGCGTTTCTGCACCTTTCCACAAGCGCGCCGGAGAAATTTAAAAGTTCTAACAATTCCGCTCCGGCAGTCAATCCAACAATCAACATGGCATAAAATGCCGCTTCCTCATCAGGGGTATTTCTACTGCTCCATTCGACAAACTTATTGTCAATATCGCACTTCCCTTTCTCATCTATATGGGACAGTGTATGCTCCAGCACGGAAACCAGATAGGTTTCCTGTGTTTTTAAATATTCTAAATTACCGAAATCCTGATAAATATCCCGATGAATCTTCACCCACCACATACTGTAGCTTTGAAAGCCGTTCATCCATTGTCCGGACGGAGTATTGTCCCGCACGAAATCAAGGGATTTTTTCACGACATCCACCTCTCCGAATACAGCAGAAATCGTAGAGGTTTCCGGATGCATATCTCCAATCCATACCAAACGGTCACGTTTGATGCCGTCCCACAGATACTCCTGCATATTCAAATGAACAGTTCTCGCACCGACTCTCCATATTTCATTCAGCCGTTCATCACTGCATTGAAATGCTCCAAGATATTCCAAATCTCGAAAACGAGATATTCCTTGAACAGAGGAAACCGTTATTTCTCCGTCTAAGGCTTCCAGCTTCAAAAAACGATATCCGGTATTGCCAAAACTCAAATGTGACAAAAAGCCTGTCGTGATAACGATGTCTCTCGGCGAATGGTCATTGGTCGCGTTTTTATCACCGATAGTACTAAGCGCCTCTGTCACACTCTCTCCAAAAACAATCCTCAAATTTACCGTTTTTTGTCCCGTCTTTTGGACAACGATATCAGCGCCGCCCTGAAACTCACAGCCGAAATCAAGCAGTACATATCCGCCTTTTTTCAAAACACATACGGGCAAATCTCCCAAAAAAGCCTGTCGCGGATGTTCTGCAAGCAAAACTTCCGCATTTTGTGTATGCTCCTGCAATACCACCCGCTCCGGGAGAAGGTATTGCGTCGTAATTTCATTTTTTGCAGATGCCGTTTTCATATTACAGTCCTGCTGCCGCGCGGAGCTTGTCCGCCTTATCGGTACGCTCCCACGGCAAATCAACGTCACTGCGTCCAAAGTGACCGTACGCCGCTGTCTGCTTGTAAATCGGACGCTGCAAATCCAAGGTTTCAATAATTCCGCCCGGGCGCAGGTCGAAATGTTCCGCGACCAGTTCTGTCAGTTTTTCCTCGCTGATTTTACCTGTACCGAAAGTATCAATGCGAAGCGAAACCGGCTGTGCAACTCCAATCGCGTACGCAAGCTGCACCTCACAAGATTTCGCCAAGCCTGCCGCCACAATATTCTTTGCCACATAGCGCGCCGCGTAAGCCGCGCTTCTGTCTACCTTCGTCGGGTCTTTGCCTGAAAAAGCTCCGCCGCCGTGACGGGCATAGCCGCCATATGTATCCACAATAATTTTTCGTCCGGTGTGACCGGAATCCCCATTCGGACCGCCAATCACAAACCGCCCTGTCGGATTGATAAAATATTTAGTCTCCTCGTCAATTAACTTGGTGTCTACCGTAGCGAGAATAACATGTTCCATAATATCCTTGCGGAGCTGTTCCATCTCCACATGCTCATCATGCTGAGAGGAAACAACAATCGTGTCAATACGCTTGACACTGCCATCCTCGTTATATTCCACAGTGACCTGCGTTTTGCCGTCCGGACGCAGATAGGGAATCGTCCCCTCCTTGCGCACCTGCGTCAAGCGGCGCGCCATCTTATGCGCCATAGCGATTGCCATGGGCATATATTCCTCCGTTTCATCACAAGCGAAGCCGAACATCATACCTTGGTCACCCGCGCCCAAGCCGCTCTCCTGTCCGGCAGATTCCGCCTTGTATTCCAAAGCCTTGTCCACGCCGAGCGCGATATCGCTCGACTGTTCATCAATCGCGGTGATTACCGCACAGGTATCGCAGTCAAACCCATACTTCGCGCGGTCATATCCCACCTCGCGCACGGTGTCACGTACGATTTTGGTGATATCCACATATGTTGTTGTGCTGATTTCTCCCACAACGAGAACCAGTCCTGTCGTTACAGTAACCTCACACGCAACGCGTGCATTCTTATCCTTTTCCAAAATCGCATCCAAGATTGCGTCCGAAACTAAGTCAGAAATTTTATCCGGATGTCCCTCTGTCACCGATTCCGATGTAAATAGCTTTTTGTACATAACCTTAACTTCCTTTCTGTACCATTCTTTATCCTAAAATTGTCGCCGCCGCTTGCAGAACGTCGTCCGCCACCGCTTGCGGCTCTCTGTCCGCTTGTATCATGCAAATTCTTTCGCTGCCCTCCAGCCGTCGGAACACATCCAAAAAATTCTGCCGTACACTGCGAAGCATTTCGACATCTTTTTCATACAGTTCCAGTTTAGCGCGGGACATATCTAACCGCGACTTGCACACTTGCGGGTCTACATCCAAGAAAATACACAAATCCGGACGTAACATTTCCTCACATCTCAAATTGATATCCATGACCCACTGCATGTCCGACTGCGTGCCCTGATACGCAAAGGAAGAATAATAATAACGGTCACAAATGACAATCTTACCATCTTCCAAATGCCGACGAATTCCATGTTCCGGATGTGTGATATGTTCCAGCCGATCCGCTAAGAACAGCGCCGCCTGTAAATACATATTTTTGGAAAGACTTTCCGAGAGAATGCGCCGAATGTACCCGCCTGTTTCATACTCTGTCGGCTCTGCGGTGAGAACAACCTCATGTCCGCGCGCCTGCAAGCTCTGTGCCAAAGCGGAGATTTGTGTACTCTTTCCGCTTCCGTCCAAACCTTCCACTACAATGAATCTGCCTCTTTCCATTCCGTCCGCCCTTTCTCTTCATTCTTCCTCGACTTCGCTCCGATTCTTCTCTTTCAAACGCATTTTTTCTGTTTTCAGCTTAAAATATCCAAACACAGCCGTGAGTAACGCCGCGCCGGTGTCCAAAATGATATCGTGCATGGTATCCTCCAACCCCGGACCCTGCCATGTAACGCCAAAGCCCTGCTGCGCCGCAATCATCGGGTCAATCATATATTTTTGCATATTCATGCCGAAAAATGTATCCATGCTATACTCAAAGATTTCCCACACTGCGCCCGCCGCCACTGCAAAAGTGAACGCAAACGCGGCTACAAAAAAGGGAGACAACTCAAAGGTCATCTTTTTCAACTGAAAACGATTCAGCGTATCAACCAGTAAAAATCCGACCATACCCAGTACAATACCGGACATGAAATGCAGCATATCATCCCACCACGAAAATTTGTAGTAGAAATCATGCAGTTCTCCCAAATAATTCGCTGCAAAGACAAAAATGATGATGATAATCTGTAAATTTTCCGACAGATTGATGCGCCATGTCCGTGACAAAATATTCGGTAAAAAAGTCAACAAAAAGGTCAATCCGATGACAAACAGATTCATCCAGTTGATATCGCCGGTATGAATATGCAGAAAAATCCCCATCGCTGCCGCCAAAATTAAAATGACGCGAATACTCCACGCAACAATTACATTGATTTTACTGTTCATGTTCTCCTCTCTCCCTTCTTACATATCATAGTTAAGAGAATATAAATCCAAAATACCCAGTCTCTCTATTATACTCAAAATTCTTCAAAAAAGCAATACAAAAACAAAAGATATTACATCATTTTTGCAGAATTACGATAAAGCATTAACAAACCCACGCTACATTTTTATATTTTATATATCCGTTTTGCTTAATTTTATAAAACAATCATGTAAGCCAAGCCATTCTCGAAACTTTATAGAATAGAAAAGCAAAATAAGACTTACTGCATATTTTCACGTTATCTGCTCGTGTCAAAAAAACTAATGCTTATACAGAAGTATTTTGTTTATCTATGCTATTGACAAACAGAGAATATTTGAGTATAGTTAAAATATGTATTCATTTACGGAGGGACATCACTATGCTGACAATGGATAAAATCAATCTTGCCTCGTCGGTACTCAAGGACGTTTTGAGAAGCACCGACCTGATTGCCGCACCCAAGCTTTGCCCCGGTGCAGAGTTATTTATTAAACCGGAAAATTTACAGGTGACCGGTTCTTTTAAGGTGCGCGGCGCGTATTTTAAAATTTCACAACTGAGCGAAGAAGAAAAATCGCACGGTGTTATCGCCTGTTCCGCAGGAAATCACGCACAGGGCGTCGCGCTGGGCGCGACAAAGAACGGGATTAAATCTCTGATTTGCCTGCCTGACATTGCTCCGATTTCCAAAGTAGAGGCAACACGCTCCTACGGAGCGGATATCTGCTTGGTCAAGGGCGTATACGATGACGCGTATCAACGCGCTTTGGAACTGCGGGACGAAAAAGGATACACCTTTATTCACCCGTTTGATGACGAGGACGTTATCGCAGGGCAAGGCTCTATCGCCCCTGAAATTCTTGCTCAGTTGCCGGACGCGGACGCAGTTATTGTTCCAATCGGCGGCGGCGGACTGATATCCGGCGTAGCCTTCGCACTCAAACAAATCAATCCTAAAATCAAGGTTTATGGTGTACAGGCGCAAGGCGCGCCAAGCATGGTGCAATCCATCCGGGAAAATAAAATTATCTGTTTGGACAGCGTCGCTACTATTGCGGACGGAATCTCAGTCAAGGAACCGGGCGAACACACTTTTGAACTGTGCAAAAAATATGTGGACGACATCGTTACCGTAAGCGAGGACGAAATTTCCTCCGCCATCCTTGCTCTGTTGGAACAGCACAAGATTGTCGCGGAGGGCGCGGGAGCGGTTGCAGTGGCAGCGGCAATGTTTGAAAAAATTCCTGTCAAGGGCAGAAAAACAGTTTGCCTTGTGTCGGGCGGTAATATTGATGTAACGATTTTCTCCCGCGTAATCAAGCGCGGCTTGCTGAAATCGGGACGTTCTTATGCGGTCAGCATAGAACTTTTGGACAAGCCGGGACAGCTTAAAGACGTTTCCCGCATTATTGCCGACTTGGGCGGTAACGTAATTTCTGTTCACCATGAACGCGCAAACGAAAGCTCAGACATTAACGGCTGTTTCCTGCGCATTGTAATGGAAACACGCGATTACGCACATATTCAGGAAATTAAAAATGCTCTGCTGAACGAGGGCTATCGGTTAAGTTAACGAAAAGAAGGCAGAAAGGGGATTAAATTATGAAAGTTATTCACACCAACAACGCTCCGGAGGCAATCGGACCGTATTCACAGGCAATCATACATAACGGAATTTTGTTCACTTCCGGTCAAATCGCTATCAATCCCGCCAGCGGTGCGGTAGAAGCTGAAACTATTGAGGCACAAACCGAACAGGTAATGAAAAATTTGGGCGCACTGCTTGACGAGGCAGGAACAAAGTTTGAAAAGGTAATCAAAACCACCTGTTTCTTGAAAAACATGTCCGACTTCGCAGCATTTAACGAAATTTACGGCGCATACTTCACCTCTAAGCCGGCACGTTCCTGCGTTGCGGTAAAGGAACTGCCAAAAGATGTTCTGGTTGAAGTGGAAGTTATCGCGGCTATAGATTAAACTGAGACAGACAAAAAATTGAATAATCGAACTCTGCCACCGGGTAGAAAATGCAAAAAGCATTCATTGCACATCGTTAGGTCTTTGAAGATGTGTATATGGATGCTTTTTTAGAAAAATAGGTCTAAATAAAATCACTTATCTTGCGTACATCGAAAGGAATGTTATAACATTGAAAAACTTAAAGTGTTTACTCCGCTATTTTTCAAAAGGCGAGCTTGCGCTTTGGAGTATATCTGCTGCGTTAATTCTTACATCATTTTTTATTTTTGACAGAGAAAACTACATGACGCTTGCCGCGTCACTCATCGGCGTAACTTCGCTGATTTTTAACGCGAAAGGCAATCCGTTTGGGCAGTTTCTTATTATTATTTTCAGCGCACTATACGGTATCATTTCATATACTTTCGCATACTACGGCGAAATGATAACATATCTCGGCATGACAGCCCCGATGGCTGTTTTCGCATTGATTTCATGGCTAAAAAATCCTTATAACGGCAATCGGGCAGAGGTAAAGGTAAACCGTCTCACGCGCGGGGAATACCTGTTCGCCGCGGCGCTGACCGCCCTTGTCACACTGATTTTTTATTTTATTCTTGCCGCCTTTCACACAGCAAACCTGATACCCAGTACCCTATCTGTCACCACCAGTTTTCTCGCCGTATATTTCACCTTTCGCCGCAGTCCGCTTTACGCAATCGCCTACGCGGCTAACGACTTGGTACTGATGGTGCTATGGCTGTTAGCCACGCTTACAGATATCTCCTACTGTTCCGTACTTGTGTGCTTTGCAATATTTTTTGTCAACGATATTTACGGTTTTGTCTGCTGGAACAAAATGCAAAAGCGACAGGCTAAAAACGGATAAATATTTTAATATATCTTCAATTTTTCTTTCAAGCCCGAAAAGCGGTGCATAACATTGTTGTTGTCAATAAAGGTTTTCATAATATCCTCCCGCCCGACCAAAACCACCAATGTTTTGGCGCGGGTCACTGCGGTGTAAAGCAGGTTGCGTGTCATGAGCGGGCGCGGCGTATCAAACATCGGAATCACCACGACATCAAATTCGCTGCCCTGACTTTTGTGTACGGTAATGGCATACGCCAGTTCCAACTCGTCCAAAATCAAAAAATCATACGACACAATTTTGTCGTCAAAATTCACCTTTACAACACGGTTACGGGTATCAATGGCGGTAATAATACCGACGTCGCCGTTAAAAATTCCGCTGCCCTTCTCCCCATCGTCTTTCCGTTCCCATTCCAACTGGTAATTATTGCGTATCTGCATGACCTTGTCACCCACACGCAGCACGCCGTCTGCCACCTGTTTTTCCGCCTTGAGCGGGTCGGGCGGATTCAGCCGCGCCTGTAAAACCTGATTCAGCCAAGTGACGCCGATAGGCGTTTTACGCGTGGGAGTAAGCACCTGAATTTGCATGATTCCGTCCACATGATAATAATTCGGCAAGCGGCTCTCGCACAAATCCGCAATCGTCTCACACAAACGATACGGGTCATCCCGCCGCACGAAAAAGAAATCATTGTCCTTTTCGTTCAGTACCGGATACTCACCGTTGTTAATTTTATGAGAATTGACAACAATCATGCTCTCCTTCGCCTGACGAAAAATTTCGGTCAACTTGATACAAGACAGCATATCGCTGTCAATAATATCGCGCAAAACATTTCCCGCCCCTACTGAGGGCAGCTGGTCACAATCACCGACCAGAACCAACCGCGCCCCGACCGGCAGTGCCGCCAGCAAACTTTTCATCAGCATAATATCCACCATAGACATCTCGTCTACAATCAGAATGTCGCAATCCAGCGTGTTATTCTCATTCCGCGCAAAGGCTTGTCCCACCTCATCTACTCCCGGCGTAATCTCCAGCAGACGATGAATGGTCTTTGCCTCTACTCCGCTCAATTCTGTAATTCGTTTTGCCGCGCGCCCTGTAGGAGCGGCGAGCGCCACGCGTTTGTGCATACGCTTCATCATACGAATAATGGTGTTGATAATCGTAGTTTTTCCCGTGCCCGGTCCGCCGGTAATCACCATCGCAGAATTTTCCAATACCGTCCGCACCGCTGTAAGCTGCGCTTCCGCAAGTTCTATCCCCGACTCCTCCTCTATCTCGTGAATCAACTCTTCTGCTTCTGTACGACGGATTTCAAACACCGTTTCGGAAAGTAGTCGCAGTTTTTGTGCGACATAACGTTCTGCATCATAGAATAATTTTAAATATACGGCATCGATTTCGCCCATATTCTCTTTGATTAACAAGCCGGAAAGCAACATTTGAGAAATTGCGTCCTCCACAGCGGATAAATCCGCCTCTAAATAGCTTTCCGCCTGTTTTGCCAAGGAATAAGCGGGCAAAAATGTGTGTCCGCTCATATACCCTGCGTTTTGCAATAAACTCTGTATGCCGGAGGAAATCCGCTGATAAGAATTTTTGTCCATACCGAGTTCCATCGCCATGCGATCTGCCACAGAAAAAGAAATTCCCGCGACCTCATCTGCCAAAATATAAGGATTCTCCTGTACACGCTTGACCGTCTCGAACCCAAATGTCTGGAACGCTTTTACCGCTAACGCAGGCGACAAACCGTACTGTTGAAAAAACATCACCACTTCACGCACACCGATTTGCTCGATATACTTAAGATGAATTTTCTCCGCCTTTGCCGTTGTCATTCCCTTGATAACCGTCAGCCGTTCCGGCTCGCGCTCAATCACTTCCAACGCGTCTGCGCCGAACTCTTCCACAATACGCTTTGCCGTTGCCTTGCCCACCCCGGGAAGCAACCCCGAAGCCAGATATTTTTCAATCTCCCGTTCGGTGCTCGGCATCATTTTTTCGTAATATTCCACCTTGAACTGCTCACCGTACTCAATATGGGTAGTCCAAGCACCATATGCCGCAATAAATTCGCCCTCACTGAGGTTGGGCATGTAACCGGTCAGCGTCACCATCTGCCCGTCCATGGAAATATCACAGACCGCATAGCCGTTTTCCGCATTTTCAAATATCACTTGTTCTACTGTTCCCTCTATTCGTTCCATGCTACCCTCCATCAGCACCGCCGCAATATTTGCGGCAGCACCTGTTTAATATCCCTTTACTGCGTCTATGTAATCCTCGCGGCTCATCACATGAACAAAGTCGTACTCCTGCTCCAACTTCTGCAAAATCTCCCTCGTTTCATCTTCCGAGCCCAAATCCAACACCACGATATCGTTAATTGTTCTGCCGCCCTGACGGGCAACTGATTTCCACGCCGCAGAGCGAATCATCCCTTCAATCGTCTCTTCCTGATTGCGCACCGCCATGACCGTATATACATTGTCCACATGTATCTCACCGGGCGGGCGCATTCCTGCCGCAAAGCGGAAAAACAACTGTATTACACCATATACCGCAAAAAAGCAAATCACTGCCGAAACAAACAGGTTCATATCCGTCACCCCTTATATGTTTTGGTATCAGTATATGCCTCCGTGCCAAAAGTGTGACTAAACCTGTTAAATCCTAAAATAATCAAATAAAACACCGAAATTTACGCCGCCAATGACACGATTGCGATATTGTTCATACAACTCACGATTTGCGTTAGTTAAGGTATGCGGCGTTACACCGCTGCTATGCGACATATAAGTTTCCAAATAGGCGGAAAGATGGTCGCATCCGCGGATAATCTCTCCGTCCACCGGTGAAAATTCATCCTCATTATAATGGGCGGAAATTTCGTCGGAACTGCAACTTACTACCTCACCATCCCGCACAATTTTACTGGAAAATTCGTCCTGAGTGAAATAATTCAACTGCTGCTGCCAATCTTTAGGAATCAGGGGATAAATCACATCATTCATCTGAGAATCCTCAATCTGCTTGATGATAGCATCCAACCCCTCCACTGAATTTTTGACCGGTGAAACAATATCCCGCGTCAAAACCTCCGGCATATCATGAAAAAGACCTCCCAAAAAATTATTCACCGTCCGCGACGGACACGCGCCGATTTCGCAAGAACACAGATAGGAAAGCAGCGCGACAACAAACGTGTGCCCCATAACCGAGGTTGCAGGAACACGGGTAACCCTTGACCATCTCTGCTGAAAACGCAGTTCCCCCATCAGATTAGTGAATCCCATCAAATTTTGGTCTTTACGGAATTTTTGAAATCCCTCAATTCCTTGAAAAGAATCCAACTTACCGTCAATCTCCCGCTTGGTATCTTCAATGCCGTAGTAAGAGCCGCACATGCCGTAAATGATGTCAAACTCCCACTTGGTCGCCAAATAGTGCGCCGCCTCCAGTACCTCTTTTTCACGCGCAGCATAGCCGTCATCCAGCAAATGCTGTTCCATCTTTTCATAAAATCCGTTGGGGACGGAATCCACATGCCCTTTCAAGGTAGACAATACCCAGCGGTTGATTTGCTCTCCTTTTTCTTCCATCAACTTATGGAAAATCGGGGGCTTGATATCCGTCATAAGCAATCTCTGCAAAAAAGAAAATATTCCACCTTCAATCAGCTTGAGCCAGTCAATATCATCTGTCATTTTTCCCAAAACATAAGCATAAAGCAGCTTATGTGCCTGCTTATCCAATTCCGTAAACCCGCGGGAAGGGCGGATATGGTCATTCCAGCGCTCAATGGAAGCCGCCTCAAAGGTAAGCTCTACAAAAGATTTGCGTATCATCTTTGGAAACCCTCTCTCATTCGGTTAATTTCATCTATTTTATATATTATATAGCAAAGTAAAAAATTTTTCAACGATATTTGCAAAAACCATTGACGAAAGTTTGCATTTCGGTTACAATAATATTACGAGGCAATTACATATCAAACAACTCATTATCCGAGGAGGAAATACATATGGAAAACAAAAAATTCCGCAGCCGTCTGTTCGGCTTTCGCAAATCGGACGTGTGTGAATATATTCAGGGAATGAACGCCGAGTTTTCCGAACGGCTGCAACAAAAAGAAGCGGAATGTCAGAATCTGCGCAAAGACCTTTACGACTTGCGCCGCCGCGCCGCTGAAATGCAGGCTGAAAAAGATAAGGTAGCAGGTGCGTTGATTCAAGCCGAGGAAAAGGCAAGAGAAATCGTGCATACTACTGAGCAGGAAGCAGAGGATAAACGCCGCACATTAGAACAGGACTACAAAGCGGAACAGGAGAAACTCCGCGCTATCCGCGCTGAAATTGCCGACGTCCGCAAATCGGCGCTGGATGCCATTCAACGTTTTGAAGAAAAAATGGGAGAGTTGGAAAGCCGAGCTTCGCGGAAAGAAGATACCATGCCCGCTGACAAAGATATCATGCCGAATGTACAGCCTTCTGAATCGGCAGAAAAAGAGCCAAAAAATCCGCCTGCCGTCACAACACCAAAAACGCCTGCTCCTCCTGCACAGCCGAGCGCTGTACCACAGACGGAACAAAAACCGAAAATCAATATCATCAAATTATCATAATATTAAAAATTTTCGCTTAAGAACCACGAAAACGCAATTTTCGTGGTTCTTTTTTACGCCATATATCGCATTTACACCAATATCAGCCGTAATGTCTAAAGATCCCGCGTCGCGGAAAGTATCAAACAAAGACCGACAGCATATTTTTCTCATCTATTGCACTATTTTGTATTTTATGTTAAAATTATTATAAAAATGATATATTTCACCCATTTATAACAATTGTATAGCTCATTACAGCGGGAAGCCATGCAGTTTTTCGGTGCGTGACTTCGGTCACGCGCTTTTTATATTCCGCAAATCTATTTTGTTTCGCAAGGGGGAAGATTGATGAAAAACCTACACTTGAAACGTATTTTATCTATGATGTTTGCTCTGCTGCTTGTAGTCGGAGCATTGCCGACAACACTCTTGGCGGCAGCCGATTCAGGCGTTAACTCAATATACACCGCTTTAGGAGACTTTGATGAATTCTCATCAAAGATCAGCAAACTGCTGAGTGAAACTATGGAAGACGATTACATATCCGCCATCACATTGGAGGTCGGCAGCGGTGAAATGGTGGTTGACGGCGAAACACAGCCGCTGGGGACAGAGCAACACAAAGCACCGGTATTAGATGATGGGCTTTCATATTTTACGCATATCAACGGCAAGGGCATCGATAAGGCAGAAATACACACCAAGGAATTTTGGGAGGCTGTCGGTTTCACTTTTGGCGATGGGGCGTGGACATGGAACGAAGGAAAAATGCCCGGCTTGGCAATCGGCCCACCCTTTGATTGGCCGGAGTGGCTGCGCATAGATGAATATCACATAAGCTATGAAAATGGCAACGTTACTGCTGAGGTTGCTGAGACGGGGACATATACGATAATTTTGGCTGCTTATAAAGAAGAAACCTTGATAAGTGTTGAAATCGCGGAGGAAGTCTTTGAAAATCCGGGCAAAAAAGTGATTGTGCCTGTAAAACTCCAAACGGACGGAGCGGATACGGTAAAAGCGATGCTTTGGGATTCGGCGGATAGCATGAGTCCCTTATGCGCGTCTAATGAATGCAGCAGCCTTTAACCGGACAAATCACGCCAATCTTTCCCGCCAAGTTGCTCTTATCGACGCTATGTGTATTGCAAAACTGATTTTTCATGACGTCGACAGGAATGCATGGTCGCTGTGAAATACTTGCAGAATATAAAAACAAAGATTTTTCAACACTAAACTTTTCCATCCTCCCATGGACGGAAGCTTTACACAAAAAAGTCTGTTTCAAAGGTTTTATACCTCCTACTATAATAAATTTATGGGTA